>Ga0180216_1003120_pt1 | contig 13328 bp, 13 predicted proteins | sample eDN3rd37CBELigMG_FD_128879 | JGI IMG/M metagenome (GOLD analysis project Ga0180216, IMG submission 128879) | Enriched Miracle-Growth compost microbial communities from Emeryville, California, USA - eDNA 3rd pass 37_C BE-Lig MG (version 2)... ... | reverse complement strand
GGCGGCCTTTTTTATTTGCTCGGTTTCAGAGGCGAGCATGGATCTTCGATGAGGGCTCTCGCCTCGTATTTCTCGACGAGGATTGTTTTCCAGCGTTGGCGGGCCGGAAACCGGACGCTGATGCTGGCCGCCGCGATTTCGATGCGGTCCGGTTCTTCCTCGGAGGGGAGCCTATGCGGCTCCAAGCTTCGGTCATTTGTTCCGATCGGGGGCGTTGAAGGCAGAGTAGCGGGCCCTCCGGAATTTCCCCGGGGCGCGCTGGCGTTGATCGACTGCGAAGCGGTCGCGCCGGGCGAACTAATCGAGCCCGCCGAGTGCGGCCTGGCGACCATCCGGGTCCTTGGCGCCATTCTCGCCTCAGCCGAGGCTTAATCCGAGCGAGACTTCAGCGGGACATCCGCCACCGTCCTTTGGGATTTGAGGTCGTCACCGTCGCGGGCTATCAGGTCGATCTCGCCTCCGGGGGTCGGAATCCGCGAAGTGGGACGCGCATCCCCTCGTTCTTTGAGGAACCGCGCCGCGGCGGACTCGCCCCGGTTGCCGAGCAACTTGCCCAAGAGCGCTCGAAGGCTTGGGGTCAGGAGTTTGCCCGCCGCTGGCTCTTGGCGAATCGGTTCCAAGAGACGGACCCGCCCTCGATCAGGGACTTGTCGTGGTTCGGCTTCGAAAACAAGGCCCAGGTTTGTCGAGGATGATGCCAATCCAGAACGTCAAACCCGAGACCAGCCTCGGAGGCCATTTCGGCCATGGTCTCCGGTTTGTAGTTCACGCATCCCGGATACACCCAGCCGTTTCCCTGGTAATCCTTGTCGTCGACTAAAAACGTGGCCGCGAGCGCTCCGTTGTCCGCGAGGTGAAGGGACGCTTGCGACAGCCACTGTTGGATCAGATCCTTTCCGCAGTGGCTAAAGATGGATTGCGCGACCGCGTAATCCAGATTCAAATTATTGTTGAAGCCGTCCAGCGAGGAGCGAAACGAGAATGTCGGCCGTTTGATTTTAACCAGGTCTTTGCCGATTTCGTTTTGGACTCCGCTTCGAACCAGCCACTCGTTGGGCTCCACGCCAAAGTAGTTCCCCGGATTGAGGTACGGAATCAGCAATCTGCCGACCCGGAGCGATCCGCATCCAATGTCCAAAACGCGATGGTGCTGCCGGAGGCCAAGACTTGTGAGGAGGTTGAACACCATGGCCGACACGAGGTCGTAATCCTCCGGGGGACCGACATAGGCGCGGTAATGCTCGTCTCCTGGGTTCAGGCCGAGGCCCAGGTCGCCGACTTTCGTTTTGCTTCCGAACAGTTGTCGCAGCACCGCGCCGTTCCTCCCAATGCAAGACGTGGATTTGGGCCGCGCGGCCTCAATCGCTCGCGTCGCGATCGGACCGGCCCAATTTCATGACGTTCAGCCGATCCGGCCAGTGATGTAGGCTTCGGTGCGTTGGTCTCTGGGGTTGGTGAAGAGCACGTCGGTGGGGCTGAACTCGGCGAGGACGCCGGTGCGGTGGCCGACGGCCGTTTCGTCGGGCATGAGGCAGGCGGTCATGTCGCTGACTCGGCGGGCCTGCTGCATGTTGTGGGTGACGATGACGATGGTGTACTCGTCTTTCAGGTCGTCCATCAGGTCTTCGACCCGGGCCGTCGAGATTGGGTCGAGGGCCGAACAGGGCTCGTCCATGAGGATCACCTCGGGCTCGACGGCCAATGTGCGGGCGATGCAAAGCCGCTGCTGCTGGCCGCCGGAGAGTTCCAGGCCGGAGCGGTGGAGCTTGCTTTTGACCTCGTCCCAGAGCGCGGCCCGGCGCAGCGATCGCTCGACCAGCTCGTCCATGTCGCCCCGGTAGCCGTTGATTCGCGCTCCCCAGGCGATGTTGTTGTAGATGCTTTTGGGGAAGGGGTTTGGTTTCTGGAAAACCATGCCGATGCGGCGCCGAAGCGCGACCGGGTCGGCTCCGTCGCCGGAGATCAACTCGCCGTCGAAGCGAATTTCTCCCTCCATCCGGGCGCCGGGAATCAGGTCGTTCATCCGGTTGAAGCAGCGCAGGAGAGTGCTTTTGCCGCTGCCGGACGGACCAATCAGCGCGGTGATCTTATGACGGGGGAAGGCGATGTCGATGTTTCTCAGGGCGAGGGACGGGCCATACCAGACTTGCAGGCCCCTTGTCCGCAGGACGGCGGGATCGGGGTCGGGGCCGGAGGAGGGCTCGTCGTCCGGGATGGCGGGCGGTCGTTGGTCCAGGCCGGGCTCGGAAAGGCTCATGAGCGAGTCGCGGGTTGAGTGTGGGGGAGGGGCCGTTGGGTCAACGGCCGCGTCGGAACTTGTTGCGGATCACGATCGCCGCCGCGTTCATGGTGAGCAGCAGGAGCATCAGAATCAAGATGCCCCCCGCCGTGATCATTTGGAACTGACGATCCGGCTCCTTCGCGTAGTTGTAGATCTCGACCGGAAGCGCGGTGTAGCGGTCCAGGACCCCCTTGGGAAGTCGCAGGATCGACCCGGCCGCGCCCACCATGAGGAGCGGGGCGGTCTCGCCGATGACTCGGGAGAGGCCGAGAATCGCGCCGGTCATGATTCCGGGCAAAGCGGCCGGCAGAACGTGGCCGCTGACGACCTGCCATCGCGTCGCTCCCAGGGCCAGCGCCGCCTGCCGGAGCGACGAGGGGACGGCGCGAAGCGCCTCCTGGGTCGTGATGACGATGGTTGGCAGGATCAGCAGTCCCAATGTGAACGCCCCGGCCAGCAGCGAGGGACCCAGGGCCAAGCCCTTCGCGCCGAAGGCTCGTACGAACAGGGCCAGGCCGAGAATGCCGTAAACAATGGACGGAACTCCGGCCAGGTTGGAAATGTTGGTCTGGATGATCCGTTTCAGTCGCCCGGAAGGGGCGTACTCCTCCAGGAAGACCCCCGCGCCGATGCCGATCGGGATGCCGATCACGGCGACGAGCCCCAGAAGCCAGAGCGTGCCCACCAGCCCGACCCGAAATCCCGCGATCGCCGGGTTGCTGGATTGACGGTTGGTGATCAGTCGCGACATGAGCGTGAGGAAGTCGCGGATCGCCTGGCCGAGCGAGTCCCAAACGGGATGGACGGTCCCCCCCAGCGCGGCGAAGAAGATCGACGCAAGGAAGACCGCGAGGACGACAACGCCCGTTAGGGTGGCCAGGAAGCAGGCCGCGCCGAAGAACGGTCCCAGCGACCGGCGAAGCCGGCGGTTCGGATGATAAAGCGCGTCGCCGCGGCTCATTGGTAGACCTCGCGATAACGCTTCAAGACGAGGTTGGAGAGGATGTTCAGCGCCAGAGTGATCCCGAAGAGCGTCAGCCCGACCGCGAAGAGCGAGAGATACTTGGGTGTGCCGTAGGACGCCTCGCCGCCGATGACCTGGATGATGTAGGTCGTCATCGTTTCAATCGAGCTCAAGGGGTTGATCGAGATCTGGGGAAGCATTCCCGCGGCCAGGACGACCGCCATTGTCTCGCCGACCGCCCGGCTGATGGCCAGGATGAACGAGGCGAACACGCCCGAGAGGCCCGCCGGCAGGACGACCCGGGTCGAGACCTCGAACTTCGTCGCTCCCAGACCGTAGGCCGCCTCGCGAAGCCCCTGGGGGACCGCCGAGAGAACGTCTTCGCTGAGCGAGGAGACCAACGGCACGATCATAATCCCCACCACGATGCAGGCGCTTAGGGCGTTGAACTGCTCGACGTGGAACCCCAAAGGCTCCAGCGCCGCCTTAAGCGCCGGCGTGACCAGCAACAGGGCGAAGTAGCCGTAGACGATCGACGGCACCCCCGCCAGCAGTTCCAGCGTCGGCTTGAGCACGCCGCGGACCCGCCGAGGCGCGTACTCGCTCAGATAGATGGCGCTCATCAGGCCAATGGGAAGCGCGACGAAGGACGAGCCCACGGCGACGACGAACGTTCCCCAGATCAGCGGGAGCACTCCGAACTTCGGCGGCGACGCCTCGGGCTTGAGCTCCAGGCCGAACAGGAAGTCGCCAACGCCGATCTTCGCGAGATGGAAGAACTCGTACGACTGAACGACCAGGACCACGAGGATGCCGACGGTCGTGAGGACCGTGATCGCGCCACAGATCCCAAGCAGCCCGGCCATGAGGACTTCGACGAGGCCCGCGAATGGAGAGGGACCGCGCCACGAGCGGACGGTGGGGGGCGAGGCGGACCGGTCGCCCTCCGAGGAGTCTTGAATCATGGTCGAATCGGCCAAGTCGCCACTCTCTGCTGGAACGCGCTCGGGACGTGGCGCGACGGTCGCGCCGGGAGCGCTTGGCTCCCTTCATCTCGTCCGATCGAGCGAGGCAAGGCGGGATTCACGGCCTTGCGCGTTTAGGGTTCGGAGACGATCGGGGGCGGCGTCAGCTTCTCGAGGGCCGCGCGGTTGGCTTCGATCTCCTCATCGGTTGGGGGATCGTAGCCTCCATTCTTGGCGAGCGTCGCGATGTTTTCCAGGTAGTACGTCAGGAACCGCCTCGCCTCGGGACGGCGCCGAATCGTCGCGTTCTTCACAAAGAGGTAAAGCGGGCGCGACAGGGGAACATACGATTTATCGGCGATGGATTCGGGCGAGGGCGTCACTGGTGGAACGTCGGGCCCAGCCTGAATCGCGACGGGGGAGAGCCGTTCGGCGTTGGCGAGATAGTAGGCGTATCCGAAATAGCCCAGACCGTCGGGATCGTTGGCGACGCCGTTGATCAGGATGTTGTCGTCGGAATTCTGCTGGACCCCGGCGCGCTGTTCGGTTTTCGCGCCGAAGATCGCCTCGGTGAAGAACTCGAAGGTGCCGGAATCGTTGTCGGGGGCGTAGAGCACGATCTTCCGATCGGGCCACGATGGATCGAGGTCCCTCCACGTCTGGACGGTCGAGCCGGGCTCCCACAGCGTTTTCAGCTGGTCGACCGACAGCGACTTGACGAACGTGTTTTGGGAGTTGACCACGACGGTGATTCCATCGTGGCCGACGAGGAACCGGGTCCACTCGATGGCCTGGGCGCGGGCTTTCTCGGCTTCGTCGGGCTTGGCGTCGCGCGAGGCGTCGACGAAATCGACCTCGCCCTGAAGATACCGGGCGAAGCCGCCGCCGGTGCCGTGGTTGTCGACCACCACGGTGACGTCGGGCTCCACCTCGATGTAGGCTTCCTGGGCGGCCTTGCTGATCCGAAAAACCGTGCTGGACCCGTCGATGATGATCGCCGCGTTGGGGCCCTCGTCGGTGGCGTTCCCGTCACATCCCGCGGCCAGACCGCAGGCGAGCCCCAGGCCCATCATCAAGAGCCGGGTTCGATGAATCCGCATGAATCAAGTGTCCCCGCGCCATTGGAGATCCCGGCCGCTTCGCGGGAAGTCGGCCCGACGCCACCAGCATACCCGATCCCGGCGGGTTCGCGAAACGCCTTCCGCGACGGCTTTCGCTGGGACGCCCGCCCGGCTATCCTCGTTGTATGCGTTGGTGATTCCTCACAATCCCACGACGAGGCGCTCCCATGTTTCTCCTCGCGCTCTGCCTGGCGCTCGCCCAGCCGCCGCTTTCGGACCAGATCGCCCGCATCGACGCCGAGTTCGCGGCTCTGGAGAAATCGTTCGATGAGGAATTGCGGGCCGCCGGTGGAGACGAGAAGAAAGTCACCGAAGCCAACGAGACGTACCAGGCGAAATGGTTTGGATTCATCGACGAACTGAACGCGCTGATCAAAGCCCATCCGGAAGACCCCGCCGCGCTCGACGGGCTCATCCTGTTGACCGGGGCGATGCGATCGTTTCTCGACGTCGAGCTGCTCCAAATCGCGCTGCGCAACCGCGATGACGAGCGGATGGGACGGCTGTGCTTCAACGTAAGGTACCGAGGCGGGGAACCCTGGGCCGAGGGGATCGTGAAAGCCGTCGCCGAATCCAATCCCAGCCGGGAGGTTCGGGGCCAGGCCGTGTTTTGCCGGGGCTACCTCTGCCGCGCCGCCGCGTTCCCTTATGGGCAATCCGTCTCCGAGAAGGAGCGCGACAAGTTGGTTGCTCGGGCCCGCGGCTTCTTCAACGAGGTGATCGAGAAGTACGCCGACGTGAAAACGCCCGACGATGACGCGGACGCGACGATCGGCGAAAGGGCGGCCAGCGAGCTGACGCGGTTCGACAACCTGCCGAACCTCAAGGTCGGCGGCGTCGCCCCCGAGATCGGGGGGAAGGACCTGGAGGGAAAACCTCTGAGACTCGGCGATTACCGGGGCAAGGTCGTTGTGGTCGTCTTCTGGGGTTCGTGGTGCGGCCCCTGCATGGCGATGGTCCCGCATGAGCGGGAATTGTGGGAGCGGCATCGCGACGAACCCTTCACGCTACTGGGCGTCAACTGCGGCGACACGCTCGAGCAGGCGCGGAAGACGGCGGACGACAACCGGATGGACTGGCCGTCGTTTTACGATGGAGAGGATCACCGAGGCCCCATCGCGATGAGTTACGACGTGCAAAAGTATCCGACCGTCTACGTCATCGACGCCAAAGGCGTGATCCGATACATCGACACGCGCGGGAAGGAACTGGAGGAGGCGGTGGAGACGCTGCTGGCGGAGCTGAAATGAAGCGGCCATCCGCGTTCGGTCGAGGCCATCGTCGCGGGGGACAACCGTGAATTGGCGGAGTTTGGCGCCTCGGCGACCGATCCGAGCGGCCGCGATCGCCGCGGCGGCCGTCGCTCTTTGGGGATCCTTCTGGTGCTTGTTCGTCGAGCCCCCGCTCGGTGGGTGCCCGCTCTTCTTCGGGTGTTACGGGGTTTTGCTCGGCGGGTATGTTATCGGAGTCTTACTCGCCGCCGATTCTCGAGTTACCCGATGGTGGATGGCCTGCTTCTTGATCGTGTTCGCCATCCAAGCGATTCCGGCCGTTGTGGTGGTTTACTTTCCCCAGAAGCTATTCGAATTGGCCTGGTTCATCAAAGTCGCCGCCGACGCCATCGCCGCTTGGTTGCTGGCCGGCTGCCTGCTGGCGGTTTTCGGCTGGTGGGCGCACTTCCGGAGACCCAAACCGGCTCCGGGGGCGGCGTCGGTTGATGATGTGCTGAGCCGAAGCTGACTGATCTTCGGGAGGCTCATCGGGTAGACTCGAAATCAGGCGGTGTTTCCGGGTTTGCGATCCCTCAACGGCGGGCGGCGGTTCGATGATCGTGGTGAATGGTCGGGTGTCGATCGACGAGGCCGAGCTCGACTTCGAGTTCATCCGGGCGGGCGGGCCGGGGGGGCAGAACGTCAACAAGGTCTCCACGGCCGTCCGACTGCGGTTCGACGCGAAGGGCTCGCCCTCGCTTCCCGAAGACATCAGACGCAGGCTGGTCGGGATCGCCGGCAAGCGGATCGGCACCGACGGGTTCCTGACGATCCACGCAAGGAACCAGCGAACCCAGGAGGGGAACCGTCGCGAGGCCATCGAGCGGCTCGTCGAACTGATCGCCCAGGCCAGCGAACGGCCGAAAATCCGCCGCCCCTCCCGACCGACGCTCGCCTCCAAAACGCGCCGGCTCGAATCCAAACGCCGCCGGGGCGAGGTCAAAGCCCAGCGCCGGGGGCGGTTCCAGGCGGATGATTAAAACGGCCGTTGGTCACGGGACTTCGGGAGGACGAGGCTCCCGCCGAGCCGGGTCTATGCGTGGGGCTCGGCGGGAGCCTCCCCCTCCCGAAATTCAGACGCGGCCGACGGTTAGGCCGCGCGGGCTTCGAGCGCCGTCGGCTCGCTCGATCGTTCCGCCGCGGCCTCGCGTCCGAGCTGAAACCAGACCATGAGGCCGAAGGCCAGCAGCCCCAGGCTGATGAGTTGTGAGACGGTCAGACCGGCGAAGAGACCCGGGTCGTCGCCGCGGAGCATCTCGACGGGCCATCGGGTGATCGGGTAGGCGATCATGAGCAGCGCCATCACCTCGCCGGGGCGGCGGCGGAAGGGCGTGTACGCCAGCAGGCCGATCAGCAGGACCAGGCCGGCGAACGCGGCGTAAAGCTGGGTCGGATGGACGGGGAGCGACCAAGGGGCGTCGATGGGGAGGAGGCCCTGTTCAACGTGGGCGGCCCAGGCGTGCGAGTCGGCCGGGAACCGGACGGCCCAGGGAAGGTGGGTGATCGCCCCGTGGCAGCAGCCGTTGAGATGGCAGCCCAGGCGCCCGAAGAAGACGCCGACGGCGAGAGCGGGGGCCACGGCGTCGGCCATTTTCAGGAACGGGAACGGGTGGCGGCGGTAATAGATGAGGGTGCCCGTCAGGCCCCCGATGATGCAGCCGTAGAAGATGTTTCCCCCCTCCCAACTGCGGAGGAGGTCGATCGGCGAATGGATCGCGCCGGGGTTGGTGATGACGAAGAGCGCGCGGGCGCCAATCACGCCGCCGAGAAAAAGCCAGGTGGCCAGTTCGTAAACGGCGTCGGTGTTCAGCCCATCGCGGCGGGCCCGCCAAACCGTGATGGCGAGGGCCGAGACGCAGCCCAGAAACATCCCGACGCCGTAGCTGTGGATCTTCAAGCCCAGGTACGGAATCTCGAACAAGATCGGCAACATCACCGCGTCCTTTCGGTTGTTGCGCGCCGCAGGCCGTGGTGGACGGCGCAATCCGATCCGGCGCCCCATTTCAGATGTGATGGGGCGGCTGTCTCCAGGGGGGCGGACATTCCTGTCCGCCCAGAAACCAACCTCGGGATTAGGGCGGACAGGAATGTCCGCCCCCCGAGGAGGGTTCCTTTTAGGCGAATAGTCCGGTGTATCCACGGGGCAGGATGCCAGCCGAAGGCGAACGCGGCAAGGCCAATTGGGTTTCGCGGGGCGGCTTAGTTGGCGTTCAGGACGACCAGGCCGGGGGTCTTGATGCGGTCGCCGGCGGTCCAGCGGCCCTCGGCGCGTTTAATCTCGCGGTAGAGGGTGTCGCGCTCGATCGGGACGCGGCCGGCCTCGGTGATGAGGCGGCGGATCTCGGCGACGGTGACTTCCTGCGGGGTCTCGGCGCCGGCCTCGTGATAGATCTTCTCGTGGACGACGGTCCCGTCGATATCGTCGGCTCCGAACGAGAGCGCGACCTGGGCCGTCTTCAGGCCCAGCATGACCCAGTACGCCTTGATGTGGGGGAAGTTGTCGAGCATCAATCGGCTGATGGCCATGGTCTTCAGGTCCATCATGCCGGAGGGCTTGGGGATGTCCGACATTTCGGAGTTGTCCGGGTGGAAGGCCAGGGGGATGAACGTCTGGAATCCCCCGGTCTCGTCCTGAAGCTCGCGGAGCCGGACGAGGTGATCGATGCGGTGGTGGGGCTTGTCGATGTGGCCGTAGAGCATCGTCGCGTTGGAGTGAAGTCCCAGCCGGTGAGCGGTCCGGTGGACGTCGAGCCACTGCTCGGTCGTCGCCTTGGCGCCGCAGATCTCCTCGCGGACCTCGGGATGGAAGATCTCGGCGCCGCCGCCGGGCAGGCTGCCGAGCCCGGCGTCGATCAGGCGCTTCAAGACCTCCTCGGTCGAGACGCGGGTGATCTTGGCGAAGAACTCGATCTCAACGGCCGTGTACGCCTTGACGTGGATCTCGGGGGCGGTCTCCTTGATCCATCGAACGACGTCGACGTAATAATCGAGCTTCAGCTTGTGGTGCAGCCCGCCGACGATGTGCAGTTCGGTCGCGCCCCGGTCGGCGGCCTGCCGGGCGCGCTCGACGATCTGATCGCGGTCCATGACGTACGCCCTGGGGTCGTTCAGGTCGGCCCGGAAGGCGCAGAAGTCGCAGGTGTAGACGCAGACGTTGGTCGGGTTGATGTGCGTGTTGACGTTGTAGAAGCCAAGGTTCCCGTTCTTCCGCTCGCGGACGAGGTTCGCCAGCGAGCCGAGCTCGAACAGGTCGCGCGACGCCTCAAGCGCCAGGCCGTCCTCGAAGTCGAGCCGCTGGCCGGCCTCCACCTTCTCGCGAATCACCTTGAGCCGAGCGTCGTTCGCCATCCCCTCACCGATCCTCTCTCGATTCAAACCGAATCGCGCCGAGACCGTTCCCCGACGATTTCTCGAATTTTAGTCGCGTTTGAAGATTCCGGCAACGCCCGCCGGCAAGCCGTCGCGGTTCGTCATCACCGGAAGGCCAGATCCGCCACCGCGAAAATCAGCAGCCCCACGCTGATGACGACGTTCACATGGAAAAACGCCAGGTTGACCCGGTCCAGATCATCGGGCCGCACCAGCGAATGCTCGTAGATCAGCAGCAAAGCCGCGGCCCCGACGCCCACAAAGTAGATCGCCCCCAGGGGATGCGCCAGGCCAGTTCCCACCAGCGCGACGACCATCAGGGCGTGGCAAGCCGCCGCGGCTCGCAAGGCGCCGGCGACGCCGAGGCGCCCGGGGACGCTGCGCAGCCCCGCGCCGCGATCAAAATCGACGTCCTGGCAGGCGTAGATGATATCGAACCCCGAGACCCAGAAGAAGACGGCCAGACCCAGGAGGACCGGCGACCACGCGATGTCTCCCCGGAGCGCGATCCAGGCGGCGACGGGCGTAAAACTGAGCGACGCCCCCAGCCAGAAATGCGCCAGGCTGGTGAATCGCTTCGTGTACGAGTACGCCAAAAGCCAGAGCAACACCGGGATCGCCAGCCGGAGCGGCCAGGGGTTGGGGAGGAAGATCAAGGTCGAGGCGATGAACGCCCCCGAGCAGATCAGGGTGAACAGCGCCACGGCCATCGGCGTGAGCCGGCCCGCGGGCAGGTGCCGCGAGGCCGTGCGGGGATTTTTGGCGTCGTAGTCGCGATCGACCAGGCGGTTGAAGGCCATCGCCGCCGACCGGGCCGTCGCCATGCAGAGGAGGATCCCCAGCCAGTCGCGCGGGCGGCCCTCAAGCCCGCCCGGTCCCCAGGCCGCCAGCGCCGCGCCCAAAAAAGCGAAGGGGAGGGCGAACAGCGTATGGCTGAACCGCACCAACTCCAGATAGTCGCGCACGTGACTCCTTGCGATCGACATCGATTTCGACGAGCCTCCATACAATCAGCCGACCAGGTCGTCGGCGACCTGATCCTTATGAGCGTGGTCGACGTGAAAAACCCGGGTGACCATCCAGTCGCCGAGGGCCGGGAACATCCAGGCGAGGGCGCCCATGAGCCGAAACGGCCAGACCAGGCGCCGCCTCACCGAGAGCCGCCGTTTTGGGCGGTCGAGCAGATCGGCGATGCGCCGGGCGACGTCCTCCACGTCGGCCGTCATCCAGGCCGAAGGCGTTTCAACGACCGGATGGGCCTTGCCCCCCATGATCACAAGGCCCCGCATGGCCTTGGAAAATTCAGTCGCGATCGGCCCCGGCTCGATCAGGCAGACCGTCACGCCTTGCCCGCGCAGCTCTCTACGGAGCGCGTCGTTCCAGTACGCCAGCCCGGCCTTTGTCGCCCCGTAGGCCCCGAGCGCCGAGTTCGCCACGCAGGTGATCGCCGAGCCAATGTTGAGGATCATCCCCCGGCGCTCGACGAGCGACGGCAGCAGGGCGCGCGTCAAAAGTAGGGGGGCCGTGAAGTTCACCGCGATCTGTTGTTTCACATCCTCGATCGGCGCGTCGGCGAAGAGGGTCGGAAGGCCGAGGCCGGCGTTGTTGACCAGGACGTCGACGCCCCCGAACCGCTCCACGGCCTCGCGGGCGACTCGGGCCGAGGCTTCGGGCTCCGCCAAATCAGCGGCGATCGTCAAGACGTCCAGCTTGGGGTCGTCCCGCTTCAGTTCCTCGGCCAGAGCCTCCAGACGATCGGCCCGCCGGGCGACCAGGACCAACGCGGACGCCTTGCGGCGGCGGACGACTTCACGCGCCAGGGTCGCGCCGAGACCGGCCGAGGCGCCGGTGATGAGGGTGATTCGCTTTCCGGGGGCTGACGGGGACGGTTGGTTCATGGCTTCACGCGGCTCGTCGCGGCGTCGGGCGGCCACGAGGAACAGTAGAAGGAGCATCAGGAATGACGAGGACGACCGCTTAACAAATTTACGCGCTTCCCTCGCCCTCGCCCCAGCGGGGGATCTGGTGATTCGGGATGCCGAGTTGGTCGCAGATCCGGCCGACGATAAAGGCCACCATGTCGTCGAGCCCCTTCGGCCGATGATACCAGGCCGGAGCGGCCGGCAAAACGACGGCGCCGGCGCGGGTTGCCTGGGCCATGTTCTCCAGGTGGATCAGGCTGAGCGGGGTCTCGCGAGGCACCAGGATCAGCTTCCGGCGCTCCTTCAAATGCACGTCGGCGGCGCGGGTGATCAGGTTCGTCGTCACCCCGTGGGCGATCGAGCCCAGGGTGCTCATGCTGCATGGAACAATCACCATCCCGGCCGTGAGGAACGAGCCGCTGGCGATCCCCGCCGAATAGTCCTGATAATGGTGATAGAGCAGGCGTCCCGGTCCCACGTCGCCGAGAAACGAGGGATCGAAGTTGTCGAGCGAGGGCGAAACGCCGACCTCGGCCAGCATCACCTCGACGGCGCTTGGGCTCATCGTCAAATGGACCGTTCGGCCGAGCTTCAAGAGCGTCGACAGCAACCCCAAGGCGTAAGGGGCGCCGCTGGCCCCGGTGAGAGCCACGACCAGACCGGGCGACTCGTCCACGATCACGCCTCCGCCGAGCGAGTGGGCTTCGTCCCGACGTACAGGGTGGCGACGCCGAAGGTGAGCGGGCGCATTTCCAGATGGATCAGGCCCCGCGAGCCGAGCAGGTCGAGCAGGTCTTGACCGTCCGGAAATTCGAGGACGGTTCGGGGCAGGTAGTGGTAGGCGTCGTCCTTGTTGGGGGCGACGGCCTGGCCGATCCTCGGCAAGACCTTGCGGAAGAAGCCGAGGTAGAGCGGGCCGAGAATGCGCCCTCGGGGCCTTGAGAACTCCAGGATCGCCACCTTGCCGCCGGGCCGGGCCACGCGGATCATCTCGTCGATCCCGGCCACGGTGTCGCGGACGTTCCGCAGGCCGAAGGCCACGCTCACCACGCCGAACGCGTCGCTGGGCGCGGGCAAATGCTGTGCGTCGCCCTCGATCAGGGCCACCCGATCCCCCGCGCCGGCCTTCTGAACCTTGCGACGGCCCACCACCAGCATCTCACGGGTGAAGTCCACGCCTACCACAGGCGAAGCCCCCCGCGCCGCCTTGTCGTAAGCCAGGGCCAGATCCGCGGTTCCCGTGCAGCAGTCGAGGATCGGGACGCCGGGCTCGGGAGGAACCGCCCGGGTCGTGTACCGCCGCCATGAGCGATCGATGTTCAGGCTCAACAGGTGGTTGAGCAGGTCATACCGCCGGGCGATCGACGCGAACATCCGGCGCACGCGCTCGTTCGACTTGTCCTCGGCGGGCGGGGCGACTGGCGGCGGCGCGGGT
>Ga0180216_1003118_pt1 | contig 13330 bp, 14 predicted proteins | sample eDN3rd37CBELigMG_FD_128879 | JGI IMG/M metagenome (GOLD analysis project Ga0180216, IMG submission 128879) | Enriched Miracle-Growth compost microbial communities from Emeryville, California, USA - eDNA 3rd pass 37_C BE-Lig MG (version 2)... ... | reverse complement strand
GTTATTGCCTTGTATCAACTGGTTTGCCATGATATCGATTTATGAACGAGATTACCGCTTGTAAGAACACTGTGTATGGTTGTTTCTTGTGAAGGAAGCGCGACGTTTTGTTTATATACTCCCTCCATCTCCAGTCCTTTAGGTGCGTCTTTTGCTTCACTGCTATATTTTATGTACGCTGTTACCTATGCATTATGCATGAGTACTTCTCTGATGTCTTGCCTTTTGAAGGTTTCACGAAGTATCAGGTGTCTTCTGTTTTATGTTTGGCATCGTCATGTCGATGTAGCGATATCGACATCATTTTACTCTGACATGCTTGTGTCCACCGAGAGTTTTTGAAAGATAAAATTCTACTGTTGTTGTATGGTGCGGATCACGCATCTCAGATGGTGTGTGTATTGTGCATCCTCATGGATAGCTAATGCTCGGTCCTGTACAATGATGAGCTTATTACAGAGGTATAATATACACATTGTTTTCGTTTGCAGCATCCGTGCGAATGTATCTCGCGTATTCGCAGATGCAGCAGCAGCAGCGTCTATGGATGTACGCTCCGTCTACCTTGTGTCCTTGAACCGCCAGAATCTCACTGCTCGCCTCAGTAACGTTCCTGTGGGCCACCGGGTGCCGGTATCGCCAGATCGGGCGCTCTTTGTTCCTGCAGTTCCACGTCGTCCTTGCCATGGTCATGGTTCGCCTGCGCCTGCGCGGCATCCATCGTGTCCGCATCCTCGCTCAACCGCAGGGGCGCTTCGTCGCCCATATACGCCTCTGCTGGCACTTCCTGCGCCTCCGCCGCATGTTCTGGCCACGGATCTGGCCCCCCAAGCTTGCCAGGCTGCTCAACCGCCTGCCGCCACCATTGCTGCTCCAGCGATACCTGCAGTTGTTCCTCCACGGTGGCCGCTGGCGTGTCAGGCCCGTTGTTGTTGGTCGGTGGACGAGCGGTGATCGGAACTTGGCGACTTCGGCAGTTGCGCCGCCATAGCGCCTTGAGCATCTGTGTGGGTGTGGGCCCCAGCGTCGGGAAGAGGCGCTTCGCTCGGGGGATGTGCTTGCATAGGTGCAGCCGCTTCTGCGGGTCGCTGGGGTCAACGGTCCAGTCGCGCCGGTACGTGAAGTGGATGCCGTGTCGCGGCCGCGCGGCTTCGAGTGTCGCCTGGTCGAAGGAGGGCAGCCGACAGCCGGGATTGAGGCCCGACCGCCGGAGCACCTCAAAGAGGATGTGCTCGTCGCACCAGCCCTGGTCGGCGCAGCACCAGCGGGCGATCTCGTCGGCGCCCTGCACCAGCGCCGTGAGCTCACGGCGCGCCGCAGCGGTGCGGGTGCGGTACGGCTGGTGGAGCGTCATGTGGAGACCGGTCATGCGTTCGCCAGACAGGCCTTCCTTGCATGGCGTGCGGCCGGGATGCCGCCGCACGTTGTCGAAAGGCTGGCCGGAGACCAGCATCCGGCGCGCGTGGAACGCCAGCAAGCTGACGGGCTCCGGCTGGATGAGGATGTCGACGTCGCCGGTGTACACGAACGTGCAGTCGTCGAGCGCGCCCGTGGGATCGTCGTACAGGAAACGCAGCGCAGCGACCAGGCTGGAGGTGCCGACCACCTCGGTGCGCAGGGCGAGGCCGGGGTCGTGCACCAAGGCGATGGCGGTTGCCGGTACGTTCAGGAGCGAGGCGGCGTCGCGCAGCTCCAGCGCCATCGCGGGCGGGAATGGGTCGCCGGACGCCACGACGACGCGCGCCCGCCGGTACGCCGCCAACGCAAAGTAGGCGTAGAGCGGCACAAAGTCCATGTACCGCGACTTGTCGTTGACGACCGTGAAGAAGCACAGGCCCTGGCCGTTCCGGTCGACGGCCGCCTTGGCGAGCGTGCGCCACATGAGGCACGCCTCCGACTCGCAGAACAGCGGCAGGCTGCCATTGAGCTTGGTGACGTCGGTGTCGCAACTGTCGGCGAGCGGGTCGCGCGGCGTCGGCGTGGGCTTCGCCTGCCGCGGGGCCCTTCTGGGCGCGGCCGTGGCGGCCGCGGCCCGCTTTTTCTTGATAGGCGCGGCAGCATGGTGGCGGCCGTCCTCCTCAAAGGTCCAATAGATCGCGCCCATGGCAAACGACGCCAGCGCCAGCGCGACCATCGCCGCGACGATCCATGGCTTGGCCGACCGTAGCCCCCGCCTCAGCTGGGAGGCGCGTCCGCCAAAGCCCAGTCTGACCATGGCCGCGCGAAGCTATGCGGCACGGCACCCTACGCCATGTACGCCATCATACCCCGCCACACAATGGTGCCACGCGGATGGCCGTGCCCGACGACGCCGACGCGGACGCTGCCGTCCAGTGGGTGTGCGCCCATCTCACAATGGCCTGCTGTTAGCGTGTCGCCGTCTTGCCCGCGTGCCCTCCTGCCTGCTTCACGGAAGCCCTTCGGCGTGCCCGGCGTGCTGCGGGGGGTCGCCTGCCCTGCACCGCCGTCGCCGCCGCCGCCGCCGCCGCCGCCGTCGCCGTCGCCGCCGCCGCGTCAAAGTTTTTTGGCGCGAAAAAGAAAATTTGGCGCGAATAAAAAAAAAGACTGAAAAAGAACCGGCGCGCGACCGACGACGCCCGCTGCTGGCACCTCCTCCTGTCCATGCTGCCTGCCGCTTAGGAGAGCCTAGCGCGTCGTGGTGTCGTGCCTTCACTCCACTCCTCTCGGCCTGTGCTGTGTTGTGTGTAGCGGGGTCGCCCGACCGGCGCCACAATCCGCCATGGCGGCAACTGCAGTGGCGCCGCTCGTGCCAACCGGCGGCCGCATCCTCACCGACGAACAGCGCGGGCTCGTCCAGGCCATGGTCTCCCGCCGCATCTGCGCCCAAGCCGAGCTGCTCCACCTGCTGCACACCATCCGCGGCGACGCCACGCCACAGCCGACCGCGGCGAGTACGCCCGCACGGCGCGGACCGGGGGCCGCGATGGCATCTCTGCGTGGCTAACCGCTCTTGAGCTCCATGGACCTGGGGGGCGGGCGACAGCATTGCAAACTTCGATCCGCGAGATCAACCAGGCGCTGCAGCACGTCGACATGGCCATCATGGAGGGTGCCACGGACGTGACCGGCGATGTCTACTACGTGTTGGTGCGGCGGGGCGCGCGACGTCGCGGCGACGGACCAGCCTGGGTGTGCGCGCGCTGACTCCACACTGGGCGGGGACCGCCTGCGGGCGGGCGGGCGGCCGGCCGACCAGGTGAACCAGCTGGGTGACGAGCTTGCGCAGATGGCCACGGCGCACAAGGCCGCGGCGGTGGCGTTCTTCAAGCAAGTGGTACGCTCCGCCCGTCCGTGCTGCATGGCCGTTCCGGCCGAGCGGATGCTGGAGCGCTTCGCCATTGCACATCGCTTGGCCGGGCCTGTGCAGATTGCAACCATTGTGCGAGCGCCCAACAAAGCGTTCTCTGCGTCAGAAATCGACCTGCTCAACGCCCTTGACAAGAAGGCCCATCCCATGCCGGTGGCTGCTGCGGAGGCGCTGCTGGACGACTTTATCATGAACGGCTGGGTGGCGCGCGAGTACGCCGTGCCTTGAAGCAGTGGCCGTGGCTGGAGGTGGAGGGGAGCTCACGCCCACCTGCGAGCCTGCCTATCCATGCGGGTGGCGTGCAGCGCGGACTTCAACTACCGCCTCGGGGTGCGCACCTTGCTGGAGCTTAAGGGCTACCTGTCCGGCGAGTTCCCAGAAGACTTTGTGGAGTGCAACGGCTGCAAGGAGATCGTAGCCTACGTACGACCACGCGCCGCCGCGGGTGGCAGCTTGCGTGTCGCCTCGTCTGACAGGCTGCACGTGCGTCGCGCGTCGCTGGCCTCATGCGGTCGGGCAGGGCGAGACCTGCGCTGGGTGCTCTCTCCGCTTCCACATCCCGTGCAGCAAGCGGTTCTTCCAAAACAAGACAGTGAAGAATTGCCCGGGCTGCCAAATGCCCTGGACTTTTGTGGAGCGTACGCACCGGCCGCACGGCGGGCGCCCGCGGGCCGCGGGTGCTTTCTCCCATCGCTCACCACCAGGTGGGGCAAGAACCTGGACGCTCGGCTGCTTCCAGGCCCGTCCGTGGCGAGGATGATGACGCCGCGGCCGTCGGCGACGACGCGGCGGCGTGTGGCGCGTGTGCTGGACGACAACGCGCGCGACGAGGAGAGCCCGACCGCGCGGCGGCGGTCGGACCGGCCGAGCGGGGCCCGCGCGGCGAACGGCGGCGGGGCCACGCCGAACGGCGACGCTGGGATGGATGTGGACGAATGACGGGACGGTGTGCGCGACGTGTGCTGTGGTAGTGTGGATATCCGTGTACAGTATGCAGATTCGTAGAGATCGCAGGCCGTCAGCGTTATTCCGACACGCCGCGTCGGCAGTGTGCACGTCGATAACAAGCTGCCTGCCCGTCTTGCTCCCAGCCGAGCTGTGCGCTCGCCCGGCGCTCCGCTCCGTCGACCAAGTTGACGTCATCGCCATTTCTGGGCCGTTTTGGGGTCGAATGCACACCAAAAGTTGGCGCGCGGCGGCGGTGCCGGTGTACGCCGCGAGGCGGCCGTGCCGGACGTGGCGGGCGAAGGAGATCCGAGCCGAGGTGGGGGACAAAGGCGGCCGCTTGTGGCGCTGGCAAGACGCACGCAGGAGGCAACGGACGACCTTGCAAGGGCGACGCCGTGGGAGGGCGACGCCGCGGGAGGGCGACGAGGACCAAACACGCACGCACACACACACGCACGCACACACACACGCACGGACCGGTGGCTGTGGTCCCAGGAGGGCCGCGAGGCGACGGACGAGGGCAGAGGCGTCCCACGGGCAGACAGGGGTGGCGACGGCCACGCAGGGCAGATGCTGAGATCTGCAGCACTGCGGCCAGTGCCCAGGTGATGAAACGCCAGCGGATAGTTCAAGACATTGACTGACAGACGTCCTGCCTGTCGCGCTCTATGCCTACACAGGCCACCACCACCATGGCTGCCGCCGACATTGGCGACGGCCCCGCGCCGCGGGTGACTCGGCTCGACGCCGTCTACGCGCCCGCGTCGGTGGCCGCGCAACAGTACGCCGGCCAGGCCACCCACACGGCGACGCCCAACGCCGCCGCGCACGGTCGTCACTCACTGCGCCGAGTTCTACAGGTGTACCGGGGTGCGGCGACCGCAGGCGGCGCTACGCGGCGCTGCGAGACGAGTTTCTCCGCCGCCATGGCGGGCCGCCCGACTTCATTGCGCGTGCGCCCGGCCGCGTCAACCTGATCGGTATCGCGGCCCCCCGCTAGGCGGGCGCACGGCCATTCGCGTGAGTGCGTGGCGCTGAGCCTTTGTCGACGTCGCCCCGCGCCGGCCGCTGCGCTTCGTGCGGGTCGACAGGCGAACACATCGACTACAGCGGCTACTCGGTCCTGCCCATGGCCGTGGAGAAGGACATCATCGTGGCCGTGCGCGCGCGGAGCGACACCACGGTGACCATCGGGAACGTGAACGCCAAGTACGACACGCGGACACTGGCCATCGACCGCCTGCCCCCCGTCGATCCGAGCCAGCACCACTGGACCAGTTACGTGCTCGCGGCGCACCAGGTGTGCCCGCCACCCGATATGCCGAACAAGATGGAAGAGGTGATCGGCGGCCTTGACGCCGCCGGGCCACGGACGCTTCCAACGGGGGTGGTCGCGGAGACACCAGATCTACGCGCGCGAAGAGCCCGCGGCTTCCAGCGCCACCACCGGCTTCGACCTGCTCTTTGACGGCACGGTGCCGTCGGTACGCACGAAACGCGCCGTTGGTGTCAGCAATGCGGATCCTCCCAGCTGATATGGCTTGCGTGGAGCCTTTCTCCCCCCCCAAAAAAAAAATTTATTCGGGCGTGGCCGGCAGGGCTCGGGCCTGTCGAGCTCGTCCGCGATGGTGTGCTGCTCGCTCCTGGCGTTCACCCACCTGCGGCAGCCGGGCGTGCACTCCCTGGTACGTTACGCCTCGGCGGCGTTCATGGGGCCGAGCGCCGTGTGCCAACGGCAACGCTGGTCGGATGGGCGTCACGTCCATCCTCATGCAGAAACGGCTCGCGGACCTCGCTATTCGGGGCGAGCGCTTTGTCGGCGTCGAGAGCGGCGGGTACGGCAGCGCACCGCAGCGTTGGCTTAGCCATGGGCTAGGTTGACCGTGGTTGCCCTGCGTTCTAAGACATCGGGCCCGCCCCCAGCATGGATCAGTCCATCTCGCTCATGGGCGAGCTGGGCAAGGCGAAGCGCGTCGACTTTGCGCCGCTGCGCGCCGTGCCCGTGCCCCTGCCGCCGGGCGCGTGCTTCGTCATCGCCAACACGCTGGTCACGAGCGACAAGCAAGGTGAGCGCCGGGGGGAGGGCGGAGGGCCGCCGGCATGGAGGTGCGCGGCCCTCATTGCGCGACGCGTCCGTCCTCTTTCTTGCCCGTGTCGCTGGCCGCAGTGACGGCCCCGCGCCACTACAACCTGCGCGTGACTGAGTGCCGCTTCGCAGCGCGCCTGCTGCACCTGCGCCTGGCGGCCACCCACCAGCCCGTTGCCGGCCACGCCCTGCCCACGACGCGCGCGCTCATCCTCAAGGACGTCCAGGACCACTTTGGTGCGGCCGCTTTCGCGGAGGTGCACGTGGCTGCGGCGACCGCCCGCCGCGCGCCGTCCTCATATCTGCTGCGACCTCTTCCCGGCTGCCACCTCTTGGCAGGCCTCACCTTTGAGCAGATGGTTGCCGCGGTCGAGGAGCACCTGCACCCCGCGCCCTACAACCGCGTGGAGCTCGCCAACCTCTTTGGCATGTCGGTCCGTGCGCCTGCTACTCTGCCCAGGCCGCCGCGGGGCACCGGCAAGGTGGCTAACGGGGCAACCTGGCGCCGCGGAGTTTGAAGCGGCCGGTAGGTGGCGGCCCTGGAGCGCGAGTTCCTCAGCCAGGTGCCGGTCGAGGGCGACCAGTTTGCGCTATACCAGCGCGCGCTCCACGTCTTCACCGAGGCCAAGCGGGTCTATGACTTTGAGGGCGTCTGCGCGAGCGACGGCCCGGAGGCGCTGGCCCGCCTGGGTGCGCTGATGAACGCGAGCCAGGACAGCTGCCGCGACCGGTTCGCCTGCAGCTGCCCCGAGCTGGACGACCTGACCAGCACGGCGCGCACCATGGGCGCCCTGGGCTCGCGCCTGACGGGCGCTGGGTGGGGTGGCTGCACCGTTTCGCTGGTGCGCGAAGGCACGCAGGATAGCTTCATCGCCGACCTGCTGGCGACCTACTACCCCTCGCACGGCGGGCTCAAGGCCCACGCCGCAGCCGACGTCGTCTTTGCGACGCTCCCCGGCAGCGGTGCATGCATCGTTGAAAGCGCGGCGATTCCGTAGATCCCAACACTTGTTGTGGCTGTTGTGATTTTTACATAGTATGTACACAGTTTTCCAGCTCAAAAGCCTGGCCCGCGCGGCCAGCCCCAGGGCGTCGAGGCAGATGATGGGAGCGGCTGGGCGCCGAACGGCGGCGTCGGCCCGAACATGCCTGGCGCGACGCCCTGGGTGGGCGCCATACCGGGCGGCGGCGCCATGCCCGGTGCGCGCGCCAGCCCAGGCGGGCCGCCACCGCCGGCGCCGGTGTTGCTGCTGGAGCTCATCCACGGCGCTGGGCCGGCGGGAGGCCGGGCAAAGTGGGGCAGGCCGCCGTACTGCTGCAGCATCGCGGGCACGTCAAAGAACGACAGCGGGTTGGGTGCGACGCCGGGGAAGCCGTGGTACGCTGGCGGCGCTCCTGCCGCCGCCGCCGGTGCCGCCGCCGGTGGCTGGCCCCGCGTAGCAACGGACGGGCCGGCGCCGGGCGCCAGCGGCATGGGCCGCGGTGCGGCAGCAAAGCTCGCCGGGCCCAGACCGGCGGTCCGCTTGGTCGGCGTGGGCGCCTGCGAGTCGCCGCGCGAGGCCAGGTCGTCTTCCATGCCCCAGGAGGCCATGTCGAGCGGCAGCAAATGCGACGGCAGGTCGCCCGAGGACTCAGCCGCCAGCCACCGGCTCGTACCTGCGCGTTACGAAGAGGAGCGATGTGAAGGCAAGCTCGCAGCAGCGTGTGAGTGATTATCACAAGTGAAGCACACGCAATCTCCCACGCCAACGGGCCCCGGCCCGCCCGCGACGCACCACCAGCAGCGTCGCCCTTGTACGGCGGCACACTGATCAAGCCAGCCCCGAGGCCCAGGCCGACGTCGGCGCTCAAGTCGTCGTCCCGCTCGGCCGCGTCGGCCGAGCCGCGCAGGCTCGTCATAAAGCTGAGGGACGACGACGACGACGACGGCAGGGGAGCGACGCCGCTGCTGGCCGGCGCAGCCACCGCGTGATCTGTGGCGCCGGCCGCTTGAGCGCGCGCCGGTGCGGCGGCGCTGGCCACGTCGCCCAACGCAGGCCAGTCCTTCTCCGCCGGCGCCGTGCTCCAGGCGGCCTGGACCGACGCCCCCACCTCGGCAGGGAGCGGCGCCACGGCAGGCACCGACGCCGGCACGGAGGCTTGCTTCGCAGGCGATGCCAGCGCACCCGCGGCGGCCTGTGCGGCACTCAGCGCCGCGGCGCCGTCTGCACGCGCCGCCGGTGCCGGGCGAGGCCGGCCGGCGGCCGTTGCCGCAGCGGCAGCGGGGGGTGCGACCGGCGCAGCGGTCGACGCACTCGAGGGGGACGCAGCCGGGGTGAGCACCAACGCCGTCGGTTGCGGCCGCGGCTGATTCGCCCATGGCGCCAGCTTGGTGACCACCGGCGTGGCAGCGGGTGCGTTCGGACCGTTGGGCTGAGCCGGCCGGGGGGCTGCGCTTCTACCGGCGCTTGGGGGACGCGCGGCAGTAGGCCGGGCGGCTGTCGATGGGGCGGGCGCCGCTGCGGCGGCGGCCTTGCCGCTCGCAGGCGCCGGAGCAGCAGCAGCCTTCGTCGTAGCCTTACTCGCTGGTGCTTGACCAGCTGCCGGCCTGGCCGGTGGCGCAGGGGCTGGCGCGGCGGCCAATTTGCCCGCCGCCGTCGCTGCGGGTTTGCTGGCGCCGCCCGCGGCTGCGGCGACGGACGATTTCGTCCCGCCGGCCCGGTTGCTGCCCACAGAGGCAGAGGCAGACGGAGCCGCGGCAGGCTTGCCCCCAGCGGGCAACCCGCCGCGCTGGCCCGCCGCCGTGACGCCGGTCGGAGCCGCTGCTGGTGTCGGTTGCACCTTGGCCGGTGCGGCCGACGGCGCCGGTGGGGCCTTGGCCGGAGCGGCCGTTGGCACCGATTGGGCTTTGACCGGGGCGGCCGCCGGCGCAGCGGTGGCCGTCGCGGTCGGTGGCGCTGCAACGTCCTCGGCAGCGTGCGCCCCGCCGCGCCGCCGGCGCCGGCGGCGCCGCCGGCGGCGCCGCGTCCCCCCGTCGGCCGTCTCTAGCTCGTCATCCGAGCCGTCGTCGGCGGTGTCCTCCCCGTCCGAGTGCGGGGTTTCCTGCTTGGGCGGTTCCGGCTCCGGTTCCGGTTCGGGCTCGGGCTCGGGTTCCGGTTCCGGCTCCGGCTCTGGCACCGGCTGCCGTTGCAAGCTGGACCAAAGATTCGAACGACAGCATCGGAGGCCTCGGTCAGCCACGCGCATTTTTTTTTTCCTTCGTCGCAAACAGTGCGCCTAGGGTGCACGTACCGCTTGCGCTCCTGCTTGGCGAGCCGCTTCGCTTCCTTGGCTTTGGCAGCCTTTTGCGCGGCCTCCTCCTCCTCAATGAGCTGCCGCGAAATTTGCTCGGCCATCTACAAGCGCGCCCATCCACTTCGGGCAGTGACAAGCGCCGCCGCGTTACGTTCTGCGCCATCTTTTCACCATGGGTGCCCCGCCCGTCGCAGGCCCCGCCGTACGCGCTCGCGGTAGAGCAAGGTCAGCCGCTGCTCGAACATTTTGGCCGCGCACACTTTGAAGAGCCACCGGCCGCGGTCGTCCCGCAGGGCATCCTGGCCAGCCTGTGCGACGAACCGGTGCAAACTTCCACCAGTACAGCAGCTGGTTACGATTCTGTGTACGATTCTGTGACGGCGTGCGCGGGCCTTGGCACAGTGCACTTCGTACCGCATCGGCTGCAGACGGCTGGGCGGTCGCACGGCCAGCAGCGTCGGTCGCTGGTGGTGGCCGGCCCGCGGGCGCCCCGGCCGGCGCGAGCGGGTACGACAACGGTGGGCCAGCCGCCCGCGGCACGGCGGGCGCGGCTTCGGCGGCGGTCCCGTCGGCGGGTCGCCGTACGCCGCTGCGGTCTGCCGCGCTCGTGGCAAACCGCCAGTCGTCCGCCACCGACGGCGGCAACGGGCCCAGGAGGGCGGCGTCCAGCCGCGAGTCGCCGCCGCCGCCGCGAGGATCGTCAAAAAAGTCGTCCACGTCGCCGAGGATGTCGCTGATGGCGTCCGGATCGGCGTCGCCGTCGTGGTCGTCCTCGTCGTCCTCGTCGCTCGCAAAGTCCAGCCGGTCGTCGTGCTCGTCGTGCTCGTCGTCGCCAAAGTCGTCGTCCTCGTCCCCCTCGTCCCCTTCCTCCTCTTCGTCAGCACGGCGCGAGTAGGCGCCGTCGTCGCCGCCGACGCTGTCGCCGCGCCGGCGGGCAGCCAGCGCTTCGCTTGAGAGCGCGAGGCGGCCGTGCACCTCCGTTGCCAGCGCCACGTCGACGTCAAGATTGTCCTCGTCGTCCACCACCAGGCTGCTACCCACGGTGCCGGCGATCGACGCCACGCTGCTGAGGCTGTAGCCGTCGTTGTCCGGCCCGTCAGAGGAGAGCCGGCGGTGCCGCTTGGCCGTGCTGCTCCCGCTGCTGACGCTGCCGCCAGCCGCGAACGGATTCCCGCTGCCGGCACTGTCGGCGGCGGCAAATGCACGCGCCGATGCGAGGGCGCCGTGCAGCACGCTCGAAGAGAGGAGCGGGTCGCCTTCGTAGCCGTAGTAGCGGCCGTTGCGGTCGAGGGTGAGCTGACCCATCAGCTCGAGGAAGCGCTGGCCCTCGTTCGACAGCAGGTCGGCCGCCACGGCCTGGACCTCCGGCGCGCTGGCGGCAGCGGACGCTGCGGCGGCCGCCGCTGCTGCTGCTGCCGCTGCTGCCGCCGCGGCCGCCGTCGCGCTGGTGCTGGGCCCGTGCCCGGCCGCGCCGCTGGCGTCCAGGGGCGGCAGGGCTCCGGTTGCGTTGCGCGCAAGCGGGGGCACGAAGCCGTCGCCGCCAGCGGTCCCCGGCGGCGCGCCGGCGAGCACAAAGCCGCCGCGTGCGGGGTCAAACTGCCAGCCGCGCGCCCCGGCGTACTCGCGCGCAATGCGGCTAATGCCATCCACAAACTCGTACGCAGCGTCCTCGTCCGTGCCGTCGTCCGCGTCCATCTCCGCTTGGAGCGGGGCGCTGTCGTTGTACACGGCCTCGAACGGGTCCGGCTCGCTGCCGCCGGGCGGGCCGCGCAGCATCTCCAGCAGCGGCGTCCGGTCCAGCGCCAGCGACGCCAGGTACGCTTCGGCCTCGCGCAGGGCCGCCTCGTTCACCGCGTGCGGCCGCGGCGGGCCGGCCGCCACGGACGCCGTCGATCGCCGCGCGCTGCTGCCGGCGTCCGCCGCTGCCCGGTCTGCCGCCTGGCCGCCTCCGGCCGGCGCCGGCAGCGGCGGCAGGTACAGCGGGCCCGCGCGGTCCAGCATCGGCAGCGCGCCGCCGGGCAGTGCGCTGAGCGAAGTGAGCGACGTGCCTGCGGCGCCACCGCCGCCGGCACCGCCGCTGCTGCTCGTCGTACCGGCGCCGCGTCCCGCTTGTGGCGCCTCGGTGCCGCGGCTGGCGTGCGCGTGCGCCACGGGCCGGTTGGCCGGGGCCAGCTGTGCCGTCGCTCCGGCCGCCGCCGCCGCTGCTGGCCGTGGTCCCCCGGCCGGCGCGGGCGGCTCGGCGCCGGCGGCGGGCGGCGGGCTGAGCGGAAGGACCGAGGTGGCCGTCGGCATCGGCGGGGCACCGCCAGAGGCGGCCGCCGCGGCCGCCGCGGTGGACAGGTTCGCGGTGGCCCGCCGCAGCTCGGCAAACTCGCTGGCGCGGGCGGCGCGGGCCGCCTGCGACGCCGGCATGAGCGGTGCCAGGATGCTGGCGGCCGCGGCGCCGACCTCGGGCGGCAGCCCCGCCATGCTGGCGGCGGTGGGCGCCGTTTCGGCGTCGATGAAGGCGTCCAGCCACGTTTTGGCCGTGGGGCCGAGCGCGTGCTCGTCGTAGGCGCGCAGCAGCGTATAGTAGTCCGAGTACACGGTCTCGAACTCCATAGTGGCGACGGCGCGCCGCTCGGCGCAGTAGCTGCACTGGCAGTTGGCCGAGTGCAGGTGCTTGGCCAGCCGCGTCGACACGCCCTGCTTCTCCTCGCGCACGATCGCCTGCCGCTCCGCGGGGCTCAGCGACAGCCAAAACTGCCGCACGCGCTCGCGCTCCTGCGCGGCGGCCGCCGCCGCGGCATCCGCCGAGGCGCGCGGATCGCTGCCGCGGCTGAGCGAGCGGCCGTCCTCAGACCCCGATGCGCCGGCGGCATCGTCCGCGCTGGCGTCCTTGCCGTGCTTGGCATGGCGCTTCTTGCGGCCTTTCTTGCTGCCGCTTCCCGGTGGCGCCGCCGCTGCGGCCGCCGGCGCGGTGTCCGTGGGCAGGGGCGGCGGCGGCGGCAGCTCGTGCTCCTGCGGAAAGACGGCGGTCGCCGCCGCCGTTGCCGCCGCCGCCGCCGCCGCCGCCGGTGCCGGCGCGCGGCCAGAGCTGGCCATGGCGCGCGGCTTTTAGCGGGGCAGGCAGTCGGATGAAGGCGTGGCGTGTGCGTTGTCGCCTAGCCCGCTCAGCCGATAGGGATCTCGCGGGGCGGCGGTGGATCCGCGCCGTCGCGCAACGGCCACGTCGCCGCGCGCGTGTCTGCGTGGAGTCGCTTCACACCTCCGTCGCCGTCTCCCTTCCACGGGGGCGCGCCGTGCGTCGCCGCAGTGTCGTTATCCTCGCCGTTGCGCGCGCTCAGTTTCTTTCCTTCTCGTCGCCGGTCGACCGTGTGCGCGTCTTGCTCCGCCTGCTGGGGCTCCGTCGCTGCCGGCAGCGGTGTCGGCGTGGGTGTCCGTGCGCGCCCCGCGTGGGTCCGTGCGCGCCCCGCGTGTGCTCCCGCGCCGGCGTCGGCGTCGGCGTCGGCGTCGGCGTCGGCGTCGCAGCGGCGCCCACTCCCACACCCTGTGATGACGTCATCGATGGAGGGGGCAGGGCGGAGCAGAGAGCAGACCGCGCCAACGTCCGCTTTCATAGTGTCACGTGCTGTCATGACGTCATTTTTTCATAGTGGCGCGGCGCCCTCCTCTGCGCTTTTTGGTGACTTCAGTGCGCGCGCCGTTTGCTCGGC
>Ga0180216_1003116_pt1 | contig 13331 bp, 11 predicted proteins | sample eDN3rd37CBELigMG_FD_128879 | JGI IMG/M metagenome (GOLD analysis project Ga0180216, IMG submission 128879) | Enriched Miracle-Growth compost microbial communities from Emeryville, California, USA - eDNA 3rd pass 37_C BE-Lig MG (version 2)... ... | reverse complement strand
TCCTCTGTATCATCAGCGAAGACGTCCAACGCTCGCTGAGCGATAATCGGGCCACTGTCCAAGCCGCCATCTACAAAGTGCACCGTAACGCCTGTTACCTTCACTCCATATTGCAGCGCCTGTCCAATAGCATTGATACCTGGGAAGCTTGGAAGCATGGACGGATGAATATTAATCATTCTGCCTTCATACGCTTCGACAAGCACTGGTGTAATGATTCGCATATAGCCTGCCAGTACAACCAGATCCACCTGCTTTTCATGCAGCTTCTGCAATATTTCCTGCTCATACGCCTCTCGGGAAGCATAATCCTTGGGCTTGAATAAAAATGCTTCTACACCCGCTCGCTGCGCTCGTGCAGCTACTGGTGCTTGAGGCTTATCACAAACAAGAAGCTCGATGGAGACATCGAGCTTCCCTGCTTGTACTGCATCGACAATCGCTTGAAAATTCGAGCCGTTGCCAGATGCAAACACAGCAATACGTAATGACATTACACTTCTGCTCCTGTAAAGGTAACGATACGTTGACCTTCCGTCACCGTACCGATGCGATATGCTTTTTCACCTAGCTCGCCAGCGATGCGAATTGCATCCTCAGCTTGTTCAGCAGGTACGACCACAACAAGTCCAATGCCCATGTTAAATGTTGTGAACATATCACGGTTTGAGATGCTTCCTTTTTGCTGCATAAGCTCGAAGATCGGAAGAATTGGCCATGAACCGTAAGCAATATCTACATTTACACCTTCAGGAAGCACACGAGGAATATTTTCAATAAAGCCGCCGCCAGTAATGTGAGCCATACCCTTCACATTCACTTGCTCAATTAGCTTTAGAGCAGATTTAACATAAATTTTTGTTGGCTCAAGCAATACATCGCCCAGCTTAGCGCCGCCTAGCTCAGCTAGTTCATCCTGCAGATCATAACCTACTTCTTCAAGCAGCAGTCTGCGAACGAGTGAGAAACCATTACTATGAATACCGCTGGAGGCGAAGCCTAGCACAGCATCTCCTGGAGCAATGGTGGAGCCGTCAATCATCTTTTTGCGATCAACAATACCAACTGTAAAGCCCGCGATATCATATTCCTCTTCGGAATACATGCCTGGCATTTCAGCAGTTTCGCCGCCAATTAGGGCGCAGCCTGATTGCACGCAGCCTTCAGAAATACCAGCGACAATCGCCTCGATCTTCTCAGGCTCAACCTTGCCGCATGCAAGATAGTCAAGGAAGAACAATGGCTCTGCACCTTGAACGATAATATCATTAACGCACATTGCTACTGCGTCGATTCCGATCGTATCATGCTTATCCATCGCAAAAGCAAGCTTTAGCTTAGTACCTACACCGTCTGTACCAGAAACAAGGATAGGCTCCTCATACTTTTCCTTGTTCAAGCTGAACAAGCCGCCGAACCCGCCTAGATCCGTTAAAACCTCAGGACGGAATGTGCGCTTTACATGTTTTTTCATACGCTCTACAGCTTCATTGCCGGCTGCAATATCAACGCCCGCTTTTTTGTACGCCTCTGACATATTGTCAACTCCTAAAAATTTATCGGCTTCGCTTATGTTCTCTAACGCTCGAACCTTCCTTCGTCAGGAGGTCGCTTTTAGAGAACATAAGCTCCGCTATAGGTAAAAGCTATTAAACATCATCGTCAAGCCTTTACTTTTTGAAATTTCATTTTAAACCTAGGTTAAAAGTACAGCTTTCAGGACCAAGAAGTTTGGACGATAGTAGAAAACGAGTAGCGCAGCGTACGTTCTTGGTACGAGAGCAACACAGTTTTCGCTAGCGTTCAAAATTCGATGCCGAGTCCGCTACAACGCCCTACATCGTCTCGTCATCAAAGTTTGACTTTTAAGCTTCCTCTACTAGCAGGAGCAGCTTTTGTCTGATTCTTCATCCACAACCGTCGGATAATCATTATCAAAACAGCCCATACATAGGCCGTATTTATACTTATCTTCATGACCGCCTACTGCTTCCATAAAGCCTACATCCGTTAGAAATGCTAGTGAATCCGCATTGATCTGCTGACGAATTTCCTCGATGCTGCGGCTTGAAGCAATAAGCTCCTTGCGGTCAGGAGTATCGATTCCGTAATAGCACGGATTCTTAAATGGAGGTGAAGTAATTCGTACATGCACCTCAGTTGCGCCAGCTTCACGAAGTAGGTTTACGATGCGCAGCGATGTTGTACCGCGTACGATGGAGTCATCAATCATGACTACTCGCTTTCCTTCAACGACTTTGCGTACAGCAGAAAGCTTCATCTTCACTCCGCGCTCACGCAGCTCCTGTGAAGGCTGAATAAAGGTACGGCCTGTATATTTATTTTTAATGAGCCCAAGCTCATATGGAATACCTGTTTGCTCTGCGTAGCCAATTGCTGCTGAAATACTTGAATCGGGAACACCCGTAACAACGTCAGCATCAACAAATGACTCCTGAGCTAGTCGTTTACCCATCCGCTTGCGTGAAGCATGGATGTTAATCTCTTGAATGTCGCTGTCTGGACGTGCGAAGTAAATATACTCCATCGCACATACGGCACGACGAGATTCTCCTGCGTCATAGCGATCGTAATGGATGCCCGACTCATCAAGAATAATCATCTCGCCAGGCTGGATATCTCGCACATATTGAGCGCCTATCGTTTCGAAGGCACAGGTCTCAGAGGCAAAGGCATAGCCCTCACCAATGGTAGCCATAGATAGTGGACGCAGACCATGAGGATCCGATGCTACGATTAGCTTGTCATTGGTCATAAGCAGAAAAGCGAAGCCTCCGACCAAACGACGCAGCGCATCACGTGCAGCCTCTACGAAATCCTTCTTCGAGCGCGCGATCAAATGCGCAATGACTTCTGTATCGCTGGAGGTTTGAAAGATCGAACCGTTATCCTCTAGCTCTTTACGAATTTCAGGTGCATTGACAATGTTGCCATTGGTCGCGATCGCTAAATCCCCATCACGGTATTTGAAAATAAGCGGCTGAGCATTCGATAGCTTGCTCTCACCTGCAGTAGAATAACGAACGTGACCGATTGCTCGCTCACCTTTCAAACGATCGAGGATCGCTTGATCGAACACTTCCTTCACAAGGCCCATCTCACGATGATAGTTAAACTTGTTGCCGTCACTGACATCTACTGTACAAATTCCCGCACTTTCCTCACCGCGATGCTGAAGGGCATGTAAACCGAAAAAGGAAACAGCGGCAGCATCGTGGTGTCCGTAGACACCAAATACGCCGCATTCCTCTCTTAATTTATCGAAAATATCGTCTCGACCGATGCCCTCGTTATAGTGATCTCCTGTCCAAAGCTTCAAGTCTGCTATTTCATTAGACATGGGATCGCTTCCTTCCACACTCTCTCCAAATTAGCTACTGGTGCTTGAATCGCTGCTTTATCATTGACCAAAATATTAAGATCCTTGCCGCCTACCGTACCAAGTACAGTTGCTTTAACACCATGGCTAGCAATATGAGCAACAAGCTCATCAGCTTTTTCTGGTGAAGCTGAAAGCAGAATACGTGATTGTGATTCACTGAACAGATAGTGGTCTGTACGAAGCTCTGTGCTTACAGTAACGCTCGCACCAATGCCGCCGCTCATGCAAGACTCAGCAATAGCTACGGCAAAACCGCCATCAGATAGGTCATGCGCAGAGGCAACTAGACCGCTCTGGATTGCAGAAAGCACAGACTGTTGAAGCTTTTTCTCAACCTCAAGATCAAGCGCTGGTGGACGACCTGAAGGAGCACCGTTCTTCACATATTGCAGCTCAGAACCGCCGAATTCAGCCTTTGTCTCACCTAGAAGGATGATAACATCTCCTTCCTTCTTAAAGCCTTGAGTCGTAATATGATCAACGTCGTGCACTAGACCAACCATACCGATAACCGGCGTTGGGTAGATAGCACCTTTTGCATTTTCATTGTACAAGCTAACGTTACCGCCGATAACTGGCGTAGCAAGTGCATTACAAGCTTCACTAATACCGTCAGCGGATTTTTCGATTTGCCAGAATACTTCTGGCTTCTCTGGAGAACCGAAGTTCAAGTTGTCTGTAATCGCAAGCGGCTCAGCACCGGAGCACACGATATTACGTGCAGCTTCAGATACAGCAATGCTGCCGCCTACTTGTGGATCAAGATATACATAACGGCTGTTGCAATCCGTTGTCATTGCAAGCGCCTTGCGTGTACCATCTACTAGCACAACCGCAGCGTCAGAGCCCGGCTGTACAGCAGTAGCCGTACGCACCATGTAATCGTACTGGTTGTAAACCCATTCCTTGCTCGCTACAGTAGGCGAAGCAAGAATTTGCTCAAGCGTTCCGTTCAGATCAGTAATCTCTGCAAAAGCACCAGTATCTACGTTAGCAAACTCGCTATAGTAAGCTGGCTCAGTAGACGGCTGATTGTACACTGGACACTCATCAACAAGCGCCTTAACTGGCATATTTGCAACTTCTTCTCCTTGATGGAATAGACGCAAACGACCATCGTCAGTTACTTTACCAACCTTCACGCAGATAACTCCCCAGCGATCGAAGATTTCCTTCGCTTGTGCTTCATGCTGAGGCTCGATAACGAACAGCATACGCTCTTGAGACTCAGACAGCATCATTTCATACGGTGTCATTCCCGTTTCGCGCTGTGGCACTTCGTCAAGATATAGCTCCAGACCATTACCTGCTTTAGATGCCATCTCTGCAGATGAACAAGTTAGACCTGCTGCACCCATATCTTGAATACCTAGAACGATACCAGAGTTGATCAATTCCAAGGTCGCTTCCATAACAAGCTTCTCCATAAATGGATCGCCAACCTGTACCGCCGTTTTCTTCTCTTCAGACTCCTCAGTGAGCTCGACAGATGCGAACGTTGCACCGTGGATACCATCGCGACCAGTTGCTGGTCCTACGTAGAATACCGGGTTACCTACCCCTTTAGCGACACCGCGTTGGATTTTATCATGATCGATTAAGCCTACGCACATCGCGTTAACGAGTGGATTACCTTCATAGCTCTCATCGAAGTTTACTTCTCCACCAACGGTCGGAATACCGATACAGTTACCGTAGCCTGCAATACCGCTAACTACGTTTTCGAACAAATATTTCACGCGCTCATTTTCAAGACGACCAAAACGCAGGCTGTTTAGAGATGCAATTGGACGAGCACCCATTGAGAAAATGTCGCGGATAATTCCACCTACACCAGTCGCAGCACCTTGATAAGGCTCAACAGCGGACGGATGGTTATGCGATTCGATCTTGAACACGACCGCTTGATTGTCACCGATATCTACAATCCCTGCGCCCTCACCAGGACCCATCAATACTTTAGGACCTGTTGTCGGGAACTTTTTCAAGATTGGCTTAGAGTTTTTGTAAGCACAGTGCTCAGACCACATTACGCTGAATACACCGATCTCAGTGTAGTTAGGCTTGCGTCCACCAAGGAAGCCGCAGATTAGCTCATATTCATAATCGGATACGCCGAATTGCTGATAAATTTTTTGCTCCGCAATTTGTTCTGCGGTAGGTTCCTTAGCTGTTAATTGCTGTGCCATGTTGTTCCCTCCATGCATTCAAAATCGAAGTAAACATGCGTTTACCGTCCGCAGATCCTAGGATCTCATTCACTGCTCGTTCAGGGTGAGGCATCATACCAACGACATTGCCTGCTTTATTGCTAATCCCTGCTATATTAAGAATTGAACCGTTCGGGTTGGTATCTCCCGCATAACGGAAAATGATTTGATTATTTGCTTGCAGCTCTTCTAAAGTCTCATCATCGCAGAAATAGTTACCTTCACCATGAGCGATTGGAATATTAATAACTTCGCCTTGCTCATACTCACGTGTGAAAGGATTATTGTTGTTCACAACCTCAAGCTGAGATTGGTGACAACGGAATTTCAAGCCAGTGTTACGAATAAGCGCTCCTGGCAATAGGTTTGCTTCTGTAAGAATCTGAAATCCATTACAAATACCTAAAATGTATTTACCTGCTTCTGCAGCTTTCTTCACTTCACTCATAACATTTGCAAAGCTGGCCATTGCGCCACAACGTAGGTAGTCACCATAGGAGAAGCCACCAGGTACTAGAATACAATCGTATGTTGAAAGATCAGTAGCTGTATGCCATACATAGTCTACTTCTTGACCAATGGTTTGCTCTACAGCTTTATAGCAGTCGATATCACAGTTCGAGCCTGGAAATACAAGTACCGCAAACTTCATCACATTAGTCCTCCAGTTCAAATCGGTAGTCTTCTACAACCGTATTAGCTAGTAGCTTTTCGCACATCACTTTAAGACGAGCTTCTGCTTCAGCACGATCTGTTGTGTCTAGTTCAATCTCAAGATACTTACCAATACGAACCTTCCCTACTTCTGAAAAACCAAGGGAGTGAAGTCCGCCTTTCACTGCTGCTCCTTGTGGGTCAAGTACATTCTCTTTAATCGTTACATAAACCGTAGCCTTCATAATAGCCTCCTATAGACCTGTAGTAGTCGCGATCCATATCGCAAATATATTAATTGGTTATACAAATTGCTTGCCAGTTAGACGAGTATAAATATTACGATAACGTGCGGTTGTTTCTTCTACGACATGTGCAGGAAGAGGAGCTGGCATGCTTTCTCTGTCCCAGTCCGAGCCTAGCAAATATGTGCGCACGGGCTCTTTGTCCATGCTGTCGATTTCAATATCATAAGCAAATTTATCTTCCGCCCAGAAGCGCGAGGAATCTGGTGTGAAAATTTCATCGATTAAAATTATTTCGCCGCCAATAATACCAAATTCAAATTTACAATCTGCTAGAATAATACCTTTCTCACGGCAATAATCATGTGCAAAGTTATATAATGCAAGACTACGTTCGCGTAGTGCCTCCGCAAGCTCCTTGCCAATCCGCTTACTCATCTCGGTGAATGAAATGTCTTCATCGTGACCGATATCATTTTTGGCAGACGGCGTAAAAATCGGCTCAGGCAGCTTCTCGTTTTTCCGAAGACCTGCAGGCAATGCATCACCGTTAATTGCGCCAGTCTGCTCATACTGTCTCCAGCCACCGCCTGTAATGTAGCCGCGCACGATACATTCCATATCAATGCGTTCTGCCTTTTTCGTAACGGTAACGCGATGCTTCAACAGCTCAGGCTCAGTAATAAGATCTCCAAGCTTGTATACATCCGTATGCACGACATGGTTGGCAATAATATGCTCGGTTAGCTCAAACCAATAAGCTGAGAGTGAGTTAAGCACATTGCCCTTGTCAGGAACTGCTGGGTCCAGTACATAGTCAAACGCTGAGATGCGGTCTGTTACGACAATCAGAAAATGCTCTCCCAAATCGTACAGCTCGCGAACCTTGCCCTTATAAATAAGCGGGGCTCGCACATACTCAGCAGCAGACGAGATGGCCTTCACTTGCGTAGTCATGAACCTATTCCTCCTAAATGATGATGAGTAGAAAGCTTAAAAGATGTTGTAGCCAGAGAAGCTTTTCCGTGAAGCAGCGCAATGAAGTTGCCGTCCTTCACGTCTCCAGAGCATTCCCCCACAAGCCTTACGTGAAGCAGCGCAACCAAGTTGCCGTCCTTCACGACTCCACCGAGGTACTCACGAACCTCTTCCAAAGGAGCTACCCTCAAGAGGACATCCTCGTACGTTCGGCGAATCAGCACCAAGAGATTTGCGTAAAGCTAGTGAAGTGAGGAGCGCAGCGTACGTAGTTGGTACGTGAGCACTGGAGCAAGCGATGAACGGCATCTTCGATGCCGATTACGCTACGTCAGCGTAATCATCGTGATCACTCGCCGACTTCCCCGAGTTTCTCGGAGATTAAGACCGAGAGATCTGCGTGAAGCTAGTGACGCGAAGCGCGAAGCGTACGGGTTAGGTACGTGAGCACTGGAGCAAGCGATGAACGCTAAGCTCGACGCCGAATCCGCTACGCCTGCATAATCTTCGTCCTAATCTTCGAGAAGGCCTAAGCGGGTGAAGATTGTAGAGACGTGTTTTAGATGCCACGCCGGATTAAAGCAATCCTCAATCTCCTCTGGAGAAAGCACGGAAGTAATCTCCTCGGTTGCTTCAATGATTTCGCGGAACTGTACCTTCGTCTCCCAAGCCTGCATCGCACGTGGCTGAACCGTATCGTAAGCTTGCTCACGGCTGAAGCCTTTATCGATCAGCTTCGTCATGACGCGGCCAGAGAATGGCACGCCATACGTTGCTTGCATGTTGCGTTTCATATTTTCAGGGAATACCGTTAAGTTTTTAATGATGTTGCCAAGACGATTCAGCATATAGTTCAACAGCATGGTTGCATCTGGAAGGATGACGCGCTCTGCTGAAGAGTGTGAGATATCACGTTCATGCCAAAGGGTTACATTCTCATAGGCTGTTAGCATATGACCACGAATCACACGCGACAAGCCGGAAATGTTCTCGCAGCCAATCGGATTACGCTTATGCGGCATAGCCGATGAGCCCTTTTGACCTTTCGCGAACGGTTCCTCTACCTCGCGGAACTCGCTCTTTTGCAACGCACGAATTTCTGTTGCGAATTTATCTAGAGAAGTTGCAATTAATGCTAGTGTCGCCATATATTCAGCATGACGGTCACGCTGCAGCGTTTGAGTCGAGATTGGAGCTGCCTTGATGCCTAGCTTTTGACATACGAATTGCTCTACGAATGGATCGATATTCGCATACGTACCAACTGCACCGGAAATTTTACCGTATTGCACATTGTCAGCTGCATGCTCGAAGCGATCAAGATTACGCTTCATTTCCTCATACCATAGGGCAAGCTTCAGGCCAAATGTTGTCGGCTCTGCATGAACACCATGTGTACGTCCCATCATCGGAGTATCTTTATACTTTTTCGCTTGGTCACGCAGGATCGCGATAAAGTTTTCAATATCCTTACGAAGGATTGTGTTCGCTTGACGAAGCAAATATCCATTAGCCGTGTCTACGACATCGGTAGAGGTAAGACCGTAGTGCACCCATTTGCGCTCAGGTCCAACCGTTTCGGATACGGCACGTGTAAATGCGATAACATCATGACGTGTCTCTTGCTCAATTTCATAGATACGATCAATATCGAATGTCGCTTTCGCACGCAATGCCTCTACATCCTCACGAGGGATCACACCAAGCTCTACCCAAGCCTCACATGAGCAAAGTTCAACCTCTAGCCACGCTTGAAATTTGTTTTGCTCTGTCCAGATGGCTCTCATCTCTGGTCTGCTGTAACGTTCTAACATTAAGTACACCCTTCCAACGTTTTTTATTTATTCCAGCTATTCCATTCCTCTGACCATATCCCAGTACGCTCAATCCACTGCATCGCCTGTTCTATAGAGGAAGCTAGCACGTTCACATGGCCCATTTTACGATTATGCACCGCGTCTGCCTTGCCATACAGATGAACCTTCGTACTCACTTGAAGCTCATCTGCGAGTGAATCCTGTACAGCCATGCGCTCCAGCAACGGCTCTACATGCTGACCAAGCACATTGACCATAACGACTGGCTGACGAAGCGATGGATCACCAAGCGGCAAATTGCATACTGCGCGAACATGCTGTTCAAACTGTGACGTTATGCAAGCCTCCATCGTATAATGACCGCTGTTATGAGGTCTTGGAGCTAGCTCATTGACGAACAAGCTTCCTTCCTCTGTAACAAACATCTCGACTGCGATTAGCCCAACAGCCTGTAAGCCTTCGGCGATTTGAATCGCTAGCTGCTCCGCTTGCTGGCGCAGATCATCTGAGATACGTGCAGGAACAATCGATAAGTGTAAAATATTTTGCACATGAATATTTTCCGATGCTGGGAATACCTTTACTTCACCTTGTGGACTTCTTGCAGCAATTACCGAGATCTCCTTCGTGAAACGAATAAACTTCTCTAGCACGAGCTCAGTTTTCGCTTTTGAAAGTGCAGCGTAAGCTTCCTCGATCTCTTCCTCGCTGCGAATAACCCATTGCCCCTTACCATCGTAGCCACCCGTTGCTGTTTTCAAAACAGACGGTGTGCCGAAATGTGCAATGGCTTCTCGTAAATCATCCACGGACGTAATTTCACGATATGGAGCAACCTGTACCCCTGCCGCCTCAATTGCACGCTTCTCACGCAAGCGATGCTGAGTCGTATGAAGCAGCTTATTGCCTTGAGGCACATAGCTTTCCTTCATCAGCATTCCCGCTACTTCCGAGCTAACATTCTCAAACTCGTACGTAATCACATCCGCTTGTTGAGCAAGCATGCGTGCCGCATCTGCATCGCTATAGGCAGCAACAATTTGCTCTGATACCTGCCCCATCGGCCCGTTCGGCGTAGGGTCAAGCGTGATAAAGCGGTAGCCGAGCTCACTGCCTGCATTAGCCAGCATTCGGCCAAGCTGACCTCCTCCAAGTACCCCAATCGTCGCACCAGGAAGAATTGTCTTTATCATTGCCTGCTGCTCGATACTCATAGCTCCTCACTGCTTTCCAGCACTTCCTGCTTAACTCTTTCACGTCGTGCAGTCACACGTGCCTGTACCTCTTGATCAAAGGCTCCGATCATCTGCCCGGCCAGTAACCCTGCATTAGTAGCACCTGCATTGCCAATCGCTACCGTTGCAACAGGAATGCCGCCCGGCATTTGAACGATGGACAGCAAGGAATCTAGTCCATTTAGAGTTGAGGACTTAACGGGTACGCCGATCACTGGGAGTATCGTCTTCGCGGCTACCATCCCAGGCAAATGCGCTGCGCCACCTGCTCCCGCTATAATCACCTTAATACCACGCGCTGCAGCTGTTTCCGCATATTCGAACATTAAATCAGGGGTGCGATGTGCGGATACGACCTTTTTCTCATATGGAATCTCCAGCTCTTCTAGCACATCACAAGCCAGCTTCATTGTTGCCCAATCAGACTTGCTTCCCATAATTACGCCAACCAATGCAGACATTACGAAAAACCTACTTTCTTATATAAAGTGTTTACGAATAATTGACATAAAAAAAGCCAATAGCAATAAATCTCTCGAATTGCTACTGACTTCGATGAACAAGCGCAGAATTCTCTCGCTGTTCCCACTAATGGCTTGATCGAAGAATAAGTAACATGTCCATATAAATGCTACACCGATTGACAAGCAGCTATGCTATTCTGACAACTCTCATGCATGCTCCAACCTTTTCTTCTTCAATCTATTTACGAAGCTCGTAGTCCAGAAAGCTTTGGTTCCGGGTAGAAACGTTTGAGCCATTCCCTCAAACCTATACGAGATAATTATTTTCTTGTTAACAACAACTATAGTTTATCGAACTATATGTGCACTGTCAACAAAATACGAACATTAATTAATGTTCATTTATTATAGTTCGTTTTTCTGACATGTAGCAGCTATAAAATTTAGATTATCCGACGATTTTTCAGTAAGAAGTATAAAATCTCACATTAAACGTCATCTGTAGAGCGAATATTAATTCTGAACCTCTACCTTTGACTTAGCAACCGATCCTTTTGCCATCCGTGAAGCGTTACAGGAAGCTACAGTCGCTTATGATCATCTTGGACTAAAAGTCGAATTTTTAGAGCGCCGCATCACGTATTTGATACTACAGTTCACCAATCAGGAATATACATTTAGCATATCGTGTGCTCACTCAATTTGTAGGAGCTATGATGATGACGAAAGGAGGCTTACTATGCAAATTCATACTGTGAGAAGGAATGATTCTTTGTGGAATCTTGCTCAAACGTATGGTGTTCCACTTCAGCATATCGTTGAGGTCAATGCGATCGAGGAAAGTGACCCGCTAGTGGTAGGTCAAGCACTAATCATTCCATCTCAGCCAGGAAATAGAACACATACTGTAGCAAGAGGGGAATCGTTATGGTCAATTGCAAGACAATATGGATTAACGCTCACTGAGCTTGCTGCTGCTAATCAGCTGACGAATCCAGCGATGATTCAAGTTGGTCAAACATTAATCATCCCTCCACCTAAGCTGACAACGATTGAGGTTAACGGGTATATGGAACGAATGGATGAAGAAGCGGCTGCTGAGATCAGGCAAATTAGCGATGAACTGACCTATGCAACGATGTTCAGCTATAAGATCAAAACGGACGGAACATTAATTGAGCTTAATGATGAAGTTGTGCGGGAGGCTGCCATTGCAAGTGGAGTTGCACCAATGATGGCCATAACGAACATTTCCGAGGAGGGGTTTTCTAGAGAGCTCATCCACGAGGTATTGAATAATGACTTATCGTACACGCATCTAATCACCACGGTCTCTAATACGATGCAGGAGCGTGGCTTCAAAGCACTAAACATTGACTTCGAGTATATTCCTCCAGAGGATCGAGAGCTGTATAACAACTTCCTAAGAGATATCACAGCTCATCTACACCAATTTGGCTATCTCGTTTCAACGGCCGTCGCCCCTAAATATCGCGCCGATCAGCCTGGAATATTATACGAGTCTCACGATTACAGGGCACATGGGGAAATTGTAGACTTTGTCATTATTATGACCTATGAATGGGGCTGGACGGGCGGACCGCCTCGTGCAGTTGCACCTCTAAATGAAGTTGCTAAAGTAATCAGCTATGCGCTTACCGAAATACCAGCAAACAAAATTATGATGGGTATCCCGCTATACGGCTACCATTGGACGTTGCCTTTTGTTGAAGGTGAATCGAGAGCTGCCGCGCTTAGCACGAATGCTGCCATTAATCTAGCTAGAGAGCGCAAGGCTGCCATTGAATATGATAATACCGCTCAGTCTCCGCATTTTTCATTCTATGATACGGAGGGCAAGCAGCATATTGTTTGGTTCGAGGACGCAAGAAGCCTACAGGCAAAGTTCAATCTCGTCAAGCAGTACGGACTTCGAGGCGTTAGCTACTGGAAGCTTGGCATTCCAGCGGAGACAAACTGGTACCTACTTAGTGAGAATTTTACAGTTAAAAAAATATGAATCTACTTTCTAGACCTTATAAGTTTTTCTACTATAATATGTAGCGAACGTATTAGCTTATATTCAATAATCCATAGAAGGTGTGCTGTATGTTGTTATGCTGTTACAATAGGGCGAATTACGTGGCATAGTGTAACGAGATAAATTGGTGAAACCTCAGTAAAGCCTAGTTATCATGCCTCCTATTGTTTCTTCTGTCATACAGCATACCTTTATTGTATTGATGACTTTACTAGTAACTTCTGCAACTCTGCTCGCTTATCACTCTATGAAGGAGCTATAGCGGAAGAGAAATAACAAGCGAC
>Ga0180216_1003113_pt1 | contig 13335 bp, 13 predicted proteins | sample eDN3rd37CBELigMG_FD_128879 | JGI IMG/M metagenome (GOLD analysis project Ga0180216, IMG submission 128879) | Enriched Miracle-Growth compost microbial communities from Emeryville, California, USA - eDNA 3rd pass 37_C BE-Lig MG (version 2)... ... | reverse complement strand
TAACGCGACGAGATGGCCCGCCTCCACTCGGTCTTCGAGTCGTCTCCCTCGGCCTCCTGGGTCCAGAGGACGTGGCCGTCGCCGGCCGAGGCGGTCATCCAGCCGACGCCGATGGTGTCCTCGCCGAGCAGTTGGACCCAGGGGGGGACGGTGATGAAGCCGTCGGAGCGCATCGCCAAGACCTCGGCGCGCGCCTTGGCCTCGTCGGGCTTCGGCGCCTGCGCCGGCGCCTCCGCAGCGAACCCCATCACCAAAAGCAAAAGCGCCATCCCCGCGCCCAGCCATCGCGTCGTCGTCCGCATGCCTCGTCTCCCTTGGCCCAAGGTGGGGCCCTGTTGTCTCCGGCCCGTTTAAACAATATCCGCGCCCCCAACGATACCCCCGCGGCGCGCGCGTCGCCAGGCTCTCGAACGCGCCCGGCCCCGGCCCGGATGCTCGCCCACCACCACCTCGCCGCCAACCCGCGAGGGCGGCAAGAGGGCCCCGCCGCGTCGCGACGAGGGACGCCGAGGCAAAAGCGGCCGATCGAGCGCCGACCGCCGCCCAAGGACGGACGCAAGCCGCCGTCACGCCCTCAATGAATTTTTTCGTTTTCTGGAGTCGGCGAGACTTGTCAATTCATGTTGTCGCCACATAAACTAATGAATTAGCCGATGTTGGCTCGCGGAATTCGCCATTGGGGCGGTTCCGACGGAATCCGCCAGCGTCGCAACTGGCGCGTCGCCCCCATCTCACCCTGATTTGCGACGGGCGATGTCCGAAAAAACTAGGAGTGTGCGCATGTCGCGTCATCGCGCGTCTGGGCGTGGGGCGTTTACGTTGATTGAACTGTTGGTGGTGATCGCCATCATCGCCGTCCTGATCGCGCTTTTGCTTCCCGCGGTGCAGTCGGCTCGGGAGGCCGCCCGCCGGATTCAGTGCACCAACAACCTGAAGCAGCTTGGCCTGGCGATGCAGAATTACCACGACTCGCTGGGCTCGTTCCCGCCGGGAGCCCGGTACACGTCGTGGGGAACCTGGTATCATTACTCGCTCTCGTTCCTGGAGCAGGGAGCGATTTATAACGCGTTCAACTTCATGGGCTCGACGAACACGACGCCCGCCCTGGGCTATGGCGGACCCGAGAACGCGACCGCGGCGACGAGCCGGATCGCCGCGTTCCAGTGCCCGAGCGATGAGCCGGTCGCGCCGATCGGCGGCATCACCTCGGCCAACTACGTGGTCAATTACGGCAACACGGGAACCGGCTTGTTTCAGATCAACGCCTCCAGCCCGTATTGCTGCACCGATTACAACGGCGTGCTCTTCGCCGGCGCTCCGTTCGCCTGGATCCCGATCGGCACCGCGCCGTATCAGCCGTCGGCGAAGACGTACAACATCTCCAGCATCACCGACGGCACCAGCAACACGATGCTTTTGAGCGAGGCGATCCAGGGCAAGGTCAACGGGGCGCAGACCGACCTTCGCGGGTTCGTGCAGTACGGCTCGTCGAGCGGCTTCGCCACCTACCTCGCGCCCAACTCGAAGCAGCCCGACCTGCTGAACGACACGCCGTATTGCGCCTATCCGTACGCCAACAATCCGCCGTGCAAGTTCCGCAACACGCCGCCTCCGGCCTATCCCGGCGACACCACGCCGGCGGTCAACGGCGACACCTACGCGGCGCGGAGCCGACATCCGGGCGGCGTCAACGCGGTCTTCGCCGACGGCAGCGTCCGCTTCATCAAGGATTCAATCAACCTGCCCACCTGGCGAGCCCTGAGCACCACCCAGGGGAACGAAGTCATCAGCTCCGACGCCTACTGATCGATCGACGCGGGGCGCGGTCGTCGCCGACGATCCGCCCCCCTCGCCGCGAATCGAACTTTCGACTTGTCGCCCCCTGGAGAAAATTTTGATGCGCCTGTTCGTTCTCTTCACCTTCCTGACTTCGCTAACCTGGAGTGTCACCGGCTGCGGCGGCCCGTCCTCCACGCCTCCGCCGGCCGACTCGCACCTGACGCCCGGATCGCCCAACGTCCCCGGCGTCCCCACCGATGGCCCCGAGGCCCAGAAAGCCAAGTCGCCCCGAAGGCGCTGAGGTTCCCTTCTGTTTCGGGAGGGCAATACCCTCCCGGCCCCGTTCCGCGCTTTCTCCGTAATCCCCGTTGAGCCTCATCCGGCCCGCGGCCACCTTCTTCCGAGGAAGATGGCCGCGGCTTTTCTTTTTACTTCCTTCCGAGTCGGCTCACCCCTCCACCTCCGCCCCGGTTCCGGGGTAGGTCTTGCCGTCGATGGTCCACTCGATGGGGGTCTTTTGGCGGACGAGGGCTTGAAGCTCCTCGATTCGGTCCAGTTCCGCGCGGCTGTCGCGGCCGTTGCGGGCCATGTCGGCCGCGGCGACTCCGGCGGCGGTTCCGGTGGACCACTCGATCGGGTGCAGCCGGGTGGCGGCGTTGGCCAGGAAGCTCTGGGCCATCGTTTTGCCCGTCACCAAGAGATTGCCGAACTTCTGGTTCGTCAGGGCCCGGAAGGGGATGAGGAACGGCAGCGTGTCGTGGGCGCTTAGGATGTAGTCCGGCATCTTGCAGGTCGTCATCCCGTGGACGTCCGACGGATACGCTCCCAGGGCGATCCGGTCGGGGAACCGCCGGCCCGTCTTGCGGGCGGGTTCGCCGGTTAAATCTTTGCCGGTGAGCAGAAAGCCGTCGAGCCCCACCGAGCGGCGGGTGTCGCGGATGTAGGGGAGCTTGGCCAGGCCGTGCCCGGTGCCCAAAACGCCGCGATCGAGGATAATCTGACGCGGGTCGATCCCCTCGGGGGCGTGGTTCTTGAACCAGTGGTGCCACCCCAGCGCCCGCTTTTCGGCGGCGGCCATCACGGCGAGGTCGATCCCTCCCCGCCAATCGCCGCGCTGGGCTTCGGCGTCGGCCTTCGAAACGAAGAGGTAGCCGAAGGGATAGTCGTTGCCGCCGGCCTTTTTCTTGCCCGAGTAGCCCCAGTTTTGCAGGCAGAGGTCGCCGACGGCGGCCGGTCCTCCCCCCTTGGCGCTCTTGATCCGCCGGTAGGTCCAGACCAGGTTCCAGGCGTCTTGTTTGCCCTCCTGATCGTCCAGGCCGAAGCCGCCGACATCCTGGGGACCGGCCGGCTCGTCGCTCGGCTCGGCGTCGTAACGCTGGACGAAGTCGCAGACGGTGGCCTGTCCGCAACGGTCGTCGCCCTCCAGCCCGCCGTCCTCGAACTCGACGCCCTGAAGGTAGGGCGCGCCGGCCAGGACGAGCGCCTCGCCCCACTCGGTGGCGTCGATGAAGACGACGTTCCGCCCCTTGGGCGCTTCGAACCGGAGCGTGGCCTTGTCGAAGCGATCCGACGGCTCGGGATCGTACCAGTCGGCGAGGTCCTCCGACGGCGGCCGGTCGTAGCCCGCCCAGTCAACCCCGGGCCTCGGCGTTCGCTGGATCGCCGTGATGGCGGTGACGAGCCCTTTCGCCTCGTCAACCTCAACCGTCTTGATGACGGCGTCGCGGTAAACGACGAGCATTCCCTTGGTGGTGAGGGTTCGCTCCAGGGGGAACAGGTGTTGGTTGAGGAAGTTGATGGGCTCGAAGCAGTAGTTGCTCACCCATCCCTTGCCGGGGTTGCCGGTGGCGTCGAGCATGGCCCGGAAGTTGGGGGTCATGTTCACCCGGTCGCGGGCGATGGCGGCGACGTTGTATTCCTCGCCGGTCGTCTTGTCCTTGACCTTGTGCCAGGCCTCGTCGATGGCCGGCACGCCGCTGGCGGTGAGCTGGCCCCCCACCCAATCCGTCGGCTCGATCAGACAGGTTCTGGCGCCGCTCTCGGCCGACGCCACGGCCGCCGCGAACGCCGCGGTCGTTCCGCCGGCGATGACCACGTCAAAATCGCGAAAAACCCCTTCGCCGCGGGCGCTTCGCCACGCCCCCGAGGCGATCAGTCCCGCGAGTCCCACCCCGCATGTTCCCAGAAACTCTCGTCGCCGCATCATCCCCGCTCCCGAATGTCCAACACCCAGAGGATCCGCCGCGCGGCGAACCCAGGTCTTAATTTTATCGTTTAATGATGCGTTGAGTCGAGCCCGTCCGGGAGCGGCGCCGCGTCGGGGCGAGAGTCTCCGATCGCCATTGACCGACCGGGCGATTGGCCGTAGCCTCCGCGTTGGGCGCGGGAAACATCGCTCGTCGCGCGTTTCATCACGTCGCATCGCCGTCGGGCGCGACCCAGAGGCCCAAGGAAGGGACCGATCGCCATGCGGCGAGGGGCGCTAATCGCCGTCTTCGGTCTTGCGTTGGGGCTGCTTCCCGGAGTTTCCGGTTGCAGTTGGCCCGGCGCGCGCCGAGGGAGCCTGAAGGACGCGCTGAGCCCCGAGCGGGCCGAGCGCGTGCAGGCGATCGGCGAGCGCGCGCAGGCGGCGCTCGACGCCGGCGATTTGGAGCTGGCCGAGTGGGAGCTTCGGCAACTGGTCGAACTCTCGCCCCGGTCGCCGGAGGGCTATCAGCGGCTTGGCAAGGTCTTGATGCTCCGCGGGCGAACCGACGAGGCGGCGGTGAACTTCGAGCGGGCCCTGACGCTGGATCCCGATTTCGTCGGAGCCCTGGTCGGGCTGGGGGAGATTGAGGCGGCCCGCGGCGACGCCGAATCGGCGATCAAGCGGTTCGAGGCCGCCGTTGAGATCGAGCCCCGCGACTCGACGGCCCAATTGGCCCTGGGCCGCGAGCTCGAGGCGCTGGGACGGGGCGACAAGGCGCTGGCCGCCTATTTCCGGGCTCTTGAGAGCGACCCGTTCTCCATCGAGGCGAGCCGCCGGGTCGCCTCGATCCAACTGGCCCGCAACGACGCCGACCAGGCCCTGGCGCGGCTCAACCAGACGGCCGAGATGGCCCCCGGCGACGCCGAAGTCCTGCTGCTTAGAGGCCGGGCCCACCTGGCCCTGAACCAGACGGCGCTGGCCGTGGCCGACCTGCGAACCGCCTCGTTGCGACTCCCCCAACGGCCGGACGTCCATTTCTACCTTGCGCTGGCTCTCGACGCCTCCAGCCGCCGCGCCGAAGCCCTGAAATCGGCCGAGCAAGCCTTGCAACTCGCCCCCGACTACGCGGCCGCCCAGGATTTGACCGAGCGGTTGCGTCGGTAGCCGGGGGTTTCGGGAGGGCGATACCCTCCCGGATTCGGCTCCGAGGAAACCGCTAAACCGCCGACGCGGCCTGGACCGGGTTGCGAAGAACGCCCAGGCCGTCGATTTCGACCTCCACCTCGTCGCCCGGCTGAAGCCAGACGGGGGGCTTGCGGGCCATGCCGACGCCGGGCGGGGTGCCGGTGAAGATCAGGTCGCCGGGCTCCAGCGTCATGATCGCCGAAAGGTAGGAGACCACCTGCTCGATCCGGAAGATGAGCTGCTCGGTGCTGGAGTCCTGCATGGTCTGGCCGTTGAGGCGAAGCCGGATGCCCAGCTTGTGGGGGTCGGCCACCTCGTCGGCCGTCACCAACTCCGGGCCGACCGGGGCGAAGGTGTCAAACGTCTTGCCGGCCATCCACTGCTTGGAGGGCTTCCGAAGCTGCCAGTCGCGGGCCGACACGTCGTGGCCGACGGCGTAGCCGCCGACGTGCTCCATCGCCTTCTCACTCGCGATGAATCGCCCCCGCCGGCCGATGACGACGACCAGCTCGGCCTCGAAGTCGACCTCGTTGCTGACCGCCGGAAGGATGATCGGCTCGCCATGGCCGATCAGGGCCGAGGGATACTTGCTGAAGAGGACCGGCTCCGAGGGTATCGGCGCGCCGGTTTCCTCGGCGTGGTCGCGATAATTTAGTCCGATGCAGATGATCTTTTGCGGGTCGGGAACCGGCGCCAGAAGTCGGGCCGAGGCGGGATCATGCGTTGTCGTCCCCTTCTCGATCGCCGCTTTGGCGGCGGCCAGCCCCTCGGGGCCCAGAGCCAGGATTTCCTTGACGCTCGACGGCAGCCGGGAATCGGCCGCGTTCACGTCCACGTATCGACCATTCCAAACGCCACAGGCCCGGGGGCCCCGCTCGGTCGCGACCGTCACCCAACGCACGTTGATGCTCCCTTGTCTCGTCCAGTGGTTTCGGAAACGCAAGTCGTCGATCCGCCCCCGGCGCGGGGGTAATCCATATTTTAAAGGATCAGGCGGGCGGAGTCGCGGTCGAGGTAAAGCGTGGCGCCGGGATGCCGGCGGAGGGCCGTCGCGGGGCAGGCTTCGCTGATCGGTCCGCGGAGGGTCTCCAGCACCGCGTTCGCCTTGCGGGGGCCGGGGACGACGATCGAGACCACCCGCGCCCGCAGCAGGGCGGGTATGGTCAACGTGAAGGCGTGGGTGGGAACGTCGTCCAACTCTTCGAAGCAGCCGTCGTGAACCTGCTGGACCCGGCAGGCGTGGTCGAGCCGGACGATCTTGATGGAGATCGGGTCGAGGAAGTCGGCGACCGGCGGATCATTGAACGCCAGATGACCGTTTTCGCCGATCCCCCCGCAAACGATGTCGGGAGGCTCGGCGCGCAGTTTCTCCTCGTAGTCGAGGCAGACCTTCAACGGACGCTCGGTCTCCTCGCCGGGGATCAGCCGGACGCGGTCGTCGCCGAGGCCGGCCAGGCGAAACAGGTGTTCCTGGAGGTAGCGCCGAAACGAGGCGGGGTGGTTGGGGGCGATCCCCAGGTACTCGTCCATGTGGAAGCCGACAACGCGCGACCAGTCGATGTCTTTCGAGGCCACCAGCCCGGCCAGAAACTCGTTTTGGCTGGGAGCGGCGGCGAAGACGACGCGGGCCTCGCCGGCCTCGCGCTGTCGCGTCGCGATCGCGTCGGCCACCGCCAGCGCGGCGGCCCGGCCGGCCTGGCCTCGGTCTTCGAAGACCTGAACCTGAAGGTCATCAACCCGCATGTTGGCCACGGGTCGTGGTTCGGGCGGAGTCATGGGCGAGCCTTGGTGGAGCGATGGATCAATCGGTCTTGGAAGCCTCGCGCGTCCCGGTTCGGGGAGTAAGGCGCCAGAGGTGAACCATAGCCGAATTATCCCGCCGCCGCCACCTTTTGGTTCACGACATGGCCAGGCTCCGCGCCGGTCGCTTGCGCTCCGCCCCGCCGCGAAGCTCTTCGCAGAGCTTCCGACATTCGGCCAAGTCGTCCATGAGCGACTCGGCCAGGAACGAGCGGGTCGGGTCGTCGTTGGCCCATTGAAGCTGATCGTGACACCGCGCCATGTGGTCCAGCAAATCCTTCATCCAAAGCAGGGTGTGTCGCCGATTTGTCATCGTGGAGCCGTCCTTCGTCCAAATCCATTCTTACCGCGGGAGCGCGTCTGAATTCCCGCGACCGACCGAATCGAAGGGCCCCAAAGAGCAAAGGGCGCGCCAACGACCGGAGACGCGGCGAGCGGGGCGTCCAACCCCAATTGGCCGCGAGACTTGAGCGAAAATCGACAATTTTCGCGAAATCTTGCTCCGCGCCCCGTTCCCTTGCAACAATTACAAGGTCGCCGATTCGGCCGACCGTTCGCGACGATTCGCGCCGCCGCGGGCGTCGGCCAAGGCTTCTCAAGAGCCTTCCGAGTTCCTAGAGTGTCGGGAAACAAGTGGGTGGTTGGCGGGGGTGAAGAGCGAGGGTCGAGATTGGATGGTGGATGGCGGGTGGCGAAGACCTCGGCGCGATTGAGTTGAGAGCGGGCGGCGCGGAGCGCGGAGATCCGAGAGGCGCTCGCCTCTTCTCCACCCGAGACCCACTACTCACGGGAGTATGAGGCATGAGTTCGTGGGAACCGTTCTCGATCTCGACCACGGAGACGCCCGATCGGGGTTGGACCGGCCTGGGCGAGTGGCCCCGCTCCGTGGTCCGCTGGCTTTTCGGCTGGGGAGACGAGGAGCGCGAGCTTCCCCTCTCCACCGGCGCGTCGGCTCGGTTCCAGAACATATGCATCAGCCGAGAAGCCGGCGCGGGCGCGGGCGCGATCGCTCGGATGGTGGGGCGGCGCCTGGGCTGGAAGGTCTTCGACCATGAACTGCTGGAGGCGATCGCCCACCGGATGGAGACCACCGTTGAAGAGGTTCAGGCCTTCGACGAGTTGGCGCCAAGCGTCATTCAGGATTGGCTCCTGCCGCTTCGCGAGGAATACTACGCCCCTCAGGAAGCCTACCTCGATCACCTCGCCAAGCTGATCGAGGCCATCGGCCGCGCGGGTCAGTCGGTGCTGGTTGGTCGGGGCGCGGGGTTTCTGCTGCCCCGCGAGACGACCCTCTCGGTTCGGATCATCGCCCCGATCCGCGCCAGGTCGCTGCGTCTGGCCGAACGGATGGGCGTCTCGCCCCGGACGGCGCGGCGGGCCGCCAAGGACCTGGACGCCCGCCGGGCCGCCTTCGACCGAACCATGCACCGGATGCGGAGCGCCGATCCCCACAATTACGACATGGTTCTCGACACCGAGGGCCTGGGCCTGGAGATCGCCGCCGAGGTCATCGTCCGCGCCGTCGAGGCCGGTCGCCCCCCCTCCTCCGGCCCCGTCCCCCCGCCCGGCCGAACTCCCTGGACGACCCCGGACCATTCTTCGCTTCAATCCCCGGCCGAGCCGCCTTCGTCTTCGCCCCCCTCCCCCGACGATCCCGGGCGGACGACCCCACCCGACGCCCTGGGCAATGTCGTTTGACGAGATCAGAGCAAACCCCGTCTACACGCCCTCCGCGCGGCCCAACGATTGGGCCGCCTCCCGCTCGGACGCGCCCGACGCTTTCTCCAGGGTCGCGAGAACGGGCGTTCGAGACGCGGCACACGCCTCGCGCGAGCTCGTCGAACGCTTCAACCTCAGAAACGGAGCCTCCACGAACCGCCAACTCAGCGCCGCGACCCCCAAGGTGACTCCCCAAGCGAGCACGAAAAGCCCCACGGGATGAAGCCGTCGCCCCGACGCCTCGACCAACAGGTGCTGAATCGGAAAGGCGTAAAGGTAAATTCCATAAGAGAAGTCGCCACGCCGGGCGAAATGCCGCACCCGACCCATCGGGGCGTACGACGCGCGGAAGAGGACGTAGCCGCCCAGCACCGGCACAAGAAGGGGGAGAAGCCCCGGCGACGTCGCGACAACGCCGAAAAACAACAGGATCGCCAACGCCGCCAGGACCAGGCGTTGAGACAGTACGACTCGATCTCGGTAGCAATAAAAAGCGGCTCCCGCGAGGAAGTTGCTCATAAACCTGGGCCAATGAGCGGTGTAGCCAATGAGCCACCCCAGACTGCCGCCGGGCACCTTCCATCCCAGGAGGATCCGCCCCGCATACAGCGTCTCGCAGAGAAGCAACGCCAACAGAAGCAGGGACCGGTGGCGAAAGGCCCCGCACACGGCGAACCCAATCACCGCCAAATAACACACGAACTCATAACGAATGGTCCAGAGCGACGCGTTCACCGAGATGGGAAGCTTGGGAATCGCCAATTGAAGATTGGCCCCCTGGAGGAGGAAGTCGCGCCAGGAAAAAGCCTCCCAATACGCCCGGGAACTTTCCGCGAGCAGGGGGGCCGCGATCAGACCGCTAAAGAGGATGGCCCCCACGAAGCCGGGGTAAATCCGCAGCGCCCGGCGGCTTAGGTAATCGCCCACGCTTCGCGAGGAAAGCCAACTCCTCGTGATTAAGAAGCCGCTCAGAATGAAAAAACAATCAACGGCCAAAGCGCCGCCGTTGAGCTGGCCGCCCGTGGCCACCGCGATCGGCTCCGAGTCGTCCACGCCATACACAAGGCCAAAGGAATGTGAGAATATAACCAGCGAGGCCAGAGAAAACCTCAGAAAGTCGATGTTGTTGTTCCGGCCAACGGCGACCTTCTCCAATTTTTCGTTCATCAAGCGCTCTCGCCCGCCAACACGAACCAAGCTCATGGAAAAAGGTTTCGACGGCGAACTCGCGAATGGTCTTCGCAAGGACGCCGAACACCCTAGCTTCATTGCTCCGAGTTCACCCGAGGCTCAGCATACAAAGTCGAGGACAAACCCCATCGCAATGTTGACAATATTCATCGATCGGCTCCCGGCGGGCGCCGTCCAGCCGGGGTGACGCTTCGGGCGCGGAGCGGTCCGTAAGCGATCGGTCCGCCTCGCGTCCTTGTCCCGTGATGTTTCTCGTCTCCGCGGCATCGACGCGCGGAGCGGCTCCGACAACGACCGCGCCCCCTCGAAATGGAGCAAATCACGATGGCGAAGTCGAAACAGGTCTACCGGATCAAGATCACGCTTCAGGGGAGCAAGCCCCCAATCTGGCGGCGCGTTGAGGTGCCCGCCGACATCAGGCTATCCGCCCTTCACGAAGTCCTTCAAGACGTAATGGGCTGGGAGGGGGAGCACCTGCACCAGTTCATGATCGGGCGGGAGTGCTACGGCGGCGAGATGTTGGCCGATCAGGGGGATGTGGAGGACGAAGACGAGGTCAAACTCAACACGCTGATCAAAAAAGAAAAGGAGAAATTTCTCTACGAATACGACTTCGGCGATAGTTGGGAGCATCGCCTGGAGGTCGAGAAGATCCTCCCCGCCGATCCGGACGTTCATTATCCCCGATGCGTCGCGGGCAAGCGGGCGTGTCCGCCCGAGGATTGCGGCGGCGTTTGGGGATACGCCGAACTCCTCGAGGCGATCCGGGACCCCGCCCACCCCGAACATGAGGACATGTTGGAATGGGTCGGCGGCGAATTCGACCCCGAAGCGTTCAACCTGGAGGCGGTGAACGAGTTGCTTCGGGGGGGCCGGTAGCCAAGGGCGCGAAATGTGCGGGCGGCTTCCGGCCGTCTTACGTCCGATCCGTTCCACGAACAATGCGAGGCGTGGTGATGAAGCGGGTTCCCCTGTCGGTTCCGGTTGGTTTCGCGCTCGGGCTCGTGCTTTTGGCGGCGGCCTCCAGCGGTCGCGGTCGCTCATCGACGGCCGCCGCGACGGAGGGGCCGTCGATCGAGGAGATGGCCGCCCGCGTGAAGGCCCTCGAGGCGCTCCTTCCCTCGCAGTCGCATTTGATGACGGACGTGGGCGAGCACTTCGCGAACCTCTGGTTCGCCGGCCGGGCGGAAAACTGGCCGCTGGCCGACTTTTGCCTCGCGGAAACCAGGTCGCATCTCCATTGGGCCGTCCGACGCATCCCGATCCGCAAGGATTCCCAGGGACAAGACATCCACTTGGAGCCCATCCTCGAAGCGTTCGAGAACAGCCAGCTCGCCCAGTTAAAGAAGGCGATCGACGACCAGGACGGCGACGCCTTCGAAAGCACCTACAAGGAAAGCCTTACCGTCTGTTACGCCTGCCACAAGGCGTCCGACAAGCCCTACCTGCGGCTCCGCGTTCCCACCGAGCCGGCGTCGAGGATCCTCCAGTTTGATCCGAAGGCCGACTGGCCGCGCTAAGATGGACGGCTCGAGCGGCGAACGGTTACATGGCGCGCCTCGGGAGGATCGGATTCGACAAAAACCCGTTCCGTTGTAGGGGTGCCCCCCCTCCGGCGATCGGCGAGGGGGGCGAGCCAGCCCCCTATGTTTTCCGGCGCTCGATCGGCGAGGCCTCGCGCGCCGTCCCACGAGGGCGGCCACGGGGGACCGCCCCCACATGATTTTATACCTTTCCAACACGCCCTTGGAACTTGCTCGCCGCGCGATCGTTCGTCGCCCTACACGGCCGCGTCCGGTTCTCGGGGGAGGGCGACCGTGAAACACGCTCCTCGGTCGACCTCGGATCGCAGTGAGATCCGGCCCCGAAGCTGGGCGGTCAACTCGCGGCAGATCGACAGCCCCAGGCCCTCGCCGGGGATCGATGAGTGCTCGTGCCGGTTGAGGCGGTGGAAGGGCTCGAAGATTCGCGCGTGGGATTCGGCTGGGATGCCCGGTCCGTCGTCCTCGACGATCAGGAGCCAGGAATCGCCATCGAGACGGGTCTCGACGCGAACGCGGCCACCCGACGGCGTGTACGCGATCGCGTTATCAATCAGGTTGTGGAAGATCCTCATGCAGCGCTCAGCGTCGGCGACGACCTCAACGTCGGACGGATCGGCGAGAGTCTCGAAGGCCAGGCCCCGCTCGCGCGCCTTGGGGCCGAACCGGCGATCCAGGTCGGCGATGATCGCCCCAAGGGTCAGCGCTTGCGGCCGCGAGGGATTGGAGGAGCGCGCGGCTTCGGCGTAATCCAGGTATCCCCGGGTTAGGCCAAGCAGTTCATCGCAAAGTCCCGTGATCGTCGCGACGTGGCCCTGATGTTCGGGCGGGATCGGCTTGGGGGCGTCGTTTAGGAGCTGGCCGAAACCTGCTCGCAGCGCGGCCAGTGGCTGGCGAAGTTCCTGGCTGAGGCCGCACAGGAGGTTGTGCAGGTCGGTCTGGTCCGCTCGGTAATCAAGCTGCGCGTCCATACGGCTGGTCTCGGCGGAAAAGCGGTTTGCGACGCGCGGGGTGGAGCGGTCGCGTCGGCGTCGGTTGGCGGCCGGCGAGCGAAGATCCCGTCGGCCGCGCGGCGGGAACCACAGTTTAAGAGACGGTGATCTGGTTGGCCAACAGGGGATGGCCGTCGGTCAGGTCGAGGACCGCCTGATGAGCCAGTTGCTTCGCGTGATAGGTGCGCGAATGGCCGCGGAGGACGACGCGGTGGTCGGAGTAATCGACGTGAAGGTCGCGGATTCGTCCGCTGGAGATGAGGGCGACGTGCCCCTCGATGAGCTGGGCTCGCTCCTGGTGCGTGCCGCCGAGTTGGAAGCGTTCATGGACCGCGCTGGCGCTCTGCATCGACATGCCCGACTCCTCATGATTATAGGCAACCAGATGGCCTGGCGATCGCGAACCACGTTCCATCTCGAACCCTCGCGTCGCCCGCGACAAGCGAAGCGCCGTGGCCGGCGGTCCATCCCCGCGCCTCGGCGCGCCGAACGTCGTCCGTCACCGGATGTCAAAACCGACGAGATCGCGTCGTGAAACTTGAGAGTGAGCACCCTCCGGTGGCTTCGGAAATCCTCTGATGTGACCGATAGCCTAACCGGAGGCGCGAGCCGCGTCAACTTACTCGTGGAGCGGACGGTCGATTGTCCGCCGCAGGGGGCGGGCCGCGGCGGGCGCGGGTTGGTTGGGGGTCTCCAGAAGCTCGTCGGTCTGGATGATCGACTCGGCGAGCTTGGCCATGGGGATGCGGCGATCCTGACTCTGCCGCTGGAGCAGTCGAAACGCCTCGTTCTCGCTGAGCTGCTTTCGACTCATGAGAATCCCCTTGGCGCGTTCGATCAGCTTCCGCTCCGCGAGCGTGGCCTTCAGGGAGTCGACATCCTCCTGGAGCCCCTGAAGCTCGCGGGAGCGAGCCACGGCGACTTCGACGGTCGCCTGAAG
>Ga0180216_1003112_pt1 | contig 13338 bp, 10 predicted proteins | sample eDN3rd37CBELigMG_FD_128879 | JGI IMG/M metagenome (GOLD analysis project Ga0180216, IMG submission 128879) | Enriched Miracle-Growth compost microbial communities from Emeryville, California, USA - eDNA 3rd pass 37_C BE-Lig MG (version 2)... ... | reverse complement strand
TTGACGGCCAGATAGCTCGCCAGGTCGTAGAACGTCTCCAGCCCTAGCACGTAATCGGCCGTGCGATCCGCGCTTTCCTTGTTGGCTCCAAGGTTGACGCCCACGATGCCCAGCCGCGCTCTCCGCTGAAGGCGCTTGAGCACCACATCATGGCCACCGCTGTTGAACCCGAGGCGATTGATGATGGCCCGGTGACTGATGAGCCGGAAAACCCGCGGCCGCGGATTGCCCAGCTGGGGGCGAGGGGTAACGCTGCCCACCTCGGCAAATCCGAACCCAATCTGCAGGATCGCATCGGGCACCCGAGCATCTTTGTCGAATCCGGCCGCAATGCCGATCGGGTTGGGGAACTGGCAATCCCATAGTTTGACTGCGAGCCGCGGATCATCTGGCTTTCGCGACCGCGGGTAAATGCCCGCTTCCAGCGAGCGCAGAGTCAGCTCGTGCGCGTTCTCAGGATCGAGTGCGAAGAGCAGCGGCCGTGCCAGCTCTATCGTCGTCCTCAACATGCCTTAATTCTCCTCCGGCGTGACGGGCACGCCATCAGCGCCGAGCGGCAACGGCTTAGTCCAGAGAGCGGCGCTCGCAGGCAGCGGTCCATAGAGATGCGGGAACAGCTCGCCGCCCCGCGAGGGCTCCCACTTGAGCGCGTCGCCCAGATCTCCGGCAGCGAATGCGACGAGGACCAGGTCTTTCAATCCGCGGAAGTGGCGCGCCGCGGTTCCAGCCACCTGATGCCCCGCCGAGAGGTGGATGTAGCCGTCGCGTAAGTCATCGTGCGAGCCGCTGTACTCCCCTAGCCGGCAGGCCTCTCGCCAGTCTGCTTCCGACAAAATCTTGTAGACGAGCACTGAATCTCGTCCCTCGCCGAAGTCGTTCACCATGGATTTCCTGTCTTGCGAGCCCAGTCAGAGCTCCGACTTGTGTACAAGCGCCGAGATATTCGGCATTTCGACCTGTTTCTGTCGCAAAGCGAGTGTTAACGTCTCCTTTGGATCACACAGCCGGGCGATTTCTCTCCAGCCCCAACAATACAAGTACCCTATGTTCCCAGGACTTTTCACTGCGCCCCTTCGCATCATCGAGCTGTTCTCAGATCCTTTCCGCTACACGGTGCCGCCCTATCAGCGCCGGTACTCTTGGACGACGAAGGAGGCTGGCCAGCTCCTCGACGACATCCTGCTGGCCGTCGGCGATGGGGACGAGCCGGCCGAGGCCGACTACTTCCTTGGCGCCATCCTGCTCACGGATGCGGGCGGGCAGGCAGACTGGCGAAAGGGACTTCCGCGCGATCCACGTACGCTCGAGATCGTCGACGGCCAGCAAAGGCTGATCACGCTCACCATCCTGATTGCGGTGCTGCGCGACCTGGCGCTGCAGGACGGTGGTCCCGGCTCCACGGTGCTCGATGGCCTCATCAATGTTAACGGGGGCTTGAACGGTACCACAAGCCGCCTGCAGCTCCGAGGCTGCGACGATGATGTGTTCGGCCCCTGCGTTGCCGCCGCGGAGGGATGCCGCGTCACACCCGATGGCGAAACTCTCGAACCGAGTGCGGAAGCGATCGTCGAAGTTCGCAATCTCTTCCTGGCAGAGCTGCAGGCGATGTCGCCTGCGGAGCGGCGAAAGCTCGCCGATTACCTGCTGACGCGATGCCATGCCGTGGTCATTGTCACTAACGATATCGACCATGGCCATCGCATGTTCTCCGTGCTCAACGACCGCGGACGGCCGCTGGCCCGCAAGGACATCATCAAGGCGGAGGTTCTCAGCGGATTGAGGCCCGAGGTCGCGGAGTCCATGCTCGCAACATGGGCCGCCACTGAAAGGCGATTGGGTGAGGAATTCGACCAGTTCTTCAGCCATTTGCGCGTCATCGAAGGGAAGGGGCGCCTGCCGATCATCGCCGGCATTCGCGCCGTGAGGGAGCAGGCTGGCGGCAGCGAAGCGTTTATGACGAACCTCTTCATCCCCGCGAGCGAAGCGTTCGATATGATCTGCCGCGGCTCCCACGAGGGTGCTCCGGAGTCGGGAGAGATCAGCCGTCGGCTCGGTTATCTCAACTGGCTCGGCAGCTCGGAATGGGTGCCGGCGACGATGAAATGGCTGACGAAGCACCGCGCCAATCCGGCGGAAATTTTGCGGTTTCTCGAGATCATCGAGCCATTCTCCTACGCGCTCCGCCTGCTCTGTATCGGCGCGGGTAAGCGCGCGGCGCGATTTGCGGGCGTCATGTCCGCCATCGATGACGGCAGCCTGTTCGACCCTGAGCTCTCGCCCTGCAAACTTGCGCAGGACGAGCAGCGGCACATCACCTACAACCTACGGAACCTCCACGAGCGGCATCCGCAGACGTGCAAGCTGGTTCTCCTGCGGCTCAACGATGAACTGTCTGGCTCCCCTCAAAACCTCAATCCCGCGGACTGGACGGTGGAGCATGTTCTGCCGCAAAGCCCCGGTCGTAATGGACAGTGGCGCCAGTGGTTTCCCGATAACGATGAGCGCGAGCACCTGACCCAGTCGCTTGGCAACCTGGTGCTCGTCCGGCGAACACAGAACGACAAGGCCAGCAATCAGGACTTCGCCCGCAAGAAGGCGATCTACTTCAAGCATGCGCAAGGTGAGATGCCGGTACTGACCCGCGAGATCGAAGCGGCGGGCGTATGGACGCCCGCCCAGGTTCGCGAGCGCGAGGAGCGTTTTCTTCAGATCCTCGCTCGCATCTGGCATCTCGACTTGTCGACGATGCTGAACAGCAACGGCGAGGTGCACCCGTTCGCTGCCCGGCGTCGCCGGGCAGTTTGAGCAGGGGCTTCGTGGTCGAGCAGTGGCGCTTACGCCGCTGTCTCGGCTGCGAGATCGCCAGCAAGGCCCTTTCTGATCAGGGCTCGCGTATTTTCGATCCCATAAAGCTCAATGAACGAGCCGAACCGCGGGCCCTGGGATTGACCGAGCAGCACCTCGTAAATTGCCCGGAACCAGTCCCGCAGCCGGTCAGCGAAGCCGTTGGCCTTGCCGACCTCGTACACGATGTTCTGCAGGTCTTCGGCGCTCGCATCCGGAGCGGCATTGCCGAGCTCCTTCTCCAGCACCTCGAGCGCGTGCCGTTCCGTTTTGTCCGGTAGCCGGTACTTCTTCGTCGGTCGGACGAAGTCGCGATAGTAGGCGACCGCGTACTCGGCCAATTGGTCGAGCACTGGGTACCTCTCCGGCGTGGCCTCCGGCGCATGCCGGCGGATGAAGCCCCACAGTACGGACTTGTCCTCCGCGTTGGATGCCGCGACCAGGTTGAGGAGCAGGCCATAGCTAATCGGCAGCTCGGCTTCCGGCGGCGAACCTGCGTGGATGTGCCAAGCCGGGTTGTCGAGCTTCTCCTTTGGCCCTTGCGCCGGATAGGCCGCCAGCAGCTGCAGGTACTCGTCGACCGCGCGCGGAATGACATCGAAGTAGAGCCGCTTCGCCGACTTCGGCTTCTGGTACATGAACAGCGCCAGGCTTTCCGGCGTCGCGTAGGTCAACCATTCGTCGATGGTGAGGCCGTTGCCGATCGACTTGGAGATCTTCTGGCCCTTTTCGTCCAGGAACAGCTCGTAGATGAAGCCCTCCGGTGGCGTGCCCCCGAGCACACGGCAGATCTTCGAGGACAGCGTCACCGAATCCATAAGATCCTTTCCCGCCATTTCGTAATCGACGCCGAGGGCGGTCCAGCGCAGCGCCCAATCCGCTTTCCACTGGCACTTGACGTGACCGCCTGTGACTGCGGTCTCGACCTTCTCGCAGGTCTCCGGATCGAGGTAGACGATCGTGCCCTTGTCCGGATTTCGCTCCAGTGTGGGGACTTGCAGCACGCGGCCGGTACGCGGGCATATAGGCAAAAACGGCGAGTAGGTTGCGCGCCGCTCAGGCCCGAGGGTGGGAAGGATGATCTCCTTCACCTTGTCGTAGACCTCGAGCATCTTGAGCAACGTCGCGTCGAACCGCCCGGAGCGATAGCACACCGTGGCCGAGTAGAACTCGTAGTCGAACCCGAACCGGTCGAGGAAGGCGCGCAGCATGGCGTTGTTGTGGTGCGCGAAGCTCTCGTATTTGCCGAAAGGATCGGGAACGCTCGTCAGCGGCTTGTTCAGATGCTGTTGCAGCATCTCCTTGTTCGGCACGTTGTCCGGCACCTTGCGCATGCCGTCCATGTCATCCGAGAAACAGATGAGGCGCGTCTTCCACTTGCCCTCGGTGAGCACTTCGAAGGCGTGGCGCACCATGCTCGTGCGTGCCACCTCGCCGAACGTGCCGATGTGCGGAAGCCCGGACGGCCCATAGCCCGTCTCGAAGATCACCGTTTTGCCCTGCCCGACCTTCAGTTTTTCGAGCCGCTGGATGAGGCGGCGAGCCTCCTCGAACGGCCAGGCGCGAGACTGATGAGCGGCAGCAGTGAGATCGGGGTCTATGGGTCTGGTCATGAGCGAATGTGCAAAGTCCGTAGCCTCAAGTTCCGGCGGCGTTTGCGGCGCAACCTATGTGGCCGCGTATGCAGCGTCAATCGCATGGGTCGTATTCACGTCGCTTTGACGTGTGCTAATGAGAGAGAATCCCGGGTTTGAAAGGGAGAGACCATGACCACTCGCCTGTCACCGCAGGAGGCGCTCGTCTACGCCATGATCACCGCCTCTGCGGTGGATCGCGCCATGACCAACGACGAGTTGTCCCGTATCGGCTCCATCGTTCAGCAGCTGCCCCCATTTCAGGGCTACGGTCAGGATTGGCTCGTGAGGAAGGCTGAGGAGTGCGGCACGGCGCTCTCGAAGCCCAATGGTCTCGACAACGTGCTCGATATGATCGCCGAAACTCTCCCTCAGCGCCTCCGGGAGACAGCCTACGTGCTCGCTGCCGAGGTGGCTGCCTCGGACCTGAAGGTCAAGCTCGAAGAGGTCCGTTTCCTGGAAATGTTGGCCGAAAAGCTAAGTTTGGACGCGCTGATCTGTGCTGCCCTCGAACGCGCCGCCAAGGCTCGCCATCAGAGGATCTGATGTCGGGGCTCGTCCCACCCGAGCACAATTGCCAGGTAGTAGGCCGATAGTAGCAAGCCGTATTTTACAGAATCTAGAATAGGCAGCTTGCTTCTGTTCAACCTTCGCGCAATCGTATGCCTCACCTAATCATCGAAGGGGAGAAAAACGATGCGCCAAGGATGGCTGGCCTTTCTGGCAGCCTCATGCCTCTGTGCCGGAACTGCTACGGCCCAAATATCTGGAGATGCCGTCAAGATCGGAGTTCTGAACGACCAGTCCGGATTGTACTCGGATTTCGGCGGCTCGGGCTCAGTTCTTGCGGCCCGCATGGCAGTCGAGGATTTCGGCGGAAGCGTCCTGGGTAAGCCGATCGAGGTGCTTTCGGCCGACCACCAGAACAAGGTCGACATTGCCTCGAACATCGCACGCCAGTGGATGGACGTTGACGGCGTCGATGTCTTCGCTGACCTCACGAACTCGGCCGTGGCTCTCGCTGTCCAGAACCTGACCAAGGAGCGCGGCAAGGTTGCGCTCTTCTCCGGTCCTGCAACGACACGCCTAACGAACGAGGATTGCTCGCCGACCGGTTTCCACTGGACCTTCGACACCTACTCCCAAGCCATCGGCAGCGCCCGTGCCATTCTGCAGGAGGGTGGCAAGGATTGGTTCCTGCTGGTTGCCGACTACGCGTTCGGTCACCAGATGGCGGCCGATCTGACCAAGGAAGTCACCGCAGGAGGCGGCAAGGTGCTCGGCGAGGTCCGGCATCCGACCGGCTCGAGCGATTTCTCGTCCTTCCTGCTGCAGGCGCAAAGCTCCGGCGCGAAGATCGTCGGACTTGCGAATGCCGGCACGGATACGGTGAACGCCGTGAAACAGGCTGGCGAGTTCGGATTGGCTGACGGCGGGCAGAAGATCGTCGGCCTGGTGCTCGTCATCAGCGACGTGCACGCGATGGGGCTCAACGGAGCCAAAGGTCTCGTTGCGACCACCGCATATTACTGGGATCGCGACGATGCCAGCCGCGAGTTCGCGAAGCGGTACGAGGAAAAGGCGGGCCGCAAGCCGGGAATGGTGCAGGCAGGCGTCTACTCGTCGGTTCTCCATTACCTCAAGGCGGTGCAGGCCGCCGGCACCGATGACGGCAAGGTGGTCGCTGCGAAAATGCGTGAAACGCCCGTTGACGACTTCTTCGCCAAGGGCGCCAAGATCCGTGAGGACGGACGCTTGATCCACGACATGTATCTGGTCGAGGTCAAGCGGCCAGAGGAATCCAAGGGTCCGTGGGATTACTACAAGGTCGTCCGCACGATCCCAGGTGATCAGGCCGCGCAGCCTCTGTCAGAAAGCAAGTGCGCGCTGGTGAAGAAATAGCCAGTAACGACAACAGTAATTCTCACCCGGTCGTGGAGGCCGGGTGAGAGTTCCGGCTCCAGATCGCGAACCGATCGGGGATCCCGGCCGGAACAATCAGCTCAGAACCCCAGGGAGCTTCAGCCCGTGCTCGCGCGCGCAGGCGATGGCTGTTTCGTAGCCGGCATCGGCGTGGCGCATGACTCCGGTGGCCGGGTCATTCCAGAGAACGCGCTCGATCCGACGCGCCGCCTCCGGCGTACCATCGCAGCAGATGACCATCCCGGCATGCTGCGAGAAGCCCATGCCTACACCTCCGCCGTGATGTAGCGAGACCCAGGTGGCCCCGGACGCGGTGTTGAGCAGGGCGTTGAGCAGCGGCCAGTCGGAAACCGCATCCGATCCATCCTTCATCGCCTCCGTTTCGCGATTTGGAGATGCGACCGAGCCGGAATCGAGGTGGTCTCGACCGATAACGATGGGCGCCTTCAATTCGCCCCTCGCGACCATCTCGTTGAACGCGAGCCCGACACGATGACGGTCGCCGAGGCCGAGCCAGCAGATGCGCGCGGGCAGGCCCTGGAAACTGATGCGTTGACGGGCCATGTCCAACCACTGGTGAAGATGATGATCCTCCGGCAGAAGCTCTTTCACTTTGGCGTCGGTTTTGTAGATGTCTTCGGGATCGCCTGACAGAGCGACCCAACGGAACGGCCCGATACCGCGGCAGAAGAGCGGACGAATGTAGGCGGGGACGAATCCGGGGAACGCGAAGGCTTTATCGAAGCCCTCCTCTTTTGCGACCTGCCGGATGTTGTTGCCGTAGTCGAGGGTCGGCACACCCGCTTCCCAAAACGCCACCATCGCTTCGACGTGCTCACGCATGGAGGCGCGCGCTGCGGCTTCGACGGCCTCGGGATCGGTCTCGCGTTTCTCCCGCCACTCGGCCAGCGACCAGCCCTTAGGCAGATAGCCGTTCAGCGGATCGTGCGCGGAGGTCTGGTCTGTTAAGATGTCAGGGCGCACCCCGAGGCGGAATAGCTCTGGCACAATTTCGGCAGCATTGCCCAGGAGCCCGACGGATTTCGCCTCGCCAGCCTTGGTCCAGCGCTCGATCATAGCAAGGGCATCGTCCAGCGAGTCCGCGCGCTCGTCGAGATAGCGCGTGCGAAGGCGAAAATCGATCCGGTCCGGGTCGCATTCGATGGCAAGGCAGCAGGCACCGGCCATGACTGCGGCCAATGGCTGTGCGCCGCCCATGCCGCCAAGTCCGGCGGTCAAAATCCAATGCCCCTTGAGATTGCCATCGTAGTGTTGGCGTCCCGCTTCGGCGAAGGTTTCGTACGTGCCCTGCACAATGCCTTGGGTGCCGATGTAGATCCAAGAGCCCGCCGTCATTTGACCGAACATCATCAGCCCTTTGCGGTCGAGCTCGTGGAAATGGCTCCAATTCGCCCAATGGGGCACCAGGTTGGAGTTGGCGATCAGAACGCGTGGGGCATCGGCGTGCGTGCGGAAGACACCGACAGGTTTTCCGGACTGAACGAGAAGCGTCTCATCGCTTTCCAATGAGCGGAGTGCCGCAACGATGCGGTCGAAATCCTCCCAGGTGCGGGCCGCGCGGCCCATGCCGCCGTAGACGACGAGTTCGTTCGGATTTTCGGCGACATCGGGATCGAGATTGTTCATCAGCATCCGCAAAGGCGCTTCGGTGGCCCACGACTTTGCGCTGAGCTCCGGTCCGCGTGGCGCGCGAACTTCGCGGATGTTGTGGCGGGAATGGCTCATTTCAGCTCTCCAGATCTGACTTTGAACCCGAGACGAGCATCAATCAGTTTCCAGCGGCGGGAGAATGCCCGGCGAGATACATGCATTGAGCGCGCCCGAGCTCACCAGTTTGCGTGCCGCTTCCAAGTCTCCGGCGAGATAGCGGTCCGCGTCGAGCTCGGAGATCGTCGCGCGAACGAGCGCGTGGGCCTTGCGCAGCTCGATGCCCGTTTTGAGCGGAGCACGGTAGTCGATACCCTGCGCTGCCGTAATCGCCTCGATACCGATGATGCCGAAGAGATTATTCGTCATTTGCAGAAGCCGACGTGCGCCGTGGCACGACATCGACACGTGATCTTCCTGATTGGCGGAGGTCGGCGTCGAGTCGACGGAGGCAGGATGCGCCATTTGCCTGTTTTCTGACATCAGCGCGGCAGACGTGACCTCGGCGATCATCAGCCCGGAGTTGAGCCCTGGATTTTTCGCAAGGAACGGCGGCAGGCCGAAGCTCAAGGCCGGGTCGACCAGCAACGCGATTCGCCGTTGGGCGATTGCGCCGATCTCGCAAATGGCCAGCGCGATCTGGTCCGCGGCGAAGGCGACCGGCTCGGCATGGAAATTCCCGCCGGAAACGACTTGGCCATCCGACAACACGAGCGGGTTGTCCGTAACGGCATTGGCTTCGATCGTAAGGGTTCGAGCCGCTTGGCGCAGGAGATCGAGGCAAGCTCCGTCCACTTGCGGTTGACAGCGGATGCAATAGGGATCCTGCACGCGCTCGTCGCCTACGAGATGGCTGTCGCGAATCTCCGATCCTGCCAGCAGGGCCCTTAATGCAGCCGCCGTATCGATCTGGCCGCGATGGCCGCGCAGCTCGTGAATTTCGGCATGAAACGGCGCCGACGAGCCCATCGCCGCGTCCGTGGAGAGCGCTCCGGTGATCAGCGCCGATCTCGCTGCGCGATGGGCACCGAAGAGACCTGCCAGCGCAAGAGCCGTCGACACCTGGGTGCCGTTGATGAGCGCGAGCCCCTCCTTAGCCGCGAGGACAATGGGCTCGAGTCCCGTCTTCTGCAGCGCAGCTCGTGCCGGCATGGGCCTGCCTTCGAACCAAGCTTTTCCCTCGCCGATCATCACGGCGGCCATGTGTGCCAGGGGCGCGAGATCGCCCGAAGCACCCACCGAGCCCTGAGCGGGAATGATCGGAATAACGCCACGCTCCAGCATGGCTTCGATCAGGCTGACGACGTCTCGGCGCACGCCCGATGCCCCTCGACCGAGCGAGATGAGCTTGAGGGCCATCACAAGGCGCACGATGCTGGGATCAAGGGGCTGGCCGACCCCGCAGCAATGGGACAGAATGAGATTACGTTGCAGCGTCTCGACGTCTTCGTGCGGAATGCGAACGCTGGCGAGTTTTCCGAAGCCCGTGTTGACGCCGTAGATGGCCTCATCACCCGCTGATATGTCCCTAATCCGCGTCGCACTCGCATCGAGGGCGCTGAAACAGGCCGGATCGAGCCTAGGAGGCTCGTCGCTCCGGTATAGCAACTCCAACGTGCTGATCGGCACGGAGCCGGGCGTCAGCACGATGCTCATGCCTCACCTCCGATGATCACCTGGTGAAGGGGATTGAAGCCGATCCGATACGAAAGCTCGGCGGGTTCAGCGACATTCCAAACAGCCAATTCCGCGCGTTTGCCGGGAGAAATCGTGCCTATATCGGCTTCGAGCCCAAGCGCCTTCGCCGCGTTCCGGGTCACGCCGGCAAGTGCTTCCTCCGGCGTCAGGCGAAAGAGCGTGCAGGCCATGTTCATGGCGAGCAACAGTGACGTAAGTGGCGAGCTGCCCGGATTGCAGTCCGTCGCGATCGCGATGGGCACGCCCGCGTCACGCAAGGCCGATACCGGCGGGGCCTGCGTCTCGCGCAGGGTGTAGAACGCGCCGGGGAGCAGGACTGCCACAGTGCCCGCCTTCGCCAAGGCTCCAGCACCATCCTCGTCGAGATATTCCAGGTGGTCTGCCGAGAGCGCGCCGAACGAGGCCGCAAGCTTGGCGCCGCCCAGGTTCGACAATTGCTCAGCGTGTATCTTCACCGGAAGTCCGCGGCGCCGCGCGTGCTCGAAGATGGCGCGGGTTTCTTCGATCGAAAACGCTATCCGCTCGCAGAATACATCGACGGCGTCGATCAAGCCTTCGGCATGAGCCGCATCCATCCCTGGCAGCACGACCTCGTCGACGAAAGCTTCCGAACGGCCTTTGTATTCGGGCGGCAGCGCATGCGCGGCGAGATAGGTCGTGCGCACGCGAATGCCACGCAGTTCACTGAGCCGCTTGGCCGCGCGGAGCATTTTGATCTCATCGGCAATGGTCAGCCCATAGCCGGACTTGATCTCGATGGTGCGCACGCCTTCGCCTAGCAGAATGTCGAGCCGTTGCAGGGCATCCTGGACAAGGTCGTCCTCGGAGCAAGCACGCGTGGCTTTCACCGTGGAGAGAATGCCGCCGCCTGCGCGCGCGATGTCCTCGTAACTCGCCCCTTCGAGACGCATTTCGAATTCGCGGGCGCGATTGCCACCGAAGACGAGGTGCGTGTGGCAGTCGATAAAGGCTGGCGTAATCAACCGTCCGCCGAGATCAAGAGCGGCTACGGATCTCCAACTTTCCGGGAGGGCATTTCGCGGGCCTACCCAAGCGATGGCTCCGTTCTCAATCGCAATCGCCGCGTCGTTGATCAGCCCGTAAGGCGAGCTGCCCGGATCCATGGTTGCGACGCTTACGTTCGTGACAAGACGTTTCGCCATGGGAGCTATCGCTGAATGCTGTTGTGGAATGACGCTATTATGTCTAGACATAATGTGTCAACGAGAATTCACGGGGCGCTGACATGAGGATTTTGGGCCGGACTGCACTCCTTCCCAACGGTTGGGAGAGGGACGTTCTCGTGTCCATCGGCCCAGACGGCCGGATTGCCGACGTACAGCCTAATTCGGGCTCGGCTGCATACGATCACAGCTGTCCAGTCCTCTTGCCGGCGCCCGGCAATCTCCACAGCCACGCGTTCCAGCGCGCCCTGGCTGGGTTGACTGAAACGCGAAGTCCGGCCGGACGTGATAGCTTCTGGACTTGGCGCGAGCTCATGTATCGCTTTCTCGATCTGCTCTCGCCTGACGACATCGAAGCGATCGCGGCCTTCGCATTTATGGAAATGCTGGAGGCCGGTTTCGGCTCCGTTGCGGAGTTTCATTACCTGCATCATGCCCCTGGTGGGACGCCGTATGAGACCACTGCAGAGTTGTCTCACCGCATCACGTCTGCGGCGTCCGAAGCAGGAATCGGCCTGACACTGCTTCCCGTCTACTACCGTTACGGCGGAATGGATCGCCGTCCGCTTGCGGGCGGACAGTTGCGGTTCGGAAATGATCTGGACCGGTTCTCACGTATTCTCGAGGGGGCGAAAGAAGCTCTGAGAGCGCTCGGCGCGGATGCAGGCATCGGGGTGGCGCCACATTCTCTTCGGGCGGCGGGTACCGATGATCTGGCAAACGTCGAGCGACTGCTTCCGAATGCGCCCATTCACATGCACATCGCCGAGCAGGAGCGCGAGGTCGACGAGGTGCGCCAGTCGACGGGTTGCCGTCCCGTAGAATGGCTTCTCGGCAATTTCGCCGTCGACGGGCGCTGGTGCCTCATTCACGCGACGCACATGACGCCTCAAGAAACCGAAGGCCTCGCCAGGACGGGCGCCGTAGCGGGCCTTTGCCCCGTCACCGAGGCCAATTTAGGCGATGGCATTTTCGACGGGGTGCGTTTCCTGCAGGCAGGCGGGAACTTGGGCATCGGCTCCGACTCCAACATACGCATCAGCGTGGCCGAGGAATTGCGTCAGCTCGAGTACAGCCAGCGCCTGCGGGACCGCGCGCGGGCGGTTCTGGCCGATCCGGATCAGTCGACAGGGCGTCGCCTGTTCGAAACCGCACTTCGCGGAGGTGCGCAGGCACTCAGGCGCCAGTCCGGTGCGCTCTCAGCCGGGGCATGGGCCGATATTATCGCTATCGATCCGTCGCGCTTCGCCGGTTCGGGTAAAGACGATGGAATCCTGGACGGGTGGATTTTCACGGGCGGAAATGAAGCCGTTACCAATGTTTGGTCCGCTGGGCGGCACGTGGTCAGGAACGGCCGGCACATCCATCGGGAGCGCATTGCACGACGCTATTCCGGAACCCTGTCCGGCATCATGGCTCGGATATGAGCGCAACCGACCGATCTTCCTTCCGCGCGATCCGAGATGAGATCGCTAGGCGGATAAGCAACAAAACGTGGGAACCGGGGACCCTCATTCCGGGAGAGGAGGCGCTCGCGGCGGAATTCGGCGCGGCACGGGCGACCGTCAACCGCGCCCTGCAGGAACTCGCCCGGTCCGGATTGATCGAGCGCAAGCGCAAAGTTGGCACAAGGGTTGCTCCCAACCCCGTACGCGAAGCTCGCTTCGTCATCCCGATCGTTGGCGACCAGATCAAACAGAGCGGGGCGGATTACGAATACCGGCTCCTTGATCGCGCCATCGAGAAAGCTTCAATGGATATTGCTCAGCGCCTTCAGGTCGATCCAGGAACCGAGGTTTTGCACCTCAAATGCCTGCACCTTGCGGACGGCAAGCCCTACCAATTCGAGGATAGGTACATAAACCTCATGACACTCCCCCACGCGCGGGAGCAGGACTTCACTGCACGGGGGCCTAACGAATGGCTGGTAAACGACGCGCCGTTCTCGCGCGCAGAGTTCACCTTCCTCGCCGCAACGGCCGCCGAGGAAGAGGAGCGGCTGTTGGGTCTTGCGCCCTCCTCGCCCGTGTTTGTCGGAGAGCGCAGGACGTGGCTCCGCGATCAGGTCATCACGTTCGTCCGGATGGTGCATCCCCCCAGCCACCGAATTACGACTGTGATCTGAGCCGGGGCCCTGGGCTCTGAATCGAACGGCCAAAATAGCGGTTTTCGCAACCTGTGGGTGTTGTTTCGCTGAGCATTGCCCTTTAAGGAGTGTCGCCAGCTGCCAGGATCACAAATGCTGCGGTGCAACAGGAAATTCTTCTGTTTTTGCAGGGCAAACATTCGCCGGCGGAGCTTGCCATGTGCTACTGTTGATAACTAAGTTGGGCCCTGAATGAGGAAGGCCACAACTATGGCCAAGGCTTGGGACGTGAACGTCTGGA
>Ga0180216_1003111_pt1 | contig 13346 bp, 11 predicted proteins | sample eDN3rd37CBELigMG_FD_128879 | JGI IMG/M metagenome (GOLD analysis project Ga0180216, IMG submission 128879) | Enriched Miracle-Growth compost microbial communities from Emeryville, California, USA - eDNA 3rd pass 37_C BE-Lig MG (version 2)... ... | reverse complement strand
CAAGGCCGAACGCAAGGTGACCAACGAGTTCTACACCACCGAAGGCAAGCTCACTGCCGACAAGTTCTATCCGCGCGGCAAGAGCGAAGGCGAACCGCTGCCCCGCATCGAAGTTCAAATGGGACCCGGCGGCGGCAACCACTTTGCCAACTTCATTGAGGCCGTCCGCAGCCGCAAGCAGGACGATCTCAACTCTGAGATCACCGAGGGCCACTACAGCAGCGCCCTGTGCCACTTGGCCAATATTTCGTACCGGCTGGGCGAGCAGGTGCCAGTGCAGTCGGCTGCCAACGCCTTCCGCGGCGACAAGGTGGCCCTGGAAACCTGGCAGGACACCCTGCAACACCTGGAAAAGGAAAACGGTCTGAAGCTCGCCGGTCTCAACTGCTGGCTCGGCCCGCAACTGAAGATCGACCAGCAGGCCGAACGGTTCATCGATAACGAGCGGGCGAACCAGATGCTCACCCGCGATTATCGCAAGCCGTACGTGGTGCCAGAAAAGGTCTAAGCTGCCTGTCCGCTCCCGATTGGCCGCGATGCGAAGTTTCTTTCTGACACTTTCACCTCGGTAGTCGCGTTGCGGCTTCGCTTACGAATGATGCAGCCTGGCGCGGCCGCAACGACGGCCGCGCCAGGCTGATATTAGTCCGTCTGATGGAATCGACGTTTCTTGCCTTCGTGGCCTGGGGCATGGTCTGCCGCCAGGCCGCGGGGCGTTCACACTTTTCGTACGCCCGGCACGCTAGCCGAGCGGCGTTTCATCCGAGGTGAAATATGTTGTATCGCGGCACGGTGGTCATGGCGTGCGCGCTGGCAATGGCTATTGCCGGGTGTGGAAGCGGCAATTTTGAGGCGGCCAAGCAAACCAACGAGGAATTGCTCGCATCGGTGGAACAGATTGCAATGGCCCTGGAAAGCGTTAATTCGCCAGAAGATGTCAACGCCGCGGCCGCCCGCATCGACCAGGCGACCAACGCCATCAAAGCGACGATCGCGAAGGCGAAGGGGCTGAAGATCACCCAGGCGGAAAACGATAAGTTGGTGGAAATGCAACAGGGCAAAATGGTCGAGCTGCAAACGCGGATGGCGAGTGCGGCGGCGAAGGCCAATGCCAACTCGGGCGGTAACCCGGCCCTCAGCGAGGCTATTGTGCGGTTCCAAACCGCAATGCAGACGGCCGCGCAACAGCAGTAACGCGATCGGTTCCATGCCGGGCCATGATGAAGCCGCGATCTGGACCATGATTGTCGTCTGATGTCATGCACCTACGCCGGTTATTCACGCGGTGGTTCCGGCGGCGCACTAAGACGCTGGGCGAGCGCGGCGAAGAAGCCGCCGCTCGGTATCTGCGCCGCCAGGGCTATCGCATTATCGGTCGCCGTGTCGCGGTAGCGCGCGGCGATCTCGATCTGGTGGCGGCGGACGGCCAGACGGTCGTCATTGTCGAAGTCAAAACACGCAGCAGCCACGGCGCCGGCGGTGCCGTGGCTGCTGTCGATGATGCCAAGCAGAATCAACTGCGGCGTCTGGCCCAGCTTTATGTAAATCAGCACGGCCTGACGCATTGTCCAGTACGGTTCGATGTCGTGGCCATCACTTGGCCTGAGGGCGAACGGCGACCGGAGATCGACCATTACATCGGCGCCTTTTAAGCAGGCGGTTCTTACAGCTCCCAGCCCTTGCGATATTCCTCGCGCAGGTACTGGCCGGCGCGATCATTACCTTTAGCGGTGAGCGATGCGGCGTCCCAGTCGAAGCCGCCTGCCCGATAGGCCACGTTGCCCAGCAGGACGGTTTCGCTCATTGGGCCAGAGTAATCGAAGTTGCACGTCGCCGCCGGGCCGCCCTTGCAGGCCGCGATCCATTCGCGGTAGAAGCCGGGCGACTTGGGAATGGTTTGCGGCGGGGCTTCAAACCCGGCAAAGTCTTTCTCCGGCAGCAGCTTGTGATTGTTGAAGTCGCACAGCAGCATGCCCTTGGTGCCGATGAACAAGTTGTTGCCGCTGCCTTTGATGCCCAGTTCCTTGAGGATCGGCGGGCCGCCAGAAGCCTGGTACCAGTGCAGCGTAACCGGGCCCCGGTCGCCCACGGCCGGAAATTCGAACCGCGTAGCCATTTGCTTGGGCGTGGTTTGCGGATGCGGCTCCGGCCCGGAGCCCTCCACCCGCGTGGGATAGGTCAGGCCCAAGGCCCAATAGGGGATGTCGAGGATGTGGCAGCCCCAGTTACCGGTTTCGCCGGTGCCGAAATCCCACCAGAACCGCCAGCCGTACGGGGCGTACGTGGGGTGATATGGCCGCTCGGCGACGGGGCCCAGCCACAGGTCCCAATTGAGCGTGGAGGGCACTGCGGGCCGGTCGTTGGGCACCGCCGGCATGCCGCGGCCGCTGCTGATCCAACTGTGTACCTCTTTCACCTGGCCGATGGCGCCGGATTGGATCAGTTCCACCACGCGGTGCATGTTGTCCATAGTATGCCGTTGCACGCCCAATTGGGTGGCCACCTTCATTTTGCGGGCCATTTCGGTCATTGCCCGGACTTCAGCCACGTTGTGGGCCATCGGCTTTTCGCAGTAGCAGTGTTTGCCCATCCGCATGGCGAGCATCGCGGGATGGAAATGCGTGTGATCGGGCGTGCTGATCACCACGCCGTCGATCTGCTTCTCCATCTCGTCGAGCATCTTTCGGTAATCGTAATACTTTTTGGCCTTGGGGAACTTTTCGTAGGCTTTGCCGGCGCGGAGGTCGTCCACATCGCACAAAGCCACGATGTTCTCGCCTGCGACCCCGCCGAGGTTCGCCGCCCCGCGGCCGCCCACGCCGATCACGGCCAGGTTCAGCTTTTCGTTGGGCGAACGCGAGTCGGCGGCGGCTTCGTGGCTGCCAGCGATCCAGAAGCCAGCGCCCAGCGCGGCGGCCGTTTTCAGAGCTTCGCGGCGAGTCATCGACCAAGGCATGCGGAACCTCGTTGGCTTGGTTAGAGGAATGCCCAAAGGGCGGGCGACATTCTGACGCGTACCCGCCGCCGCTCCTTCGAGGGGAGCGGTTTGGCAGTCGCATCGGAAACCGTTATGACCAGGCAAACCTTGCCGGGCATCGCAGCCGCGACGGCTGCCGGGGCTGCGGCTGAAAATAGGGCGGGCTATTGCCACCGGTTTGATTCTCGGCTGGGCCGCTAGCCGTTGCAACCGCTAGGGCCATTACGCCTGCTGTCTGGGCTTGCCGCGGGCCGTCAATCAACCGGCTGGCAAGCGCCACCGAACCCGTTAGAATACCACCATTCCCGCGGTCGCGCGCATGCCCAAGGCATTCCACCGCAACCCTTGCTGCTCGATACGGCGCTGCCCGAAAACGGCCCTGGGCCCCGGGGCGTTGTCGCCGGCGATCTTTCGCTCTCCAACCACGAAAGCCTGCCCTCTGCTATGTCTTCTACGTTGGCCAAGACGCCGCTGCATGATTGGCACGCCGCGCACGGCGGTCGGATGGTCGAGTTTGGCGGCTGGTCGATGCCGGTTCAGTACAGCTCGATCGTTGCCGAGCATCAGGCGACACGGCAGGCGGCTGGCCTGTTCGATATTTCGCACATGGGCCGGATCCGGTTCGATGGAGCCGGGGCGGCCGAATATCTCGATTCGCTCGTCACTCGCAGCGTGGCCAAGATCAAGCCGGGCCAGGTGCGTTACGCCCTGATGACGGCCGATGACGGCGGCGTGCTCGACGACGTGCTGGTGTACCACCTGCAAGATGCCGCGGGCGGAAGCTATTACCTGTTGGTGGTCAACGCCAGCAATCGGCCCAAGATCATCAGTTGGCTGGGCAAGCATCCCGAGCCCGAGGGCGTCCAGGTGACCGACCTGACGACCTCCTGGGCGATGATTGCCGTGCAGGGTCCCAAGGCCCTGGGGCTGCTTCAGCCTCTGGTCGAAGCCGATCTGTCGTCGCTCAAATACTACACGGCTACGGAAACCCGCATCGCCGGCCACGGCGGCATCGTCAGCCGCACCGGGTACACCGGCGAGGACGGTTGCGAATTGATCGTGGGCAATAACGCCGTGGAAGCTCTGTGGGAGCAATTGCTGGCTGCCGGAGCCGCTGAAGGCGTGCTGCCGGCCGGTCTGGGGGCCCGCGATACGCTCCGGCTGGAGGCCGGCATGCCGCTGTATGGGCATGAACTGTCGGAAGAGATCAACCCGTACCAGGCCAACCTGGGCTTTGCCGTCAACTTGGAAGACCGCAATTTCCCCGGTGCGGCGGCGCTACGTACGCTCTCGCAGGACACCAGCAAGCCGCGCGTTGTGGGCCTGGTGCTTGAGGGACGCCGCCCGGCTCGCGAAGGCTACGAAGTGCGCAGCGGCGGCCAAACGGTTGGCCGCGTGACCAGCGGTACGTTTTCGCCCACGTTGGAACAGCCCATCGCCATGGCCCTGGTGGCGCCCGAGTACACGGCCGAAGGCACGTCGCTGGTGGTCGATATCCGCGGCCAGGAGGTGGCGGCCAAGGTGGTACCGCTGCCGTTTTATCGCCGGAGCCGCTAAAGGATTGCCCCGCTGACACTTGTTAGCCGGTTAAAACCCATTGGCGGTTGCCGGCTGCTGAACCCGCTCAATCATCTGTCGCGATAACCGACCAAGCCGTTTATCGCTGAAATTCCTCTGACCAGCGTTCGTTTATCAGGAAGCCTAAACTGTGACGCCCGATAAGTTGTTGTTCAGCGAAACCCACGAGTGGGTTCATTTGGATCAGACCGAAGCGCAGCCGATTGCGACCATCGGCATCACGGCGTTTGCCATCGAGGCACTGACCGACCTGGTCTACATGCAACTGCCCAAGGTGGGCGCTCAGCTTACGGCTGGCCAGCCCTTCGGCGAAATCGAGTCAGTGAAGGCTGTGAGCGACCTGTACAGCCCGGTGTCGGGCGAAGTGATCGAGGTCAACAGCAAGCTGCCGGATAACCTCGAAATCCTCAATGACGACCCCTACGGTGAAGGCTGGATGATCAAGGTCAAGGTGACCGATCCGGCTCCGCTCTCCAAGCTGATGAAGCTGGAGGCCTACGAAAAGCAATGTTCCGAGGAACAATAGTAGGTAAGCCGCAGTAATAGAAGATAAGCCGCTGTTGATCGGCAGGCCGTGCGGCTCCGCCGGACGTTCGCACGAATCGCGACCCGGCAAGCGCCAGCCGTGGCCGATGTTGGCAGCGGCCCGCATGAACGGACTGCAGCGGGCAAGCAGCCGCCCGACCCTCCGCTGAGCGTCGGCTGTCTTGCTGTGCCATGGATGGTAACTCGCCGAACCTTCGCCCCCCAGACGCCGAGGGGGGCGACCGGCCGGCACCCCAGACGATTACGATTCCCACCATCCAACTGTCAGGCCTCTGCGTCCCTCCATGCCATATTTCTTCAACACTCCTGACGACCAGCAGGCGATGCTCGAAGCGATCGGCGTCCGCTCGATCGAAGAACTGTTCGAGATGATCCCGCCTGAGCTGCGGTTGCAACGCCCGCTCGATTTGCCTCCCGCCAAGACCGAGATCGAGCTCACCAGCCATCTCTCGCAGTTGGCCGGCAAGAACGTGTCCACCGACCAGAATCTGTGCTTCCTGGGCGGCGGGAGCTACGACCACTTCATCCCCGCCGTGGTCGATTATGTCGGCGGCCGGGGCGAGTATTACACCTCGTACACCCCGTATCAGGCCGAGGCCAGCCAGGGCAATCTCCAGGTCTTCTTCGAATACCAGACGCTGATCACGCAGTTGACGGGCATGGACGTTTCGAACGCCAGCCTGTACGACGGCGCCAGCGCCGCGGCCGAAGCGGTGCTGATGTCGCTGGGAGCCACCCGCCGCAGCCGCGTGGTTTCGCTGGGCAGCGTGCATCCGGAATATCGCCAGGTGCTCGATACGTACCTGGCCAACCTGCAAGTCGAGCACGTGGTGGTGCCGGCTCCCGAAGGCGTGGTGCCGGTCGAGCAACTGGCCGCGGCCATCGACGATCAGACCGCGTGCGTGCTGGTGCAGCAGCCCAACTTCTTTGGCTGTCTGGAGGACGTGGAAGCCATCGGCAAGGCGGCTCACGACGCCGGGGCCCTGTTTGTGGTGGCCGTGGACCCGATCAGCCTGGGCCTGCTGAAGCGGCCGGGCGATTACGGGGCCGATATCGTGGTGGCCGAAGGCCAGAGCCTGGGCAGCCCCATGTCGTTTGGCGGTCCGTACCTGGGCATCATGGCCTGCCGCGAGGAGTTTGTCCGCCGGATGCCGGGCCGCATCACCGGCCAGACGGTTGACCGCCGCGGCAAACGCTGCTTTGTGCTCACGCTGCAAACCCGCGAGCAGCATATCCGCCGCGAGAAAGCCACCAGCAACATCTGCACGAACCAGGGCCTGTTTGCTCTCCGCGCCACCGTGTACCTGGCTCAGATGGGCCCGCAAGGCATGCGGTCGGTGGCTGAGCTGTGCCTCCGCAAGTCGCGTTATGCGGCCCAGCAGTTGGCCGCGCAGCCGCGGTTTGAACTGCCCTTCGCCCAGCCGACGTTCAAGGAGTTTGTCGTCCGCGATCGGGCCGGACAGGTCGAAAGCTTGCTGGAGCAGGCCGCTCAAGAAGGCGTTTTCGCCGGCATCCCGCTGGGCCGCTGGTATCCGGAACTGGCCGACTGCTTCCTGGTGTGCGTGACTGAGAAACGCACCCGGGAAGAGATTGATCGGCTGGTGAAGGTGCTGTCGGTGGCCGCCGCCGATGGTGCCGCTTTGTCGGCCGCTCGCAACTAAGTCACTCACGCCGTAGCGTTGCCGCCGCGACGGTCATGCCCCCCGCGGCGCCTTAACCACAAATCAGCCGGCTTGCCTGCCCGCCCTGCCCCATTGCCGCACCGTGGGCCTGGCAGCCGCCAGTAACCTTGCTAGCCGAAAACCGTAATGCGTAATCCCCGCGCTACCCGCTTGTTGTTCGAGCTTTCGAAGCCTGGCCGCCGGGCGGCCCAACTGCCGGCGTCGGACGTGCCCGACGTGCCGCTGGACGAGCTGCTGCCGGCCTCGGCCGTGGCCGATGCGCCGCTGCCGCTGCCCGAACTGGCCGAGCCGGACGTCGTCCGCCACTTCGTTAATCTGTCGACGCAGAACATGTCGGTGGATACGCATACGTATCCGCTGGGCTCCTGCACGATGAAATACAACCCCAAGCGGAATGAACGGCTGGCGAGCCTGCCCTCGCTGCTGAACCTGCACCCCTATCAGCCCGACGACTCCCTCCAGGGCATGCTGCAACTCTTGTGGGAGCTGCAAGAGATGCTGGCCGAGATTGGCGGGCTGGACGCCGTTTCGCTGCAGCCGGCGGCCGGCGCGCACGGCGAAATGTCGGCCCTGTTTGTGGCCGCGGCCTGGTTCCGCGACCAGGGCCAGCAGCGCACCAAGGTGCTCATTCCAGATAGCGCCCACGGCACCAACCCGGCCAGCGCTGCCATGGCCGGCTTTGAATGCGTGACCGTGAAGAGCACGCCGCAGGGCTTTGTCGACATGGCCGATCTGATCGCCAAGATCGACGAAAAGACCGCCGTGTTCATGATCACCAACCCCAACACGCTGGGCATGTTCGACCGGCAAGTCCGCGAGATTGCCGACCGCGTGCACGACGTGGGCGGCCTGATCTACCTCGACGGCGCCAACATGAACGCCATCCTGGGCATCGCCCGGCCGGGCGACTTCGGCGCCGACATGATGCACTACAACCCGCACAAGACCTTCAGCGGTCCGCACGGCGGCGGCGGTCCTGGTGCCGGTCCGATCGCGGTTCGCAAGCACTTGGCGCCTTATCTGCCGGCTCCGATCGTGGTGCGCGAGGGCGACCGGTTCCGCCTCGATTACGACCGCCCCAAGTCCATCGGCCGCGTTCGCAGCTTCTTTGGCAATGTGGGCGTGCTGGTGCGGGCGTACTGCTACATCCTCTCGCACGGTCCGGATGGGCTGCGCAGTGTGGCGGAGAACGCGGTGCTCAACGCCAATTACCTGCTCAGCCGCGTCAAGCATTTCCTGCCGGTGCCGCAAGGCGACCGCTGTATGCACGAGTTCGTGGCCAGCGCTCAGAAGCTCAAGACCGAGCGCGGCATCACGGCGATGGATATCGCCAAGCGGCTGCTGGATTACGGCTTCCACGCGCCCACGGTGTATTTCCCGGCGATCGTCCGCGAGTCGATGATGATCGAGCCGACCGAAACCGAGAGCAAGGAATCGCTCGACGCGTTGGCCGAAACGCTGTTCCGCATCACCGAAGAAGGCGAAGACCTGCTGCACGACGCCCCGCATACCACGTTGGTCAGCCGGCCCGACGAGGTGCAGGCTGCCCGCCAGCCGATCCTCAAGTGGACGGCCGGCGCGTAAGCGGCCGCCGCGCATACCGTTTCATCCTGCGGGGCATCTGCGAGGTTTTGTTGCGATGGTCGAAGGCGCCACGGGCCAAGTTATCTTCGACGGACCAGGTTCCGGCGTCTGGAACATGGCCGTCGACGAGGCCCTGCTGGACGCCCTGGCTAAGGTGCCTGCGGGTCGTCCCCAGGCGGTGCTGCGGTTTTACCAGTGGGAGCCGGCCACGCTCTCATTGGGCTACTTTCAGTATCTGGCCGAGCGCGAAAGCCACGCCGCGAGTCGTGACTGCCCGCTGGTGCGCCGCCCCAGCGGCGGCGGTGCGATCCTGCACGATCGCGAGCTGACGTATAGCCTGACGGTTTCGGCCGGTTTTCCGCAGTCGCGACCGTCGACCCTGCTGTACCACGCTGTGCATCGTTCGCTGATTCGCACGCTGAAGGAGTTTGGCGTCGAAGCCCGGCTGTGGACGCCCCCGCCATCCGCTGCGCAATCAGAGACCGAAGACAAGTCGCACGAGCAACCCGGCGAGCCGTTTTTGTGCTTTCAGCGGCGGACTGATGGCGACGTGATCGTGGGCGATTTCAAGATCGCCGGCAGCGCGCAGCGGCGGCGATTGAACGCTGTGTTACAACATGGCAGCGTGCTGCTGGAGCGGTCACCGCATGCGCCAGAACTGCCAGGCATCGCCGAATTGACCGGGGTGCGGCTTGCGCCAAGAGAATTTGCAGCCCAATGGGAGAAGTCCCTATCGGCCGAATTGGGGTGCCCATTTTCGCCAGTTTCGCTCGATGAGGGGGCCATGGCCGCTGCCCAAGTCCTGGCAGAATCGAAGTTTGCCAGTGATGCCTGGAACGCTAGACGATGATCTCATGAAGTCTCGGCAAGAAAAGAACTTCTGAAAGAATCGTTTTGACAGCGTCGATTTAGACTGATAGTATCGATTTCGAGGTGTACTGGCCGCGACGGCCACACGCCCAACCGACGCGACGAAGCTCGTCGGCTGAAACCCGCGTCGCCCGTTTCACATCGCCTTGCTCGCTAAGGCAAACGAGAGTGCGTATGGACGTTCAGCTCAAGGTGCTCGTTGGCAGCGCTAAGGGTCAGAAGATCAAGGTGGTCGGCCCGAAGTTCTTTGTCGGCCGCTCCGAGGATTGCCAGTTGCGTCCCAAGAGCGACTTGATCAGCCGCCATCACTGTGCCTTGATCCTTGAGGGCGATTATCTCGCGATTCGCGACTTCGGCAGCAAGAACGGCACGTACGTTAACGGCGAGCGCGTGGTTGGCGAGCAGGAGCTGCACAACGGCGACAAGTTGACCATTGGCCCGCTGGAGTTTGAACTCCGCGTCGACAAAGTTCTGGTCAACGGTCCTAAGCGGCCCAAGGTGCAAAGCATCTCGGAAGCCGCCGCCCGCCAGGCCGAATCGGCCCCCAAGCCGGTTGCCGCTGCCGCGGACGCCACTGGCGACGTGGACATCAGCGACTGGCTCTCTTCGGAAACGGTGGGCGAAACCCGCGAGATCAAGGCTCCGGAAACCTCGGAGTTCAAGCTTGATCAAACGCTGGCCGATGCCCCGCCGCAGGCTGTGGAGCCTCCGCCGCCGCACCGGCCCGAAAAACGCGAGCCCGGCAAGCTGCCCAAGGTGCCGCCCGCGGCGGCCAGCAGCGAAGACGCAGCCACCGAAGTGCTGCGGAAGCTCCGCCGGTTCCGTTGATCTCACGTTGCCCTGCTTAATTCGCACTGCGCCCAATGTGCACTTGTGCCATTCTCAGGTGATTTTGCGCGCAGCCTGAGCGGGCTTCTCTGAAAGACTGCCGACCCTAGCAGTGTCGGTTGATTGCCGCCTTATTCGGCCGTTTCTTGCGGCTGTTGTTCAGCGGCTTCGCGCTGCCAGCCTTGGTGTGCTTCGGCCACGAACTGCGTGTAGCGGCCGGCCTCGATTGCTTCTCGGGCTTGGTGCATGAGCCGCTGGTAATACGTCAAGTTGTGCGCCGTGAGCAGGATCGGCCCCAGCATCTCCTTGGCCATGAACAAATGCCGGATGTAAGCACGACTATGGCGGCAGGCCGGGCAGGGGCAATCTTCTTCCAGCGGCCGAGGATCGCGCTGGTGCTTCTTGTTCCGCAGCCGTAGCGTGCCCGACGCCGTAAAGGCCAACGCGTTGCGGCCATTACGAGTTGGCAACACGCAATCGAACATATCGACGCCGTGGCTAATGGCTTCGAGCAGATCTTCCGGCCGGCCCACGCCCATCAGATATCGCGGCTTGTTGCGCGGCAGCGCATCAGCCATGGCGGCCAGGATACGGTACATCTCGGCCGGTTCCTCGCCCACGCTCAAACCGCCAATGGCATAGCCGGGGAAGTCGAGAGCTGCCAGTTGCTCGGTGCATTGCAGGCGCAGGTCAATATCCAGCCCTCCCTGCACGATGGCAAACTGGGCCTGGTCCGGGCGGCGGGCGGCATCCTTACACCGCTGGGCCCAGCGGACGGTGCGCGCGGTGGCCAGTTCCAGCGTGGCACGATCGCACGGCAGCCCGACCACGTGGTCGAGCACCATGGCGATATCGGAGCCCAGGTCCTCTTGAATGGCCACGGCGCGTTCTGGCGTGAGCTCCAGCAGCGATCCGTCGATGTGCGAACGGAACACGGCTCCGCGCTCGTCGATCCGCGTCATCTGGGCCAGGCTGAACAGTTGAAAGCCGCCACTGTCGGTCAGGATGGGGCCGTCCCAGCCCATGAACTGGTGCAGCCCTCCCAGTTCGCGTACCAGTTCCGAGCCCGGTCGCAGGGCCAGGTGATAGGTGTTGCCCAGAATGATCTGCGCCCCGGTGGCTTTCACGGCCGGGATATCCAGGCCTTTGACCGTGGCGACGGTGCCCACCGGCATGAAGCAGGGCGTTTCGACCGTGCCGTGCGGCGTGCTCAACCGGCCGCGGCGGGCCGCGGAGCCGGTGTCTTGACCAAGCAGTTCAAACGTAACGGGAGGTTGGGACATGGCACGCCGGGCAAACAGAATCACACAGAACCGCAAAGCGGTCTATTCTTCCACGAACGGCCCTCCCCGGCCAGGGGCAGCCTCCACGGGACGCGTGCGGCGTCGGCGAACCGCCCAGCCGGGCTATGGCTGTTGCCCCGATGGGGCAATATCGGGATAATCGCCACCATTGCCAGCGGCGTGTGGCTGCCAGCGCCGACGACGCCATTTCAGGAGGAAGAGTGGTGAGCCTGAGGCTGCATGTACTTGGCCTTGTGGCCGCGGCAGGGATGCTCGCCGCCGGTTGCAGCGAGCCTGCGTCGGTATTGTTGTCTTCCGACGACGGGCAGGTTCATCTCACCGTGTACGGCGGCATGGAGCCCGCCAAGGGCCTCAACGACCAGGCCAGCCTTCAGGCGGCCAACCTGAAACGAGGACTGTACGCCATGGTCCTCAGCTTGCCCAAGGACGACGGGGCAACCCTCATCACCATGGATGAGCAGGTGCGCTCCAACGTGCAAAACAGCCTGATCAACGCCACGGTCACGGCTTCCAAGTCGCTCAAGATCAGCGGCATGGATGCAATGCAGTTCATCGCGGTGGGCCGCCCGCCCGATTCCACCACTACGGTGACCTACCTGGTGACCACCGTCGAAAGCGCCAAGGGCTTCCACCAGGTAACAGCCTGGGCACCGTCCAGCGAGTTTGACCGCGTGCGGGCAACTCTGGAGAAAGTGGTTGAAAGTTTCCAATCGGCCGACGGCCCCGCCCAGCCCCCTGCCCCGCCTCGGGCGCCGGCGGCTGCTACCAATCCGCCAACTCAGGGCGGCACAACCAGTGGGCAACCCGCAGGTGCGGCCTCGCCACAACCATCGCAGTAAGCCGTACGCTATCCGACACCGGGCAGCGGCAAACACTTCCGCAACGCAAGGGTAAGGAGGACAAACCATGCACAGCAGCCGAATCGTGCACTCCGGCTGGATCGCGGTCTTGTCGATTGCCCTCGTTACCGCATCCGCCCTGGCACAACAGCCCGAGGCGGAACCGAAGGTTGATGCGCCGCCTAAGCCTGACGCGCCGCCATCCCCCGCCCAACTGGCGACGGAACAGCCCGCGGCCGCGCAGCCCGCCAAGGATCAACCGGCAGCCGTGTTCTCGGACAGCGGCGAGAGCCTGCTGCGGCCGGCTGGCAAGCTCGAGGTGCGGAGCGATTTGAACAACCAGGCGGCGTTACAACTGGCCAACCCGCTCGAAGAGCTGTACCTGGTGGTGATCAGCGAGCCCAAGCCGCAACTGCCCGGCGACATCACGCTGGAAAAGTACCGCGAGGCTGCGCTAAACAACATCACCAAGGCCACGCGGGCGATGAAATCGGGCGAGCCCAAGTCGCTCCAAATCAATGGCCACCCGGCGTTGCAAACGCAGTTTTCGGCATCGGTGCCCGGCATTGAACCGCGGGTGACGTACGTGCTCACCACGGTGGAAAGCCCGGCCGCCTATCACCAGGTGTTGGGCTGGACGCTCGAATCGATGGCGGACAAGAACGTGCCGATCCTGGTCGAACTTACCGGCACGTTCCAGCCGGACCTGGCCGTGCTGACGTCGGAAGACGGCACACTGCGCATTACGCTACCGCCTGGTATGACCAAGAGCGACGCGTTTGAAGGTGTGGCCCTCCAGGCGGTCGACGCCGCCACCGAGTTGTACGCGGTGGCGATTCGCGAGCCCAAGCAGGACCTGCCAGAGGATATGACGCTGGCCAAGTACTACGAGGCCCAGGTGGCCAAGCTCAAGGAAGCCACGCGGGGCGCCAAGGTCGCGGAGCCACGGCGGCTGACCATTGATGGCCACCCTGCCCTGCAAACAACCATCACGGCCGAGTTCCCCGGCATCGAAGACGAAATCACCTACCTGGTGACTGATGTTGAAACGCCCGACGCCTTCATTCACCTGCAAGGGTGGACGCCGGCCAAAGCGTTTGCCGAGAACGAACCTTCGCTGCGGACGATTGTCGATAGT
>Ga0180216_1003109_pt1 | contig 13352 bp, 9 predicted proteins | sample eDN3rd37CBELigMG_FD_128879 | JGI IMG/M metagenome (GOLD analysis project Ga0180216, IMG submission 128879) | Enriched Miracle-Growth compost microbial communities from Emeryville, California, USA - eDNA 3rd pass 37_C BE-Lig MG (version 2)... ... | reverse complement strand
TTGGCGCCGCCAAAGCCGACGACGCGCTGGAGCCGTCGGATCTGGTCGGCGCCTACGACATCGTTTCGGGCGAGAAGTACGGCGTCGAGGAGCCCAAAGAACGCATCGAGGGCTCGACCGTTCGCTTCACCGAGGATCGCGTGGTCGTCATCGACAAGGAGGAGCACGAAATCTATGGCGCGACCTACAAGCTGGAGCCCGGCGGCGGCGACGACGGAGCGACCGTCATCAAGATGGTCAGCAAACTCGCCCAGAACGAGGACGAGGTCTCCTTCGGCCTGATCGAGAAGAAGGACGACCGAGTCCGCCTCATCTACGCCCTGCCCGGCGCCATGCGCCCCGCCGATTTCAAGACCAAGGACAAGCAGCTCATGTTCGTCTTGAAGAAGCGCGCCAGCGCGGAGTTGGATGACTGAAATAAGCATCCGTTCGGCGCGTGGTTTGCCGTGTTTAAAAGGCGGGTGGTCGCGAGCCGATCGCCCGCGAGCAACGGTGCGGAACGGATCAAATTTCAGGAGGCCGATCATGCCGACCAACAAAATCCACACATTGCGCGACCTGATCATCGACATGGCGCGCGACATGCTCGACGCGGAGAAGCAACTGACGAAGGCCCTCCCCAAGATGGCCAAAGCGGCCTCTTCGCCGGAGCTGAAACAGGCGTTCGAGCATCACCTTGAGGAAACGAACATACACGTTGAGCGGCTCCAGCAGGCCCTGCAGAAGATGGAGGGGGCGTCTCGGGCCAAGAAGTGTCACGGCATGCAGGGAATTTTGGAGGAGGGCGAGGAGCAGATGGCGCTCGACGCCACCCCCGAGATGAAGGACATGGCCCTGATCGCCGCGGCGCAGAAGGTCGAGCACTACGAGATCAGCAGCTACGGCTGCCTGTGCGAGTGGGCCAAATGCATCGGCGAGACGGACGTCAAGAAGATCCTGGGCGACACGCTCGAGGAGGAGAAGCGCTGCGACGAGCTGCTCACCAAGATCGCCGAGAAGCTCTTCGCCTCCCAGCACGTTGGCACGGCCTGAGGGCGCGCGATTTCGGCTTCTCGTCCTTTCTCCCCATTCGGCCCAGGCGGTCGGATGGGGTTTTCTGTTTTCGAAGGCCCGGGGGGCCGCCCTGGTCTAGTGGTCGGGGCCGCGGGTGGAGGCGGTCGCGTAGGCGTCGAGGATGCCGGTTCGGCCGGGGTGGATCGCCTCCAGGCCGAGTTGGGATTGCAGCGGATAGGAGAGCCGCTGGCCGGCGCCGTAGAGGATGATCAGCCGTCGCTTGTCGGGCAGGGTCAGTAGATCCTCGACGTTGTTCAAGTCAATCTGGCGCAGATGCGGCAGCGCGGTTCGGAGGATGAACCGCAGGCGGCCGCCGGGGAACGGGGCGTCGAGGTCCGGCGGCGCCTCGACGTCGGCCTCGCGCTGCATGGGGCCCGGGCTCACCACGGCGACAAGCTGGAACGGCTGTTCGCGGTCGCGGCGGAGGATCATCGTCCGCAGCATCAACAAGTCGGTGGTCTCGCTGTGGCGGAAGACCATCTCGCGCGCCCCTTGAGCGATCACCACCGCCAGCATCAAGAGCAGGAAGCAGGCCAGAAGCCGGCGCTGGCGGTTGTCGCGTCCCCGCGCCCAGCGTTCCAGCCAGCGGGTCAAGAGCAGCGAGACCACGACCAGATCCAGAACCAGATGGAGCCCCAGGATCGTCGACGAACCGGCCCGACCGGCGAGCAACTCGCCCAGCGCGCCGCGCAATTCGCCGCTGACCGACCAGACCAGGCACAAGCCGATCGCCGGCGCCAGGAGGGTCAGCGCCCGCGCCGGGATTCGCCGGTTGACCAGATCGGCGACCGTCGCCGCGGCCAGCAGATTCAAGGGGACGAGCAGAAACAGCTCAAGCGCCTTGCGCGGGCCGTCGGTCCAGAATGAGAGCGCCAACGCCGCGACGGCCAGCCAGACGACCCAGAGCGAGCCGCCGGTGGTCTCGCGGTTGTCGGTCTCGGCGATCAGGGCCAGGCGGATCAGTCGCACCGCGCCGTAGAGGGCCAGCGGCGTCGCCACCGGGGCGAGATCCAAGAGCCGTCCGGGCAGGCTGAAGCCTTCTTCGGCCCAGCCGATCGGCGGAACGAACGGGTTGAGAACCTCCCAACCGTATTTGGGGATCATCGCCAGGTGCCAGGGAAGCGCCGTGGCCAAGGCGACGCCCAATCCCACCGCCAGGTCGATCGGCGCGCCGTCGCGCCACCATCGCGCCCGATCGGACTGGGGCCGGGGCCGCAACCGGGGATCCGACGCCGCGCTCGCCCTCAGGTAAACCTGATGCAGGACGGCCACCGGAATGACGATCAGCCCGAAGGTTTCCACCGACAGAAGCGAAACGCCGAGGGCCAACCCGCCGGCCGCCGACCACAAAAGCGCCCGGAGCCGCGGGTCGGACGAGTCCATCACGGCCCGCTGACGCGCCGCGTAGCAGAAAAGGGCGGCCGAGGCCCCGGCCATCGCCAGGATGCCGGGCGTGACGGCCTGCATGTGCAGCAGCAGGTGGGGGTTGAAGCCGAGCAAAAGCGCCGCGGTCATCCCCAGCCCCGCCCCCCGCCAGAGCCGGCCGTGAAGGTAGATCAGGATCACGGCGATCACGCCCGCCAGGTAGCTTGGCAGAACGCAGGCCAGCGGGTCGCAGTCGCGGCTCAGGTTCAGCCCCGCGGCGGCCAGCCAGGGGTAAAGCGGCGGCTGAAGCGCCACGCCGCGATAGCCCGCGGCCTCGCGGATGGGCTGGATGTCGGCCGCGGCGGGCGTCTGGTCGACGAGCATCCCGTCGGTCACGGCCAAGGCCCGCAAGCCCCAGAGCGGCCCGGGGACGGTGAGATCCCAGGACCGAAGCGCCGCCAGGCCGGGCAAAATCGCCACCAGGATCACCAGGGGCAAGAAGATCGCCGACCGGGGCGCGGGGCGGATCAGGGGCCGCGGAGGGGGCTGCCTGACGGGGTCGAGCCGCAACCGCGGCGGCGAAGCGGTTCGCGCCGGTGGCGGAATATAAGTTCTCATCGCGTCGTCCGATCGAGTCGAAAGAAGGGCCGGCTCCTCGTCCTTAAGGAATCTCCGGACAAGGCTCCCGACGACGTGATCCCGACCGCACCATACCATAACCTCCCCCGCCCTGGGGATAGACTTTCGGCCGCTTTCCCACCTCGCGGAACCGGCGCGGTCCGCGGCGGTCCGCTTTTGGTCGCGGCAATGTTCGGCATCGCGTTTGCGTTGTTCCTTGGCCGTCGCCCTGACGGCGCGTGCCCCGCGCCATCGTAGAGGCTTGCAGCACAAGGGGATCGCGATGAGCTTTGGACCCGGACAATACGGCGGTGGAGGCTGGTATCGACCTCAGGGGCCCTATGGGGCTTATCCCGGATGCGGGTGCAGCAGCATCATCATGATCCTGGCGGGGATGCTGTTGGTGCTGGCGGGATTGATGCGCGGCTGCAACATGTGACCGGAAACGGTTGCTCACGAGCATTTATGGGAGAACACCAATGCGAGCGATCGCCGGATCGATCATCTCCGCCGGCGCCTTGATCGGCCTGGGCTTCGCGATGATGGGCCTTGGCGCCCGTTATCAGAACCTGGCCGACAACGACCCGGCGACCATCACCTACCTGAAGTGGATCCAGCTCGACACGCCGATGATGTTGATCATCGTCGTGCTGCTGGCCGCGCTGGTCGCCGGGTTGGCGACGACGTTCCTGGGGCTGGCTTACGACCACGAGGAATTGTGCCTCGCCCGACACCACGTTGAGCACGGGTCGGCCGGTTCCGCCGTCCGATAGCGCGGCGTCCGAAGCAACCTCAAAAAAACACGCCTTGAAGAGAGGGGCCGGCGACGCGGCGGTCGGCCCCGGTTCGGCGACGAGCCGGCCACGCGCCGCTTTCCCTTAGATTGAAATCGGAGAACCAACCATGTTGCGCTGGGCCATCCTGTTTTTCGTTCTCGCGCTGATCGCGGGAGTTCTCGGTTTTGGCGGCCTGTCGGGCGACCTGTCCTACATCGCCAAGATCATGGTGTTCGTCTTCCTGGTGTTGTTCATCGTCTCGCTGATCTTCGGCCGGTCCAGTCCGCCGGCGGTCTAGCCGGGGGGCGGAGCATCACCTCACCCTTCTTGGGCGGCCCGGGGTCGTTTCGTCGATCCGGGGCCGCCTTCGGCTTTGGGTTGGCAATTGAGTGGCGACCCGCCATACTAATGAGCCATTCGGCCGACCGATCTGGGGAGGGCGAGGCGCGCGCCGAGGCCCCAAGCGCGCCGGTTCGGCGGGAGCCTCGCCCTCCCCAAAACCGCGGCCCGGCGCTCCCAGTCGAATCGGTCGCGAGCAACAACCACCAACCGGAAAGGGCGGGTCGTCATGCGTTTTTGGTATGTCTGGGCGGCGGTCTTCTTCGTGCTGTCGCTCGTCTCCTGGCATTTCGCCTGGGGCGGCGGCTACGAGGGGAACACCGCCTTGCTCAACCGGTTCCTGATCTTCGTCTGGGTCAGCCTTTTCTTCGGCACGCTGGCGATCGGCAAACCCACGCCCGAGCCGATTTGACCGCCAGCCGCGCCGCCGTTGTTGGGGGGGCGGGCCGCGCCCTTATGGGTTCGCGCCCCCCTCACCCGCGCCGGCGCTGGGCGGCGGGTTGCCGACCGAGATCCGGATCGGCGTGCGGGCGGCGGCGTACAGCCGACGGGCCGCGGCGGAGAAGCGCCGGGCGAGGAGCCAGGCCAGCAGCAGGCCGAGGATCCAGAACGGCAGCCAGACCACCTGGCCGACGACGAAGAGGGTCAACGCCTTGCCGAAATCGGCGAGGTTGCGCACCGAGTCTACCCAAACGCGGGCGATCTGGGTGGGGAAGTCGGCGACCACCGGCGCGGGGGGCTCGTAGGTTTCGCGCTCGCGGATGCTGAGCGTCAAGGTGGCCAGCGCCGAGAGGTTCTCCAGGACCCGAAGCCGGCCCTGAAGCTGCTCAATCTCGCCGCGAACCCGGCTCAACTGGACCTCGACTTTGAGCACGTCCTCAAGTTCCCCCGAGCGCTCCTCGAGGATCTTTTGGAGCGTTTGCTCCTCGACCTTCTTGTTTTTGATCCGGGCGTCCACGTCGTAATACTCGGCCGTCACGTCCTGCGACTTCCGGTTGAACTGTTCGAGTTCCCCCAGCGCCGTGACCGAGGCGACGAACGACTCGAACCGCTCAATCGGCACGCGGATTTTCCAGAACTGCGACCGCTTCGAGCCCGGCGAGCCGACCATGTTTTGCTCGGCGATGTAGCCGCCGGATTCCTCCACCAGCGTCCCAACCCGCTGGACGGCCGACTCGACGTTCTCGACCATCAAATCAAGCGTCGCGTCGTAGATCACCTTCCGCGAGATCCCGGCCGCGCCCGGCGGCGGGGTCGCCGTCGGCGGCGAGGGCGACGTTTTGTCCTCCCCCGCGGGCGCCTCGCCGCTCATCGCGACGCCCATCATCGCCGAGCCCCCCATCATCCCCGGGGCGGATTCCTCCGACGGCGCGAAATTCCGGAACGCGGGCGCCGCGGGACTGGCGGGCGGCGCCTCCGCGCTCTTGGCCGCGACCGACCTTTCGGAGGAATACCTGGGCGCGGCGTCCATGCACCCGGCCAGGGGAAACGCCCCGACGGCTAGGAGAAACGAAAGGCGATGCATGGCGAGTGGACCTTTCATGTGAACGGGGACGTGTTCCGAGGGTGGTTCCCTTGTCTTCGTGTGGGGGCGGCTCCTCGTGGCCGCCCTCCGGCGACCGGCGCGGGGCGCGCCATCCCACGAGGGCGGCCACGGGGGGCCGTCCCTAAACCGTCGGGCTTCTCCCCGTCCTTCCCGGAAACCGCCGCCCAAACAATTAGACGCACGAGCCGGCGAATCGTTGGCGCCGTTTCGGAAATTAATCCGAATCGAGATAATTCCGCATCCAAAGCTCCAGCATCAAAAGCGCCCAAAGCTGGTGCCCGCGCTCGCGGCGGCCGGATAGATGCTCGTCGACGAGGCTTCGAACCGTCTCGGGATCGAAGAGTCCCCGGTCGAGGGTTGAGCGATCGAGCAGGACTTCGGTCAACTCGCCGCGCAACTCGTTGCGGAACCAGCGGCCCACGGGGACGCCGAAGCCCATCTTGCGCCGCCCTCGAATCGACCGGGGAAGCAGGTCGGCGAAGGCCCGTTTCAAGACCACCTTCGACCGACCCGGGCGAAGTCGGAGCTTGCGATCCAGTGGCATGGACAAGGCCAGTTCGACGACCCGATGATCCAGGAACGGCGCCCGGCACTCAAGGCCGTGGGCCATGCTCGCCATGTCGACCTTGAACAAAAGATCCCCGGGTAGATACATGAGGATATCGGAGATCATCGCCCGAGTCACCGGGTCGCGCTGGTTGGCCTTCGCGAGAGCGAGGCTCAAAAGCGCGGCCGGATCGGCGAGCGCGGGGTCGTCCAGCGGGGCGGTGAGCGAGGCGAGCCGGTCCAGTTGGTTCTCGGCGTAGAGGTTCAATCGGCCGGTCTCGTCGAAGGTCGTCATCCAGCCGAGGTAGCGATCGGCGGTCGGCTCGTTGATCCGCTCGAAAAGGCGCTGGGCGGCCCGGAGCCGGGACTTCGCCTTGCCCGATTGCGGGAGCATCCGGGCCATCGCGCCGACGATCCAGCGCCTAGGGGCGGCGGGAAGGCGATGGAACATCTCGGTGATCGCGAGCGCCCGGTAGCGGTCGTAGCCGCCGAAAAGTTCGTCGCCGGCGTCGCCGGTCAGCGCGACCGTGACATGCCGGCGCGTCTCAAGGGCGACCCGCCAGGTCGGCAGGGCCGAGCTGTCGGCGAAGGGCTCGTCGAATTGCCGGGCGAGCGCGGGGAGGGTCTCCCAGGCGTCGGGCTCGACGCTGAACGTATGATGCTCCGTTCCCAGGAACCGCGCCGCCTCTTCGGCGTACGCCGTCTCGTCGAAGGCGGCGTCGGGAAAGCCGATGGCGAACGTCTTCACCGGCCGGCTCGCCGCGTTTCGCATCAGGCCGACAATGATGGTCGAGTCGATCCCTCCCGAGAGAAACGCGCCCAGGGGGACGTCGGCCGCCATCTGCTCGCGGACGGCCTCGCCGAGCAACGAGCGCAATTCGGCCGCGTCCTCCTCGAACGGCCGCCCAATTTCCCGGTTCCATTCGGGCTCCCAGTACCGCTCGACCCGAAGCTCGCCGTCGCGCCAGACGGCGTAATGGGCCGGCGGAAGCTTGGCGATCCCTTCAAGGATGGTCCGAGGCTGGGGGATATATCCATAAGTAAGATATTGATCGAGCGCGATTGGGTCGACGCGGCGGGGAACATCGCGCTCGGGAAGCGCCAAAAGCGCCTTTAACTCGCTGGCGAAGATCAGGCGATCCTTGCTTCTTCGATAGACGAGCGGCTTTTGACCCAGCCGATCGCGGGCAAGCAGGAGGGAGCGCCGGGGGGCGTCCCAAATCGCCAGGGCGAACATGCCCCGGAGGTGGGCGAGCATGGCGGGGCCCTCATCCTCATATAAGTGGACGAGGACTTCGGTGTCTCCCTGGGAGCGGAGCTTGTGGCCTTTGGATTCGAGCCGCCGGCGCAGTTCGGGGAAGTTGTAAATCTCGCCGTTGAAGACGGTCCAGATGGTCCCGTCCTCGTTGGAGAGCGGCTGATGGCCCCCCTTCAGGTCGAGGATGGAGAGGCGCCGGAAGCCGAGCGCCGCGGATTGGTCGCGGTGAACGCCCGAGTCGTCGGGCCCCCGATGGACGAGCCGGTCCATCATGGCCGCGAGCTGTTCCTCCGTCAGGATATTGCCGGGATGGCTCCATACCGCGCCACAGATGCCACACATGCGGACCGCCCTTCGATCATCTTTCGCCATCCGGCCGAGGCTTTCGCGGAGTAATTGTCGCCGGAACCGGCGCGGTTCGCCAGCCGGGAGCGGGCGGGAGGGCTGGACCGCGCGGGGGGCGTCGCCGTCGCCGTTCGCGCCGGAAGCGCTCCCCCGCCCCACGGACGGGGCGCCTACAAGCAAACGTCGATTTTCAGTAGAATCGACGGCGATCCACGACGAATCACCCGAACCGCCGCGCCTTGGAGAACTCGATAAGCTCGATGAGTGAAACCCTCCCTCCCGCGTCTCCTTTCTCATTCCTGTCCAATCGTCTCTCATTCGTGATGACCGGTGCTCGGCGCCTCTTGGGGCTCTGGTGCGCCCCCGGGCTCAGCCGAGTGGCGATTTGCAGCCCGCTCGTCGGGGTGGTCGCGGGACTGGGAGCGGTGGTCTTCCTGGTGTCGCTTCAATGGATGTATAGTCACGTTCTCGGCGATCTCATGCATCTTCAGATGCCGCCGACGTTGGAGGGAGAGCGCCGCGCGGTGTCGTACCCGTGGCCCTGGTGGATGGTGGTTCTGGTGCCGACGGTCGGCGGCCTGATCTCCGGCTGGCTGGTGTTCACCTGGGCTCCGGAGGCCGAGGGGCACGGGACCGACGCGATGATCCGCGGCTTTCACTCGGGGGGCGGGATCATCCGGGCGCGGGTGCCGTTCATCAAGACGATTGCCTCGATCATCACGATCGGCACGGGGGGCTCGGCGGGACAGGAAGGGCCGATCGCCCAGATCGGCTCGGGGTTCGGCTCGTTGTTGGCCCGAGCGCTTCGCCTGCCGACGAGCGAGCGGCGAATCCTGATGCTCGTTGGGGCCGGGGCGGGCGTCGGGGCGATCTTCCGGGCGCCGCTGGGGGGAGCCCTGTTCGCCGGCGAGGTGCTGTATGCGTCGACGGCCTTCGAATCGGCCGCGCTCCTGCCCTGCCTGTCTGGCGCGATCATCGCCTATTCGACGTTCGCGCTGTTCATCACCCCCAAGCCGATTTTCAGGCTGCCGGATCTCGCGTTTCAAGGTCTGGGCGACTTGCCGCTCTACGCCGGGTTGGCCCTGATCTGCGCGGCGGTTGGCTGGCTCTACGTGCGAATCTTTTACGGCCTGCGCGACCATCTGTTCAAGCCCATGCCGATCCCGCGTTGGCTCAAGCCCGCGGTCGGGGGAGCGATGCTTGGCCTGGTGGCGCTGGCGTTCCCCCAGGTGATGACCGGCGGCTACGGGTGGGTGCAGTGGGGAGCCATCGGCGCGCCCCCCGAGCTGACGACGCCCGGCGAGCTTGCCTTTGTTCCGAATATGTCGATGGGGCTGCTGCTTGTCGTGGCCCTCGCGAAGATCGTGGCGACGGGGCTTACGATTAGCTCCGGTGGCAGCGGCGGCGTTTTCGGCCCGTCGATGCTCATCGGCGGCATGATCGGCGGGTTTTACGGGCAGTTGATGAGCGCGATGGGGCCCGCGGCCCACATTCCGCCGGCGGCCTTCGTGCTGGTCGGCATGGGAAGCTTCTTCGCGGGGGTCTCAAAGACGCCGCTGACCTCGATCGTGATGGTGAGCGAGATGACCGGCTCGTATAGTCTGCTTGTCCCCTTGATGCTGGGCTGCGGGTTGAACATGGCCGTCTCGCGGCGGTGGACGATTTACGAGGAGCAGGTCGCCTCGCCGATTGACAGTCCGGCGCATCAGGGGGACTTCGTCGTGGACGTCCTCTCGCGCCTGACCGTCGGCGACGCCGGCGCGCGCCGAGAGGGGGTCGAGCCGGTCCCCGCCTCGCTCCCCTTCCAAAAGCTGATTCGCCAGGCGGCCCGCTCAAGCGAAAGCCTCTTTCCGGTTGTCGACGACCAGGGGCGGCTCACCGGCGTCTTCACCCTCCGCGACCTGCGGCTGGCCCTGGCCGGCGCGCCCGCGTGGAGCCCCCTGGTCGTCGCCGACGATCTCGCCACCCGCCCCGTGCTGACCGTCACGGTCGCCGACGATCTCCACACCGCCCTGCGCCGGATGACCGAGCTGAACGTCGACGAGATTCCCGTGGTCGATATCGACGACTCCTCCCGTCTGGTCGGTCTGCTGAGCCGTCGCGCCCTGACCCGCGCCTACACGTCCCGCATCGAAGAGTTGCGAAGCCCCGCCGCGGGCGACCTCCAGCCCTCCTGATGAAGGAGGGACGCCGCGGGAGACCGGGCCGATCGGTGTCCCGCTGGGTCGATCAGGTGATCGATTTTCGGGTGAACCGCTCCAGGTCCTCGTCCTTGGAGATGACGGTGATGCCCTCGGGGGTGACGGTGAAGCCGCGGTCGAGGTCGAGCTGGCGGTTCCAGCCGATCTCGAAGCCGGGGGGCACGCGGACGTGCTTGTCGATGATGGCCCGGCGAATTCGGGCGTGGCGGCCGACGTCGACGTTGTCCAGCAGGATCGAGTCCTCCACAAGCGCGTAGCTGTGAACGCGGACGTCGGGTGAGACGACGCAGCGGTGCAGCTCGCCCCCGGAGACGATCACCCCCTGGCAGACGATCGAGTTGTAGGCCGCGCCCCGGCGGTCAAGCTCGGCGTGGACGAACTTCGGCGGGGGCGAGGCCGCCGGATAATATGTGTGGATCGGCCAGTCGCGGTCATAAAGATTCAAGATTGGGTCGATGGCGATCAGGTCCATGTTGGCCTGGAAGTAGGCGTCGACGGTGCCGACGTCGCGCCAGTAGGCGGCGGTTTTGCGGTTCTCGTCGCGGAACGGATAGGCCAACACGCGCATCCCCTTGGCGATCATCTCGGGGATGATGTTGTGGCCGAAATCGTGGCGGCTCGACCCCTTCCGGGCGGCGTCGAGGAACAACAGCTCGTACATGACGTTCGTTTTGAAGACGTAGATGCCCATTGAGGCCAGGGCCTGGTTGGGGTTGTCGGGCATCGGCGGTGGGTTTTCGGGCTTCTCGACGAAGCGAAGGATCCGTCCCTCGGCGTCGACCCCCATGACGCCGAAGTCGCGGGCGGCGGCCAGGGTCGAGGGCTGGCACGCGACGGTCAGATCGGCGTTGCTCTCCCGGTGGAACTCGATCATCTTGGCGTAGTTCATCTTGTAGATATGATCGCCCGCCAGGATGAGCGTGTCGCGCGGAGCGGCTTTTTCGATCGTGTAGACGTTTTGATAGATGGCGTCGGCCGTCCCCTGATACCACATCTCGGCGATCCGCTGCTGCGGAGGAAGGACCTCGACGTACTCGCCCAGCTCGCGGCTGAGGAAGTTCCATCCCAGGTCGAGGTGCCGGTTGAGGCTCGACGCCTTGTACTGAGGCAGCACCAAAATTCGCCGCAGGTCGGAATTGATGCAGTTGGACAGCGCGAAGTCGATGATGCGATAGATTCCGCCGAAGGGGACCGCCGGCTTGGCCCGGTCTCGGGTCAGGGGCTCCAGCCGGCTTCCCCGTCCCCCCGCCAGCACGATCGCCAAAACGTCTCGATGCACCGCGACGCCTCCCCCATGTCCCTGATTTGGTTTCGCCGTCGTTTCGCGCGAGGCGCCCTCCCATTTTGCCCCGTTTGGGGCGGCAAGCCAATGGCCGCGCCGACGACCCCTTGGTTTCGCGATCCGATTCAATTTCCAAAGGAATTCGGAGGAAACTTGCTCAGGGGCCGCTTCGTCCCTGTTAAACTATTCCGTTGGACGACGAATGGGGGCGCGGGCCTCGGCCGGTCGACGCCGCTTCGGCCGGACCGTTCGCGCCCGAGTCATGATCCTCCCAGCCTGGAAAGGTCTCGACCCAGATGTTTCGATTCGCCTCCCCCCTCCTCCGCTCGGCCGTCGCGCCCCTCGCGCTGGCCGGCTACGGCCTGATCGCGGGCGCGGCTCACGCCGGAGACCACCTCAAGGAGTTGCAGACGGAATACTCGACCCACCCCGAGCAAAAGGTGGACCGCGTTTACCATTTCGGCTCGCAAGGGGCTGGAGACGTGTACTCCAACCACGGCAGCCACTCCAACCGCCAGGTCCCGGTGTACGTCTGGGGCCGCAAGGCGGATCTCGGCTCGATCATGGGCGAGAACAGCAGCTATCGCGACGCCGAGAAGGTCAAGCGGCTCTACGGCTTCTTGCCCGAGAACACCGTCAACCCCGAGGCGACCTACGGCGACCAGAGCGAGCTGCGCAAGGTGATGGCCGACGCCGTCGAGAAGGGTGTCAAGCACCTGTTCATCGTCTGGTTCGACGGCTTCGACTGGGTGCCGACCCAGGCGGCGACGATCGTCAAGACCAACAAGGCGTTCACCGAGGGCAAGGGCTCGGGCCTGATCTTCCAGGACTACGAGGCCGACGGCTCCGCCCAGTACGGCTACGTCGTCACCAGCCCGACCTATGACAAGGCCAAGATCGACGTCGACGCCCAAACGGTCACGATCCCGGAAAACAGCCTCAAGGGAGGCTACGACGCTCAGATCGCCGGCCCGAACCCATGGACCCCCGGGCCGCTGGCCACTCAGGCGCCGGGCTATCTGAAGGGCCAGGGCGCCAGCGACCAGGATCGGGCGGGAGTCGCGGCGGCCGGCCGGGTCCTCCACGCGTACACCGACTCGTCCACCAGCGCCGCGGAGGCCATCAACGGCGTCAAGTCGTACAACAACAGCGTCAACGTCGCTGATGACGGCCGGGTCCTGCCGACCCTCTTCAACGAGCTTCAGCAACAGGGCTGGAAGGTCGGAACCGTCACCAGCGTCCCCTTCCCCCACGCCTCGCCCGCGGCCATGTACGCCCAGAACGTCACCCGGGAAGACTATCAGGACCTGGCCCGAAGCATGCTCGGCATCCCGGGCGTCATGCAGGAGGCCCGCCAGGCGCCGCTTTACCCGGGGCTCGACGTGGTGATCGGCGCCGGCTACGGCGTCATGATGGAGCCCCAGCACTTCAAGCGGCAGGGGAAAAACGCCGTCGACGGCCACCTGTTCATCGCCGAGCCCGACCGCAAGGCCATCAATGTCGAGAACGGCGGCAAATACGTGGTTGTTGAAACCAAGTATGGGGTCAACGGCGGCGAAGAGTTGCAAAAGGCCGCCGAGAAGGCCGCGAAGAACGGCCACCGCCTCTTCGGCTTCTTCGGCGACAAGGGGCTGGACCACCTCCCCTTCCAGACCGCCGACGGCAACTACGACCCCGCCCCCAATCCGGGCAAGGGCGACGGCAAGCCCGGCAAGGCCGAGTCGTACACCAAGGAAGTGCTTGAGTCGCAGCCGACGCTGGCCCACATGACCGACGCGGCCCTGACGGTTCTGGCCCAGCCCGACCAGAACTTCGCCCTCTTCGTCGAGGCCGGCGACGTCGATTTCGGCCTTCACTCCAACAACCTCGACAACGCCATCGGCGCCGTCTACAGCGGCGAAGACGCCATCAAGCGGATCATCCACTGGGTCGAAACCAACAGCAACTGGGACGACTCCATGGTCCTGATCTCCTCCGACCACGGCCACTACCTCGTCATCGACGACCCCGAGGGCCTGGTCGA
>Ga0180216_1003102_pt1 | contig 13371 bp, 15 predicted proteins | sample eDN3rd37CBELigMG_FD_128879 | JGI IMG/M metagenome (GOLD analysis project Ga0180216, IMG submission 128879) | Enriched Miracle-Growth compost microbial communities from Emeryville, California, USA - eDNA 3rd pass 37_C BE-Lig MG (version 2)... ... | reverse complement strand
CGCGATGTAGCTTAGGTCGAATTTGGATGCTTCGATTTCCTTCGGATCTTCTTCATCAAGATCACGCAGCTCTAATATGTCCTTATGACGGAACAAAGCATTGGAATCAAAGTTAAGCTTTGCGTCCAGCGCCATAACTTGTCCATCACCTGTAACAACAAGTGGGTTAATTTCGGCAATAGAGCAATCTTTTTCCACGAAAGCGCTATACAAACTAAGGATAAATTTGGCTGCCTTGTTAATTAGCTCATTCGGAATGTTAATCGCATATGCTAATTTGCGTGCTTGATAAGCCTGCAAACCAATTGCTGGATCAACGACTTCTTTGAAGATTTTCTCTGGAGTTTGAGCAGCTACTTCTTCAATTTCTGTGCCGCCCTCTTCTGATGCCATAATTACGACACGACCAGTTACTCGATCAAGCACTACACCAATATAGTACTCTTTCTTAATGTCGCAGCCTTGTTCAATTAGAAGTCTTTTTACTTCTTTGCCTTCAGGCCCTGTTTGATGAGTGACGAGCGTTTTACCTAAAATTTCAGAAGCGTATGTACGCACTTCATCTAGATTTTTAGCTACCTTGACGCCACCAGCTTTACCTCGGCCACCAGCATGAATTTGAGCTTTAACGACGACAACACCTGAGCCGAGCTCTTCTGCAGCCTTCACTGCTTCCTCAACTGTAAATGCAACCTTACCTTCAGGTACCACGACGCCGTATTGTTTTAGTACAGCTTTACCTTGATACTCATGGATGTTCATGTTGAAATCCTCCATTTCACTGACTTATTGCAGTAATATGTTCAAAGAAACTGCTTACATTGTAACATCTTTCTAGATTTTTATCCTCTCTTTCTTAAAAAATAGTGTGCTGTTTTTGCTATCATACTAATCTCAATTTGAGATTATAGCACGAAATGCTACTAAATATGGCAGTACTAACATTTTCAAAGAAATTAAGACGGACAGGGGTGCTATTCCACTATTGTTTATATTACTATATATTAGTAAAAGATGAAATTGGGAGAGGCTGGGACAAAACTAGTCCTAACAATGAAAAAGGATGAGAATCCACGGTTTTCATCCCTTTTCATTTCTCGTTATCGTTTTGAGGAGAAAACTTACGCCTTACTGCGTATTTTCGTAAGTTTACAGCCATTAGTGCTAAAGCAATTTCATGTCGAAGTATGAAGCGAGTGAAACCTAAATTAGCCTTCAAGAAGGCTAAAACAGGCCCCATCTTCAATTTTACATTGACGGTAAAGTTTGCTTGTTTTCTCTTCTGAAAACTTTTCTCTCACATAGGCTTTTTTGTTGTCCATGTTTCATTAATCATTAATGTATGATTCGTATCCTCTTGCGCCTTGTTGCAGGTAGCACGAAATATACAACCAGTACAATCCCCTCTCTCATACACCTTAAACGTACGCGCAAGTCCGGAGCGATCCTTGCGTGTCGCAAAGCGTTGAAACAGGAATTTCTTCTCATTAGGGCACGTCTGACTGACCAAAAAAAAACAAAAAAATGAAAGGCTTCATTCGGGATACTCTCGACAAGGTGATGGATATGAAACGAAATGTCGTTTTCTGGTAATTGAACCAAATCTAGAGGCAAAACTATTTGATTCACGGTATAATCTTTAAACATAAGGACCTTCTTTCTGTTGGATTTGATATGTTAACTTAAATTTAATAGATGGTGTTCCTTTTGCATTAAAAATTTAGTCCCGAACGCTTACGTTCCGTAAGCATTCGGGACTTTGTTGTTTTGAGGTGGGTTTTGTCCCAGCCTCGTTTTTATTGTTCGGCTTTTACAGCGGCCTGGAGAAATGTCACCGTCTTTTTTCTAGATTGAAATGAGCTTTATACTGCCATTTCCAATCTCTTGCCAATGGCTCTTACATTTATAAACACTCGCCTTTTTGCACATTACCATTAAACTTCATTGTCTGATAAAGGTTCGCTATTGCCATCTGGCAAATAATATTTCGTTAGCATTGGCAACATTCCCATGTTAGAAATTCTTTTAAGTAATTGCAGAATAAGATTGTCATCTACTTCTATTTTAAAATCAGCTTGTAAAAGTAGTATCTTTTCAATCTCTGCCCTATATTCTTCAAATTTTGGCGGATTATCTGATTCCTTGATTCTTTTGTTAAATTCTTGTGATTTACTAATTATTCCCCTTACTTGTTCGCGATTGAGCCGTTTACTAATTGCCCAGTCCCATAACAAAAATGTTTCTGGATCAGTAGCGTAGTCTCTTAATAGGTCAATATAGTATTCTAACCTACTAACTTTCTCTTCCAGTTTAATTATTCGCTCTTCTTTGTTCATTTTTTCTCCTAGTTGCTAAGAAGTTAGGTAAGATTCTCCTGTAAACAATATGGATAATTACTTAAATCGGTTTAAAAGGCTAAAAAGGTGAAAACATTCGCAACTGTTCTTGCTGTAGAAAGTGGAACACCTAGATCGTACAACACCCCCGAAATCGTGTCAATTATAACTTGCTCAGCAACAGATGCATTAGAAGACAAGTTATCAAGAACATCGGCAATATCATCAGTATGTTTTACAAAAGCATCCAATGCCTTACCAGTCAATCCCAACTCCTCCATAAGCTCGTCGAGGGCTTTTCCACCGCTTCGTAAAACTTTCGCTACAGCTTTTAAGGCTGCTTTCCCAACCCATGTTTTCCATCCCTGAGTAGTGACCTCATCACCCGACGAAATTGCTCGTTTCTTCTCGATTATAGTAGTATTATCCGAAAGGTTAGGTGGTCGAAGCTCTATATTAGCTGCCCCCACAGATGAAATCATAGTTGTAAACGCAATCACTACTGCCATCCCCAAAGCCACAATACTTTTTTTGTTAAACATTTTTTCCTCCTATATATATAATTTTAACTTACAATGAAAATAATAACAATAACTGTCTTTTATTGTAAATGTGAATAAAGTCCTATTTCTTCAAAGAACTTGAGTCTCAAAAGAACTGGTTTAATACATCCCTTAATTTTGATGTTCAAGTTTCAAAAACAAATAACAAAAGAGATTCCGCTAGACTTTCGACGCCTTATATTGTAGGGTAAGTGATTGGCGCTTTCCCCACTTCTATATGTCTTGCATTAGAGCATGTTTGTGTCATGATAAACCGAAATAATTATGACGCGTTTCATATAGTTCAGGTATGCCCAATCATTGCCACAAAGCATGACATCACATGAGTGTCCAGATATACGATATATAGAGAAGGCATCGAGTAAACACCGGTGCAGCCGGAACCTGATCCTATGGACCTGATCTTAATCTTTGAGTTGTAATGTTAATCCATGTATTGAATTTTGTTAATCTTAATAAATGCAATGAGCTTGCACTCCGCTTTAATAATACAACTTTTTTTTGGTAGATTATAGTAGGATTGGAATGCTATTGCTACATGCTTTATGTTACAATGAGAGAGTAATAGATAAAAGTGAGGAAGCACCTCCATACATGGAGGTGTTTTTTTGTATACAGAAATAAAAAGCGCCATTGTCGTTGGCGTTGATGGTGTAGGCATAACGGTTGAAGTCGATATATCTAGCGGCATCCCACAAATTGCCGTAGTTGGTCTACCCGATTCAGCAGTTAGAGAGTCAGTAGACCGGGTACGCTCAGCTATTCGCAACAGCGGGTTTCAGTTCCCGCTGGAGCGGATTACGATTAATCTTGCACCCGCTGCAATACGGAAGGAAGGGACCAGCCTTGATCTTGCGATTGCGGCAGGCTTGCTGCAAGCCTCCGGCCAGCTGGAAACTGAGCTGACTCAAATGCTGCTTATAGGCGAGCTGTCCCTGGATGGTACAGTACGTCCAATTCATGGTGTGCTGGCAATGATGCAATATGCAAAGCAGTCAGGCTTTAGTAAAATGATTCTGCCTGCTGGTAACGAGCATGAGGCACGAATGTTGTCAGGAATGGATATTTGCAGCATTACACACCTTAGTGAGCTCAAGGAGCTAACTTTTCAGACATCCGAATCGTTGAAAACACAGTCTGACTTGGTATCTAATGAGCCAACATCCATGCTTGATCTAACCGATATCGTCGGACAACAGGAAGCGAAGCGAGCATTACTTATCGCTGCTGCAGGGCGGCACAATATCATTGTATCAGGACCACCAGGCGTTGGAAAAACGATGCTGATGCGCCGATTGCCTACAATACTACCAGAGCTCTCAGAGCTTGAAGCGCTTGAAGTGATGAAAATTTATAGCGTTGCGGGCAAGCTGTCTTTAAGTGATAGCACGCTGAAGCGACAGCCTCCTTTTCGGGCGCCACACCATTCGATCTCTACTGCTGGTCTTATTGGAGGAGGCGGCAACCCTAAGCCTGGCGAGGTTACGCTATCACATCATGGCGTACTGTTCTTAGATGAGCTCCCTGAATTTTCCCGGCAAGTGCTGGAGCTGCTCAGGCAGCCATTAGAGGAGCGAGCTGTGACGATCTCACGTGCAAGGCATCATATTACTTTCCCTGCCTCCTTCATGCTAGCTGCTTCCTGCAACCCGTGCCCTTGCGGCTATCACGGCTTTGCAACAGAACAAACTAGCTGCACATGCACACACCAAATGATTCAGCGCTATCGCTCGAAGCTTTCAGGTCCACTGCTTGATCGCATCGACATACAGCTGGATATCGGTCGTCCACAGACACTTGTCCACAACACTCAGGATCTAGCATATAGTTCTAAGGAACTGAAGGCTAAAGTTCTTAAAGCTATTGCCATTCAGCAGCAACGATATCATTCTGTACCTTATTCCTATAATAGTGAGCTTCCATCCTCCGCTTTAAAGGTCTATGCCCCGATCCCTAAGGAAGGCGCTGCACTTCTGGAGCATGCCTTCAACAAGCTCGGTCTAAGCATGCGCGGCTACAATCGCATCATTAAGATCGCTCGTACGATCGCCGATATTGAGGGCAACGACAGCATCCAGCTTCCTCATATTGCAGAAGCGATTCAATACCGCAAGCTGGATCTGTTTTAAGGCAGATATTACTGTGAAACTTCAATACACTTCAATAATACACTTCAATAATACACTTCAAGACAATTGCAAAACTTTCAATTAAATTAATTCAATGAACAGTCCTTAGCACAATAAAAGGCATGTTTTCGGTGTCTCGAAAACATGCCTTTTATTATTATCCGATAGTTGATCAAGCATAGCGAATCACGTTTTATTTTCTTGCTATAGAGTTTTTCATTAGCTAGAACGCATGCTCGATATGTGTAGCGCTTAGTTGGTCTCCTGCTTTTTCTACTAATACAACATCAAAGCGTACGGACTGCTCCGCTAAACGATGCTGATAGAGATATATTTCTGCTATGCGCTTTACTTGGGTGCGCTTATGCACTGTGACTGCTTCAAGAACTGAGCCAAAGCGTTGCTCTTTGTTCTGTTGTAATGTGGAAATCGTTCGAGTACGAACCTCGACAAATACGACCACGTCGCCATCTCTAGCAACAAGATCCAGCTCTCCTGCTGGACATCGCCAATTGCGAGCAATGATCGTGAGTCCCTTCCTCCGCAATACTTGAGCCGCATAATTTTCTCCAAGCAACCCGATCTGCTTACGATTCATCATCATCCCACACTTTCGCACGATGATCGGCTCGATATACGAAGCTCAATATTTCCGCAACTACCGCAAAAAGCTCAGGTGGTATTTCTTGATCAATATCAAGCTTCGATAATACCTCTACTAGCGATTGATCCTCTTGGATCGGAACACCATTCTCCTTCGCTGATTCCAATATTCGTTCAGCAAGCTCTCCCTGACCTTTTGCAATAACGACAGGGGCAGAGCTAGTGAGAGGATCATATTTCATCGCAACTGCTTTTTTGAGCCTAGTCATTTTCTCATTCATACTTTAAAGTCTACTCCTTTATATCTAGTGGAGCTTAACTGATCGATGTCAGGTGGGATAATGACCGCTCTGCCCTCTTCTGGCTTTACAGTCTCATCCTCTTTTATCGGAACGGGTGTTGCTCTTACTGAGGATAGCATGTAACCATGGTCATACAATGCCTCGCTAATTTCTGGCTTAAGTGATTCGATAATCGGTGCCACTGCCGGATGATCGTTCCATAGATTAAGACTGACAATTTTATTGACGATGTTCATATCTACTAACGTCGGACCAAGCGATTTCATCTGCAGATCGAATACGATGCGACAATTTTCGGAGTCCAGCTCACCACGGCGATCTCTACGTGTTTGAATATGAACGGCTGCTGTCTGCCCATTGTTCGCATCCTTAATCGGGATGTACATCGTAATATGAGAGAACAATGAGTGATTCCGTTCTGCCGTCAGCATAAGCTGCTGACCTGTAATTGCATGAAGCAGCTGCTGAGCTGTCTCCTTGACCTGAACTGATACATCTGGCTGACCGAGCAATTGAATAATTGCCGACTTTATATTATCATGTGACGACTGTTGTAGCGATTGTTGAGTCCCCAACGTTGCTTGCTGCTGTACTTGGCTCAGCTCTTGCTGCGCACTGCTAACTGAAGCTTGCTGCACACTAAGCGGAGTCACCTGACTCGTAGACTGTTGCTGTGTTGAAGCAGCTCCACCTGCTTGATCATGCTGAAGCATAGGCTGTGCAGTGACTTGCCCTTGGACTGAACTTGGCGATTGACCTGCCTGCTGCGTAGTAGTGTTCGTCACTTGCTCTGCACTTGCTTGCTGCATAAGCTGGGCAGCGTTTGCCACTGGCTGAGTCGTTGTTGCAGCCATCGGCATAGCAGCTGATGCTGGTTGATTTGGAGGCTGCGTAGCCGTTTGAGCACCCGACTGAGAAGGTTGCGACGTGCTAGTGTGAACTTGCTGCAAGCTCGACTGCTCAGCTGATTGTGTCATTTGTGGTGAAACCGTACCTTGCTGCTGCATTAGCTGCTTGCCTAGCGTCGCTTCATAATTCACTCCTAGCCATTTCAATAGCTGAGGCAATAGGCTCGAACCATTTCCAGGTACATTCACGCCTGATTGGTTAGCTGCTACAGGCTGTTGACCTGCTGACCCCTGTGACTGAGCTGTAGTGGAGGCTTGCCCGTTCAGTCCGTTAGACTCGCTAGTTTGCCACGACGCTGAAGCCTGCTGACTATGAGCCGCTGCGGACGTTGCTTGCAGTCCTGCGCCTTGCTGTAGTCCCGTTTGAGTGCCTACGGCGCTCCCCTGTTGCCCTCCTGCTTGATTACCGATAGCGCTCGCCTGCTGTGCACTCGCTTGATTACCAACAACGCCCTGCTGTTGTGTAGCTGCTTGACTGCCTGCTCCGCTCAGCTGCTGTAAAGCTGCTTGATTACCTGTGCCGCTCAGTTGTTGAACTCCTGCTTGATTACTGACAACGCTCTGCTGCTGAGAAGCTTGAACCCCTACTCCGCCCTGTTGCTGTGAAGCTGCTTGATTTCCTGTACCACTCGTCTGTGATTGCCCTATACCTGCAGATTGTGAAGGTAGTTGTCGTATTAGCTCCGCACCATCCTCTAGTAATGAAGCTAGCTGCGATATGATTGCATTCGTCACTGGTGAAGCAGAATTATTTGGCACAGTTAGCAGTCCTCGCAGCTGCCCCAACAGCTCATGTGCCGGAGTACCGCTTTGCAGCTGATGTATAGCAGAGATGGTAGCTGCACTCATCGGCAGCCCACGCTTGAATACCGTTGCAGCCGCCTGCATCCATTGTTCTTGATTCACACCTGCAGGCGCAAGCTGTGCTGCACGCTGAAATGCTGCAGCAGTCTCTTTATTTAAAGCAAATCCTTCTTTGCGTAAATCTTTAACAAGCTCATTAGCCCATGGTTTATCTGGCAGGTTCAAAGCTTTAAGGATGTCCTTCATTGGATCCTGCAGTCCAATCGTTGTTGGATCGACTTGCTTTAGATGGATCTGCCCACCCCTTGAATCTGGTTGTACCTGTAGCAAAGAGGCCTGGCCTTCCATAATTGGCACCTCTAGCTTAGCTCTCACATGCACACCATTGATCGATACGGTAGCTTCATTGTTCGGATATTGCTGAAGCACTACCCCCCGTACAATTTGACCTACACGTAGCTCCAAGGTCCTTACATCATTGCTTACCGCATCACCAAGGATGCCTTTCATACGATTAACGTTCAACAATAGCCGTTCACCTCTTTTCTTGCTACTATTTATTATCGGCTGAGCATGCTGTATTCGTGAAGATTCATCGTAATTTTGTTGCGCATATTTGTGTTAAAGGCGACATTATCTATATAAAAAACTAGCGATTAGCAGGTATTCCCTACTAATCGCTAGTTCTAGCTTGAACATTCATCCTATTCCACCTGTCCTCAAGCTGCTCACCGAGCAGTTTTCTGAGAAATGTCTTACGATGCATGGGCGTAGGCCCGTGCTCTAGGATCAATTCATTATGAAGCTTTGTACCATAGCCTTTATGCTTATCAAGCTGATACTCCGGATAGCGCTCGTTCCATTCATGCTTGCATAGACGATCCCTTGTAACCTTAGCAAGAATGGAGGCAGCACCGATAGACTGACTTTTGGCATCGCCTTTCACTATCGCCTCCTGTGGAATCGGCAGCTCAATCGTTTCAGCGTCAATTAACATATATTCTGGCTTGATTGTTAGCCCTTCAACAGCTTGCTTCATCGCAAGACGTGAGGCCTGCTTTATATTCATAATATCCACGATATGCGCTGGAATACATGCAACAGAGTAAGCAATGGCATGCTCAACAATTTGATCATACAGCTGTTCACGTTTTTTCTCGGATAGCTTCTTAGAATCATTAATTCCTTCCAAAACTAGTCCAGTCGGAAGGACAACTGCTGCAGATACTACATCCCCAAACAAACAGCCTCGACCTACCTCATCTACGCCCGCTATGAGCTCAATTCCTCGCTGCCATAGCTGCTTCTCAAAGGCTAATTGATCGATTATCTCTTCCATTTTAGACCTCTCTTACCGGCATATCGTCAAATGGAGCTTCAAGCGTAATTCGGCCAAGCTTTCCGGAACGAAGCTCACGCAAAATAATGCCCGATGTTTTTTCCAGATCGATTTGTCCACCACTGATTAGGCAGCCACGTTTTCGTCCGATCTCTTCCATGATGCGTACAATCTCCATATTGTTTTCGAGATCATTAGGCGGTTCATCTAGATCAAAACGTTCAGACAATGTGTCCCAATAACGGTCACATAATATCTTTACGGCTTGATAGCCAATATCGTCGATATTCAATATCTGCTCACGAATGGCTCCTGTTATAGCAAGACGATATCCAACGATCTGATCTTCAAATTTAGGCCATAAAATCCCTGGTGTATCAAGCAATTCAAGCTCATGATTCGTCTTAATCCATTGCTGTCCCTTCGTTACACCAGGCTTATCACCGGTAATCGCTACATTTCTGCCCGCCAAGCGATTAATTAACGTTGATTTTCCTACATTCGGTATCCCAACAATAAGACTCCGAACAGGTCTTGGACGCATTCCTTTTGCAATTTGTCTATCGATTTTTTCCTTAAGTATTTCCTTTGTGAGGGACGCTATTTGGTTCACGCCTGTCCCAGTACTGGAATCGACGATCGCACAAGTATGTCCTTCATGCTCAAAATATTGCTTCCACTGTTCATTCATTTGCGGATCAGCTAGATCTGACTTATTTAATATAATAAGTCGTGGCTTACCAAGCAATATTTCATCAATCATTGGATTGCGGCTAGAAATTGGAACACGTGCATCAAGCAGCTCGATTGCAATATCAATCAGCTTAAGCTTTTCTTGTATTTGTCGTTTCGCACGGGTCATATGACCAGGAAACCATTGAATTGCCATGTGCTGCTCACCTCATCTAGTTGTAATGCTCAATTAACTTTAATTTATTTAATGGCCACATTACGACATCTGCACGACCAATAATGTCGTCTTCAGAGACGTAACCAATAGCTCTACTATCCTTACTATCGCTTCGATTGTCACCCATTACGAAGTAATGTCCTTCTGGAATGACATTGTCGGGATGATTATCGTTAGGGAAACTAAAATAATCACCAACCCCGTTGTAGGTTTCATTGCTTGCATGGCTTTCTGCAATCGCCTCAGCAAGATACGGCTCATCGATACGTTCATCGTTTATGTACACATCATCGCCATGTACTTCTATTGTATCACCAGGCAGACCAATAATACGTTTAATAAAACGACGTCCTTCATCAGGAACATCAAAAACAATAACATCGCCATAGCTAGGCTCACTAATTTTATAGACAAGTAAATTTACAATAACACGTTCCTTCGTATGAAAATTAGGTTCCATTGACGCACCATCCACAATAAATGGAGAGAACAGGAAGTTTCGTACGACAAGAACTAAAATAACGGCAATAGCAATCGCTTTAATCCATTCTACGATTTCACGATATGCCTTTTTTTGTCGAGCTTCTTTTTCACTCGGATTTGGGATAGAGTCTACGGTTTGATTGGGATGAACGTGATCTTTGTTCGAGATTTCATTTGACTCACTTTGGTCATCGTTTAACTGAGGTAATTTATCATTAGGCTCCATTCCTGCATCCTCCTAGTGTCAAAAATCATCCTGGAACACGAAAAGGAGCTTGATAACCAAGCTCCTCCTGATGTTTCATCTTAGCGAATTTCCTTGATTCTTGCGGCTTTACCACGCAAGCTACGAAGGTAGTACAGTTTCGCGCGGCGAACTTTACCACGACGTGCTACTTCGATTTTATCAAGCTTTGGTGAATGAAGAGGGAAAGTTCTTTCCACGCCAACACCGTAAGAGATTTTACGTACTGTAAAAGTTTCGCTAATTCCGCCACCGCGACGTTTAATTACTACGCCTTCGAATAACTGAATACGCTCACGAGATCCCTCGATAACTTTTACATACACTTTCAACGTATCACCAGGACGGAAATTAGGTACGTCTTGACGAAGTTGCTCTTGTGCAATTGCTTGTACGATATTCATTACATTCAACTCCTTTCACCGTAGATGTTCTTATAAGCTCCTTAATCCACTGATTCTCTCATCACTTATAGCGGACCATCCGTTATACGAAAACAACATTATAAACTATACCATAAAGCAAGATATATTACAATGTTAAATTCCTAATTTTACTGCTTTAGCTTCGTTTCTTTAAATTGCTCCAGCCACTTGCGTTCGCGATCGGTCAGCTCTACGTTGTCTAGCAAATCAGGTCTACGCTCCAACGTGCGTAATAGGGACTGCTCACGTCTCCATTTCTCAATGTTAGCATGATGACCTGACAAGAGCTCATCAGGAACCTTCATATCGCGAAACTGGGCAGGACGAGTGTAATGAGGATACTCCAGCAGGCCAGTACTATAGGAATCAGTCACCGCACTAGATTCATTGCCAAGGGCACCAGGCAGTAATCTAACGATGCTATCAATCACTGTCATAGCCGGCAGCTCACCACCAGTGAGCACATAATCACCAACAGAGATTTCATCGGTAACGAGATGCTGACGAATACGTTCATCATAGCCTTCATAATGACCACAAATAAATATAAGATGGTTTGATTGGCTCAGTTCCTCTGCCTTACGCTGTGTATAGCGCTCACCCTGCGGGCACATCAAAATAACGCGAGGCGCTTCAGACGCATCAGCCTGGAGAGCTTCAACAGCAGCAAATACAGGCTCAGGCTTTAGAACCATCCCACCGCCGCCGCCATACGGATAATCATCAACGGTATTATGCTTATTGTTCGCATAGGCTCTGAAATTAATCGCTTCAAGAGAAACAATCCCTTTTTCTTGAGCTTTGCCTAAAATACTGCTGTTAAATACACCAGTAAACATTTCCGGAAATAAGGTTAGCACATCTATCCGCATATTAGATCAGCCCTTCAAGCAAATGAACGGTAATCCTTTTGGCCGCAACATCTACGTTACGAACGACAGGATCAATAACAGGCAGTAGAATCTGTTTGCCACCTGGTGCAGATGGCTCAACGACCCATACATCGTTTGCTCCTGGCGAAAGGATTTCTTTGACCGTTCCTAGCAGCTCTTCTTCCTCAGTGTATACCTCGCAGCCAATAATTTGATGATAAAAATATTCGCCATCATCTAGCTGTCCTTGATCTTCCTCTGATATACGAATGACCCAGCCTTTATATTTCTCAACATCGTTAATGTTGTCAAAGCCCTTAAGCTTTACATAGTAGAGGCCCTTCTGTTCACGTGAACGCTCAATTTCGATAGGTTCAGATTGACCGGTCTCGTCATTAAACATCATTAGCCGATTACCTTTTGCAAAACGTTCCTCTGGAAAATCCGTTTTAGACAACACCTTTAACTCACCACGAATACCGTGTGTGTTAACGATTACACCCACGTTAAACCAGTTCATACTCATTACATCATCCCTTACTCGCAAACTTATTACGTATCATACCAAAAAAGGGCAGGATTTTCATCCTAACCCTCTAGCTACGCATTCTATGATTGAATATCGACGATTACGCGCTTATTCGATTTTGTAGCAGCCGAGTTCACCACTGTACGCATTGCCTTCGCAATTCGACCTTGTTTACCGATAATTTTACCGACATCAGATGGATGAACCGAAAGCTCATAAACCGTACTACGCTCATCGTCTCTCACTTGAACGCGTACATCTTCCGGATGATCCACTAAAGCCTTCGCAATGACAAGAATTAAATCCTTCATGACAAAGCCCTCCGCTTCTCAACAGTAATAAGCTCAAGGCCTATTACTTCTGTTGTTTAAGCTCATGGAATTTTTTCATTACACCCGCTTTAGAAAGCAAGTCGCGAACTGTGTCAGATGCTTGTGCACCTGATTGTAGCCATTTCAACGCTTTTTCTTCGTTGATGGATACTTGAGCTGGTTGCGCAACTGGGTTATAAGTACCGATTTCCTCGATAAAACGTCCATCACGTGGAGAACGAGAATCAGATACAACAACGCGGTAAAACGGAGCTTTGTGAGCACCGATACGTTTCAAACGAATACGTACTGCCATGATATTTCACCTCCTTCAACAAAATACGGAATATGTTAGCTTCAACACGAGTTACTAGTGTTGAGGCTTGACTTCTATGGTTGAGCCTTCAGCAAGAAGCTTTTTCTTCAAATCGAAGTTTTATGATTGAGCTTTCAGCACCGAGAAGATGCCATGAAGCTAGGAAACGAGGAGCGGAGTGTACGTTTTTGGTACATGAGCACCGCAGGCTTCCGATGAATGGCATATTCGAAGCCGAATACGCATCGCTGAATATTCAGCGTGATCAAAGCTCGATGATAAAACATCCTCTAAATT
>Ga0180216_1003097_pt1 | contig 13382 bp, 15 predicted proteins | sample eDN3rd37CBELigMG_FD_128879 | JGI IMG/M metagenome (GOLD analysis project Ga0180216, IMG submission 128879) | Enriched Miracle-Growth compost microbial communities from Emeryville, California, USA - eDNA 3rd pass 37_C BE-Lig MG (version 2)... ... | reverse complement strand
GCGTCGCGGTTTGCAAGTTCGTCGCCTGGGATTTACCCTTGAATGGTTCCGCGTTGAATCCGTTGATGCGACTCCTTGACTTGAGCAACCCCGGATCGCGGAGGCCACGGACGGCAAGCGGAAACCGGCGTGGAGCGGGATACGGAGGTCTGCGATGATTGATCGGCGCGAGTGGCTGAAGCGATCGCTTGGCGGCGGCCTGGCGGCCGCGGCGGGCGTGTCCTGGAACCGGGCCACGGCGCAGGAGCCAAACCGAGCCGCCGCGAAGGCAAAGTACGAGGCGCGGCGGCCGACGACGCTTGACTCCGACCGCCAGGCGCTCCGGCCGGCGCTTGAGCCCTGGGAAGCCCGGCTCGCCAACGACCCGCAAATCGAACGGCTCCTGGAACTGGTCCGGGCCGAGCACAAACTGCCCGGCATGATCGGCGGAATCATCAAGGGCCCGGCGCTCGTGGCCATCGGCGCGACCGGAGTCCGCAGGCTCGGCGGGACCGACCCGTTCCAGATCACCGACCAAATCCACCTCGGCTCCTGCACCAAGGCCATGACGGCGACCCTGCTCGGCATCCTGTTCGAACGAAGGATGTTGAACCCGTCGAGCGCCCTCGCGGAGGTCTTTCCCGAATACGCGGAGCGGATGCATCCCGATTTCAAGACGGTGACGCTCTCGCATCTGTTGACCCATCGCGCGGGGCTCCCCCACGACGCCGCCAACTGGCGGCGACTTCCTGGACGGACCCCAACCGAGAAGCGCTACGCCGCGCTTGAGGAACTGACGGCGTCGCGGCCCACGTTCAAACCGGGGACGAAGCACGGTTATTCGAACGCCGGTTACGTCCTGGCGGGCCTGATGGCCGAGCAAGTCACCGGCGTCCCCTGGGAGGTCTTGATCCGCCAAGAGGTGTTCACTCCCCTGAACATGTTCTCGGCCGGCTTCGGCCCCCCGGGCGAGGGGAGCAGCGGAGAAAGCGACCAGCCCTACGGCCATCATCTCGTCCACGGAAAAGTCGAGCCGATCCGGTACGACAACGCTCCGTGCATGGGACCGGCGGGGACGGTTCACTGTACAATGGCCGACTGGGCGAAGTTCGCCATCCTCCATCTTCGTGGAGAGCGCGACGGCTCCAGGATTCTCCGGCGGGAGACCCTGCGCGACCTGCACACCCCGCCCCGCGGGACCGATTGCGCCAGCGGCTGGTTCGTCTTCAGCCGGCCCTGGGCCGGCGGCCGCGCCCTAACGCATTCGGGAAGCAACACATACTGGTACGCCACCATCTGGCTCGCCCCCGCCCGCGACTTCGGGTTGCTCGTCGCGACCAACCAAGGGGGCGACCCCGCCGACAAGGCCTGCGACCAGGCCATCGGCGCCTTGATTCGCCACAGAGAAGCCGCGTTCCCCGGCTAAGTGTCTCGGCGCGTCCAGTCCCGGACGCCGGACTCGGATCGCCTGAAGGGCAATACCCTCCCGCCATGCCGGCGCCAAGCGTGGGATGACCGGGAGGCTCGCCCTCACGACCGGAAGCCTTACCCGCCGGTTCGCCCGATGGTAGAATCCTGGTGTCGGGACGAGCGGCGGAACGGCCGCGCGCGGACTCGAAGCTCGATGGCGCCCCAGCACGGACGTGAATCCTTGAATCCAGAACCTCGGGCCGTCGACCAAACGTCCATCGCCGCGCCGCGGCCGGTGGACGATCCGCGCGTCTACCTGGCCGCCGAGCGGACGTATCTGGCCTGGGTCCGCACGGCGCTGGGGTTGATGGGGTTCGGGTTCCTGATCGCTCGGTTCGGGTTGCTGATCCGAGGCCTGGAGACGGTCGATCCGGCGCGGGCGCATCGTTCGCATGTTTCGCCCTACCTGGGGTTCGGAATTGTTTGCGTCGGCGTCGTCGTTTGCCTGATCGCCGCGGCGCGGCATCGCGTGTACGTCATGGCGCTTCAGGCCGGCGTCTCCAACCCGCCCCGCGGGCTGCCGGCCACGATGCTCCTGGCCGCCATCCTGGCGACCTCCGGCCTGGTCATGGCCATCCTGATCCTGCTGTATTAACACACCGACTTGACGGAGGACGCCCCGATGAACGCCCCGGAACTCTGGACCCGCTTCCAACAGACGTACTGCCGCGTTCCGGCGGTCGACATGTCCCTGGATCTGAGCCGCATGGGATTTGACCCCGGCTTCCTCGACCGGATGAAGCCGGCGCTTGAGAAGGCGTTCGACGCGATGGAGAGGTTGGAGAAGGGGGCCGTCGCCAACCCCGACGAGAACCGGATGGTCGGCCATTACTGGCTCCGGGCCCCGGAAACCGCCCCCAACAAACACATCGCGGCCGAGATCTCCCGGATGCTCGCCTCGGCCGGCGAGTTCGCCGCGAAGGTCCGCTCCAGCGAGGTCAAGCCCCAGCGCAAGCCGAAGTTCACGCGGCTGCTGTCGATCGGCATCGGCGGCTCGGCGCTCGGCCCGATGTTCGTGGCCGACGCCCTCGGCCGGCCGGGACACGACGTGCTGACGCCGCATTTCATCGACAACACCGACCCCGACGGCATCGCCCGCGAGTTGGAGCGGTTGCGTGGTCATCTGGATGAAACCCTTGTCCTGGTCATGAGCAAAAGCGGCGGCACGCCCGAGACCCGCAACGGCATGGAGGTGGTGGCCGAAGCCTACCGCGCGGCCGGCCTCGACTTTGCCAAGCACGCCGCGGCCGTCACCGGCGAGGACTCGAAACTCGACAAACTCGCCGAGTCCGAAGGCTGGCTGGCGCGGTTCCCCATGTGGGATTGGGTCGGCGGCCGGACAAGCGAGATGTCGGCCGTTGGCGTCGTCCCGGGGCTGCTTCAGGGACTCGACATGGAGGGCCTCCTCGAAGGCGCCGCCGAGATGGACAAGGCCACCCGCCAGCGCGACGCCGCCCGAAACCCCGCGGCGCTGCTGGCCCTGGCCTGGTACCTGGCGACCGACGGCAAAGGTCGCAAGGACATGGTCGTCCTCCCCTACAAGGATCGACTCTTGCTGTTCAGCCGATATCTGCAACAGCTTGTCATGGAATCGCTGGGCAAACGACTCGACCTGGACGGCAACCGGGTTGACCAGGGGATCAACGTCTTCGGCAACAAGGGCTCGACCGACCAGCACGCCTACGTCCAGCAGCTGCGCGACGGCGTGAACAACTTCTTCGTCACCTTCATCAGGGTCCTCGAAGACGGCGGCTCCAAGCTCGAAGTCGAGCCCGGCGCGACCGCCGGCGACTTCCTTCACGGGTTTCTGCTCGGCACCCGCGAGGCCCTCTTCGACAACGACCGTCAATCGCTGACGATCACCGTCCCGCGGGTCGACGCCCGGAGCGTGGGCGCCCTGATCGCCCTCTTCGAGCGGGCCGTCGGCCTGTACGCGAGCCTCGTCCACATCAACGCCTACCATCAGCCGGGCGTCGAGGCCGGCAAGAAGGCCGCCGCCGCGGTCCTGGAGCTTCAAGCGAAGGCCGTCGAGGCTCTCTCCGCCGCTCCCCAAACCGCCGACCAGATCGCCGCGGCCATCCGCCGACCCGAAGCCGCCGAGTCGGTCTACCTGATCCTCGAACACCTGGCCGCCAACGGCCGCGCCCGGCTTCACCGCAACGAGCAACCCGGCGAATCGACGTTCCAGGCCCCCTAAGCTGGCGGAACGCATGAATCAAAAGGAAAATCGACATCTCAACAACTCCATGAGCGGCATCTCCATCAGCGCGACCGCCGCCGATCCCTTCGACGCCCTGATCGAGGCCGGCGACGAGTCGACCGACTTCGGCGCGACCGTCGAGGCCCGGCCCGACGAGCCGACCGAAGTTCTCGCCGAACCGCCGCCGACGACGGAGCGGGGGAGGGGACTTGCCATCCGACGGCGAGGTCCGCGAGCTGTTCCCCCGTCTCAGCGTCCGGCGCGAGCCCAACGGCAACCTGCTCATCGAGGCCCCGGCCGAGGCCGCGTCCACGCTCGGCGCCCTGTTCGAGGGGATGGCCGCGATGCTCGGGGCCGCGGCGATCAACCCGGACTCCTCGGGTTGACCACCCGCTTGCGACGGGGCGGCTGGCGCGTCATGCTGTGAGGTCAACCGGCCCCGGTCGAAAGCCGAACAGGGGCTGGACCTTTTCATTCGCCCTTTTCGGAGCCGATTCAACATGAAACGTCGTGATTTCCTGGTCCGCTCGGCCGCGGTCGGGGCCTCCAGCGGCCTGTTCAAGGGAGCCGCGCCGGCGATCGCCCGCGCCGCCGATGAATCGCCGAACTCCAAGGTCCGCTTCGCCTGCATCGGCGTCGGCGGCAAGGGAGACAGCGACACCCACGACGCCGGCAGGCACGGCGAGATCGTCGCCCTTTGCGACATCGACGAGAACACCCTCAACAAGATGGGCGAGAAGTATCCCAACGCCAAGCGGTACTATGACTACCGCAAGATGCTTGAGGAACTTGGCGACAAGATCGACGCGGTCACCGTCAGCACGCCCGACCACTCCCACGCCCCCGCTTCGGCGATGGCCATGCGGATGGGCAAGCACTGCTTCACCCAGAAGCCCCTGACCTGGTCGATCGAGGAGGCCCGCATCCTCCGCGAGCTGGCCGCCGAGAAGAAGCTCTGCACCCAGATGGGCAACCAGGGGACCGCCCAGGACGGCTTCCGCGCCGGCGTCGAGTTGCTCCGCTCCGGCGCGCTTGGGAACGTCAAGGAGATCCACGTCTGGACCAACCGGCCGATCTGGCCCCAGGGCGTCGCCGGGTTCACCGACTATCCGGGCATCCCCAACCACGTCCACTGGTACGAGTTCCTCGGCCCCGCCCACGACCGCCCCTACCACGACGGCTACCACCCGTTCAACTGGCGCGGCTGGCTCGACTTCGGCACCGGCGCCCTGGGCGACATGGCTTGCCACACCATCAACGTCGCGGCGATGGGTCTTGAACTCTTCGACGCCGAAAGCGCCGAGGTTCTCGACACGTCGGGCATCGTCGACAACCAGACGTATCCCGTCTGGTCGATCATCAAGACCAACTTCGGCGAGCGGAACGGCCGGGCCCCGCTGAGCCTCCACTGGTACGACGGCGGCAAGAATCTCCCCGAGGAGAAGCGGGCCTACAAGAAGTTCCTCGAAGGTGAGCAGGTCACCGACAGCGGCCTCCTGATCGTCGGCGACAAGGGCTCGTTCTACTCCCAGAACGACTACGGCGCCGAGCACGTCCTCCTGCCGCGCGACAAGTACAAGGAGCTCAAGCGCCCCGAGCCCTCGCTGCCGCGGTCGCCGGGCCACTTCACCGAGTTCGTCGAGGCGATCAAGGCGGGCGACCCGACGAAGGCCCTCTCCAACTTCGACTACGCCGGCCGCCTGACCGAGACCGTCCTCCTGGGCGTCGTCGCCCTCCGGGCCGGCAAGACGATCGAGTGGGACGCCGAGGCCATGCGGGCCAAGAACTGCCCCGAGGCCGACGCCTTCATCCGCCGCGACTACCGCAAGGGCTTCTCCGTCCACGCCTAACCAACCCTCCCCACCGGGCGGCCCCCACCCCGGGGTCGCCCGGCCGATCCCTCCCCTCGCCAATTGGCTTCGTTCGGCGCGGGGAGCGCCTCCGCTCATCGACCTTAAACCTCTGACCCATATCCCGTTGCGTCGATCGGCAAGCCAGCCGGATTGGGTTCATTCGCGCATTTTTTCGCATTTGCGTCCATCCGAGCGTCCGCGCGAATTGGCTTCGTTCGCGCATTTTTTCGCGCTTCAGCCGCCGGTTCCACCATTCCCCGCCCCGCGCGAATTGGCTTCGTTCGGCGCTTTTTTCGCGCTTTCGCCGCGAGTTCATCATTCCGCATTGTCAAAGAGCCGTCTCGCGAGAGACCTTCCCAATTCATAGGATCATCGCGAGAGCCTTGGGCATTTCATGTTTTTGGAAATTCTTCCGGCGCGCTCGCGCGGATTGTCCGGCTCGCGGCCCAAGAACGGGCGGGCGGAACGATGAAACATCGACCGTCGCGATCCTCGGCGCATTTCTTGTTGGGGGAACGTTCGCCGGCCACTATGGTGGACCCCGAACACTGGGCCACCGGTTAAGCTATACCGGAGGCCTGGAGGAAGGGTGAAGATGGCGGCGAAGCGGAAGCACCACACGGCGACGTTCAATGCGCAGGTCGCACTGGCCGCCTACAAGGGGATCGCACCGTCAACGAACTGGTCGGTCACTACGGCGTCCACCCGACGCTGATCCAGCCTGGAAGAAGCAACTCGTCCAGAGCGCCGAGGAGATCTTCGGCGGCCCGGCCCGACCGACCTCGGCTAGCGCCGAGGCCCGCCAGGCCAAACTGTTCGAGCAGATCGGCCGGCTCAAGATGGAGCTGGAGTGGATCAAAAAAATCACGCGCTCTCACGCGCTTCCAAGCGATCATTGATCGAAGTCAACCACCCGGCCTTGAGCGTCCGCCGCCAGCGCGAGTTGCTCGGCCTGAACCGATCAAGCCTCTACTACGAGCCGACGGGCGAGACGGCCGAGAACTTGAGGCTGATGCGGCTGATCGACGAGCAGTACACGGCCCGCCCGTTCCACGGCGGTCGGCGGATGACGGCGTGGTTGATCGATCGAGGAGAGGAGGCGAACCGGAAGCGAGTGCGGCGACTGATGCGGATCATGGGCCTGGAGGCGATCTACCCGAAGCCCCGGCTGAGCCAGCCCGTCGAGGGGCATCGGATCTACCCATGCCTGCTGCGAAGCGTGACGGTTGAGCGCCCGGATCTGGTCTGGAGCGCCGACATCACCTACGTGCCCATGGCGTCGGGCTTCATGTACCTGACGGCCGTGATCGACTGGTACAGCCGGTACGTGGTGGCGTGGCGGCTGTCGGACACCCTGGATGGTTCGTTCCGCCTGGAGATGCTCGAAGAGGCCTTGAGGGGAGGCGGGAGAAACCTGGTGTCAGAAACCTGGTGTCAGTTCAGTTATTGCTCCTCTCGACTTCCGAGAAACCTGGTGTCGAGAAACCTGGTGTCAGTTCAGTTATTGCTCCTCTCGACTTCCGAGAAACCTGGTGTCAGTTCAGTTATTGCTCCTCTCGACTTCCGGCTGGGGGCGATCCACCCAATGGGGCCTCGAACGTCTCGCCATTGATCGCCCCGTCGACCATCAGCGGGACGGTCGGGAGGTCGGCCCGCAACGCTGCGTCGCGCGACATCGCCCTCCAGGGGCCGCGCGGAGTGGTCGCGCCCCGACGGACGCCGGTGGGGGCGCGGACGCGGAGCATGTTCGTCGTCGTTTAGGTCTCGTCGATGAGGACCAGCCGCGCCGGGTCGAGGGCGGGCGCCTCCTCCCGCCGCCGCGCCCGGTCCCGGGGCTTTGATCACCCGTCACGTCGCGGAGACGCCAACGTCCGGGCAGAGCCGCTGGCGGTGTTCCTCCAGTGTGGCGTCCGGGGCCTCGCGAACCGACTCGCGGATGGCCTCGGCGTGTTCGGCCCATTTGGCGGCGAACCATGCCGCCGCGTTCGCGGGGCGGTTTCGCCGGTCTCGCGACGTCGCTGCTTCAGGCGTCGGGTCCAACGGGCGCCGACGTGGCGGTTGGCCGCGACCTCGGCGGTCGGGAGGCCGGCGTCGCGGTTGGCGAGCGCGCGCTCGCGCGAGTGGGCGGAACAAGCTCTCACGGGATGGCCCTCTGGAGTGACGGTCCCGCGAGACCACCCCATCCATCAACGGGGCGCCATACCTTCAAGGAAATTGCTCGATTCCGCTCCCCGGCGGATGAGTCCCCAATGCGCGAAGCGGGATCCGCCGCCTCCCAATTTTTTACTGTACGCCCGTTGACTTTCAGCCGATAACTGGTTCCAATCCGAACATCCCCTCGGCCCCAAGGCAAGGAGACCGATCATGCCCAAATTGATGACCCGCCCGCTCTTTGATCGCGGCCGGGCCAGTGAGGCGACCGGGTTTTACGCGAGCATCTTCCCCGACGGCCATGTCGGGAAAGCGCGCGCCTCCTCCGTGGACCTCCCGGCCGCGAAAGTGGGTGAGGAAGTCTTGGTCGAATTCGCCGTCTTGGGGCGGGCTTACGTCGGACTGAACGTCGGGCCGGAATTCACGCCGGACGAGGCGGCCGGCTTCATGGTCGTGACCGAGACCTGGGAGGAGACCGACCACTACTGCGACGCCATCGCCGGCAACAGTGGACGGGAGAGCGCTGGCGGCTGGCGCAACGACCGCTGGGGCTTTTCCTGGCAGATCACGCCGCGCGTGCTGCTCGAGGCCGTGGCCGACCCCGACCGAGCCGCCGCGAAGAGGGCGATGATGAAGATGGGGAAGATCGACATCGCCGCGATCGAAGCCGCGCGGCGGGGCGAGGGCTGAGGCGTCCAGGATGCTTGTCGCCCACCATAATATGCAGCGTCCGGCTGTCTCGTGACGAAGCGAGTAGCGGAGGGTTGTGGTAACCCCGCCGCCATCCCCAACCGAATTTCCCAGGCGAGATGATGAACATGACGGAAACGATCCCGAAATGGCAGCGCGTGACCGGCTGGGTGCTCTCGGGCATCCTCGCCTTCGCGTTCCTGCCCAGCGCCTACTTCAAAATCGCGCGGCCCGAGGGCTTCACCGAGGATTGGTCGAAAACCTACCCCGCCGCCGCCGCCCTGCCGCTCGGGGTGATCGAGCTGACTATGTTCCTCCTCTACCTCATCCCGAAGACACGCTACCTCGGCGGCCTCGTCATGCTCGCCTACCTCGGCGGCGCGGTGGCGACTCATGTCCACGGGAATGACGGCCTGTTCTTCGTGCCCGTCATCGTCGGAGTTGTCGCCTGGCTCGGGCTGTATTTACGCGACCGTAGGCTGCGCGCCCTCGTGCCGCTCACGTCTGATTGACGCCCACCAAGAGCGGCGTCCATGACCGTCAACGACTTCCGTGAACCGGCCCTTGGCTTTGACGACGCCGAGAAAGGCGCCCACATGGAGTCCGCCGACTTCCGAGTCGGCGGTCGCATCTTCGCGAGCCTTGCCCATGAGCATCTGGGGTTCGGGAATCTGATGCGCCACCCTGAACTTCAGCGGAGCCAGCCGCTCGCCTGCTGTCGGTCGCCCTGGAAGTGGCGGTCCGTGAAGCTCTGAAAGCCACGCTTGCCGATCACGCGGAAGTGCTGAACACCGTGCCGCTTGAGCGTCTCCCGCCCACCCGCCGGTCCCCGATCCGTCGGGGATGCGTGGCGCGAATCTCAGCCGGGCGCCCCCGCCCGGCATCTCACCCAACCTCGCCCTTCGATCTGGAAATCCGCTCCATGTGATCCTGCCCCCATTCGCAGAGCGGCTTCAAGGCTTGGCCGAGCGACACGCCGAACTTGGTAAGCGAATACTCGACGCGGGGCGGGATCTCCTGGTAGTCCTTGCGGATGACGATCCCGTCGGCCTCCATCTCCCGAAGTTGCTGGATCAGCATCTTCTCGCTGATCCCCGTCACCAGCCGCCGCAGCTCGCCGAACCGCCGGGGCCCCCGCGCGAGTTGCCAAAGGACGATCGGCTTCCACTTGCCGCCGACCACCGCGAGCGCGGCCTCCAGGCCGCAGCCGTAAGTCCGTGGTTTCATCGCTCCCCCCTGGGGCACTTACGAAAAGGTGCGTACTTGCCATCCAGAAAGCCACTCCTATCATACCCCCCGTTCCGACATTTCACCAGAACGGGGGATGGTCCGATGGGCAAGCTCGAAGGGAAAGTCGCCGTGGTGACCGGGGCGTCCAAGGGCATCGGCGCCGAGATCGCCAGGCGCCTGGCGGCCGAGGGGGCGTCCGTGGTCGTCAATTACGCCTCCAGCAAGGAGGGGGCCGAGCGCGTGGTGGAGGCGATCGCCCGGGCGGGCGGGAAGGCCGTCGCCGTGCGGGCCGACCTGTCACGCGAGGAGGACGTCCGTCGACTGTTCGCCCGGACGAAGGAGGCGTTCGGCCGGCTGGACATCCTGGTGAACAACGCGGGGGTCTACGAGTTCGCGCCGCTCGACGAGGTGACGGTCGAGCACTACCGCCGCCAGTACGACCTGAACGTGCTCGGCCTTGTCCTGGCCACGCAGGAGGCGGCGCGGCTGATCGGCCCCGAGGGGGGCAGCATCATCAATATCAGCTCGTCGGCCGCGACCTATGCTCCGCCTAGCGCGTCGGTCTACAGCGGAACCAAGGCGGCCGTCGACAGCATCACGAAGTCGCTGGCCAAGGAACTCGGCCCGCGCAAGATCCGGATCAACTCGATCAACCCCGGCATGGTGGAGACCGAGGGGACACACGCCCTTGGGATTCCGGACGGCGAGTTCCGCAAGCAGGTCGAGGCCCAGTCGCCGCTCGGGCGGATCGGCCAGCCCCGCGACATCGCCCCGGCCGCCGTCTTCCTGGCGTCCGAGGATGCGTCGTGGATCACCGGCGAGACGTTGTACGTCGCTGGAGGATTGCGGTAGTCCGTGGGCGTTCCGAATCCGCAAGCATTCCATCGTCTCTTTATCGCATCAATAAGTGAGGGAGGTTTCCGATGCCTGGGAAGCTGGAAGGAAAAGTGGCGGTCATCACCGGCGGGAACAGCGGCATCGGCCTGGCCACGGCCAAGCGGTTCGCCGCCGAGGGGGCCATGGTCGTCATCACCGGACGCCGGCGGGCGGAGCTCGACAGGGCGGTCGCCGAGGTCGGGCACGGGGCGATCGGCGTCCAGGGCGACGTGTCGAATCCGGCCGACCTCGACCGGCTCCACGCCACCGTCAAGGAGGCGCACGGACGCGTTGACGTCCTCTTCGCCAACGCGGGAGTCGCACAGTTCGCCCCGCTCGGCGAGATCACCGAGGAGCACTTCGACAAGGAGTTCGGCATCAACGTGAAGGGGATGCTCTTCACGGTGCAGAAGATGCTGCCGCTGTTCACGGACGGCGGGTCGATCATCCTCAACGCCTCGATCGTCTCGATAAAGGGGATGCCCGCGTTCAGCGTCTACAGCGCGACGAAGGCGGCGGTCCGCTCGTTCGCCCGCACTTGGACCGTGGACTTGAAAGACCGCAAGATCCGGGTCAACGCGCTGAGCCCGGGGCCAATCGACACGCCCGGCGTGGACGAGTTGGTCAAGTCGGAGGAGAATGCGAGGCAATTCAAGGAGGGGATGGCGTCGCAGGTGCCGCTCGGGCGCGTCGGCGATCCGGATGAGATCGCCAAGGTCGCCGTGTTCCTCGCCTCGGACGACAGCAGCTACGTCACGGGCATCGAGCTCTTCGTCGACGGCGGGATGGCGCAGATCTGAGCGGAGGAGGGGGCTGGCGCTGTTGAGTCGGCGGGCTATTCAGCCGATCTCTCGCCCCGTCCGACTGGCCGCCAGCTCCCGCCCGAACCACTGGGCGGTGACGATGTTCACGCCGGGGTTGGCGGGGGCGCACCGTTCCCACCGCCTGCGAGGGGGCTCGCGGCTGAAGCCGTTGAGGTGGAGCGGCTCAACTTCACCGCCCAGGCAGTCACGGGACGCCCGCCTGTCCTCAACGGGCGTCGCCCGCCCGGCAACCGGCATCGCCCAACCTCCCGCGATCGCTTAGAATCCGCCCATGCCCAAGACCAAGATCAAGACCGTCTACATCCTGCTGTTCCGCGGCGTGGGCGGGGCCACCCAACTTCCGACGGCCCCACTCCGCCAGGCACTGAGCGAGGCCGGGTTCGAGAACGTGGCCACGTACATCAACAGCGGCAACGCCGTGCTCCGCAGCGGCCTCTCTCGAGAGAAAGTGATCGCCTCGGTCGCGAAGATCTGCGAGGACGAGTTCGGCTTTACGAAGGCGATTTACGCCCCGACGCTGGCGGAATGGGAGGCCCTGCTCACGAACAATCCGTTCCCCGCGTTCAAGGAGGGGAAGCACCTGCACGCGGCGATCCTGGCGGGCGTCCCCGCGCGGGAAGCGATCGAGCGGCTGCGGGGATGCGCGGTTGAAGGCGAGGCGATCGAGGTCGTGGGGAGGGTCGCCTATCTGCACACCCCGCACGGGTTCGGAACGTCGAAGCTGGCCGTGAAGTTTGACAAGGGGATCGGCGTGGAGAACACCGCCCGCAACTGGAACACGGTGCTCAGGCTGCTGGAGTTGGCGAAGAAGGCGGCGGGATAGTGGAATCGTTGCCCTTAGATGCGGTGGCCAGCCAAATTCCACCGGCTTGGAGACCTTCATGGACCCGATTTTTTTCGAAACTCCCGAGGAGTTCCGGGCATGGCTGGCGGAGAATCACGCCACGGCGGCCCAGCTCGTGGTCGGCTTCCACAAGAAGGGCTCGGGACGGAAGAGCATCACCTGGCCTGAGTCGGTGGACGAGGCCCTCTGCTACGGCTGGATCGACGGAGTACGCAAGGGCCTCGACGCGGAGAGCTACACGATCCGCTTCACCCCGCGCAAGAAGGGCAGCGTCTGGAGCACCGTGAACATCGCCCGGGTCCAGGCCCTGACCGACCTCGGACGGATGCGGCCGATGGGCCTGGCCGCGTTCGAGGCCCGGAAGGAGGATCGGTCGGGCATCTACAGTCATGAGCAGGGCGAGGTCGAGATGCCCGAGCCGTACCTGGGCCTTCTGCGGGGGAACCCGGCGGCGTGGGAGTTCTACGAGAGCCAGCCCGCGTCGTACCGGAAGGCGGTGAACTGGTGGGTCGCCAGCGCCAAGAAGGAGGAGACCCGCCGAAAGCGGTTGGATTCGCTGGTCGCGTGCTCGGCCCGGGGCGAGCGGGCGCCGCGGTTCAACTGGAGGAAGGCGTCAGGTTGAGACGCGGGGCAACCCCTGAAAGAGCCGCCCCTTTTGATGTTTTCACAGCCCTTGCTCGCGCGGTCACCGCCACGTTTCAACGTGGCGGATCTCGTCCCGAGTAAAGTAGTGGGCGAACCCGCCAAACTCAGCCGGTCGCATCTCGTCCCAGGTCGTAGCGCGGTCAATGGTAACGCTTGGGGTATTCTCTGGTACTGTGCCAAGTTAATTCTGTCGAGGAATCCGGACATCTGAAAAGGATGGGGCGGAGCAGGGCCCCATCCTATGAACAAGCGATACCTCGTCACCCTCACCGACGCGAGCATATGTCTCTTGAACCCATGCTCCGCAAGGGCAAAGCCGACGCCCGCGCCCGCCAGCAAGGCGTCGAACTTGGTTTGAACGCCACCTTCCGGCCGCCGCGCGTTCCTTGGCCTCCTCGCAAGGTGGATGGCGAGGTCGAGGCCCACCTCGCCCTACCAGTCCGGCGAATTCGTCTGCCGGATGGAGGATATCCCGGCCGTCCACGCGCGGCCGGACAATCCCGAGATCCCGTTGATCTGCATCGACGACACGAGCAGGCAAGTGATCTCCGAGACCCGCGAGCCGATCCCGATTCGTCCCGGTCGGCCGGCGCGTTACGACGCGGTCTACAAACGCGAGG
>Ga0180216_1003095_pt1 | contig 13384 bp, 8 predicted proteins | sample eDN3rd37CBELigMG_FD_128879 | JGI IMG/M metagenome (GOLD analysis project Ga0180216, IMG submission 128879) | Enriched Miracle-Growth compost microbial communities from Emeryville, California, USA - eDNA 3rd pass 37_C BE-Lig MG (version 2)... ... | reverse complement strand
TTCCACTGGGCGACCAGCTTGCCGGTGCCTTTCTCGTACTTGCCGATTCTGCGGTTGGTGATCGCGTAAAAATGCGTGTCGTCGGCGGCTGCGCCTTGACCAGCCTCGACGCATTTGAACCGCTGCACGGCCTCCACGCGGCGGCCGCTTTGCGCAATCTCAGCACGCTTGTCGTCGGCCGTTGCCGGCTCGGCGGCGAAACACAGTGCAAACGCCAGCACGGCGCCGCACGATAACAGCCGCGGCGCACATCGGGCGGCGTGAGCCTGGGAAACGCGGCCAGGCAAGCCAGTCAGGGCAACCAGCGACATCAACACGTTCTCCAACGATCAATCAAGACTTGGCTATGGTCACGCCGCGCCATGGCCCAAGTCCGCGAGCCTCATCAAGGACCAAGCAGACAACAGGTTACTGGCCCGGCTCAACCAGTTTGGCTTCGACCACTTCGCGCGTGCGACGGACGATGCCGTAGAGCGTGCCAGGTTGGGAGCGGTCCCACACAAAAGCCTGACCAGCAAACGGTGATGGCAGGGTTTCGACCAGTTCCAGGATGCTGCCTGACTTGGGAATCCGCAGGGCGTAAATCTCGTAGTGATCGTGCCCGGTGCAGTACAGCAAGCCGTCGGGGCCGAAGCTGCCGCCGGAGTTGCTGCTGGGAGCGAATCGTTCCAACACTTCGGCCGGGAACACCCAGGAGGCGAGCTGTCGCCACTGAGGATCGAACTTCACCAGCTTGGTACGCCGCACGTGCTCAGGGCCTTCCTCGCGGCTGTAATAGGCGAACACGGCCCACCAGTGGCCATCGTGCCAATCCACCCAATTGAGCGCGCCGCCAAAGTCACCAAAGCTGTGATTGCCAATGTGCTTGAGCGTGGCGGCATCCCAGATTTCGACACTGCTCAGCCCTGGTTTAGCGGGCCAGGTGGAATGAGCGCAGTACAGCTTGCCATCGACCACCACACCGGCGTTCATGTGGCGGAGCGGCCCACCCTTGGCGTCTTCCCACTGGGCCACCAACTTGCCGGTGGCTTTCTCGTACTTGCCGATCTTGCGGTTGGTGATGGCGTAGAAGTGCGTGTCGTCGACGGCCACACCCTGGTGGGCTTCCGCGGCGTTGAATCGCCGCACGGCTTCCGCACGCCGGCTGCTTTGCGCCTTCTCGGCAGGCTTGTCGTCCGCGGTTGCAGGCCCGGCAGCGAGCAACAACGCAACGGCTACCACGGCTCCGCACGGTAGCAGCCGCGATACGTAGCGGGCGGCGTGAGCCAGGAAAACTCGACCAGGCAAGCCAGACAGGGCAAACAGCGACATCGGCACGTTCTCCAGCGATCAAACGAAAACTCGCCGCGGGCGTCGGTCGCGCCGCGGCGAGCTTCGATGATAGTCGGTGGAACGTACGCCGCCAGCAAGTTGCGGCGGCATTTGTCGGCGGCCAGCCTGGTAACTGCTAGGCCACCCGCAGCGACCGGGCGTGCTTCGCCCAGGAAATCCAGTTGGAAACCTCGGCCAGGTCAGGCGGGTTGGCACCCCGCAGGATGCGGGCGCCTTGCGGGCTGTTGACCAGCGGCTGCAGCTCGTTGAGCAACTGCCGCGGGCTCAGGTGCGCGAACTGCTCCGGTTCCTTGTAACCGGCCGAAACCAGCAGTTGGGCATCGTGGCCGTGCAACATGGGAACCCGGCACACCAGGGCCGCTTGCGCCTGCCACTCGCGGACCGTGTTGCCGTTGATCCAACGGCGGCCCAAGCGGCTGGCAATCTCGTCCGGATCGGCGTCCAACAGGTCGGCCACGCTGTACACGCCCAGCACCGACAACCGGCGGGCGGTCTTGTGACCGATCGAGGGAGCTTCTTCCACCGGGCTGTTCATGCTCAGGTGAAACCGCCAACCGGCCATGGTTTCCGGAGGCGTCTCCACCTGCGTTGCCAGGGCTACGGTGGCGGTGCTGCCAGACGTCCGCGACAGGCCATTGCCCAAGCTGCCCGACTCCTGCCGGGCAAAGTGCGGGCCTGTCACCAGGCAACGCTCGAGCGTGTTGGGCAGCGGGCGGGCATTGCGGCCCCAGTTGATCCAGTTGGCGACGCGGCTACGGGCGTAGTCCAGTTCCTTGGCCAGGCCCGAGTGCTGCTTGGTCCGCTCTTGCAGCCGGCCCAGCAACGCATCGGGCGTGAGCGCGGCCAGTTCCTCGGGCGACTCGATACCGCAGGCAATCAGCAGCATCAGGTCGCGGCGATTGATGTGCGGAATCCGGCAGGCCAGCGTGGCCTCGATTTGCCACTCATCGAGCCGCGACGCCCGCAGGGCGGGATGGGCCAAACGCTTTTCCAACTCGGTAGCTTCGGCGGCCAAGAGGTCGACGATGCGGCGGATGCCGTGCTCGCCCAGCAACCGGGCCGACTCGCTATCCATCGACGGAATCTCCGTCACTGCACACGACAACGCGGCCAGGTACGGAGCCGTGGACTTGGTACGAGTGAACGTGGCATCGTTCACGGTGCGGAACCGCGGCTGCGGAACCAACGGACGGGCGGGCTCTGCTACCGGCGTTTCGTCGGAGGAAACCACCGTCAGCGTGTTAGCTTTGGGGGCACGCTGGATGGGCAGCGAGGGCGAAACGGCCTCGGTCCAGCCATCGTCGGTCGCATCGTAGCCGTTGATGGCCGAGAGCCCCAGCCGCTCGCCACGCCAACAGACGCTGCGCGAGGGCACCTGGAGATCTTCGAACAGCTCGGCAATTTCTTGCCGGCAGGTGAAGTACAGGATCTGATGGCCGCGCTTGGACAACGTGACCAGCAACCGCGCGGCGGCAATGCAGGTGGCCGAATCGAACTGACCCAGCACGTCGTCCACCAGCAGCGGCAGATGGATGCCACGCTGCACCTGCTGGCCTACGGCTGCCAGCCGCAGGCAGAACAGCAGCGTCTTGCGGTCGAGGCTGTCGAGCGAGCCCAGTGGCAGCCAGCGCTGGCCGGGCGATTCAACTTCCAAACCGCCTTCCACCAGCCGGGCGCGAATCTGTGTTAGCCGGCCAGAGGTCAGGCCGCGCAGGTACTCCGAGGCCGCGGCCAGCAATTCGGGATTGCGGCTGCGGGCGTAGCGGCTCGCCGTGGCTTGCAGCAGGTGGCTGGCGGCCGCCGCACGTTGCCAGCGAGCGGTGGCGTCTTCCCAAGCGGCTTCGGCCGCGGCCAATTCGGCACGCTTCTCGGCGATGGTCTTGTCGGACCGCAAGGCGTTCAAGCGGCGGGCAATCGCATCAATTTCGTTCTGCGTCGAGTGGCGGCGCGACTGGGTTTGGATCAGCTTACGGTTCAGCTCTTCCAGTTCGCGACGCAGCCGGGCCAGTTCCTCCGCACGAGCCGCGGCGGTCTTTTGTACCTGGGCTGTGTCGACCTGCGGCTGCGGCGGCGAGACGTTCAGCACGCCATCGAGCACCAGGTGATTGGCCTGGCAGCGGCACAGCAGGCGGTGTTTGCGGTGCGTGGCCTTGCGAATCTGCCGGGCCAGGCTTGCCTGAACTTCTTTCAGCTTGCGTTCGTTGGCCACCAGCACGTCGTACCGGTACGCGCGCGATTCGTACTGCCGCAGTTCGGACGAGATCTCATGCAACTCGCCCCGCAGCGCGGCAGCCAGCGGCTCCAGCGAGACAAGCTGCTGGGTCCGCACGCGGCCCTGGGTTTCCGACTGCTCGACCAGTTCGGCCACCTGGCGGTGCAGCTCGGTGGCACGCTGCTCGAGCCGGTGGAACGATTCGCTTTGCCGGGCAAACCACACCGCGTGCTGCGAATCCCGCCACAGGGCTTCATCCACGGCGCACTCGGTGATCTGTGCCCGGAGCCGCGAACGCTTGGCTTGGATGCGTTTGAGCAGGCGGTTCCAGCGGTCAAGCTTGGCTTGCAGGGCGGCCAGGCGGCGCTGGAGATCGTTTTGCGGCTGCGCAGGCTGAACCGGGCGAGGCTGGGGAGCCGGCTGATTTTCCAGAGCGCCGATCTTGCGCGTCAGCGCGTCGATCTCTGCCTGAAGCCGGGTTTCCTCTTCTTTCAGCTTGTTCAGTGTGCTTTGCAGCTCAGGCTGCTTCCGCAGCAGTTCGGCTTCTTCGCGCCTCTGGTTGGCGGCCAGAGTCTGGATTTCGTCGCGCAGCTTGCGGCACAGGGCCTGGTGTTCGGCCACGCCCCGCGGCAGCGACTTCCAAGCGTCGCGACGCAGCCGGGCCAGGCCGGCGCGGGCATCGGCCAACGCCTGCGGCTCAGCGATCGCGCCGTACCGTGCGAAGCGGGCATACAGTTCGGAGCCTTGCAGCCGTCCCAGGCCGTCGAAGTCGCGCACCGGAAACACGTACGTTTCGCGGTAGGTGTTGCGGTCGACCTGGTGCAACAGGTGCCCAAGCGTGTTGGGCGGGCAAAGCTCGTCGTCGAAGTTTTTGACCGTCAGTTCGCCGCCGAGCCGGCCGCGGTCGTGCCGGGTCACACGATAGCGGCCTTGCGGCAATTCGAGGGTCACGGTGCCGCCGGCCACCAGTTCGTGATCGTCGGCACCGTTGATGAACCGCTGCCGGACGGTCTCGGAAAAACCGTAGAGAACCGACGGCACAAAGTGAACGAGCGCGGTCTTGGTCGCGGCGTCTGGGAAGTACACCACGTTCAGGCCCAGGGCCAGGTCGCGCAGGTCGACGCTGGTCCAATCGCCGAAGCGATCGATCCACAAATCGGTCACGCGCATCAGCAGACCTCCTTGCCGTGCAAATACTCAGCGCCTAACAGCGCGGCGTCGGCGAGCAACGGGACCGTATCGCGGGAGCGGTCCAGGTGGCTGACCTCGGCCGGCAGCGAGGCCGCGGCCTCGTCGGCGTAAGGGTGCAAGTCGAGCTTCTCCGCCCCTGTCCGTTGTACGTCGCGGGCCGTACGCAGGAATTCCGCCATGAGCGAATCAGCCGGGTAGTCTTCAAGGGTAACGCTGACGGCCGGCTGCAACTCGACGGCGCGGCTCCACAGCGCCGGCGAGGCCATGCCGTGCGATTGCTGGAGACGCTCGGTGAGCTGCAGGTCCCAGCCTTGAATCCGGGCCCGGTGCAGCACCGCGTGCGGCCCGTACAGCCGCCAGGTCACAATGCGATCGATGGCAGCGGCCGGCGGAGCCAGCAGTTGCCGGCAGCGATTCAGCACGCGCTTCTCGATCATTTCGAGCGTGTCGCCCAGGTTGACTTCCACGCGTTCCAGGTGCCAGGCGGTGCTGGCGGTGGGAATCGCGCGCGTCCGCACGCCGTGGTGGTCCACTTCCACGATCGTGCAGCCGTGCTGCGTGATGTGCTCCAGCGTGCGGCCCACCGGCGTGCCGGCGAAACGTACCGGGGCCAGGCTGCTGCCGCGGGGGCTTTCGTCGGCGGTCATCCGGCCGCCGAGTGCCCAGTAGTCGAACCCGGCCAGGTCGCCCAGGTGATCCACCCGTTCGTCCAGCCGCACGTGCAGCAGGCCAATGGTGAAGGGGGCCGGGTAACGCGGCAGGTGGAACGAAAGATCGTTCAGGCTCTGGTGCGGCTGGCGGCTCAGCCCGGCGATGCGGGCCAGTGGCTGGCCGTCCTTTTCCACCAGGACGGTGTGCAGCGGGGCGCGCACGGGCGAACCGGCGGGGGCAATCAGGCCCGAACCCGGCGGCACCTCGGCCTGCGAGGTGGCCAGGTGCGTGACGTTGGCGGGCAGCCGGTAATGCGCGGCCAAGCCGGCCGGGCCGTCGTGGACGCTGCCGGCCCAGTACACGCGGATGCCGTGCTGGTGCAGGCGGTTGAATTCTTCGATGAGGAAGCAGACCTCGCTGGGCGCAGCCTGGGCGAGGTTGAGCAGGCCCCCGGACAGTACGACGAAATCCACGCGCTCGTCAATGGCCGCTGTGAACACCGCCGAAGCCGAACGATAGGGCGCCTCGGCAAGTCGCCGGCGCAGCGTCGGCGGAACTCCCAGGGGGCTGGCTAGGGGGTGATCGAGCAGCAGATCACTGGCGTGCAAAAAGCGAAATGCACGACCGTGGGTCATCAGGGCCTCCTTGCACTGAGATCGCGGGGGGCGGCAATGCCGCAGTGCGGCTACCGAAAGCGGGGCTGCCTGCTACGGGAAGGCGGCTGCGCCCGCTGATGGCGCTGCATGGTTGGCTACCGGTGGTAGCGGGGGCGCTAATTTAGCATCTGGGGCGAAATTGACCTAGCCGGATTTCCGCCCGCGACCGCCCCGCAAAACCCGCCTTTCACCCGCCAAAGGCGCTGTAACGCCGCAGGCCGCGGGCGAACGTGACGCGGTTGAGCATGATAAAGAACAGCACCCACAGCAGTTGGACGGTCAAACCGTACGCCAGGTCGGCCCCCTGCACCTTTCCCAGGAACACCGCGGCCGGGAAGTAAGCCAGGTACTGCAGCGGGATGGCTTTGACCACTGCTTGGAGCGATTCGGGCAGCATGTCCAGCGGGAACATGTGCCCCGAGAAGAAGAAATTGAGCAGCATATACACGAACAACAGGGAGTTCACTTCCAGGAACCAGAAGCCGATCATGCCGATGGTCGATTCCAGGAAGAATCCCAGCAAAAACGCCATGACCAGCGACGCCAGAAAGGCGGCCATGGTGGTGGCGTCGGGCCAGCCCTGGCTGAAGTAATCGCGGCACAGGAAGAACACCAGGGCGAACGGGGCGGCCGCCATCGTGTAATAGACCAGCTTGTGGGCGATGCGGCTGAGCAGCAGAAAGCCCACCATGTCGACCGGCTGGATCAGGTACTTCTTGATTTCGCCGTCGCGGATCTGGCGGGCGATGCCCGAGGCCAAAGCCGGCATGCTAGAGAACGCCCGGCTGACCATCGTCAGCAGGTAATAGGCGACGAAATCCTGGTAGGAGTAGTTGGCCAAGTCGGTGCGGCCAGTCGCCTGGAAGATGGCTCCCCACAGGAAGATCTGCGTGACGATCGGCAGAAACCGCATCAGCGTGCCCAGCGCGAAGTCAGCCCGGTATACCAGGCGTTCTTCGATGGCGATCCGCAGGATCGTCCACCAGGTTGCTGCTCGCGCTACCATTGCAGGTTCCGGTGGGCAACAAAAAAGGGGGGCGCAGTGGCGTTGGCCGGCGGCTCAGTCTTGCTCCTCGGCCTGCACTTGCTGCTGTTTCTTGCGGCGGCGCTGCTCCTGCTGGGCCTCGGCCTGGAGTTCTGCCCACAGGGTGTCGCGGCGGTGAATCATCAGGCGTGCCAGCCCTACGACGGCTACATAAATGCCAATCGCCAGCAGCGCCATATCCCAACCGTTCATTGCGACTCCGTTCTGTGCGGCAGGCTCTCGCGGGGGAGCAGGAGTTCATCGTGCCGGTTTGGGGTGTGCTTGTAAAGACGGGCGAGGTTGGACGCCCGCCGCCGTCGGACCGTCGCTGGGGGCGGTGCGGGACCGTCTCGGAACCCCCAAAAACGGACACGACAGACTGCCGCGGTGGCTGGTTGCCGCCGCGATTGGGGGCAGGTTTTGGCTCCCCGGCGTGGGAAGTTCCCTTTCTGCGGAGGCCGTGCAACCGCTGCAATTGGCACGGCTGCTACGTACGCGACACCAGCCGTTTTCCTGCGGTTCTCGCGGCAACTACAAGTTTGACGGTCCCAAGGGCGCAACATAGCTTTGAGAACCGGGCGCTAGCACTTTTAAAGGGCAGTACGAAGAACAGGGCACAAACACGCAGCTCTGGGCGTGCCTCGCGACCGGTGACTTCGTTCATGGAACTTGCCGACCCGCCAGGTCCTTGTTGTTCGACCCGATGCAACCGCCTTCCCAGCCACTGCCTCCGAGCTCTGCCCCCCCAGCCAACGTTGGGACGCCGGGAGGCATTGCGCCCGGCCAGAACGCGGTCTGGGATGAGAATCGGGCCGAGAATCGTCTGGTCCAAGCCCGGTTAGGCGTAGCCAGCAGCCTCTTTACCGCGCTGCGCTGCAAACATGCCGATACCGCCAGCCACAGCCTCCGCGTGACGCTCTGCACGGCATCGTGGGCGATGGCAATGGGCATGTCGGAAGAACAGCGCGACGTGATGGAAGTGGCGGCGCTGCTGCACGATATCGGCAAGATTGCCGTACCCGACAACGTGCTGCTGAAGCCTGGCCCGCTCACCCGCGAAGAAATGGCAGTGATGAACCTGCACCGCCGCACGGGTGTGCAGATCCTGCAATCGTCGTGCACCTCGGCCGACGTGCTGGAGATCGTGGCCGCCTCGGGCGATTGGTACGACGGCTCGAAAACTCACTCCCCCAAGCCGGCGCAGCGAGAGGACATTCCGCTGGGCGCCCGCATGTTGGCCATTGCCGACGCCTACGACGCCATGACCAGCAACCAGGTGTTCCGCCGGGCACTGCCGCGCGAGCGGGCCATCATGGAGCTGTACAAGTTCGCCGGTACGCAGTTCGACCCGAAGTTGGTTGACAGCTTCGCCGCACTGCAAGAGCGCAGCCAGTTTGAAGCCCATGAGCGCACCGTGCGCCGCTGGCTGGAATCGCTCGATCCGGAAACCGTCAACGGCATGTGGGGCCTGAACCAGGCTCCGACGGAAGCCCCCGCGCTGATCCCCGAAGCGTTGTTCCGCGAGCGGCTGATCGACAACCTCCGCGACGCCGTCATCTTTGTGGATACAAACCTCCGCGTGGTAGCCTGGAACCCCGGCGCGGAGCGCATGACCGGCATCTCGGCGACCAGCATTTACCAGCGGCCCTTTGGCCCACAGTTGCTCGAAATTCGCGATTCCGACGGCATCCTGCTGCACGAACGCGAGTGCCCCGTGGCGGCCGCTTTGGCGACTGGCGAGCAGCGCATTCGCCGACTGATTATCCGCGGCCGCGGCCGGCAGGATCTGTCGGTCGAGTTGCACGCGGTGCCGGTGGTGGGCGGCGACGGCATGATGTACGGCGCGGCCGTGACCATGCACGACGTGTCGCCTGAGCTGTCGTTGGAAGCCCGTTGCCAAAGCCTCCACGACGCGGCGACTCGCGATCCGCTGACCGGCGTGGCCAACCGTGCCGAGTTCACGCGGGTGCACGAGATGTTCGTGGTCGCGCACCTGGAACGTCGCCGGCCCTGCTCGCTGATCATCACCGACATCGATCACTTCAAGCAGGTGAACGATACCTACGGGCATCAGGCGGGCGACGATGTGCTCAAGGCGTTCGCACGACTCCTCAAGAGCAACTGCCGGCCGGGCGACCTGGCCGCGCGGTTCGGCGGCGAGGAGTTCGTCATCCTGTGCGCCGATTGCGATAATTCGGTCGCCAGCCAGCGGGCGGAAAGCATTCGCCGCCAGTTCAGCAACCTGCCGCACGACGCGCTGGGCGGACGCACCTGCACGGCCAGCTTTGGCGTGACCGAAATCCAGGCGGGCGATACGCCGGGAACGATGGTCGCCCGGGCAGACCGCGCCCTGTACGACGCCAAAGAGCGTGGCCGCAACCGCGTGGTCCAACTGGGCACCGGCTTGCAGGCCGCCGACGACGAAATGGCTGTGACTCCCAGCCAAGGCGATTCCAACCTGGTGGCCGAGCAGTCGCTGGTCTCGACGGTGCCGCTGTCGATGATCATCGAGAAACTGCGGGGCTTTGTGGCCGACCATCAGGCCGAGATCGTCCGCGTGACCACCCACGAAGTCCGGCTGAAAATCGGCGGGGGCGGGTTCTTCTTCCGCCGCTCGTCCGATCGCAAGTGCCCGTGCTTCATCGACCTCACGTTCGAGGAGATCTCCGGCAAACAACAGGGGGCTGATGGTTTGCCGAAGAACATCCGCACGCGGATTCGGGTACTCGTTTCGTTGCAACGGCAGCGCGACCGCCGACGTCGCGACACGGCCGAACGGGCACGGCAACTGTTGGCCAGCCTGAGGGCCTACCTGATGGCCATGGAAGAAACGCCTGGTTTCACGGTCGATCTGCCGACTCCTGAGCCGGAAAGCCCCGAGGCGAAGATCCTCGCCAAGCTCCGCGAGCAGGGCTAAGCCGCGCGGTTTGCTGCCGACGCACCGAGCCGAGGGGGCGGGGGAGATTGGCTACTGCGCATGCGCCGCGCTCGGCGCATACTGCTAGCGCAGTGTGAAACGCACGTTGGGCGAACCACGGCTGCCGGCTTCTCTCGCCCACGCTTGGGCTGCGCTACTTAGCGTTCGCGACCAGATCGCGGTAGTACTCGATGGAGCGTTGCAGCCCTTCGTTGAAGCTCACCTGCGGCTCGTAACCGAGGATGCGGCGAGCCTGCGAGATATCGGCCAGGCTTTCGCGAACGTCGCCAGCCCGAGCCGGCTCGTGGATCGGCGCAACGTCCGTACCCAGCAGATGATTGATCTGCGCGAGCAGTTGCAGCAGGCTGGTGTTCTGGCCGCAGGCCACGTTGAACACCTTGCCTGCGGCGCCTTGGGCATCGGCCGCCAACAGGTTGGCGTGCACCACGTTGGCCACGTAACAGAAGTCGCGCGATTGGTGGCCGTCGCCGTAAATCTTGGGCCGTTGGCCCTTGAGAATGGCCGTGACGAACAGCGGGATCACTGCCGAATAAGGGCCGCTGGGATCCTGCCGCGGGCCAAACACGTTGAAGTACCGCAAGGCGACAGTTTCAAAGCCGTAGGTGGCCGTAAACGCCTGGCAGTAATACTCGGCGGCCAGCTTGGCGGCGCCGTAAGGGGAAATCGGCGCCGGCAGATCGGTTTCGCGCTTGGAGCTGGTGGGCTGATCGCCATAGGCACTGCTGGAAGCGGCGTAGACCAACCGCCGCACGCCCGCCCGCCGCGCGGCGTCGAGCAAGTACAGCGTCCCGGTCACGCAGGCGGCGTGGGTATCCAGTGGGCGGTCGACGCTCCGCGGCACCGACGACAGGGCCGCCTGGTGAAACACCAGTTCGATCCCATCTACTGCCTGCGCAATCGCTTGCGGATCGGTCAGATCGCCTTCGACGATCTCCAGCCGGGGATGGTTCGTGTCGAGGTTGGCGCGGTTGCCGGTCGAGAAATTGTCGAACACGCGGACGTGATCGCCACGCGCGAGCAAGGCATCGACCAAATGGCTGCCGATGAAGCCGGCACCGCCGGTAACCAATACGTTGGACATCCCCTAGACCCTGGTGATTAAAGGTTTACAGCCGCTTTGACATGCGCCCGCGTACGGGCGCACGCCCACCAGTATCGTAGCCTTTTCTAAGCGCGCGGGGCAGTCCACTTCGGCCAACCGGCGGCCGTGGCTCTAATGCCGGTTCCATTCCCACGATTCGGCCAACGCCGAGCGGATCAGCACCAGCAAGGCATTGGGATCGTAGGGCTTACGCAGAAAATACTGCGCCCCGGCCATGCGCACGTCGCGCAAGATGCGCGGGCCTTCCATCGCCGAAACCACGATCACGGGGATGCCGCAGGTCTGCGCGCTGTCGGTAATCCGGCGGCAGACCGCCAGACCGCTCATATCGGGCAGCCGCAGATCGAGTAGAATCAGGTGAGGCCGATCCTGATGGGCCGAAGCCAGCCCCATTTGGCCAGAATTGGCGGTCAAAACGTCAAAACCCAGCCGTTGTAGCCGCTGGCTGAGGACGGATACCTGATCGCGATCGTCGTCAATGATCAGAATCGAGGGGGGAGTAGCGGGAGCCGACGACGACTCGGGGGTCTCCAAACAAAGCAGGTCCATAGCAATAGGGCCGTCGTGAGGGAGAGCCTTGCGAGGGTCAGCCGCAAAGCGTCGGGGAACAGGCGTACGACAACCCGGCGATGCGGAAGCGTAGGTCAGTCCTGGTGCGCGGTCAAATCGCGGTCTTCGGCAGACCCGCCGCTAGCCGTTAAGGTTCCTCACTCAATGGTGGGGTGGTGGCCGCCAAACTATTGACGGGGGCGATCTAACTCATTAACTTTCACTGATGATACGGTCGATGAATCCGCCAACAGAAAAAGCGTTGGCGCGAGACTTTCCTGCCTACCAGTACGACCTCCCGCCTGCGGTGTTTCTTCATGCCTTGCCGCTATCTGTTTTCTGCTGTGATGTTGGCGTCCGGCCTGCTGCTGGGGGCCACCAGAAGTTCCGCTCAGGCCGACGAGGGCCGCATTAGCTTTATGAACGATGTGATGCCTGTGCTGACCAAGGCAGGCTGTAACATCGGACCGTGCCACGCCAAGGCCGGCAACGGTCAGAATGGCTTCCATCTGTCGCTGCTGGGCTTTGAGCCGCTGGAAGACTACGAAAGCCTGGTGAAGGCTGCCCGCGGTCGCCGCGTCTCGTTCGCCTCGCCCGAGAACAGCCTGGTTCTGCTCAAGGGCACCTCGCGGATCCCTCACGGCGGCGGCATGCGGCTCGATCCCAGCTCGCCCGAGTACACGGTGCTGCTGAATTGGATTCGCCAGGGGGCTTCCTACGATGGCGACACGGCCCCCAAGCTGGTGAACTTCGAGGTTCAACCAAGCGGCGGCACCTTGGAGCGTGGCGCCCAGATCCAACTGAAGGCGCTGGCCCACTACAGCGATGGCACCGTCCGCGACGTCACCCGGTTGGCCCTGTTTGAATCCAACGAAGAAGCCATGGCCTCGGTGACGCCGCAAGGGCTGGTCACCGCCGGCGATATCGCTGGCAACGTGGCCATCATGGTCCGCTTCCAGGGCAAGGTGGCCGTGTATGGCGCCGCTGTGCCGCTGGGGGCCCCGGTGGCGAACTTGCCGGAGCCCAAGAACTTCATCGATGAGCTCGTCTTCGCCAATCTGCAGCGGCTGGGCATCCCGCCCTCGGAACTGTGCGACGACGCAACCTTCTTGCGTCGCGCCACGCTGGATATTGCCGGCCGTTTGCCCACTGAAGCCGAGACCGCGGCCTTCATGGCCAGCACCGCTGCCGACAAGCGTGAGCAGTTGGTGGACACGCTGCTGCGGAGCCCCGATTACGCCGACTTCTTTGCCAACAAGTGGTCGGCCCTGCTGAAGAACCGCCGCGATTCGTCCAGCGACATGGTGGCCAACTTCGCCTTCCATGCCTGGGTGCGCGACAGCTTCTTGTCGAACAAGCCGTACGATCAGTTCGTGCGTGAGCTTTTGGCGGCAACCGGCACCGTGGTCGATAATCCGCCGGTGGCCTGGTACAAGCGCGTCAAGGATTCCAAGCAGCAGATCGAAGACGTGGCGCAACTCTTCCTGGGCGTGCGGATGCAGTGTGCCCAGTGCCACCATCACCCCTTCGAACGTTGGAGCCAGGACGACTACTACGCTCTGACGGCGTTCTTCAACCAGGTGGGACGTAAGCCCTCGGGGGTCCGCGGCGAAGACCTGATCTTCCACCAGCGTGGTGTTGCGACGGCGGTTAACGTGCGGACCCACCAAACGCTGAAGCCGGCCGCGTTGGGCGATGCCATGCCCGACATCGCTCCGGACGAGGATCC
>Ga0180216_1003094_pt1 | contig 13384 bp, 15 predicted proteins | sample eDN3rd37CBELigMG_FD_128879 | JGI IMG/M metagenome (GOLD analysis project Ga0180216, IMG submission 128879) | Enriched Miracle-Growth compost microbial communities from Emeryville, California, USA - eDNA 3rd pass 37_C BE-Lig MG (version 2)... ... | reverse complement strand
GATCGGCATTGCGACAGCGATGCTGCTGGTGCGCGGCCGCTTCTGGGGGCGATCGCTGCTCGATGGGATCGTCATGTTGCCTTTGATCCTGCCGCCGGTCGTCACGGGCTATCTTCTGCTCATTTCGTTCGGCCGGCGCGGACCGATCGGTGCATTTCTCGCCGACTATTTCGGGATCGTCTTTTCGTTCCGCTGGACGGGTGCAGCGCTTGCCTGCGGCGTCATGGGGTTCCCGCTGATGGTACGCGCGATCCGCCTCTCTATTGAAGCGGTCGATTGCCGACTTGAAGAGGCCGCCGGCACGCTTGGCGCCAACCGGGCCTGGGTGTTTTTCACGGTGACGCTGCCGCTCGTCGTGCCCGGCATCATCGCAGGTATGATCCTGTGCTTTGCGAAGGCGATGGGAGAGTTCGGCGCCACCATTACGTTCGTGTCGAACATCCCGGGAGAAACGCAGACACTGCCTTCCGCGATCTACACATTCACGCAGGTGCCAGGTGGAGACGCAGGGGCCTTCCGTCTGACGCTCATTTCCATCGGCATCGCGATGACGGCACTGTTCGCGTCCGAGCTGCTGGCAAGACAGGCCAAAAGGCGGCTCGAGGTTGCATGAAGCTTGCTGTCAAAATTCGCCATTGCCTGGGAAGCTTTCTGCTCGATGCCCAGTTCGAGACCGGCGGCGGTCTTGTTGCGCTGTTCGGGCGCTCCGGCTCCGGCAAGACATCGATCGTCAATACCATCGCCGGGCTGATACGCCCCGAGCATGGCTGCATCAGCATCGGCGATGTCACGCTTGTCGACACGGAGCGAAGCATATTCGTACCCCGCCACCGCCGCAGGATAGGTTACGTCTTCCAGGAAGGCCGCCTGTTTCCCCATCTCACGGTTCGTCAAAATCTTCTTTACGGTCGCTGGTTCGCACCAAAGTCCGAAAGACGCGAGGATTTCGACAGCGTTGTCGAGTTATTGGGGATCGGGGGGCTGCTCGCGCGTCGGCCTGCGGGATTATCCGGTGGTGAAAAGCAACGTGTGGCTATCGGACGGGCACTGCTTTCTGGCCCGCGAGCACTACTCATGGACGAGCCGCTCGCCTCTCTCGACGAGGCCCGCAAGGCGGAGATTTTGCCCTACATCGAGCGGCTGCGCGACCACAGCCGGCTGCCGATTATCTATGTCAGCCATTCCATAGCAGAAGTGAGCCGCTTGGCGTCCACAGTCGTCCTTCTATCGGAGGGCAAGGTCGTCGCGGTCGGCCCGGTTTCGGATGTCATGCAGCGTTTGGACCTTTTCCCTCTCACGGGCCGAGCTGAGGCTGGCGCCATCATCGAAGCGATCGTGGAACGGCATGACAACGACTTCGGACTGACGGAGCTCAGCTCCCGCGCAGGGCGCTGGATGCTGGCCAAGCTCGAAGCACCCGTTGGCACGCGGATCAGGCTGCGCGTCCGTGCTCGTGACGTCGTTCTCGCCAGGTCGCAGCCGTCGGACTTGAGCACCCTTAATATGATGGCTGGTACCGTTGCCGAGATCAGCCGAAGCGATGGGCCGATTGTTGATGTGCGGGTCAACTGCAACGGGGAAGACATTACTGCGCGCATCACCCGCTATTCGCTCGAACGACTGTCCTTGTCGCCGGGCGTACCGGTGTTCGCGCTCGTCAAGAGCGTAGCCCTCGATCGGCGCAGCCTCAGTGGTCCTATCGATGCGTTAGCATCCCGAGCGGAGCCGGAGGCTAGCAACAAATAGAATGGGACGCTAAGCATCTTCCTCGAATTGAGCTCGCGGCTGATCGCGTAACGCCGTTTCGAGTGCACGGAGGTCGGCGGCAGTTGCTTCCGCTGCAGCCCGCTGGATTGCACGATAGCGGCGGGCGACTTCGCGACCGAATTGTGTCAGTTGCGCACCGCCGCCCCCCGCTCCTCCCATCTGGGTTTCGACGAGCGGCTCACGGAAAATATGATTGATTTCGTCCACCAGCAGCCAGGCGCGCCGATAGGACATGCCCATTTCCTTCCCGGCAGCCGAGATCGAGCCGTGCTTGGAGATGAGCTCCATCAGTTCGATCTTGCCCGGCCCCAGGAAGCCGGAGGCACCGAAATCAATGCGGATGGTGAGCGAAGCATGCCGCGCATTTTTGCCCTTCGCCGCCGCGCGGCGTGTACTTTTCCGTGGAGCCTGTCGCATTGTTGCTGCTGAGTTGTTTGGGAGCCCCCTGTTGGCGCCCACCCCGTTCCGAAACTGAGCAGGTATCATGCCATAAAATGCACTCGTCGAGGACGACAGGCCCTCAATGCCGAGGCAACTTTATCCGATTGATCAGTAATCCCGGCCTTTTCGCGACTCGCGAACCGCAGCTTGAAAGATGGACAGACAGCTGCTTTCTCAAAGCTCGGTCGAGATTTTGGGCAATCCTGAAGATCCCTTGATCGACGTAGGGCTGACATACCATCGAGCCAGTCGAAGCCCTGCTCCGGTAACCTTCTCCGCAATCTCCTAATCCAGCCGCCCCGCACAGGCGTTAGCTGTGTCAGACGCAGGTGCCAAGCGGGCGCACTATGGAGATCTTTCTCTTCTTCCTCGCCGCAATCGCGGGTGGCACCATGAATGCGCTCGCGGGCGGCGGAGGTCTGATCACTTTCACCCTTCTGCTCATGGTTGTTTCGCCGGTCGCGGCCGACGCGACCAGCGCGGTCGCTCTCGTCGCCGGCTATCCCGCCGCGGTCTGGCGCACTCGAGAGGAACTGCGCGAGGCGGTAAAAAGCTCCTGGCTCTGGCTGCTGGTCGCGCCCGCCGTGCTCGGCGGATTGAGCGGAGCGCTCCTCCTGAGCTGGTCCGGTAACCGTGGATTTCTCGCTGCCGTGCCCTGGCTCGTGCTGGGCGCAACACTACTCATCCTTCTGCGTCCTGTTCTCACGTCCAAGAAGCGCCGCGACGGCTTGCGGCCTGATTTCGCGCCGCGGGCATGGCCGATCGCGATGGGCGCCATGTTCCTGGTGGCTGTCTACGGCGGATTCTTCGGAGCCGGAATCGGCATCCTCGTCATCGGCGCTCTGGGATTGATGGGCCTGGGCGACGTGCGCCGGGCAGTGGCGGTGAAGAATCTAATCACCGGGTGCATGCGGGGCGTCGCGGTGCTCACGTTGATTGCCGACGGGTCAGTCAACTGGGCCTACGGCTTGCCGATGGCTGTAGGCGGCCTGATCGGAGGATATCTCGGAGGCCTCATCTCGCATCGGGCGAACCGCAACGTGGTGCGCACGTTGATCGTGCTGATCGGATTTACAGTGGCCGGATATTACTTCTGGAGGCTCTATGGCCCACTGGAGATGCACGTCATCAGCGATTAATGCGTAAGGCAGGAGCACGTGAGCGCTCCTGCCTCAATCATTGGAAATGCCTCGTCAGTACCCGAAGCCGATAGCGACGCCCGGCCCTCGCCAACCACCATGTCCCCAGCCGGAGTAGAATCCAAAAGGACGCCTATAACGATAAAACGGAGCCGGACCATAGCCGACGAGCCGTGGACCGTAACCGTAAACCCGTTCCGTGTAGCGGTAGTAATAGGCCGGCGCGGGCGCATACGCGTATCGGTAAGCGCGCACCGGTGCCGCATAATACGCAGGCCGGTCGCACCAGCCACCAGCCAGTGCTTCATTGCCGGTGCCCGCCAGCAGGGGAACTACCAGCAGCAGCGCGGCAATTGCGGAAATACGCATCGTCAGACCTCCACGCTTAACATCCCGTTGCGCGTTGAACCGTTCAGGAACGCGGAGGTTCCAGACGTGTTCCGACGCCGGCCCAATTCGGGACGTGAAGGCGAATCGAAAGTTCAGAGATGGTGAATGCGCATATGCTCTGATTTGGATTAGGACGCGTTGGCAACAGCTGGGTTAAGCTGTGGCGGTCTCGATCTCCGCGGAGCCCTCACGATGACGTTCGATCTCTCGTCGATTTTGTGGCTGGTCCTCGCGCTTATGGTGCTGCAGCCGCTGCTGGTCAGCCGATGGCTGACGTTCAAGCGCGCCCAAGCGATCCGGGCCATGGAGAAATCGAACGGGACGCGGGTCATCACCATGATCCATCGCCAGGAGCGGCGTAGCCTGTTCGGTTTCTCCGTTGCCCGTCATATCGACCTCGAAGACGCGCAGACCATCATCGCCGCGATCAAGGAGACGCCGCCGAACGTCCCGATAGATCTCGTGCTTCATACGCCGGGCGGCCTTGTGCTCGCGGCAATGCAGATCGCCCGAGCCATAGAAGCACACCCGGCCAAGGTGACCGTTTATGTTCCGGTCTACGCCATGTCAGGCGGCACGCTGATCGCGCTCGCGGCCGATGAGATCGTGCTCGGTGAATTCTCCGTTCTCGGCCCCATCGATCCGCAGATTGCCGGGCTACCGGCGGCGAGCATCGTCAAAGCGCGGGATTCGAAGCCGCCAGAAGCGAGCTTCGACCTCACGCTTGTTCTTGCCGATGTCAGTGAGAAGGCTCTCGCTCAGGTGAAACGCGGCGCCGTGGAGCTGCTCACGCCGCGGCTCGATCAGGCCTCGGCAGAGGCCCTGGCCGACAAGCTCGCCGGCGGTCACTGGACGCACGACTATGCGCTCACCGCGACCGAAGCGAAAGAGCTTGGGCTGCCCGTGGAGGTGGGGATGCCCCGAGAGGTCCTCGAGCTGATGAAACTCTATCCGCAGCCGGTCCAACAGTCCGCGGTCGAGTTCCTGCCGATCGATGTGCCGACCAAGCGCAGAGTGTGACCACGACAGCTGGAACACCGCGATCTGCTGAAGCAGTGGGTCACCGTTCGTTTCCCGGTCAGATCAATCCGGGCACGGGAATGTGAGGTTCACCCACGGCGTCTTGAGCGAGCACTCCCTCGGACCGGCGGCCTTGCGCTGAGCTGTTTCCGGCTCCGCCTCGCTGGGCGGAGTGCCGGGCTTGGCCGCCCGCTCGCGGTCGGTAGATCCGGGTATGGCCGACGTATCGGTAGGCGGCGACTTGGCACCATCCTGGGCTACAGGCGGAGTGCCCTCACCGGAAGGGGGCGGCGTGACCGCTGCAGAAGTGCCTTCGGCAGAGCACCGCTCCAGATCGGCCGGAGCTCGCTTCCAGATCATGGTCTCGCTGAGCAGCTTCGTCCCGAGATAGCCCATGACCCGGAGCTGGTCCTCGCCCATGGGTTTCAGCTCGACGCTGTACTTGGCATCCTGCTCGGGATCGTAGATCCAGCCCTTGTCCCAGACACCGCTGCCGACAGGCTTGACTTCACCCAGGATCTGGATCCCGCAGGCCTGTGCACTGTCCGCATCCTTAAGCCAGACGAGCTTTCCGCACAGTCCCTCGTCGCAATCGGTGATTTCGACGGCGCCGCGGCCAGTGTGGTCGATCCACACGCCCCTCGGATCAGGATTCGCTGCTGCTGAGCCGGCAGAAAACAGAACTACTGCGGCAGAAGCCGAAAGCCAAAACGCTCGACGGATGTGCATGGCGCACCTCTCATGATCTTCGACTGTACTTCTCGTGCCCCGGCAAACACTGCCGGCTCTTGGGCGAAAGTGCCTTTCAAGGTCACCCCAGCGCTGTTTCTGAAGGAACACTTGGGAGTAAACTGTGGCCGATAAGTACTTATTTACGACCTGCGACCCTGACGCGCGGCGCGAGACCCATGTTTTTCTTGCGTTCACGACCCATCTATGTCAGCAGGGGCTTGTGCTGAGCGCAGGGGATTGCATTCAATTAGTCCCTTTATCGCACACCTGTTTCTTGGTTTGGCCATTTGGCACTTCCGAATTCCCCCTGCGCTCTATCGGCTGCAACTCTCAGTCTCAATGGGAGTTGCGGGCCCGTATGAACGCAGATGAGGACTGAGGTAATTTGCAGACGAAGACATTTGCTGAGCTCGGGCTCAGTCAAAAGGTTCTGGCGGCCGTAGAGGCTGCCGGCTACACAACTCCAACTCCGATCCAGGCAGAAGCTATCCCTGTCGCGCTCACTGGGCGCGATGTGCTCGGGATTGCCCAAACGGGTACGGGCAAGACGGCGTCGTTCGTTTTGCCGATGATTACACGTCTGGAGTCGGGCCGCGCACGGGCGCGGATGCCACGATCCCTGATCCTGGCGCCGACACGCGAGCTTGCCGCGCAGGTGGCGCAGAGCTTCGAGAAGTATGGCACCAACCACAAGCTGAGCGTGGCGCTGCTGATCGGCGGCGTTTCGATGGACGATCAGACCCGCACGTTGGACCGCGGTGCGGACGTTCTGATCGCCACGCCGGGCCGCCTGCTCGACCACTTCCAGCGCGGCCGGGTCATGCTCATGGGCGTCGAAATCCTGGTCATCGACGAAGCCGACCGGATGCTTGACATGGGCTTCATCCCGGACATCGAGAAGATCTGCAAACTGTTGCCGCCGAAGCGGCAGACGCTGTTTTTCTCGGCGACCATGCCGCCGGAAATTCAGCGCCTGGTGGACAGCTTCCTCATCGACCCGGCTCGGATCGAGGTCGCGAAGCCCGCCACGACGGCGCAGGCCATAACCAAGCGCTTCGTCTACTGCCGCAACGGAGAAGCCTGGGCCAAGCGCGAGCAGCTCCGCCAGCTGATCCGTAGCCAGGATGTCAAGAACGCCATCATTTTCTGCAACCGCAAACGCGACGTCGCCATCCTCCATCGATCGCTGCTGAAGCACGGGTTCAACGCCGGTGCGCTTCACGGTGATATGGACCAGAAGAACCGGATGGAGACCCTGGACGCGTTCCGCGCCAGCGAAATTACCCTCCTTGCCGCAAGCGACGTGGCGGCACGCGGTCTCGACATTCCGGAAGTGAGCCACGTCTTCAATTTCGATGTGCCGTGGGCCGGTGACGACTATGTGCACCGCATAGGACGCACCGGCCGCGCCGGCCGCGAGGGCTTTGCAGCAACGCTCGTCACGCAGGAAGAGCTGAAGCTGGTCAAGCAGATCGAGGAAGTGACGGGCGAAGCGCCAATCTGGATCGGTGAGGCCCCGACAGAAGAGGACTTTGCCGAGGCGGCTGCACGCAAGCGGCGTGGGCGACGGGGCGGCAAGTCACAGAAGCAGGAGGCAAGCGCCCGGACAGAGCGCAAGCCGAAGCGCGAGCGGCCACGCCGCGAGAAGGCACCGGAGAAGCAGGTCGAAGCAGCGCAGAACGCGTCTCTTGAGCCGGCAGCTGCACCCACCGTGAGCCCATCGCGCAGCGAGAAGCCGCGCACGAAGCCCCGTGCCGTCGAGACGCCACGGCCTGCTCCCGAGCCGGCAGCGCGCCAGCCGCGGGAACGCAAGCCGGAGCCGGCAGGCGTAGGATTTGCAGACAAGATCCCCGCCTTCATGCGGCGTCCCGTCCGGATCGCTAAGGCGGCGAACGAGTAAAGAACCAGGGCGATATATTGGAATTTAGGTTTCGGCCGGAGTGCGTATGCGCTTCGGCTTTTTCTGTTGGGCCCGACGTGCTGCCGCCAGGGCAGCACGAGCCCAGGTCGCTAACTCATCGGTATCGTCGAGCAGATCGTCCGGCGCCCGCCAGTAGGACATGATGGTAGTGCGACCGTTCCTGGTCGCGTAGCGAAACGGAGCGAGTGACCTCGCCTCGAAATCGCTGCGGTTCACATCGTCGGCCTTGAGGTAGAGCGTATCATCGGACACCAGCGCGAACATCACGCCATCGCAGTAGACGCCAGCGCCTCCGAACATGCGTCGGATGCGGATCGAACCCAGCCCACTCAGCTGATCCCGCAGCAGCTCCAGAAACTCGTCACTGCTGGCCACAAGCGCCCCCCAGGTCAGAACGCGCTGCCGGGCTGCTTCAGAAACTCTTCCTCTTCGGGATTCGAGGTTCGGCCGAGGATGGCGTTGCGGTGTGGAAAGCGGCCGAAGCGGGCAATGATGTCCCGGTGTGCGATGGCATAACGGGTGTACTCGGCATCGCCGAGCGGCGTGAAGAGCTCGACGGCGCGCTCCTGGTCGGCCAGGTCCTCGCTGTGCTCGAACGGCAGGTACATGAAGGCGCGGCCGTCCTTGTCGAAGGCTTTGTCGAGACCGCGCTCAACGGCCCCGCGCGCCACTTCCACTGCTTTGTGATCCGTAGCAAACGCCCGCGGAGTGCCGCGGAACATGTTTCGCGGAAACTGGTCGAGGACGATGACGGTCGCGAGTGCCCGCCGCGGGCTCGTCAAGGCCGCGTCGGCCGGCAGGGCAGCGACCCGTTCGTGCAGGTTCAGGAAGCGGCTACGAATCAACTCGTCCGTCACTTCGCTCTTTCGGAACCAAGCCTCGCGTTCCAGCTCCTCGAACCAGAATCTCAAAACCTCGCCGACCCAGGGCTCATCGCCTCCGATGCCGGCCTGAGCTTCACTGGCGGAGCTGGTCATGTGTTGCAGATCCCCGAATAGGCAGCCAGGTGCCGCGGCAGACGAATTCAGCCCTTGATCGCCTCGAGGCGTTCCTTGGGGGCGGGCGCAAGAGTTACAGACTCACCGCAACCGCAGGCGCTCATCTGGTTCGGGTTGTTGAACACGAACTGGGAGGAGAACTTGTCGACCTTGTAGTCCATCTCGGTCCCGAGCAGGAACAGTATGGCTTTCGGGTCGATCAAAATGCGGACGCCCTTGTCTTCGACCACCTCGTCGAGCTTATCCTGCTCGGTAGCCCAGGTCATCGTGTATTCCATGCCCGCGCAGCCGCCGTTCTTCACGCCGACGCGCAGCCCCACCACATCCGGGCGCGAGGCCATGATCTGACGCACACGCTCAGCGGCGGCGTCCGTCAGGGTCAACACCTTGGGCCTTGGTCTTGCAGTTGCCATTCGTATCACCATCCAACGGTTCAAGGTCGTGGATGCTCGAATATATAGCCCGTTTCGCCATCATTGCGAGCCTGGGCTCCTTGGAACGGCCTCAGAACATGTTGAGCGCCATCCGCGCTTCATCGCTCATCCGGCTCATATCCCACGGCGGGTCGAAGGTGAGGTTCACGGTGCAACCGCTCACGCCCGGCACTGAGCTCACGGCATTCTCAACCCAGACCGGCATCTCTCCCGCCACCGGGCACCCCGGCGCCGTCAGCGTCATCTCGACCGTAACGTGCCGGTTGTCGTCGATGTCGATCTTGTAGATGAGCCCCAGCTCGTAAATGTCAGCCGGGATCTCCGGGTCGTAGACGGTTTTCAGCGCCCCGACGATATCGGCCGTAAGCTGCTCGAGCTCCTCGGCGGAGAGACTGGAGCCCTCAACCGGCGTGCCACCCTCGGTGACGCTCGGCGCGGAGGCACGCTCACTGTCACCCGCCTCCGGCCCATTCCTGTCCGTCTCCGAAATAAACTCCAGCACGTCCCGTTCGCGATGCTTCTCGTCCATGGCGCAATTCACTCCTTTGGCGCTCAGGCGAAGAACTCGTGAGCGCGAACCAGCGCCGCCGCGAGCGCGTCCACATCCGCCTTCGTGTTGTAGAGCCCGAACGAGGCGCGGCACATCGCCGGCACCCCGAAGCGGTCCATCAGCGGCTGGGCGCAGTGATGGCCGGCACGGATGGCAATCCCTGAGCGGTCGACGATTGTGGACACGTCGTGGGGATGCAGGCCCTCGACGCTGAACGACACGATCGAGCTCTTGTCCCGCGCGGTACCGAAGATCCGCAGCCAGTTGAACTCGCTCAGCCTCTCGTGGGCATAGGTGACAAGGTCGTGCTCGTACGCGGCGATCTCATCACGCCCGATCTGCATCATGTAGTTGAGCGCCGCGCCGAGACCAATCGCCTCCACGATCGGCGGTGTGCCGGCCTCGAACTTGTTGGGCAGCTGCCCGTAGGTGATGCGGTCGAGTGTGACGCTCTCGATCATCGAGCCGCCGCCCAGGAATGGCGGCAGCGCCTCGAGCAGCGCCTTGCGACCCCAGAGCACCCCGATGCCGGATGGGCCGTAAGTCTTGTGACCGGTGAACGCGTAGTAGTCGCAGCCGAGGTCCTGCACATCCACCGGCATGTGCACGGCGCCCTGCGAGCCGTCGATCAGCACCGGAATGCCGCGCTCTCGAGCGATACGGCAGACCTCCTTTACCGGCACCACCGTGCCAAGCACGTTTGAGATGTGCGTCAGCGCGATCATTTTCGTGCGTGGGCTGAGAAGCCGTTCGAACTCGTCGAGCAGGAACTCGCCACTGTCGGACACCGGCGCCCACTTCAGCACCGCGCCCTTGCGCTCGCGCAGGAAGTTCCAGGGGACGATGTTCGAGTGGTGCTCCATAATAGAGAGCACGATCTCGTCGCCTTCCTGGATGTTTTCAAGTCCGTACGAATACGCAACGAGGTTGATCGACTCCGTCGCGTTCTTCGTGAAGACGATTTCCTCGACCGAGGGCGCATTGAGAAAGCGGCGGACCGTCTCGCGCGCATCCTCGTACTTCTGCGTCGCGGTGTTCGACAGCAGATGAATCCCACGGTGCACGTTCGCATATTCGAACCGCAGCGCGTGATCCATCGCCTCGATCACGGACAGCGGCTTCTGTGCCGATGCCGCGCTGTCCAGGTATACGAGCGGTTTGCCGTAAACCTCGCGGAACAGGATCGGGAAGTCGGCGCGGTAGCGCTCGACTTCAAACCGCCTGCTGGCTCCGAATGCCGCTGTCTGTGTCACGTGCCGACCGGCTTTTATGAAGCCGTCCTCTTGTTCAGCCACACGCGGGCCGTTTCCATGAGCGCCTCGCGAACGGGCTCGTCCTCGACCTTCTCCATCGCTTCGCCGACGAAGGCTTCGATGAGAAGCGCCCGCGCCTCTGCCTCCGGAATGCCGCGCGACTTGCAGTAGAAGATGTGCTCGGGGTCGATCTCAGCCGCAGTCGAGCCGTGGCCGCAGATGACGTCGTCCGCGTAGATCTCGAGCTCCGGCTTGCTGTCGAACTCTGCATCCGGTGACAGCATCAGCGCCTGCGCCATCTGCTTGCCGTCGGTCTTCTGGGCACCAGGCTGAACGATCACCTTGCCCTGGAAAATGCCGCGCCCGCGGCCGTCGAGCACGCCTTTGTACAGCTCCCGGCTCTCGCAATGGGGCACCGCGTGGTCGACGACCAGCGTCGTGTCGATGTGCTCGTTATTGGCCGCCAGGAACGAACCCGAACAGTCGAGCTTGCCGCCTTCACCGGTGAATTTCACGAAGATCTGATTGCGCGCGAGCCCCGGCCCAGCCGTGAGCTGGAAGGCGCGGTAGGTCGCATCGGCGCCGATTTCCGCGGTGGCACTGCCGAGGTGCACGGCCTTGCCGTTCTCAACGATCGCTTTGACGTGGGTCACGGCAGCGCCCTCGCCGACCACGATTTCAGTCGCGGCGTTATGCTGATCCTCGTCCGCCGACCCCGCCAGAGGCACGAATGCCTCGACGAGCGTCACCTTCGCCCCCTTGCCGATGCTGACCACATTGCGCGTCGTAATCGATTTGCGCTCGGCGCTCGCGCGGGCGAACACCAGCAAAAGCGGTTTGTCGAGCTCTGCGCCATCCGCCACACGCACCACAGCGCCGTCCGTCGCGAAGGCGCTGTTCAGGGCCTCGATCGGGTCCTGATCGCGCTTCATGCCCACGATGCTTTCGCCGGCTTCAGGCGACTCGGCCAGCGCCGCGCTCAGCGGCTTCACGGCAAGCCCTTCCGGGAGCTGAGCGGTCGAAAGACCGGCGTTGAACGCGCCATCAATGACAACGACGCGATAAACATCGAGCGCTGCCAACGGACCGAGCGCCGCGTTGAGATCCGCTTCGCTCGGTGTTGCGGCCTTGCCGACCGCCGGCGCGAACGCCTCCTTCAGCACGCTGCGAAGGTCTGTGTACTTCCACTCCTCGACGCGCCGATGCGGCAGGCCGAGCGCCGCAAATGTACCAATGGCCCGCCGGCGCAGCTCGCGCACCGCCTCTCCGCCGGGGAGTTTGGCGGCGACCGCGTCGAAGCTTTCGGTGAAGGCCTGCTCGGCCTTCGTCTTCATCAAGCCCACGTTCATCTCGAAATCACCCGTTCGCTTCAAGCCGCCTTCGTGAACTCGGCGTAGCCCGACCGCTCGAGCTCGACCGCCAGCTCCTTGTCACCCGTCCGCTGGATGCGGCCATAGGCGAGGACGTGCACCTTGTCGGGAACGATGTAGTTCAGCAGCCGCTGATAGTGCGTGATGACCAGCATCGCACGATCCGGACTGCGCAACGCGTTGACGCCATCGGCCACGATCCGCAGCGCGTCGATGTCGAGGCCGGAGTCGGTCTCGTCCAGGACGCAAAGCGACGGCTCGAGCAGCGCCATTTGCAGGATCTCGGAGCGCTTCTTCTCGCCGCCGGAGAAGCCGACGTTCACGGGCCGCTTCAACATCTCCACATCGATGTTGAGCTTGGCGGCGCGCTCGCGCACGAGCTTCATGAACTCCGGCGTGGTCAGCTCGGGCTGCTCACGTCTCTTGCGCAGGGCGTTGAGCGCCGTGCGCAGGAAGGTGAGGCCGGCGACACCGGGAATCTCCATCGGATACTGGAAGGCGAGGAACACGCCCTTCGCGGCGCGCTCGTCAGGCTCCATCTCGAGCAGGTTCTCACCATTCCAGAGGATCTCGCCCTCGGTCACCTCGTAGTCCTCGCGACCGGCGAGAACGTAGGCGAGCGTGGATTTGCCCGACCCGTTCGGACCCATGATCGCGTGCACCTCACCCTTGGGGATCACAAGGTCCACGCCCTTGAGGATCATGGTGTCCTCGTCAGCGATCTTCACGTGCAAGTTCCGGATCTCAAGCATCTCCACGTCTCTCCTTCGAGCGCCTGTCAGCGCCCCACTTTCATCACTCGCCCGGCCTCACGCGTAGGCGGAGCCGGTGTCCTTTCCATTGCTCTGCGCCGTCCAGTAACGGTCGAAGGCGGCGCTGGCCGTCCGTTCCGCTTCCTCCTGGCGCGTCTTCAGCTGCTCGATTGTCGCGACGAGCACGCTGAAGTCCTTTCCGTTCGCTCCTGGGACCTGCCGTACCCGCGCCAGCTCCGCACTTACCTTCGAGGCTTCGTGCTTCAGGGCATCGGCTGCTGCTTCTGCCTGCAGCCACGCCCGTTCGAGCTGGGCAATTTCGGTCGACATCTCTTCGTTTCCTCCGCTGACAACCGGGGCTGCGGCTCTCGTCCTTGTGGCCCCGACGCTACCCTCTTGACCGTGTGCCCCACGCCTGAATGCCGGCCCAACAATGCGGGCCGGCATCAATCCTTATCCCACCGAGCCTTCGAGGCTGATGCCGATCAGCTTCTGCGTCTCAGCCATGAACTCCATCGGCAGCTGCTGAATGACGTCGCGGACGAAGCCGTTGACGATGAGCGCGACGGCCTCTTCCTCCGACAAGCCCCGCTGCATGCAGTAGAAAAGCTGGTTGT
>Ga0180216_1003093_pt1 | contig 13387 bp, 12 predicted proteins | sample eDN3rd37CBELigMG_FD_128879 | JGI IMG/M metagenome (GOLD analysis project Ga0180216, IMG submission 128879) | Enriched Miracle-Growth compost microbial communities from Emeryville, California, USA - eDNA 3rd pass 37_C BE-Lig MG (version 2)... ... | reverse complement strand
GCGCGCAGGAGATGCTCGCGCTTGCCCGCACCGACGCCTTGCCGCATTTCCGTTTCGACGCGGCCAAGCTCGACGCCACCGCGGACTATGTCGCCGACGTGATCCGCGGCGCGTATCCGGACCTGCGCGTGCCGCTGCATGCGCGCTGGCGCCATTTCGTCTTCGGCGGCCGCGATCTGTGGCGCGCGCGCGCGGCACAGGCGACGTGGCCGGACAAGGCGGCGCAAGCGCGCGCGGCGTTCGATCTTGCCATCGTCTCGGTGCTGCTCGATGCCGGCGCCGGGCCCGGCTGGCGCTATCGCGACGAGGCGACAGGCCTCACCATCGGCCGCTCGGAGGGCTTGGCGCTCGCTTCGCTGCGCATGTTCGAGGCCGGCCTGTTCTCGGACGATGCGCGCGATCCGCTGCGCGCGGATGCGAGCCGCCTCGTCCGGCTCACCGCCTCTGAACTGGCGCATGGCTTCCAGGTGAGCGCAGACAATCCCCTCGCCGGCCTCGAAGGCCGCGCGGCGCTGCTGGCGCGGCTCGGCCGCGCCATGGCGGACAACGCAACGGTGTTCGCCAAGGCGGATGCGGCGCGCGCCGGCGGCCTGTTCGACCATCTTGCCGCGCAGGCGGACGGCCGCGATCTGCCGGCGGCCGAGATCCTGCGCGCGCTGCTGCTGCATCTCGGCGGCATCTGGCAGAACCGGCTGTCGCTCGGCGGCGTCGCGCTCGGCGATACCTGGCGGCACAGCGCGATCAAGCGCGACGACGCCGGCAACGGTTTGATGCCGCTGCACAAGCTGTCGCAGTGGCTGAGCTATTCGCTGATCGAACCGCTGCGCGATGCCGGCGTCACCGTCAGCGATGTCGACGGCCTCACCGGATTGGCCGAGTATCGCAATGGCGGCCTGTTCATCGACAGCGGCCTGTTGAACTTGCGCGAGCGGGACAAGGCGAAGGCGCCGTTGCCCGTCGATGCCGAACTGGTGGTCGAATGGCGCGCGCTCACGGTCGCGCTGCTCGACGCGCTGCTGCCGCTGGTGCGGGCGCGGCTGAACGTCACCGCCGCGACCTTCCCACTCGGCGCGCTGCTCGAAGGCGGCACCTGGGCGGCAGGACGCAATATTGCCAAGGAGAAGCGCGCCGACGGCGCCCCGCCCCTCACCGTCATCAGCGACGGCACGGTGTTTTGATCGCGAGAGGATGCAAGCCATGAACGGCGTCACGATCATCGACCACCCTCTGGTGCAGCACAAGCTGACGCTGCTGCGGGACAAGACGCGCTCCACCAAGGTGTTCCGCGAGCTGTTCAACGAGATCGGCACACTGCTCTGCTACGAGGTGACGCGCGATCTGCCGCTCGAGACGATCGACATCGAGACGCCGCTCGCGCCGACGCGGTCGCCGATCGTCGCCGGCAAGAAGCTGGTGCTGGCGCCGGTCGGCCGCGCCGGCAACGGCTTCCTCGACGGCATGCTCAACCTCGTGCCGTCGGCGCGCGTCGCCCATGTCGGCGTCTACCGCGATCCGCGCACGCTCGGCGCCGTCGAATACTTCTTCAAGGCGCCGGACGACATGTCCGAGCGCCTGGCGCTGATCCTCCATCCGATGCTGGCGACCGGCAACTCCGCCGTCGCCGCCATCGACCGCCTCAAGGAAGCCGGCGCCAAGACGCTGCGCATCGTCTGCCTGTTGGTGACGCCGCAGGCGGTGGAGCGCGTGCACGCGCACCATCCCGACGTGCACATCTGGACCGCGGCGGTCGACGACACCATCAACGAAGCCGGCTACATCCTGCCCGGCCTCGGCGATGTCGGCGACCGCATGTACGGCACGCGCTGACACGCCGGCGCGGCGCATTGTCGCCGCCCGCCGATTTCAGCAACAACCGCAAGTTCGAGCAAAGCGGCGTTTTGACAATGGCCGCGCGCGCCTATGTGTAAGCTCGTGAGGCGGCGTTCACCGCCATCGCTTATGCGCGCTGCACGACATTAGCCACGTACCGCGGCCGCGGCTTCGCTTTTCTTTCACCGGTAACAACGAGGACATCATGCCGACCATCAAGACCCAAGACGGCACCGAGATTTTCTACAAGGACTGGGGCAAGGGCCAGCCGCTCGTCTTCCATCACGGCTGGCCGCTGAGCGCCGACGACTGGGACAGCCAGATGCTCTACTTCCTGTCGAAGGGCTACCGCGTCATCGCGCACGACCGCCGCGGCCACGGCCGCTCCTCGCAAACGGCGGGCGGCCATGAGATGGACACCTACGCCGCCGACGTCGCCGCGCTCGCGCAAGCGCTCGACCTGCGCGAGGCGATCCACATCGGCCATTCGACCGGCGGCGGCGAAGTCGCGCGCTACGTCGCGCGCCACGGCAAAGGCCGCGTCGCCAAGGCGGTGCTGATCGGCGCGGTGCCGCCGATCATGCTCAAGACCGAGGCCAATCCCGGCGGCCTGCCGCGCGAGGTGTTCGACGGCTTCCGCACCGCGCTCGCGGCCAACCGCGCGCAGTTCTTCATCGACGTGCCGTCCGGCCCCTTCTACGGCTTCAACCGGCCGGGCGCGACGGTGTCGCAAGGGCTGATCGACAACTGGTGGCGCCAGGGCATGATGGGCGCGGCCAACGCGCACTACGAATGCATCAAGGCGTTCTCGGAGACGGACTTCACCGAAGACCTCAAGGCGATCGACGTGCCGGTGCTGATCATGCACGGCGAGGACGATCAGGTGGTGCCGATCGCCGACTCCGCGCTGCTGGCGATCAAGCTCGTCAAGAACGGCACGCTGAAGACCTACAAGGGCCTGTCGCACGGCATGTGCAGCACGCATCCGGACGTGATCAACCCGGACCTCCTCGCCTTCATCCAAGGCTGAGCCTTCATGGGGGCGGGCGGCGAAGGCCCCCGCCCCCATCCGCTTACGCTTCCAGCCAATTCTCGACTTTCAAACCACGCACGCGTTTGAATTCGTCGGCATTGGCTGTGACAATGATGGCCCCGACTGCCCGGGCGTGCGCAGCAATCAGCATATCGTTGCTGCCGATCGGCGTCCCGGCCGCTTCGAGGCTTGCGCGGATGCCGCCATAGTCGGCGTCGGCTGGCGGCTCGAAAGGCAGCACGTCAATCTCGCCGAGCAGGTCGGCGACCGCCTTGGCGAGGCGCGGCGACCCGCTCTTGGCGCAGCCATAGCGGAGTTCAGCCGCGACAATGATGCTGGTGCATACACTGCCCTCGCCCACTTTGGCGATGCGCCGCGCCGCGCGCCCTTGCGGGTTTCGAATTAGGTCGGACAGGATATTCGTGTCCAGCATGTAGCGCGTCACAGCACGCGCTCCGGCGCCGGTATGGGATCGTCGATGTCCGGAAACGGTTCGTCGAGCGGCGTCATCGTCTTCAGCAACGCGACCAAGCCGCGCTTGCGCACCGGCTCGATCACCAAGCGGTCGCCGTCACGGTGCATGATCGCTTCATCGCCTGGCAGTTCGAACTCCACCGGGATGCGAACCGCTTGGTTGCGGCCGTTGCGGAATAGTTTGACGTGCCGAGTCCCTGACATCCGCGAACCTCCGTGGCATATGCTATAAACATATGCTTCAAGAAATCATGGCGCAAGCCCCCGGGCTATCGCGAAACGGCGGTGTATGGACCCGCCGCCACCCCACCCGGTCACCTCGCTGCGCTCGGTGAGCGACCCTCCCCACAAGGGGGACGGTAAGAAGAAGCCCTACCCCTCCTTTCACCCATAAGCCTTCGTGCTGCCCGTCGTGCTTCCGTTGCCGCTTGTCGCGCATTTGACAGTCGTGCCGCGTTCATTGCGATCGACGCGTCACAGCTGATCGCCGCCGCGACGACACTTGCAAGCAGTCCGGATTGAGAAAGCGAAAGGATCTGGATTAAATAGCTCTATGGGGAACGGCGTTTTCATTCACCGCTCGGATTCGATCTACGACGACAGTCCCGCTGAGCGCTATCAATTTCCCAGTCAATATCTCGGGCGCGTTAATGCCTGTGTCGGCGACTGGATCGTATATTACGAGCCTCGCAAGGTAGCGGATACACGCGGCTATTTTGCTATTGCGAAAGTTCAGCAGGTCATTCCTGACCCGGCAACACCCAGCATGTACCTCGCTATCATCGAGCCTGGGAGCTATCTTGACTTCGCAACGCCGGTCCCATTCAGCGACGATTCCGGCATGGTGATTGAACGCGGTGTACTGAACGAAGAAGGACGGATTTCAGGCCGGGCGCAGTCGGCCGTCCGCCCGCTCTCCCCAAGCGATTTCAATCGTATTGTCGCTTTGGGACTGAATGATAGTGAGCCTGTTCTTCCGCGCACTGGCGAAACTGCGCTGGCGCTGGACCTTCGCGAAGAACAATCGCCGTTCGAATTCGAACAAGCCCGCGACCGCGCGAGCTTCACTGTGTCTCGAATCGTGCGCGACCGGATTTTCCGTCGCACCGTATTGCGCGCCTATTCAGAGCGCTGCGCCGTCAGCGGTCTCAGGCTGATAAACGGCAGAGGGCGCGCGGAGGTCGCAGCGGCGCACATTCGACCGGTTGAAGCCGACGGTCCCGATATTGTCAGCAACGGAATTGCCCTCTCCGGCACCGTCCATTGGATGTTTGATCGCGGGCTGATCAGCCTGTCCGACGACCTGCAGATTCTCGTGTCGCGGCAAGCCAACGATCCGGATGGCATTCGGGCTCTTATCAATAAGAGCGGCTACGCGTTCGCACCTCAGCGAGCCTCTGAACGTCCGCATTCCCATTTCTTGCAATGGCATCGCGCGCATTGCTTCAAACAATGAGGATTTCGGACAATCGCTTTCTGGCTTGTAAACCGTGGATGCCCGGGACAAGCCCGGGCATGACGCCGAGAGTGCGGCGGCGACAAGCGTATCACCGCTCCTACCCCCATCCCCCTCGCTTCGCTATCGCTGCGCGAGCGACCCTTCCCACAAGGGGGAGGGTGAAGAGCGCGAGCGGCGTAGGGAAGCCCCCTACTCCTCCTTGTACCCATAGGCCTGCGCGTTGCCGGTCGCGCCGTAGTACTTGAACGGCAGGAATTTGCCGGTCATGCCGAGCTTGACGCGGTCGCCCTTCGGATCCGGCTGGCGGTCGATGGTCATGTCGAAGTCGATAGCCGACATGATGCCGTCGCCGAACTCCTCCTCGATCAGCAGCTTCATCGCCGGGCCGTTGACCAGCACCAGCTCGTAGAGCCGGTAGATCAACGGATCGGTCGGCGGCATCGGCGTCGCGGTGCCGCGCATCGGCACCTCGTTGAGCATCGTCTCCTCGCTCTTCGTCAGGCCGAACAGCTTGGCCGCGTTCGCCGCCATCGGCTTGGTCATCTTGTGCTGGCCGAGGATCGCGCCGACGATCAGGACCGGCGACATGCCGCCGATCGTCTCGCAGATGTGCTTCCAGCTCCAGCCCTTCTCGCGCTTGATGTCGAGCAGCTTTTCGGTCAGATCGGCGCGTTTCATGTCAGTCCTCCCGGTGTCGGATGATCAAATTGAGAACGATGCAGTGAGGCGGGCACCCACCCTCCCGGAGGAGAGGCTCGACCGCTTGAGCGGAGCGAGAGCGGTCGGGGTGGGGTGAATTTTTGCGGGCTCACGGTCACCCCACCCCGGCTCGCTGCGCGCGCCGAGCCTCCCCCTCCAGGGGAGGGTAGCCGTCGTCCGGGGCGACTCCCGGGCGTACGACGGTCACATTCCGCGGATCGTAAGCCGCGCCCCTGTCGAAGCTCTTGGAGCGCGCGACCAGGAAGTCGATGATGTGGTTGCGCACGGCGTAATAGAGCGGATGCTTGTGCACGTCGGCGCGCGCGCGCGTCTTCGGCAGCGGATTGTCGACGATCTCGGCGATCACCGCGCCGGGGCCGTTGGTCATCAGCACCACCTTGTCGGCGAGATAGATCGCCTCGTCGACGTCGTGCGTGATCATGAACACGGTCTGGCCCGTGGTGAGGCAGATGCGGCGCACCTCGTCCTGCAGCGTGCCGCGCGTCAGCGCGTCGAGCGCGGAGAACGGCTCGTCCATCAGCATGATCTTCGGCTCGATGGAAAGCGCGCGGGCGATGCCGACGCGCTGCTTCATGCCGCCGGACAATTCGGCCGGGCGCTTGTGCTCGGCGCCGGTGAGGCCGACGACGTCGATGAAGCGCTGTGCGTGGGCGTTGATCTGCGCCTGCGACCAGCCGCGGTGCTTGGAGGCGACCGCGTAGGCGACGTTGCCGATGACGGTGCGCCAGGGCAGCAGCGCGTGGCTCTGGAAGATGACGGCGCGGTCGAGGCTCGGGCCGCCGATCGCCTGGCCGTCGACGATCACCGTGCCGTCGGACGGACTGTCGAGGCCGGCGAGGATGTTGAGCACGGTCGTCTTGCCGCAGCCGGAATGGCCGATGACGCAGACGAACTCGCCGCGCGCCATCGACAGCCACAGGTTCTCGAAGATGGTGGTTTCGCCGCCGCCGGGTTTGGGGTAGCGTCGCGCGATGTTCTCGATGGAGATGAACTTGTCGCTCATGCGCGCTCACTCCGGAAACGTCACGAGCCGCGTCAGCCGCGCGAGCATCAGATCGAGCAACATGCCCACCACGCCGATCAGCAATATCGCCGTTATAACGGAATTTATCGACAAATTATTCCATTCGTTCCAAACGTAGTAACCGATGCCCGTTCCGCCGACCAACATCTCGGCGGCGACGATGACGAGCCAGGCGATGCCGATCGATATGCGCATGCCGGTGAGGATCGTCGGCGCGGCCGCCGGCAGGATCACGGTGAAAGCCTGGCGCAACGTGCCGACCTCGAGAGTCTTCGCGACATTGAGCCATTCCTTGCGCACATTGGCGACGCCGAACGCGGTGTTGATCAAGGTCGGCCACAACGAGCAGATGAAGATGACGAAGATCGCCGACAGGCTCGAGTCCTTGATCGTGTAGAGCGCGAGCGGCATCCACGCGAGCGGCGAGATCGGCTTGAGCACCTGAATGAAGGGATCGAGCGCGCGGCTCATCAGCGGCGACATGCCGATGAGAAAGCCGACGGGAATGGCGAACAGCACCGCGAGCAGATAGCCGGTCAGAACGCGCGCGATGGAAAAGCCGAGCTGGATGCCGAGGCCCTTGTCGTTCGGCCCTTTGTCGTAGAACGGGTTCTTGAGCTGCTCCCACAGCTTGGCGCCGACCTCGAGCGGGCCCGGCATCGCCGATTTGCCCTGCGTTGCGGTCACGCCCATCAGCTTGGCGTATTCGGGATCCATGGTGGCGGCAGGCCCGGTGCCGCTGACCGCGACCTGCCACACGAGAAGGAACGCGACGAACAGCGCGATCGACACGATCGCCGCGCGGAGGGAGAGAGAAAGAGTCATGGGCGGTTCTTCTCCCCTCCCCCCGCGGAGCGGAGCGAAGCGGTGGCGAGGGGTCGGAGGTGGGGGGCCGCCTCACCGAAGCCGCCCCACCCCGACGCCTTCGGCGTCGACCCTCCCCGCCGCTCGAAAGTGCTCGCGGGGGGAGGGAAAGAGACCACAACCGCCTTCTGCATCACGCCGCCTTCTTGATCTTGAACGAAGCGAGATACTCCTCGGGCTTGGCCGGATCGAAGGTCTTGCCCATGACGACGAAGGTCTTCGACGTCGCGGTCGGCGGTGTGAGGCCCATCTCCTTCATCTGCTTCTGCATATCGGTCGCCAGGAACACCTGCTCGGCGACGCCCTTGTAGTCGACCTCGCCCTTCACCTGGCCCCAGCGCTTCATCTGCGTCAGCATCCACACCGCGAAGGACTGCCAGGGGAACGGATCGAAATCGACGCGCTTGGGATCCTTCTTGATGCCGCCGAGCCCGTCCGCGTAGGTGCCGGTCAGCACCTGCTCGAGCACCGTCACCGGCGCGTTGATGTAGTTGGCCGGCGCGATCGCTTCGGCGATCTGCTTGCGGTTCTCCGCCTTGGCGCTATAGGCCGTCGCATCGACGATGGCGCGCGACAATGCCGCGAAGGTGTTCGGCGCCGTCGCGATGAACTCCTTCGATGCCGCGAAGGCGCAGCACGGATGCCCGTCCCAGATCTCCTTCGACAGGATGTGCAGATAGCCGACGCCGTCATAGATCGCACGCTGGCAGATGTTGTCGGGCGCGAGGAAGCCGTCGATGTTGTCGGCGCGCAGGTTCGCGACCATCTCCGGCGGCGGCACCGAGCGGAGCTGAACGTCGGTGTCGGGATCGAGCCCATGCTCGGCGAGGTAATAGCGCAGCAGATAGTTGTGCATCGAATAGTCGAACGGAATGGCGAACTTCATGCCCTTCCATTCCTTCGGGTCGCGCTTGTCCTTGTGCTTCATCGCCAGGGTGATGCCCTGCCCGTTGATGTTCTCGATCGCCGGCACGACGAAAGGCTGCGGCGTCGAACCGAGGCCGAGCGAGATCGCAACCGGCATCGGCGAAAGCATGTGCGCGGCGTCGTATTCTTTGTTCAGCGTCTTGTCGCGCACCACCGCCCAGCCGGCGGTCTTGACCACGTCGACATTGAGACCCTGCTTCTCGTAGAAGCCCATGGGCTTGGCCATGATGATCGGCGTCGCGCAGGTGATCGGGATGAAGCCGACCTTGAGATCCTTCTTCTCCAGCGGCCCGCCTTGCGCGAAGGCTTCGGTCGCCGTCTTCAAGGGGAAGAATTGCGAGAGCGCGGCGAGCGCGGTCGAAGCTCCGACCGAATGCAGGAAGGCGCGCCGGGTGGGCGCATCCGGAATGACAGCCTTGAGCACGGCCGCGGCGACGACATTCTCGTAACGCTTATCTTCGCTGGCGAGCGTCTCACGCAGATGAAGCTGCGCTTCGTGGTCGTGTTGCGCCTGGTCGACGTGGTTTCCGCAGGTGCAGCCCCCCACACGCTTCGCATCGAACGGATTGTCGAAAATGGACATCGAACCCCTCCCTCGCGGCCGCTTGGCCGTGCTGTCGCTGAGAAAAGAGTTGAGCAACAAGCGTGCCACAGCCGCTGCGGCCGATTGGCAGCGGTAACGGGCACGCTTCGGCATTGATTTTGCTGAGAAGATTTCAGAACGCGCTACGAGGTTTCGTCTCAAGCGACATTTCGTAGGGCTTCCTACGATTTTTCGTATAAACGCGCGACGAGTCCTGGGATGACGCCACTGGCCATAACCGCCCCTGCCGCAGAAAACGGCATTTCCGTCTACGGGCCTGTCTTCAATTTCAGCAGCGATCCGATGATCGTTGTCGACCCGCGCGCCGACGCCATTTGCGATGCCAACCAGGCCGCCTGCCGGCTGCTCGGCCATGATGGCGCGGCCTTACAGGCCATGGCGGCCAGCGCCTTATTCCCGGACCAGCGGCCGGCGCTGATCGTCTTCTCTCAAGCGGTCCTGGCGAAGGGGCACTACTGGACGCGCTCTTTGACGGCCTGTCATGCCTTGGGCCGCGAGATCGCGCTGGAAATCACCGGCAGCCTGATGCCAACCGACACGGGGCCGATGCTCCTGTTCACGCTCGGCGATCTCGCCACGCGCGAGCGCCGCGCCATCGACGCCGCGGCGGAAACCTTCGTGCGCGGCGGCATCGCCGAATGGCAACGGGTCGAACGCGTCTTCCGCGACATCGAACGCGAGAACCAGTTGATCCTCCGCGCGGCGGGCGAAGGCATTTACGGCGTCAACGCCGAGGGCAAGACCACCTTCGTCAACCCGGCCGCCGAGCGCATGCTCGGCTGGCGCGCCGAGGATCTGGTTGGCCGCGACATGCATACGATCGTGCATCACAGCCGGGCCGACGGCTCGCACTATCCGGAAGTTCATTGTCCGATCTACGCCGCCTTCCGCGACGGCGCCGTGCACAATGTCACCGATGAAGTGTTCTGGCGCCGCGACGGCTCGTCCTTCTTCGTCGAATACACCTCGACGCCGATCCGCGACCGCGGCGTCGTGGTCGGCGCCGTCATCGTGTTTCGCGACGTGACGCAGCGGCGCGAAGCGGACGAAAAGCTGCGCGCGGCGCACGAGGAAGTCGATCAGCTCCGCCAGCGGCTCGAGTTGGAAAACGCCTATCTGCAGGAGGAAATCCGCCTCGAAGGCAACCACCATGGCATCATCGGCCGCTCAGCGGCGATCCAGAAGATCCTGCGTCAGGTGGAACTGGTGGCGCCGACGGAGGCCAGCGTCCTCATCACCGGCGAGTCCGGCACGGGCAAGGAGCTGATCGCCCGCGCCATCCACGAGGCGAGCCGGCGCAGCGATCGCCCGCTCATTCGCGTCAACTGCGCGGCCATCCCGCGCGAATTGTTCGAAAGCGAGTTCTTCGGCCATGTCAAAGGCGCGTTCACGGGCGCGCTGCGCGACCGCGTCGGCCGCTTCGAGCTCGCCGATGGCGGTACCTTGTTCCTCGATGAAGTCGGCGAGATTCCGCTCGAGCTGCAGAGCAAGCTGCTGCGCGTGCTGCAGGAAGGCAGCTTCGAGCGGCTCGGCGAAGAGCGCACGCGCCTGGTCGACGTGCGCGTCATCGCGGCCACCAACAAGGACCTCAAGGAGGAGGTCCGGCGCGGCCGCTTCCGCGAGGATCTCTATTTTCGTCTCGATGTCTTCCCGGTGCATTCCGCGCCCTTACGGGAGCGGCGCGACGACATCCCGCTGCTGGCGCAGCATTTCGTGCGCGGCGAGGTGCGCAAGCTCAAGACCGGCGATCTGCGGCTGAGCGAAGGCGATGTGCGCAAGCTCGTGCAATACGACTGGCCGGGCAATGTCCGCGAACTGGAGAACGTGATCGAACGTGCCGCGATCCTCGCCCGCGCCGGCCGGCTGCGCATCGATCTGCCCGAAGCCGGAAAATCGACGTTTGGGCCAGTGCGGACCACGTCATCACGCCCGGCGGCGGGCAACGGCAAGCCGGCGCTCTTGACCGACGAACAGCGCCGCGACCGCGACCGCGCCAATATCCTGGCCGCGCTCGAAGCGTGCGGCGGCAAGGTGTTCGGTCCCGGCGGCGCCGCCGAGTTGCTGGAGGTCAAGCCGACCACTCTCGCCTCGCGCATCAAGGCGCTCGGCATCGCCACTTGATTCAAGACGAGGCGGACGCCGGCATTGAAGCCGGCGCCCGTCGCACTCACGCCGCCGCGACGGCGGATGTCGGAGCTTTGTACGGCAACCCCTCCTCGATCGGCAGCGACGGATCGCGTGACCATTCGTTCCAGGAGCCGAAATACAGGCTGACGTTCTTGATGCCGGCCTCCTTCAACGCCACCAGAGTGTTGGAGGCGCGCGCGCCCTTGAAGCAATAGAGCACGACCGGCGTATCGGGCGTCACGCCGACGCTGGCGCATTCGGCCAGGATTTCCGCCGACGACTTGAACATCGGCCCCGCCGATGTCGGCTTCATCATCCGATACCATTCGATCCAGACCGCGCCGGGGATGCGCCCTTTGCGCGGGCAGAAGTCCTTGCCATAGGGCGAGGAGGAATCCGCGATCCATTCGTCGACGTCGCGGGTGTCCAGCTTGATGACATTGGGATCGGCGACGGCCGCCTTCATGCCTTGCAGGTCGACCAGGATCGAGGCCGCCTTGGGGTCGACATCGAAGGTCGCGGGCGTCGGCGCCGGCACCTCCGTCGTGGTCGGCAGGCCCGCCGCGGTCCAGGCCGCATAGCCGCCGTGCAGGATCGCGACCTTCGGATAGCCGAGATAGGTGAGCAGCACGTAGCCGCGGCACGATTGCCCGAAGCCGGAGTTCATCGACTGCTCGTAGACCACCGCAGTCTCTTTGCCGGACAGGCCGGCGGCGCCGAACACGGCGGCGAATTTCTCGCGCATGGCGGCGACGCCTTCGGGCGTCGAGGTGGCGAGATAAGTGAAGATGTCGTGGATGTTGACGGCGCCTGGGAGATGACCGGCGGCGTAAGTCGCCGGATCGCGCGTATCGATGAGGACGATGTCGTCCGAGGGCAGCATTGACGAGAGTTCGGCAGGCGTAACGAGCACTTTCTCAGTCATGGGTCGCTCCTACTGGATGTTCGACGCTTCCCGGCGTGATCATCTTGGACCGCAGGTGGCCAGCCTGAGTTCGGGCCGTTGTGCTTTCTCCTTTGCGCCGATGCGTCCGGTGCCCCGAATTAGTGCGCCATGTCGGCGAGCATCTTCTTGAGCTGCTTCGTGGCCGGCGTGACGATCGCGACGAAATAGGCCTCGCGCAGACGCCGCTGCGCCGCGCCGGTCGTGACGTAGCCGCGCGCGCCGCAATGGAGCATCGCCGCATGCGCGGCGGCGACCGAGGCTTCGCCGGCCGCGAGCCGCGCCTCGATCACGGCGCGCCAATAGCCGGGATCGGTTTCGAAGGGGGTCGCGCACAGCGCGGCGACATTGTCCTCCATCGCGCCGAGTTGCTCGGCGATGTGCTCGGGCTGCACGTCGAGATATTTGTTCACATGGCCGAGGGGCCCCTTCACCTGCTGCATCAGGTTGATGCAATCGCGGATGAGGCCGAAGGCCATGCCCGCCTGCAGCAGGACGAAGCCGGCGCGGATCTTCCGGATGTAGGCGTCGCAGGGATCGGCGATGATGGCGTTGTCCGGAACGAACACGTCGCGCATCTGCACCGCGAAGGTGCGCGTGCCGTCGAGCGCCACGAATTTGGTGTTGTCGGCGAGCGTCAGTCCTTCGGACGCGCAGGGCACGATCGCCATCACATTGCGCTTGCCGCCCTCCTCCACCTCGAACACCGCGCCGAAGTAATGGTCCGAACCGAGATTGGAGACGAAGGGCAAGAGGCCGCGCACCACGTAGCCGCCTTCGGCGCGCCTGGCCTTCAGGCGCAGGTTCTCGATGCCGAAGAACGACTTCATCGGGTTCGACAAAGCCGTGCCGCCGAGCGCTTCGCCGGCGGCGACGCGCGGCAGCAGCGTCTCCTTCAGGTGGTCGTTGTCGGAGGCGAAGATGTACCAGCCGAGCGCGTCCTGGCACCAAACGCAGAACGAGGTCGACAGGCAGTATTCGCCCGCCGCCGCCATCGCGCGCACCGCGGTTTCGATATCGGGCGCGCCCACGGCCGGCACATGCGCGGCAAAGCCGCCGAGCCGGCCGTAGCCGCGCATCACCGCGTCGGGGTAATAGCCCTCGGCGTCGATCTTCTGCACCAGGGGCGCAAGCTCGCGCGCAGACAAATCCCGCATCGCGGCAATGACGTCCGCGCCGGCGGACGGCTCATCTTCGTTGCGGGCAACCGAACTCTCGAGCATCGCGCACCCCTCATTGCGTCGGACGTTGAAAGAGAAACGGCGCGGGATTGCCGCGCCGTCCGATCACGCCAAGGTCACGTCGAGATTGACCGGCCGGGTGAAGGTGTTGGCGACCGGCGACCACATTTTGGCATGCGCGATCAGCGCGTCGAGCTCCTC
>Ga0180216_1003091_pt1 | contig 13390 bp, 18 predicted proteins | sample eDN3rd37CBELigMG_FD_128879 | JGI IMG/M metagenome (GOLD analysis project Ga0180216, IMG submission 128879) | Enriched Miracle-Growth compost microbial communities from Emeryville, California, USA - eDNA 3rd pass 37_C BE-Lig MG (version 2)... ... | reverse complement strand
GCGGGGGGGGGGGGGGGGGGGGGGGGGGGGGGGGGGGGGGGGGGGGTTTTTTTTTTTTGGTTTTTTTTTTTTTTTTTTTTTCTTTTTTTGCGAGGGACGGCCCCGTTCCTCGCCGTGCTCGATGTTTTTGCATTTGCTGCAATGTGTACAGTAGCACCGTACACACCGTGCTATGCCTGGTGGTGTGCGGTCGTGAGCGGCAGCGGACGGTGCGTAAAGGTGCGGCGTGCGCCGTCGCCGCCGCCGCCAAAGTCGTGGGCACGATCGCCGTGGCCGCGCAGCAGCCACCGCGTCGTGACGAGGCCGTCCACGCCCACCTGAAGCCACCGGCAAGGATGGGCAGCGCCAGCAAGGGTAAGCCGACGTGCCGAGTCCTGGTTGTGCTGCCCCAGACGCATCCGCACCGGCCCGCGCGCGTGGATGCGGCCCGTGCTGATGCCCACTTCGGCGCCCAGCCCAAAGCGGTAGCCGTCCGCAAACCTGGCGCGCCGAGCACGCTGCGCGCGGCATGGCTACTGTCAGCACGCCGTCGCGCCTTGCGAACCGGTCCGCGGCGGGCACGCATACCGCGTGGATGCATTGTGGAAGACGCAGGCCGCGTCGACCCGCTGCAGAAACTTGTCTGCCTCGGCCTGGTTCGACGTCAGGATGGCTTCCGTGTGGCCGCTGCCGTACCTGCAAAAAGAGAGTGACTGGACAACCACCGCCAGTGCTGCCCCACGCGTTAACGCAGGGGCTGATCCCAATGTCCCCGGGCGCTGCAGCGCACCGGTGGATGTGATCGATGGCGGCGTCGGTGTCGTCGACAATCTCGACGGTGGCGGCCAGCGCCGAGTACTCGTGATGCAGCGACTCCGCCGGCGGCAACTGCGGCGGTCGCCGCCCGACGGCGCATCCCGCGCGACTCTGTCAGACTCCAATCTCTAGTGCGCCGCCGTGCGCCACCCAGCGTGCAACGGTACGTTGAACGCGGCCGCCGCGCGCGGGCCGCCGTACAGCGCGACGTTGGCGGCCTGGAGCGCCTTGAGGACCAGGGCGGCTTGCCCGTTCGCCACCTAGTCGATCGGCGGCCACAACCGGCGGCGGCCGCGGGCATCAGCGCGGGCTCGACCGGATGGCGCCCTATGGACGCAACCGCACGAGCGCCTGATGCAGCAGCAGCGTCTCCATGGCGTTGCACGCGGACGGGTAGTCCGTCTTGGCGTCCAGCACCACGGGAATGGCCATGCCCAAATCGACGTCCTTGTCCAGGTAGACGTGGCAAATACCTGGCGTGGCAGCACACAGACTTGGCGCACGTGCCCTTAGTTGGGAGCACCGCCGTAGCGGCGGCGGACGGCGCTGGCGCCGCCCGCCTACCCTCGGCGTGGCCCATAACGGGGATGCGCGTGTGGGTCTGGATGTAGCGCACGAGGGCGCCGGAGCCGCGCGGGATGACCAGGTCGATCACGTCGTCCAGCGCCAGCAGCTGGTCGATCGTCTCCCGTGCCTCCACCAGCCCAACGAGGCCCGCCGGCAGCTCCGGCGGCAGCGCCGCGGTGATCGCCTGCATGGGCAGAGTCGACCGCGCCGAAGCCGCGCGGTCAGCCGGTACCCCATGCGGCGGGCGCGGCCGGCGCGGCCGCACCTTGTGCAGCGCGCGGTTGGTGTGGATCGCCTCCTTGCCGCCCTTGATGAGAAGGCCGTTGCCGCTCCGGAGCGCCAGGGCGGCCACCTGCGGCAGCGCGTCCGGCCGCGACTCGACGATCACCAGCAGCACGCCCAGCGGCGACGTCCGCTGCTCCAGCACGAGCCCCTCGGCCAGCTCGGTGCGCCGCAGCACCTGCCGCGACACCACCAGACACGGCACACACCCACGCGCGCGCGAGGGGGGGGTCGGCGTTGGTCGGCGCCGTCGGGCCGCAACGGCCGCTGCCGCAGCCGCACCTTGTCCAAGGGCTCGTTCTCGGGCGCCGCGATCTGGCGAATGCCCTCGACGACGGTCCGGTACTTGTCCAGGGGCAGCTTGAGGCGTTGCAGCAGCGCCGGCGCGAGGCCCGGGTTCTCCGCCACGTCGCGCGCGTTCGCCGCCAGGACCACGTCCGACGCTGCCCGCAGGGCGTCCGCCACCCGGTTCAGGACCGCCGACCTGGCCACGCGCACGACACGGCGGCGCTGGGCCGGAGGGGAGGTTCGCACGTGCGCGCGGGCATCGCCAGCGGTGCGTGTTCGCCCGGCACGTACCGCTGGGCCGACGTCAGGCTCCGCAGCGCCAGGCTGGCCGCCCGGGCGTCGACGGCCATCGCCCTTGGGTCGCGCTGCGATTCCAGCGCCATCGTCGGGCCCGCGGTGGCTCGGCCGCCGCCGCGCCGCGCCGTTAATTGCGCTTCCAGCGACTTTGTGCCGCTCCCCAGCACGTCGTCCCTGCCCCCACCCCCCTGCCGCGCGCCCGCCCCACCCCCGCCCGCCGCAGCGGCCTCCACGAGCGGCGCCCCGCCGTCGCTCGTCGCCGTCCGTCCGGTCCACTGATGACGTCATCGGTCGCGATGGCGGGCGCGGCGGACGCGGCGGACGCGGCAGCGATGGCGGCGGCGGCGGCGGCGGAGGCGCGGCCGCCGGTGGCCGTGGCGGCGGTTGGCAGCGGCGGCGGCGGTGGTGGTGGCGGTGGCGGCGGCGGCGGCAAGGCCATTGGTGGCAGCAGCGGGGCATCGGGGCTCTTCCGCGCCGCGCAGATCGCGCTGCTGTGGGCCGTGGCCGGCGCCGCCCTCCGCGAGCCGGAGCGCCTCTTCTCGTACCACCCGATCCTCGCCGTCGTCGGCGTGCTGTGCACCTGCGAGGCCGTTATTACCGCCATCGACCTCCGCACTCTGACCGGCCCTGCGGTATGCCTGCCTGCCGCGGAGGGGGGGCGCAGCGGCGAGTCGCGCCGTTGCTGAGCCAGGCGCCGGCCCTGCCGCACGTTGGTCGAACAGCGCCGCGCCTTGGTGGAGCGCCACTGGCAGCTGTCGCTGGCGGCGTTTACGCTGCAGAGCGCCGCGTTCGCTGTCGCGTACGCCAACAAGGTCGTCCACGGCAAGGTCCATTTCAAGAGCTGGCACGCGTGGTGCGCCGCGTGGGCCTCTCGCCGCACGGGACGCCGCGGGCCGCGGCCGTGCTCACCCTGAGCTGCCCCACCAGTCGGTCGCCTTTCGGTCACAGGATCGGCACGGCCGCGCTGGTGGTGGCGGCCGTCCAGGTGGGCGCCGGCTGGCTGGCGCACTTTTGCCCGGACTGGACCGGTGGCCGGGCGACGGCGTCCAAGCTGCTGGCGCTGCACCGGGTCGCGGGCTACTACACGCACGCGCTGCTCTTTGCGACTGTCCTGGTGGGCCTCTCCACGGGCTGGTTCGCGCGGCTGCGGCCAGAGCTGTGGGAATACGCCGCCGCCGCCGCCGCGACCGTCGCGCTCGCGGCCGGCCTCTTTGTGCGCCAAGACCTCGGCACGACCCGCCGCGCCCTCGCTGTCCTGCTTGGGCGGTGAGCCCCCTGTACGTAGCCGTCGTCTTCCCAGTCTGTACCACTACGCCCCGCATTGCCATCCATCGGTCGCTCCATTCGTGCGGCTGAGCGCGATCGCCGAACACCGGCTGCCCACGGGCAGCCCGCCCTGAGGATTGCCGCGCTGCCGTCCGCGCCGGCCGCGGCAGTCAGCGCGAATGCCCTGCCGGCCCCCCGCCGACGCCCGAGGGCACCGCGCCCTGGCCCTCCCCCGCGGCAGCGCCTCGCCATGCGGGTGCGCACGGCACGCACCCGGTGACCGGGCATACGCGGGCACCCGTGGATCGGGCTCCACGACGCTGCCAATTCGGATGACGTCATCGGCCACGCGGCCGGCGCAGGCGAACGGCGGCGATGGCGCGCGACGGCGGACGCGGCGGCGGCGCGGCGGCGGCGGCGGCGGCGGCGGCGGCAGCAGCAGCAGCTGGAGGCGGCCGGGCGGGTGCACGGGCCGCTGGCGCGAGCACCGGCCCCTCCGCCATCGACCGGACCACCCCGTACGCGCCATGCCGCCGTTGCTCCTCCGCCGGGCCACGCACGCGCCTAACCTCGGCCCGCGCCCGACCCATTCCTCCCCACTCGCTGCAGGGCCTACACGCCGCCCGCCGGGTACGCGCTCTTCATGGAGGAGGTCGCCAGCGCGCTGCCCGACACGGACGACCCGGACGCCGAACTGTGGCTGATCCGCATGCCCGACCAGGTGCGGCACTGGCCGCCACCGCGCACGCATGGCCGCGACGCTGGACGAACCGAACCGGTCCTGGCCCCGCTGCTGCGCGCCCATACAGGTGTCGGCGGCCGACTTTGAGAACGTGCAGCTGACCCTCAGTGCGGACGGCCGCGTGCACGGCGTGCTGGCCAAGGCCGTGCCCGTCGACGGCGAGGCCAAGCCCAAACCGGTGCGGTACGCGATCGCCTCCACCGACGGCGGCGAGGTCGAGCCGTTCCTGGCGCTCGTGCCGAACCCGATCCAGCCCAACCGCGTCGTGCCCTGTACACCGGCCGCCCCGCTCGGCACGCCGGCGCGGCGTTCCGTGGCGCTGACGACCGCGGCTGTCGCCCTTGCGCCGTTGTTCTGCCGCTCGCAGCTGCGCCGCTCGTTCGCGAGCTCACGCTGAGCCGGAAGCTCCCGTCGGCCGCGGTCGCGCAGGCGGGGCCCATTGCGGAGACGCCCGCGGTGCCAGACGGCACGCCGTACGAGCAGCCGGACGGGCTCGGCCTTGTGGGCCTGCCGTTCGGTTCCGTGGACGCGGGGTCGCCGCGCAAGCAGAAGAAGAAGGCGGCGCGGGCGGCCGTCAAGGACGAGGCTCCGACCGCCTCCGCGTCGCCTGCGGGGAAACAGCGCAAGAAGGCATGAACACGGTGTGGGTGTGATATTACATGCATTGTACAGTATCGCAGTAGCAGCAGCAGCAGCAGCAGCCAGAGCTTGGACAGCCCGTAGCACCCGCGCAACGCAAAGCGAACGGCGGCAGGAAGCGACGCTCGGCTATCGCCGCTTGTGGTGGGACGAGGACGACGACGTGTGCCGCGCCGGCGCCGCGGGCTTGGGCGCGTTTCTGCTGCCGCCGGGTGTGGGCGTGGCCGGCGACGCGCCCGGCGACGTCGTGGACTTGAACGAGAGCTGCACCGCGATCTTGCCCTTCGGCACGCCCTTGAGCGGGATCTCCATGCGCTCCGTCTCGGGCTTGTTGTAGTACTCCAAAAAGTTGAGGTCGATCGTGCAGCTCCCCATAAACTCGGGCTCGTCAAACTGCGCGGGGGGCGTAAACCGCCGGCGCCAGCTCGGACCCCCCGCTCATTAGGCAAGGGCACGCCGTGTGCCCGGCCTTGCGGCGCCGTGCGCACCTCGTCGTAGTCCTTGACGGTGATGTGGAGCGACGCGTCCAGCGTGGGCACGGAGAACAGGAGCGTCTGGTTCCACCTGGGCGCGAGGGTGCGCTTGATGACCTTGCTGGACAGCACCTGGTCGCCCAGCTGCAGCTCGCAGAACGGGTCCGACTTGCCATTCGCGTCGGTCGCGATCAGGTCGAGGCCCTCCAGCAGCGTGACCTGCAGCGTGCCGACGTATTGCGCCATCCGGGTCGGCTTGGGGCCGGTCTGCCGGCGCAGCGACTGCTCCACCGACTGGGCAGCAGCACCAAGGCGCGCAACGCCGTGCAGGCCCATTGCGCGTGAGCACGGGGTGCACCGTGGGTCGCGGTCGGCCTCGCCGCCGCACGCACGATGTAGTGGGTGGTCGCTGCGTCGAGCTTGCTGAGCCACAGCCGCTTCACCGCCACCGACGGCGCCCGGTACGCCGTGACCTTTTTGTTCTGCGCCCACGCGCGGCCCCGGTTTCCGCTAGCGCGCCCGGTGCGCCGCCCTCGGTGAGCGTCCGGCGCGGCACGCCCCTCCCCGGCCGCCACACGGAGCCTCCGCCTTGTCCGCGCACCTCGCTGGCCAGGTCGACGATCTCAAAAATCGTGTCGTCCGGCGCCGGCTTGTCGACGTCGCGCACGATGATGGCGTTGAGCGCGAGCGGCTGCCGGTAGAGCACGTACTGGTAGTCCTTGAACAGGCCGGTCTTCTCCTCGGCGAACAGGAGCATGTCGCTCATGAGGAACGCGTGGAGCTTGTGGCCGTTCTTGACCTTGACCAGCGGGCCGTCGTAGTGGAACCGCCGCGGGCCCAGGATGCGCGTCATGCCGTCCAGCTTGAGCTCCTCGTGTAGGCCGTCCAGGTTGATTTTCCTGGCAGGCCCCACCACCGCGATGCGAGGGCCCTCTCTCCGCGTCAGGTTTTTGCGTGCGCGCGCACACACTCTCTGGCCATGGCGGCGCGGACAGGCGCCTTACTTTTGCAGCTGCTGGAGCTGCTGCGAGTCCTCCTGCTGCCGCACGGCGTCGTTGATACGCGCCGCCCACGTTTCGGCCGTCTCGAGCGCGGCCATCAGGTCGGCGTGGTCCGGGTGGCTCGTGTCGGTGCGGTGCAGGATCGCGCGGATCAGGATCGGGTACCGCGTGATCCGCTGCATCGGCTCCAGCAGGAACGACGCCAGGTTGATGCCGTTGAGCTCTCGGAACTCCTGGTCCTCGTAGTACGTCTGGCGACCGCGCGCCTCGGCCGAAATCGACGCACTGGCGTTAGACCCCGGCGATCGGCACTCGCTCGCATCGATCGGCTGACCCCCGTACCGAGACAATGTGCGCAAACGTCGGGTCGGACTCCATCTTCTTTTGCAGTGTCTGCGTCGCGTTGAGCTGGTTGCTGCAGTACACCAGGTACGGGTCCAAGTTGGACAGCGCCGCCGACAGCGTGCTCTGGCGACGCCCAGCAGGCGGCGCGCAGCGCGGCAAGGTCGGTCAGCCGGCGGCAGCACGGCGGCTCGCATGCCTGCAGGACGCGGCGTACGCCGATGCGCGAGATGATGTAGTTTTCCTGCTGCTGCTTTTGCTCCAGCGTCGCCAGGATGCTCTCGCTCAGCGGCAGCAGCTCGTGGATGTTGCTAAAGATCGCCTGGTGTTCTGGGATCGTCAGCCGCAGTTTGAGCGGCTCGGCAAACACCTGCACTTGCGGCGAATCGGCCGGTGCCGGACGCTTTGCTGTCAGCGCCGCCGTGCGTGCTGGGGCCCTCCTTTGATACGATGCCGCACCCGGATGGTCACGCGGAGCTTGCGGACGTAGATGCTTTCGGTGGAGACCACCTCAAAGATGCCCTCCTGCCGCTTGCGCTCATCGTTGCTCAGCGACTGCAGCACGTGGGCGGGCACGAACGACGCCAAGCTCGCGCCGCGCCCGCCCGCCGCCGACGTAGGCGAGCCCTCTTCCTCCTCTTCCTCCACCTCGATGGCCTGGCCGGCGTAGCGGCGCGACGACGCCTGCGCGGCCACAAGGAACGCAGCGCCCGGCGCAGCGTGCGTCAGGAACCTGCCGCCGTGATGCGCACTTGCGCGCGCGCGCGCCGCCGCCGCCGCCGCCGCCCCCCCCCCTCCTACCGTGCCCGACGTCGTGAGTGCGAGCGACACGCGCGGCCCAACCGGGACGGGCTGCGCCGGCGCAGGCCGGCGCAGGACCACCGGCGGACCCTGCTGCTGCTGCTGCTGCTGCTGCCTTTGAGCGCGTTGCGCAGGCGACGGGCCGACAATGGGCGGGGGCTGGGCAGTAGGGTCCCTGCACTGCAACGGCGGCCCCGATAAGCGTGCTTAGAACATGTTCCCGTGCCATTCTTGCCCGCGCATACCCGTCCGCTGGCGGCGAGCGACGCGGGCGAGGGCCCAACCGGCGGCGGGCGGCGGGCGCCGGGGCCGGCCGCCGCCGAGGGGCCCGGCGCGTGTGACGCCAGCACAGCCTCCAGGCCCGGCGGAGGCGCCACGTGCCCGTTGTGCGACGACGGCGCCGACGTCTGCGGCTGTGGTGGCTGAGAAATGAAGGAAGGAGCTATGAAGCGAACCTCAGGGCGGAGTTTAATTTCGGCGACGGCTCACACGCCCAAGCAGGCGCGACTCGGCCGTACCGCCGTCTTGTTGAGGTAGTTGTGCGGCACCAGGCCCTTCTTGCTGCTGTCGCTGGCCAGCTGCGCCATCCACCAGCCGTTGTTGTTCTCCGACAACACGTACACGGCGTCGCCGGCCTTGACGGTAAGCTCGTCGCCGTGCTGCGCGGTGTAGTCCCACTGCACGACCGCGTAGGCGCCTGGGGGGGCCGCGGCCGCGGCGGCGGCGGGCTCGGCCGGGAGCATCTCCACGTAGTTGGCGGGCGCATATCCCACTTGGCCATTGCTGTGACGATGATACCAACAACGAAGCGCGTGTCCGCTGTCAGCGGTCGTAACCCGAATGAAGTAATCGTCGGAATCGTGTGGTCCTACCCAGTGCGGCCGTCTGGGCCGGTCCGTTCCAGGTAGGCCCAGCCGCCCTGCTCAGGCTTGCGCACGATGAGCACCTCGCCTTCGCGCAAGGACAGGTCGTCAGGATTGGCCGCGTCGTAGTTGTAGAGGGCTGGGAAAGAACGGGACGGCAGAGGAGCTGCAACAGCAGCGGCGGTGAGCAGGAGCGGCAGAGCAGTTTGGATTCATCGTGCGGGACATACCGCGACAGCGTTGCACAGTGGCAGAGGTGGAGGCGGCAGAAGCGGCAGGAGCGGCAGCACGCCTGCGCTCCTCTTCCTCGCGGCGCTTGCGCTCCTCCTCTTCGCGTCGCCTGCGCTCCTCCTCTGCTTTCCGCTTGCGCTCCTCTTCCTCGCGCCGCTTGCGCTCCTCTTCTTCTTTCCGCTTACGCTCCTCTTCCTCACGACGCTTTCGCTCCTCTTCTTCTTTCCGCTTACGCTCCTCTTCCTCGCGCCGCTTGCGCTCCTCCTCTTCGCGCCGCTTGCGCTCCTCTTCTTCTTTCCGCTTACGCTCCTCTTCCTCGCGCCGCTTGCGCTCTTCCTCTTCGCGGCGCTTGCGTTCCTCTTCCTCGCGCCGCTTGCGCTCCTCCTCTTCGCGGCGCTTGCGTTCCTCTTCCTCGCGGCGCTTGCGCTCCTCCTCTTCGCGGCGCTTGCGCTCCTCTTCCTCCCGCCGCTTGCGCTCCTCTTCGCGGCGCTTGCGCTCCTCCTCAGCTTTCCGCTTTCGCTCCTCTTCCTCACGACGCTTTCGCTCCTCCTCTTCGCGGCGCTGGCGCTCCTCTTCTTCTTCACGGCGCTTGCGCTCCTCTTCTTCTTCACGGCGCTTGCGCTCCTCTTCTTCTTCGCGCCGCTTGCGCTCCTCCTCTTGGCGGCGTTTGCGTTCCTCCTCCTCCGTCACCTCGCGGTTCCTGCGTGCTTCCTCCTCGCGCTTCTTGTCGTCGTCGCCGGCGGCAGCCTCCGCGAACGGATCGGCGCCAGATGCCGCGGCGACATTGAGGTCAGCCCACGACTGGCGCCCAAACAGCCCCGAATCCACGGGAGCGGCCGGCGCTGCGTCAGTGACCGGAATGGGCATGCATGAACACACATTTTCCAACGCACATTGCTCAGCCACGAGTCCTTCTCATCGAGGATGTCTGTTGCGTCCCTCGTCGTATCAAAGGTGGGCGCTGGCGTCAGTGCGCCAGCGCTTCCGGACCAAGTGACGCCGACAGGACGGACCTGTCCAGTTCTTGGCCTCGGCGGACGGCAGCGGCGACGTCGCCATGGGCGTGGTGCCCGTGACCGGCTTGATGGAGATGGACGCGAACTCGTCATCGAACGCGGCAAACTCGTCGTCCTCGTCGACCACCGACGTCGGCTTGGTGGCCGCGTCGCTCGCCGACGACGACCCGCCGGTGGGCGGCCCGTCCGTCTTGATCACCGGAACCGTCACCGCGCCGTCGGTCTTCCGTGCAGCCGGTGCCGTCACGTTGACCATGAGCGCCTTGGACTGTTGCTGCACCTGTTCCGCTGCGGCCTGTGACAGCGGCGGTGCACACATGCTCAGACGCTAACGTCTTCTTGGTAAGGCTCGCTGGCAGCGCGCGTGGCCCCCCGCCAACAGGGCGGCTGCCCCGGGAGGGCACGCACGTCCAGCGCCGCGGCCTGCTCGCGCTCCACCGCGTCTTGCCGCTTGCTCTCGGCGGTTGCCGCGTCCCGCGCGGACCGATCGACCTTGACCAGCTTGGCAACCTGCAGCGGCCAGCACACGCCGCTAGAAGAGGTGGCCCAGCGGGTTGGCTCACGAACGGACGGCCGCGGATCCCGCCATGGCCTCGGCGGACCTGTGCCAGCGCAGCGTCCAGCTGCTGGTGCTCGGTCTCGGTTGCGCGCTTCTGCTCGGCGAGGCGCGCCTTGTCGGCGCCCTCCAGCGAGATGGACGACCCCGAGCCGGAGGCGCGCGTCCCCATCTTTGCACGCATGCTACAGCGCGGACGCTCCCGCGCGGCGGTCGCGCATGCATCGTGAGCGGCGTGCCAACGCGCGCCGTCCGCCGCATTGCCTCCGTCCGCACCGCATGCTGAGCAGCAGCTTGGCCTTAGCCTTGACGCGCTCGGCCTCGGTCATGCCCGCAAACTGGCTCTGGTCGATCGCCATCGATGCCCCCGGGTCTGACGCCACGGCCACGGTCAACGTGGGCGACGTCGGCTCGGCCGGACCCAACCTGCGGCCGTGGGCACCGGCAGAGCGGCCGCCATCCGTCAGCGCGGCCGTCCGTCCGCCCGCGATACACAGGGGCGCATCGTACTTGGCGTCAAAGTACGCCTCGGCCTCCCGCCGGCGCTCGGCCAGAAGCGCCTCGCTCGCCTGGAGCGCCTTGGCCACCTGGTCCTCCAGCGCCGCCCGCTTCGCCAGCGCCGCGGCGACCTCGGCGCGCCGTGCGGTAATCTGCGCGGGCGGTAACCGACGATGGGGCCATTCCTCTCTCGCTTAGTCCGACGCGGCTGCGGCCGGCGCCCGCGAGGACCAGCAGCGCCGCACCCGTTGCTCCAGCTCGTGCCGCGCGGCGGCGAGCTCGGTGAGCTTGGCCGTGTCCCGCTCCGCCTCGGCCTGCAGGTCGGTCACCTTGGCCGTGGCTACGTCGGCCTTCGTGGTTGTCTCCGCCACGCGCTTCTCCAGCGCCTTGCGCTCCTCCGTCAGCTTGGCAAGCCGCGCCCGCAGCTCGGCAGTCCGGTCCGGCGCGCCCTTGTCCGGCGCGGCCGATGCCGCAGCAGGCGCCGGCGTCGACGGCCCAGCCACCTGCGCACGCCCGGCGCGCATGCTATAGCGATCGCCGCCCATCAGTGCGGACTCCTAGTCAGGTCCCAAGCGCCGAGCGCCGCGGTGTACCGTTCGCCGGGACGGCGGGATGAGCTGGAGCGGCAGCACAGCCGGCAGCGGGACGCCGCCGCGGTAGGCGCGCAGCAGATGCATCGCCACGCAAAACTCTTCAAAGTTGAGCTTGCCGGATCTGGTGACGTCCGCCAGCGCGCTGACGCGGTGTGCGGCGCATGCACATGCAGCTGACCGCGCGTGAGAATGCATACATTCGCCGGCTACCGGTCACTGTCGCGGCAGCCAGGCCTACCAGATCGCGTCGAGCACGCGGCGGTCCAGACCCGACTGCGACAGAAACGGCATCAGCGACGCCACTGCCGGCGCGCGCCCTCGCCTCACACACGTGTGCTGCTCGAGGTGAGCCGGCGGCCGTGCTCCCTCTGCCATCTCGGCTTGGGCCAGCACGGCGTACCGGGCACGGCGTCGGCGTGGTTGGGGTTGAGCCGCCGGTAGACGGGCTCATTCTGTGCGCGCTCGCGGTCCGAGATCGCCCACGGCACGGCAACGGCGGCCGCGGGGGACGCCGCTACGGGCGCAGCGCCAGCACCCGCCGCCGCCGCCGCGGCTGCCGCGCCCGCCTGCGTCGCCAGGCTGGTCTCGGGCAGGCCCGCCGCCGCCGCCGCCGCCGCGGGCGCGGCGCCCGGCGGGAAGCCCGTGAGCACCTCGGTGTGGACGTGCGGCGGCAGCTGCGGCGGCGGGAGCACTTTCTTGGCCGCATTGTCCAGCAGCCACATGGCGAGCGTAAACTCGCGCAGGTTCAGCTTGCGGTCTCGGTTGACGTCCGAGAGGTCCCTGGGACGCGCCGGACGACGGCGACGGACGCCAGAGCGGGGGCGTTAGCGAGCCGGGGACGCAGGCGGCCGTGGGAGACTGCGCGTCCGCACCAGATCTGCGAGAGGATGTACGTCGGCAGGTTGTGCGCGCGGGTGAACAGCCCCTTGGCCTTTTCGCCTGCGCAGATAGACGGCACGAGGCGCGCACCGCCGCGCACGACGCCGTTAGCTCGCGGGGGGGGCCGGGGCTGTTGGTTCTACCGGCGGCGTGGCCGCACGCACCGGTAATGAAGCCCGTGTCGGTGCAGTGCTGCTCAAAGAGGCGTTCGTAGCGCTCGGCGTCGGCGGCGGGCAGGAAGCGCGGCCCGCCCGCCGCGAAGCCGCCGGCGGTCACGCCGCGCGGCATGGCCACCTGCGCCACCGCCGCCAAACCCACGGCGGCGGACAGCAGCAGCAACGTGTGCCAGCACCGAGGGCGCGTAGGCGCGGTGCGCGGTGCCCACCCCAACCTTCCCGTCGACCTCTCCCTCTTTCCCCACCGCGCCGCGTCGTCGCCCCTGCGTTGCTACTGCGGCTCCACGTCAACACGGCTGGGCGGCCGGACGGCCTCGTGCCTTACTGCCACTGTTGGCCGCGCGCGTCCAGCTTTCCACGCCCGCGCCTCCTTCTCGCCGCACCTCCCGCGCTCTTCTTCGTTCGCCCTCGTCTGCGTCTGCGTCCTTTGCGTCCTCTGTGCCCTCTGCGTCCTTTGTGTCCTCTGTGTCCTCTGCGACCTCTGTGTCTGCGTCTGTGTCCTCTGTGTCTGTGTCCTCTGCGTCCTCTCTGTCTGCGTCATCTGTGTGTCTGTGTCCTCTGCGACCGCTGCGTCGTCCGCTGCGTCTGTGTCCTCTGTGTCTGCGTCCTCTGTGTCCTCTTCTTCCTCCTGCGTCCGCTGCGTCCTCCTGCGTCCGCTGCGTCCGCTGCGTCCTTTGTGTCCTCTGCGTCCTCTGCGTCCTCTGCGTCCTCTTCTCCCTCCTGCGTCCTCTGTGTCCTCTATTGTCCTCTATGTCCTCTGCGTCCTCTGCGTCCTCTGTGTCTGCGCCTTCTGTATCTGCGTCCGCTGCGTCCTCTTCTCCCTCCTGCGTCCGCTGCGTCCGCTGCGTCCTCCTGCGTCCTCCTAGCTGTCCTCCTCTGTGTCCTCTATTGTCCTCCTGCGTCCTCTGTGTCCTCTGTGTCCTCTTCTCCCTCCTGCGTCCGCTGCGTCCGCTGCGTCCGCCGCCGAACGGCTGGAAATTATCCGCCACTAGCACGCACTAATCTCGGTTGTTCGAGCTTATCCTGTGTATGTGACTGCAGCGATGCCGCGTGTGTAATGTGGCGCCTATTGCTGAGTATTGCCG
>Ga0180216_1003086_pt1 | contig 13414 bp, 14 predicted proteins | sample eDN3rd37CBELigMG_FD_128879 | JGI IMG/M metagenome (GOLD analysis project Ga0180216, IMG submission 128879) | Enriched Miracle-Growth compost microbial communities from Emeryville, California, USA - eDNA 3rd pass 37_C BE-Lig MG (version 2)... ... | reverse complement strand
GCAGTCCGAACAGTCTTGGCAGCATGCGATTGACTGGCTAGTCGAGCAAGGGCAATTGAAGAAAGACATTGAGGCAAAGGATGCGTTTCGTAACCTGTAATGACAGATGAAGGAGGCCGAGCATGAAGAGATATTCGCGGCAAATGCTTTTCCAGCCCATTGGAGAAGCAGGGCAGAAGAAGCTGCAGCAAAGTTCAGTTTGTATTATCGGTATGGGCGCACTAGGTACAGTATTAGCTAGTCATATGGTTCGAGCTGGTGTTGGCTTAGTACGGATGGTAGACCGAGATTATGTGGAGCTCAGTAATCTGCAACGTCAAATGCTGTTCGACGAGGATGATGTAAGAGATAGTCTGCCGAAGGTAATCGCAGCTGAGAACAAGCTTCGTAAGGTGAATTCCTCTGTTCAGCTTGAGGCGATTGTTGCGGATGTATCCCTGAATAATATCGATGCACTGCTGCAAGGAGTAGATCTAGTGCTCGATGCAACGGATAATTTTGCTACTCGCTACTTGCTTAATGATGCATGCTGGCAAAGGAATATTCCGTTTGTGTACGGTGGCGCGGTAAGCTCTCGCGGGATGAGCGGCATATTTATTCCCGGCCAAACGCCCTGCTTACGCTGCTTTATTCAGTCAGCAGACAGCACGGGGCAGACCTGCGATACGGTCGGCGTAATTGCGCCAGTCGTGGATATCGTCGCTTCCTATCAAGCAGTAGAAGCATTAAAGTTTCTTGTCGGTGCAGAGAAGCAGCATAGAGAAAGCTTGGTTACTTTTGATATATGGCATAACCAGTATTTCGAGCTGAAATACAATGCGCCACGACCAGACTGCCCTTGCTGTGGAACGAAGCAGTACCCTGCACTACAAGAGGAGCAGCAGCTGGTCGTTACACTATGCGGCAGAGAGACGGTACAGTTTGTTAGTCGCGAAGAGCTGAATCTTAAGCAATGGAAGGAACGTCTTGAGGGGATAGCTACAGCGATAAGATTCAATCCTTATTTACTCAAGGTAGAACTTCCAGAAGGAGAGCGTCTCGTTATATTCGCTGACGGGCGTGTGCTCGTACAGGGTACGGAGGATCTCGTTCGAGCGAAGACGATCTATGCTAGATATATCGGTATGTAATCACTTGGAGGTGTAAAGCGATGAAGGATTTTAAGTTATACGCGATTACAGGTGAGCAGTTTCATCCTGGGAGGGATATGCTCGACGTAATGGAGCAGGCGATATTAGGCGGCGTTGATATTATTCAGCTGCGAGATAAATCGGGAGATATAGAGGCCATACGCAAAAAAGCAGTCGCACTGCGCCAATTAACTGCTAAGTACGGCGTAACATATATCGTTAACGATTATATCGATATCGCGCTAGAGGTTGATGCAGACGGGGTACATCTTGGGCAGGGCGACGTCCCGCTCGCCGAAGCAAGACGCAGAATGGGAAAGAAAATTATAGGCATCTCAACACATGCAATCGAGGAAGCGATTCAAGCGGAGCGTGATGGAGCGGACTATATCGGGGTTGGACCAATTTATCCTACGAAGACGAAGGAGGATGTGGTCGATCCTGTAACGGTTTCATACGTGAAGGAGGTTGCGAGTACGATTAAAATCCCGTTCGTGGCGATAGGCGGTATTAAGCTGCATAACGTAGATGAGGTCATTAAAGCTGGTGCCACGCGGATATGTGCAGTTAGTGAAATTGTCGGCAGTGATGATATTCAGCGTACCTGCCGTGAATTTTTAAGCAAGCTGGAGAAAGCGAGGGCTATACATGGAATTGATCATTAATGGGAAAGTACAGCAGCTTGAAGCGAAGACGATTAAAGATGTTGTCGAGCACTTTGGACTTTCAAGTAAGCCCATTGTCGTAGAGGCGGATGGTGTAGTGCTCGTATCTGAGCAATGGGTGGATACTGCCGTCAAGCCAGGCATGAAGATTGAGCTTGTTCATTTTGTTGGAGGGGGCTGAGGAGCTTGACGATGGATACATGGAAAATAGGTAACCGAACTTTACATTCAAGATTTTTCATCGGAACGGGGTTATTCCCGAATCCTTATGTACAGCAGGAGGCGATTCGGGCTTCAGGAGCTGAGGTGCTTACCTTCGCTATTCGTCGCATTAATCTGGAGCAGACCGAGGATGATTCGATACTGCAGCATATCGAGCCAGAGCAATTTCAGTTTTTGCCGAACACTTCCGGTGCTCGCACAGCAGAAGAAGCGGTGCGAATAGCTCGTCTAGCTCGTGCATCAGGATTAAGTGATTGGATTAAGGTTGAAATAAGCGCGAATGAGCGAACGCTGCTGCCCGATGCGCTGGAGACATTGAAGGCAACGGAGATTTTAGTGAAGGAAGGATTTACCGTGCTGCCTTACATATCGGACGATCCGATTATGTGTAAGCGGCTTGAAGAAGCGGGAGCAGCCGCTGTGATGCCCGGGGCATCACCGATTGGAACAGGTCTAGGCATACTTAATCCTTATCATCTTGGTCTTATTGTAGAGGAAGCGAAGGTGCCGGTAATCGTCGATGCAGGGCTCGGCACAGCGAGCGATGTGGTGCAGGCGATGGAGCTAGGAGTCTCTGGTGTGTTGATGAATACGCCAGTCGCTAAGGCTCGTGATCCGATCAAGATGGCACAGGCGATGCGGGTAGCGATCGAGGCGGGACGACTTGCTTATCTGGCAGGAAGAATTCCGAAGAAAAAATATGCATCAGCGAGCAGCGGGCTAGAAGCTTTTAAGCTGAGCTAACTAGCGCGTCAACCTAATTAGCGGAACGAAGTCAGCAGGAAAGTTGGTTATACGATGAAGGAATCGATTATGGTCATAGGTGGAGGCGTCATCGGGTTATCCTGTGCACTTGAGCTGCGCCAACGGGGATATGAGGTGACCGTACTAGAGCGTAACGAGTGTGGCGGGCAAGCATCTGGCGCAGCGGCTGGCATGCTAGCACCTTACTCGGAAAACGTTGAAAGCCCTGATGAGTTTTTTCAATTATGTCTACAAAGCCTGCAGCTATATCCGCATTGGCAGGAAGAGGTAAAGCGAATATCCCAGATGTCATTTGAATATACGAGCTCAGGCAGTCTTTATGTCGTGTATCACGAGGCAGATCTGCTTGCTTTAGAGGGACGCTTACACTGGCAGCGTCAGTATGGCTCAACGGGGGCTATTATTGACGGTGAGGAGTTGTTTCGACTGGAGCCGTTGCTGTCTCCAGAGGTGCGTGCTGCCTTGTATACGCCAGAGGAGAGCCATCTGTACGCCCCAGATTATGTTCGTGCACTAGAGCAAGCGTGCCGCAACGCAGGCGTTCATATTTATGACCGACTCGGGCAAGTGGATTTGCTGCAATGGGACAGCGAAGTTAAGGTGAGTACGGAGAATGGGCAGCATTTCCAGAGCGATCAATTGCTTATATGCTCTGGGGCTTGGGCGCAGCAAACGACGGAAGTGCTAGGCTTATCTTTTCCAATCTACCCTATTCGCGGGCAAATATGCGCTTATGATAGGAAGGCTCATCCGATACAGCATATGGTGTTTTCTAGTCAAGGGTACCTGGTTGGTAAAGAAAATGGATCACTCGTATGCGGTGCCTCGGAGGATATCGCGGGCTTTTCCACCGAGGTAACGGAGCGAGGCATCGAACGTCTTAAGCGCTGGAATAAAAAAGTGTTTCCGAAGCTTGATGACATGCAGCCGTTTCATAGGTGGGCTGGGCTAAGGCCATCTACGCAGGACGGGATGCCGTTGATCGGCAGACTAAGTGGAGAAAGATCGCGTATTATCCTTGCTGCTGGACATTATCGAAACGGTATATTGCTGAGCCCTGCTACAGCGAAGCTAGCAGCTGATATCGTAGAGAAGAAGGATATAGCAGCTTATAATCTGGCCTTCTCACCAGAGAGATTTGTTTGATTGGGTTTATAGCTATATGGAAGAGCTGAGCGTTAGGGGGAGGTTAATCGGATGAATAACATCGGAAGAGTGAAGCAGCTGAACACGACAATTAACAGTGAAGCAGGCGCACGATCGATTCAGGTGCCAAGAGCATTAACGATTGCTGGCTCAGATAGTGGGGGTGGTGCTGGTATTCAAGCTGACCTGAAGACCTTTCAAGAGCTGGGCGTATATGGGATGTCTGCGATTACAGCATTAACCGCTCAGAATACAACCGGAGTTCAGGCTGTTTATCCAACGACTCCAGAGGCAGTGGTTATGCAAATTCGTTCAATTGGTAGTGATATTGGAGTAGATGCGCTAAAAACAGGAATGCTGTTCAGTGCTGAAATTATTATAGAGGTAGCAGAGGTTATTCAGGAATTTGGATGGACTAATGTTGTTGTCGATCCTGTCATGATCGCAAAGGGAGGATCGGTGCTGCTGCAGCATTCAGCCATTCACGCACTCATCACGAAGCTTCTGCCATTAACTGAGGTAGTTACACCTAACATTCCTGAAGCAGAGCATCTGACAGGCATGAGCATCAAGAGCGCATCACAGAAACGTGAAGCGGCACGTAAGCTTGCTGAATATGGCGCACGTCACGTCATCATTAAGGGTGGGCATGATGATGATGAGCTGACTGCGAGCGATCTATGGTACGATGGCCGTAACTTTACTGAGCTAGAGGGCAAACGGATTGATACGGTGCATACGCATGGAACAGGATGCACCTTTTCTGCCGCCTTAACGGCAGGTTTAGCTGCTGGGTTAGAGGTTGGGGCAGCTTTGCAGCAGGCGAAGGCCTTTATACAAGCGGCCATCGAAGAAGGGATAGCGATAGGGCATGGCCGCGGGCCGACGAATCACTGGGCCTATCAACAACGCAAGCAGCAGGTAGCTAGTGTGTAAGAGCTGCAGCTAGATCCTTACACAAACAACATACTAGATTATGACTTAACCGATCACATAACGCGATAACAGGACGTAAGAAGAATGACGATAAGATTTATCGTGACGGTAAGACATTGAAAGTTTCAGTACGATCATCATTTCAATTGCAAATTAACAGCTAACAGCTCTTGTCCACTAGATATGATGTGGAGCAAGGGCTGTTCTTATGCTGTGTATTAAACGACAAATGACATAGTCTCACTCCAATTGTTCACCGTTATGTTGAAGCTGTTGAGATGATGAGTATGGTAAAATAGTTGGTAATATTGCTAACTAGTACAAAGGTGGCAGATAGCTTATGACGACGTTATATAGTGTGCTTGTGTTTGTACATATCGTTTCAGCCATACTTGGTATGGGGCCTGGGTTTATATTGACATTCATCGTATCGAAGGCCAACACGATGAGCGAGTTAAGACATGCGTTTTATATACGACATCGCGTCCATATACTCGTTATGATTGGTGGAACATCATTACTACTTACAGGATTATGCATGGGAATGATACGTCCGTATTTGTTTACAGGTGGATGGTATATTACGAGCTTAGCCCTGTTTATCATTGCTTTATCGTTAGGGCCATTGGTGCTTTCACCTCGTTCACGTCCGATCAAGCGATTATTGGCAGAGCATAAAGGAGAAGAGATACCTGAGGAGTATTATACCTTGTCTAAGAAGCTTTTCTTTTTCGAGCATATAGAAAATATTATTTTCATGACCATCATTGTATTAATGATTACGAAGCCCTTCTAAGGTAGCTTTAGAGTCAGCCCTAGAGGAGGAAATCGTGAGTCGTTTGAAAAGCTTTACTCTAGTCCATGCTATGCATATAACCTTGAAGGAGGAACAAGCTGCATGGATATAGTATGCCCTTATAGCTGGAGTGAGGATCCTGCTCCTGTAGATACAGAAAATTGTGACGACTGCGGACTCATGCAGCATCGAACACGTATGATCTGGGGAGAAGGTAATCCTAAGGCATCGATTATGATTATATTAGATAATCCTGGGGCAAGAGAAGATCGAGAAGGAAGTCCCTATGTGTGCGGAACGAGGCAAGCGCTGCAGCAAGCCGCTTATACTGTTGGCTTCCAAGAAGAGGACCTTTATATAACTTATATTTTGAAGCGTAGACCTGTTAAAGCCTACGATAAGTTGCGCACACGTGAGATTTGTATGAAGCATTTACATCAGCAGATCGATACAATATCGCCCCAATTGATCTTTTGTCTAGGTAACGTTGCCGTAAGCAGTTATTTTGGAGATGCTGATGCAGAGGTTAAGAGCTTAAGACAAAAGTGGAGCTCACCTAGAGGCATAAAGACTGCAGTATCGTATCACCCGTTAGCCGTGCGGAGAAGGCCTAACTTAATGAGTTATTTTGTAGAGGATTGGACGTTTTTAAGGACGGCATATTTAAACTATGCTGGTAAGTGAGTTGGCAATGTCACAAAGCCTACAGAGAAGAAAACGCAAGCTCCAGCGAAATTAGGGTTATCCCTCATTGCAGAAGCTTGCGCTTTTTATGTTGCGTTATATGCCCTAGCCATGAAATAACTAGATGCCTGTGCCTAAGCAGCTATTACATGCCTTCTAAGAAGCGCTCGCACTCAAGTGCAGCCATACAGCCTGTACCTGCGGCAGTAATCGCTTGGCGATACGTAGAGTCTTGAACGTCTCCACAAGCGTATACGCCCGGAATGTTCGTTTTCGTTGTGCCTGGCTCGACAAGGATATAGCCATTAGCATCTGTTTTAATCTGTCCATTAAGGAAGCCAGTATTCGGTGTATGACCGATAGCAACAAACACGCCATCTGTTTCTATCAATTCTTCTTCGCCCGTTTCATTGTTGCGTACTTTAATTCCTGTAACACCCATGCCATTAGCAAGGATTTCGATTGGCGTACGATTTAGTGCCCATTCGATTTTTTCGTTGGCACGCGCACGATCCTGCATAATTTTCGAAGCACGAAGCTCTGTACGACGGTTAATAATCGTCACCGTAGAAGCAAAGCGAGTTAGGAAGTTAGCTTCCTCCATTGCAGAGTCTCCACCACCGATTACAACGATCTTTTTACCGCGGAAGAAGAAGCCGTCACAGGTTGCGCAAGTACTAACTCCACGACCTACGTTCGTTTCTTCACCAGGAATTCCAAGGTATTTAGCAGAAGCTCCAGTAGAAATAATGACAGATTCAGCAACAATTTCGCCATGACCTTCGACATCAAGCACGAAAGGACGCTTGCTCATGTCCACGCTTTTAACAGAGCCTGTTTTGAATTCTGCACCGAAACGATCAGCTTGCTTGCGCATGTTAGACATTAGCTCAGAGCCCAAAATTCCATCTGGGAATCCAGGGAAGTTTTCAATTTCGGTTGTTGTAGTTAGCTGTCCACCTGGCTGCCAGCCTTCAATAACAAGAGGTGACATGTTCGCGCGCGCTAAATAAATTGCAGCAGTAAGACCTGCTGGGCCAGTACCTATAATAACTGTTTTATACACGATGATTTCCTCCGTTGTCTCTATAATCTAACTGTAATTAATATTTGCACAGTTGTTGTACATTTAAAGTATAATACACCGTAATGGATGTCAACACCGATTATGTAACTTTCACTTAATTTAAGATTAGATATTTTCGCCAAGACTATACATGAAAGGCAATAATGCTTAATTCGGTTACAGTGCCATTGTGCTTAGGAAAAAAGAACCAATTGCAAGATGGGTTTATTTTGAAATGGAGAACATTAACTATTTAGGTTAGAATAGAATGAGGCCTTATACTATAGATAAAGGCTGCTAGTTGAGTAAGGGTGGAGGCTGAGCAAAAAGTGTATTGTCATCACTGCGAAAGAAGCTTTGCTGAGGATGCTATATACTGTAGCCAATGCGGTAGAAAATTGCTTCAGCACAATATCACCAGGATCCAGAAGGTTGGGATATGGCCAGATGATGAAGTAGAGCATAGAGTTCATGATGCAGAGCTATCTGCAGATACTCATGCTAAGGCCAGTCGTTGGTTCCGGAAAAGATCTGTGTCAGCACGAGAAGAGAAGAGCAAGGGAAGCAATTTCGCAATAAAAACTACAGTAGCATTTATTATTTTATTTGTCATTATAATCGGTTTGTTATTTAACTATTATAAGTATGAAGTTTCTGTGAACGAGGAAGTACTAAGTCTTCAATCTAGGGCGAAAATCGAAGCTTTAGCAGGGAACTATGAACAATCGCTGGAGCTACTACAAGAAGCGATCACACTTAGACCTAATTTCAATGCTTTAATAGAGGATGAAAATATGGTCGTTCATGCGATGCGTATCAAACGAATGGGCGATGAGCTAGAACAAATCATCCAGCTTGGCAAGGAAATTGAGGCAGAGGATCAGCTTGAACAGCTGAGACAGGAGCTTAAAGGATATAAGGAACCTGTTTTCGATAAGCATCGGGAACGTCTAGAAGAGTTAAATATGAAATTCACAGTGTTAAGCCTATCGAATGAGCTTTCAAGAATTGGAACGATTGAGGATCTAGGCAATCTGCTCAACGTTGTGAATGGATTGATCGGTGAAGAAGCAACGAGCTTAAAGGAACAAATCATTGATCGCATTCGTACAACGGCAGCTGCTGAGGTGAATGCCTTGTTAGATCGCAAGCGGTTCACAGCAGCAATCTCAGTGACTGATGAGGCGCTGGCTTGGCTACAAGGAGATGAAGTGCTGCTAGAGCTGAAGCAGAGGGTGAAGCAGGGGCAAGCTGCATATGCATTGGCCGAAGAGCAGCGCATTCAACAAGCCATGGAGGAAGCAGCAGCGGAGGATTATATTAATCAGACGGCGGCCATTGAATTGATTGAATTTGAGAAGGTTATGAACGAGCTTGGCGATATCGTCATTATTGCTGATCTGAAGAACGTAGCAACACGCACCATATACGATATATCTATCACTTATCGTATCGTCGGTGCAGATGATGTAGTTATAAGCAGCGGGACAAGCAGTGTGACGCCTGACTACGTAGCCTCAGGTGAAGGAATGAGTTTTTCTATTACACTCCCGGAAGGCATAAGCTACGAGGAGGAACTAAGCTTAGACATTATAGAGGGCACTTGGCGTTTAGAGTAGAGAGTATAATCTAAATTATACAAACAAGGATAGAGAGTAAAGAAGCGATAGCTTGCAGGGGGAGAGGTATGAACTGGAGAGTAATATTGGTCATTCTCGGCGTCCTCCTAATGATAGGCGGAGGTTTAGTGGCTTATTTGGAATTGAAGGAAATGATTCCACGACAGCTCCATAGTGCACCGTTAATTGCAGTAGGTGAAAAAACGAAATCACTCAAGGATATTATATTTGAGACGCAGAAGCACGTCGTCATGATTGAAACCGACGCTGGCAACCAGGGTTCGGGCTTTCTATATAATGATCAAGGCGATCTCATTACAAATGCGCACGTCGTAACGGGCGTCAGACATGTTAGGGTGAAAACGGCTGATGCACGCGAGTTAGTCGGAGAAGTTATCGGTATTAGTACAGAGGTTGATGTTGCGGTTGTCAGAGTACCAGAGCTGGCGGGTAGTGATAGCTTGTCGCTAGTAAAGTATGAGAAGGCAAGCGTAGGCGATGAGGTGCTGTCCATCGGTAGCCCACTTGGCCTGCAAAACACAGTAACAACAGGCATCATTAGTGGCGTTGGACGGAGCTTGCAAATTTCCCCCTACACATACAGTGATCTGTATCAAATATCAACGCCGATTTCACATGGCAACAGTGGAGGGCCTCTCGTGGATACAGCGACGGGATTGGTTCTTGGTATCAATTCAGCAGGACTAGAAAATAGCTCGATCGGTTTTAGTATACCTATAGTAAATGTGCTGCCGCTCATTGAAGGGTGGACAAAAGAGCCTATGGCCATGCTGCCAGGCATATCCTTGAATGACGATGAGCAATCTCCAGTAGAAGAGAAGCAGCCGCTTGATCAGCTTGCTAGCTATCTCGTTAACCACTTTTATGATGCCATTAACATTAGGGATTACGTGTATGCCTATACTTTACTTGGAGTAGAATGGCAAGAAAGTACAAGCTACGTGAAATTTAGAGATGACTTTATTCATAAAAGAAATATATCGATTGATGACGAGCATATTTCACTTACCGAGGATGAAGCAATGGTGACGGTTATTATTTCTGCTGATGAGCGGAAAGACGGATCATACAACTTCATTAAACAGCAGGTTACGTTCCGTATAGGATACGAGGATGACCAATTAAAGTTGTTAAATAGCAAAAGTAAATATTTACAATAAAAAACAAGGGTGCAGTTCATTGAGCTGCGCCCTTGTTTTATTTAAGCATAGATGAGCTCGATACCAATTTGATCATTTGGCTGCAGCTGGTGACCAAGCGTAGTATCTGAGATCGATCTGCCATCGATACTTATTAAGCAGTCGACATTACCGCCTATACCTACTCCACTTACTGCAAGAATCTGCCCTTGTGGTGACAGCTGAATCACCCCAGTGCTGCTTAGCGCATCGTAAATAGTGATGCCTGGCTCATAATTTAAGCGATAGGAAGCCGTTGCGTTAGGGTACGCCGTACCACCGTTAATGTTCACATAAACTTGCTCATCTCGTGGCCCGCCGATTGGTATCGGAAGTGGTATTGGGAGGACAGGTCCACCCCAAGGTCCAGGGCCGCCCCAAGGTCCAGGTCCACCCCAAGGTCCAGGGCCGCCCCAAGGTCCAGGTCCCCAAGGTCCAGGTCCCCAAGGTCCAGGTCCCCAAGGTCCGGGTCCCCAAGGTCCAGGTCCCCAAGGTCCGTGCCCAGGTCCATGTCCAGGTCCGTGTCCAGGTCCATGCCCAGGTGAAGGTCTTAAATCCGCTATAGCTTCTGCTGCTAATTCAGCAGTAGGCACTGGATTGGCGTCTATGTCGCCCCATTGGCTATTATTCGATTCATCCTCTCGAGGAAAAGCTGGTGTTGGAATAGGTTGAAATAAAGGCTGTGGTTGGTATGGATATGGAGTCGGACCAACTCCCCAAGGACCAGGAGCGTATGGTCCAGGACCTCCCCATGGCTGACCATATGGCTGACCCCAAGGTGTAAATGGACCAGGTCCAATTAGAGGCGGAGCAACAATAGGAGGGAAGGGCAGCACAACTGGAGCGCTACTTGACGCTTGACGGCAATCACATGGATTAGATTTTTTTCGTGAAAAGCTTTGCTTATTACTCATGTAAGTATTCAAACTCCTTTACGAGTGAATTAGGCATTCGTCCTGCAGTAGCTTATGCTGTTGGAAGTTAATGGGTTCCACTCGTAAGGAGATAAATGAACATAAAAAATCCGTCTGAACATCGTTCAGACGGATTTTTGCAATGCAGTACGTATCGTAATTATAGAGCTGCTTCGTAGCGTTTTCCAACTTCTTCCCAGTTTACAACGTTCCAGAACGCTGCAATGTAATCAGGGCGTTTGTTTTGATAGTTCAAGTAGTATGCATGCTCCCAAACATCAAGGCCAAGAACAGGAGTTTTACCTTCCATAATTGGGCTGTCTTGGTTAGGTAGGCTATATACTTCTAGCTCGCCGTTATTTACAGCAAGGAATGCCCAGCCACTGCCGAAGCGAGTTGTAGCTGCTTTTGCAAATTCAGCCTTGAAGTTTTCAAAGTTGCCGAATTTGCTATCAATAGCGTTAGCTAGCTTTCCTGTAGGAGCTCCACCGCCGTTAGGGCCGATTGTTTCCCAGAAAAGGCTATGGTTAGCATGTCCACCACCGTTGTTGCGAACAGCAGTGCGGATTGCTTCAGGAACACTGTCAAGGTCAGCGATTAGCTCCTCAACAGATTTGCTTTGAAGCTCTGGAGCAGATTCCAAAGCACCATTTAGGTTCGTTACGTAAGTATTGTGATGACGACCGTGGTGAATCTCCATCGTCAAAGCGTCGATGTGCGGCTCAAGTGCATTATGAGCGTAAGGTAGAGATGGTAATTGATGTGCCATGTTCGATAACCTCCAATTAATTATGTAGTTACATATTAATTATCTCTGATTTAAGGGAATAAAGCAACATTCGTGTTGAAAAAGTAGAATGCAACTTTAAACGCTATCGAACAGTGTGATACAAAGGCTAAAAATTTATTCATTATCATGTATAAAATAAAGCATTTAAGAGTTTGTGAGAGCGTTTACAAGAAAAATAGATGTTCATTTACAGAATTTCAAGATATAATATGTCTAAATATAAAGGATTTTAATAGAAACTGTCGTTATATTTTTGATACTGAACTTATTAAAAGTAGGTGTGGATGATGAATGTACGTTCGATTCAACTGGCTGATTATCGCCGTATCAAGGAGCTTTTCGAAGAAGTGCTCTCTGAAGAAGTTTGTGAGCAAACTCTAATCGCTTTCGGTCGTCAACTAGGCTGGGATAGTGATCTCGTAATCGTTGCTGAGGCTGACAATGAAATTGTTGGCGTAATCATAGGAACGATTGATAATAATAAAGGCTATTATTATCGTATCGTCATTGCAGAGAGTTATCAGAATAAAGAGATAGACAAGCAGCTTGCTGAAGCATTGAAGCAACGTTTTGATCAAAAGAAAGTATCAAAAATTTATATTACTGCAGATGAGGCTAATGAACCAATTTTTCCTTTGTTCGAATCATTAGGCTTTGCAGCGACGGACTTTATTACATCCTTTAAGAAACTAAGTATTGTAAGCGGGTAACACTCGCATTCTATGTTGGGCATATTTACGAGATTCGTAGATATGCTTTTTTGTTTTTAAATTATTCTTTCTAGGTGCGAGGTAAAATTTTACATAATCGTGCATATCTAGTATCATTCCAGATATGTAGGCAATTTTCTATTAAGAGAGAGGAAGGTTGAGAGATGAATTGGACCGTTGATGCCTTTTTACAGGAGCTGAACAAGGCAACATCACTTGACCGAGAGCGTAGATTGAATACGCTGTCTGAGCTTGAGAGAAAACAGTATACAATTAACGCCTTAAAGCGAGGATTAGGTCAATTTCCTGAGGATCATATTCCGATGTCTCCACAGCTAATTGAGCGTAAGGAATATGATGAATTTTATATGGAGCGTCTTACCTATACGACGATGCCACATGTTCAAGTGCCAGTGCTTGTTCTAGTCCCGAAAGAGAAGAAGGAACAATATTCTGCTGTATTAGCTTGTCACGGTCATGGGAGTGGACACTATGATGCACTCGGCATGGATGCAGCAGGGAATTGGCTTGATGAACCTGGCATCCACCAGCGCATCGCACTGCAATTGGTGCGTAAGGGATTAATCGTCGTTCTCCCTGAGGTTATGGGGTTTGGAGCTAGACGTGTAGCGAAGGAGATGAATCAGCCTCCCGGAAGTAACTCCTGTGCGACCTTATCTGCACAGCTGCTCATGAATGGAAGGACACTAGCTGGGATGCGTGTATATGAAGCGATGCGTGCACTAGATTATATGCAGACGAGAGCCGATAT
>Ga0180216_1003084_pt1 | contig 13419 bp, 9 predicted proteins | sample eDN3rd37CBELigMG_FD_128879 | JGI IMG/M metagenome (GOLD analysis project Ga0180216, IMG submission 128879) | Enriched Miracle-Growth compost microbial communities from Emeryville, California, USA - eDNA 3rd pass 37_C BE-Lig MG (version 2)... ... | reverse complement strand
CCTGCGCATCAACAGCGCCAAGGACGATGCCGCCGGCCAGGCCATCGCCAACCGCTTCACCGCCAACATCAAGGGCCTGACCCAGGCCGGCCGCAACGCCAACGACGGCATCTCGATCGCGCAGACGACCGAAGGCGCGCTGAACGAAATCAACAACAACCTGCAGCGCGTCCGTGAACTGTCGGTGCAGGCGGCCAACGGCACCAACTCCGACTCCGACCTCAAGTCCATCCAGGATGAAATCGATCAACGCCTGGGTGAAATCAACCGCGTGTCGGAACAAACGCAGTTCAACGGCGTGCGAGTCTTGGCCAAGGATAATGGTCTCAAGATTCAAGTCGGTGCCAACGATAGCGAAACCATTTCGGTCAATCTCAAGCAAATCGACTCTAATACGCTTGGGCTTGGCAGCTACAAGATTACCAATGCCTTGACCAGCAAGAGCATGACGGCCGTCACGTTGACTCCGGGCACCGTGAATGCAACGAAAGCCGCCGATATTCAGGCTGATACCTATGTTCCGACGGGCCCCGGCCCCAACGGCCCCGTTGTTGCGCTGGATGGCATTTACGAGAAAACGGCCTCCGCCGGAGGCGGATTCGTTGCCAAGGGCGCAGATGGCAATTATTACGATCTGACTCACAACGACGTGACGAATAAGTGGGTCTGGGACTCCTCGACCACCGCAGTTGACGCCGCTGATGTGAAGGTCGCTGATGGCCCCGTCACGGACCTTCCGGTATCTCAAGCCTTCGACAAGACAGATGCCACCTGGGTTTCTGGCACCGGAACAGCGGGCACGAAGGTTACCGAGACAGGCACAGCCGCCACTGGCTTCACGATCGACTATAGCGCCGGGCTGTTCGAGCGCAATGACATCGTCAATGATCCTAGCTCGGGCTCCGGACTGTATGCTGTTCAAGGCAGCGATGGAAATTATTATGAAATAAAGGCTACATTTACCTTTACCGGGGCTACTGGCGAGGAAAGCGATCCAACCAAATATGATGTCACTTTTGATATTGATCTCGACTCCGCCAATCTCGTACAAGTCAGCGGCGCCAACATCAAAGGCGAAGCCACGGAATTGTCGGTAGGCGAATATACCGTCACCCCAGAAGATGATCTTCTGAACGAAGACCTCGGCAGCCCCCCCATATCGGCGGACGGCCTGTATGCCTTGGCTGACGGTTCGGGCTATGCGGTAAAGGCTTCCAATGGCAACTACTACGCTGGAACGGTTGATAAAACCAACGGTAAGGTCACCTGGGATTCCAGTACGGCAGCACTGGATACTGATGATGTGGATGTGACTGGTGGGGAGGTGACCGATGTCGTGGTCGGCACGGCGGCAGGGTCCATTGTAGGCTTGGCTGCAGGAGAGTCCCTCGTCAGCTACACCGATCAGGATGGAAATACGCTCTATGCGGTGAAGGGCGGCACGGCTGACGACCCGACTTACACGAAGGCTACAGTAGCGCTCGATGCCACCACTGGAAACCAAGTGGTCACGAAGGAAACCGGAGCCGGCAGTGAGCTGGTCGTTGATCCCTTGGATGCTCTTGATAAAGCCTTGGCTCAAGTCGATTCCTTGCGCAGTGAGCTCGGTGCCGTGCAAAATCGCTTCGAATCCACGATCGCCAACCTGGCCAACACCGTCACCAATCTGTCGGCCGCCCGTTCGCGCATCGAGGACGCCGATTACGCGGTGGAAGTCTCCAACATGACCCGCGCGCAGATCCTCCAGCAGGCCGGCACCTCGGTCCTGGCGCAAGCCAACCAGGTTCCGCAGACCGTGCTGTCGCTGCTGCGGTAATCGCGAGAAGATGAAGATGCTCCGGGCGTTTCAGGCTCTGATAAACCAGCGCCTGATTCTCCGGAGCATACTCAAAGTCTTCTCAGGCAAGCACAGGCGCCCTATGGCAAGAAAGCGCTGAAATCGCACGGCTCACGGAGCAAAACTTGTTATAGAGCTACCAAATTCCCGGCGCCATCACCGTCGACACCGCGGACCATCAGGCATGGCCGGATCGATTCCGTACGCATCCCGGCGATGAGGCCGCGCCAATCGCCATCGAGCAGGCCTGCGATTCTCGCTGGCTCAAACCTGACTCGTCAGCCGATAGCGGCGGATCTTGTTGTACAGCGTCTTGCGCGAAATGCCCAGGAACGCGGCGGTCTTGCCCCGATGGAAGCCATGGCGCCACAAGGCGTCCAGCAGGATGTCGCGCTCGGAGCTCATCCGGCGCCGCATCCAGTCGGAATCGCCCGACAGCAGCCCGAGGGCGGCTTCCTCGTCGACCCGGCCGGCGCCGTGCCGTGCGAAAAGGCGTGAGGCGAAGCTGCGCAGCTCGAGCAGGTTTCCCGGCCAGTCGTGGCGGCGCAGCAGGCTCATGGCGCCCGGGGACAATACCGGATAGGGCTGGCCCTCGCCCGCCAGCCCCGCCATGAAGCGGCCCAGCAAGTCCTCGATGTCTTCGGTGCGCTTGCGCAGCGGCGGCAGCCGGATCTCGTGCCCGGACAGCAGCTCGGCCAGTTGCGGGTCGATCCGGCCCTCGGCCAGCAGGCTCTTGAGGGAAAAGTCGGACACCAGCATCAGGCGCTTGGTCCAGCGCTGGCCGCGCCGATCGCCGAAGGGGACGAAGCGTCCGCGCTTGAGGGTGTTGGCCAGGCGCCGCTGCAGCCGCAGCGGCACGTGCTCGATGCCGCGCAAGGCGATCATGCCGATGTCCTCGCGCGAGGCCAGGCCTTCCAGGCCCGCGCCGCCCAGTACCGCCGCGCGTCCGAACAGCGCGATCATCGCCTGGCGGCCCGAGTTGCCATCATCGGCCTCGATCACCGCCAGCGAGCCCCGCCGATCGCGCGATTCGCCGTGCAGGGCCTCGATCAGCGTCTGCCGGCCCGTGTTGCGCTCACCCGAGATCAGCATCGGAAACGAGGATCCGCGAAAGCGGTCCAGCGCCTCGTAGACGTCGATCATGGCCTCGGAGGCGCCCACGAAGCCATGCCTGCGGCCCAGGTCGACCAGCATCCGCTCTTGCTTGCCCAGGATCCGCGCCAGGGCGGTGGCGGATTTGAATCGCTGCGTCTGCCCCGAAACCGATTGGGCCAGGGGCAGGCGGTCGATCGTGGAGCCGCCGATGTAGCCGTGCATGCGGGCCACGCGGCAGACGGCGGCCAACTGGTCCGGATCCTGGATGGGCCCGCCCTCGAGAAAGAAGAAGGCCCGCGGATTCTCGCGCCGGATGACGCCGTGCATCTCGCGCGCGTGCGCGGCCGTTTCCTCGACGCTGATTTCGCTGACCGGTCCCTTGGCGCCGCCCGCGTTCCAGCCGACGTTGTAGCAGATGATGTCCACCCCCCGGGCGGCCGCCGCGCTGGCCTGCTCGCGGGTGCGCACGTAGGCGAGCGAGCTCAGGCCGTGCCGGTGCGCCAGCGCGAGGAGCTCGAGCTCGCGCTCGAATCCCAGGCCCGGGCCGTCCAGCGCGTGGCGGACGGGGGCCGGCAGGTGCACGACCGAGGGGAAGTTCGCCACGCCGGCGAAACCCAGGTCGGCGATTTCAGCGACCAGCGCCTCGAGGGACAGGGCCGGATCCAGCGTCGAGGCCCCGAAATACACGGGAATGCGGCACTGGCTCAGGATCTCGAGCGGGGCGAACGACAGGACGAACTGGTTGGCATCGCGGATCGGCAGGATGCAGGCCACGGAAGACGCACCCATCAGGCGGAACCGCCCGGCGTTGAGCGCGACCAGGAAATCGGCGCCGCCGCGCTCGGCCGCATCGCCCAGCAGCCCCGCGCCGATCGCGGCGCCTACCAGGAATTCGCCCCGCTCGCGCGCCCGCGCGAAGCGCTCCATCACGCGGGCGCGCTGTGAGCCGGGGCTGAGGAATTCGGGCCAGTCTGCGTGCATCGATTCCACCTTTTTTCCCTTGCCGCCGTGCCGCGACGCCGCGCGGATCGGCCCCTGCCCCGGCGCCCGCGGCGGACCCACGGCGGCTTGCGAGGCCCGGGGCCGCCAGCCCAATGCGGCGAGTGATCCGGGTGCAGATTATTTACCCAATTTTACCCAAACCAGGGCGCGAACCGTATTGTTGCCCACCGGGCGCCAACCTACACTTTCCTGAAAGAGCAGAGGAGACAACGCCGTGGATACACGGTACTTGATCATCGTGTTCAATGGGCTCACCCAGGGCGCTTTGTTCTTCATCCTGGGCAGCGGCCTGACGCTTGCCTTCGGCCTGATGCGCGTCGTCAACATGAGCCACGGCGCCTTCTATCTGCTGGGCGGCTACATGGGCCTCAGCATCCTGCGCCACACCGGCAGTTGGACGCTCGCGCTGCTGGGCGCGGGCGTGCTCATCGCCTTCCTCGGCCTGGTGCTGGAGCGCGGCATGCTCGACCGCATTCGCGCAGGGGGCGACCTGTCGCAGACGCTGCTGACCATCGCCATCTCGATGATCATCGCCGACCAGGCGCTGGCGATCTGGGGCGGCCATCCGGTCTCCATCCGCGCGCCCGCCGCCATCAGCCAGCCCGTCAGCCTGTTCGGCTTCACGTATCCCGGATTCCGCTACGTCCTCATGCTCGCCGCCGCCCTGATCGCATTGGGGCTGTGGTTCCTGCTGTACCGCACCCGATTCGGCATCGCCGTGCGCGCCAGCGTCGACGACCGCGAAACCGTCTCCGCGCTGGGCGTGCGCATCGGCACGATCTATTCGCTGATGTTCATGCTGTCGGCATTCCTGAGCGGGATCGCCGGCGTGCTGGGCGGCTCGTACCTCCAGCTCAGCCCGGGCGAGGACATCACCATCCTGACCTACTCCCTCGTGGTGGTCATCGTCGGCGGCCTGGGCAGCCTGATGGGCGCGCTGGTGAGCGCATTGATCCTGGGGCAGATCCTGTCGTTCAGCCTCGCCTTCGCCCCCGAGATGTCCATGTTCCTGGTCTTTGCGCCGATGGCGCTCATGCTGGCGATCCGGCCCCAGGGCCTGTTCGGGAGGCGGCTGTGAACGCGCCCGCCCCGCGGTCGCCCGGCGCGCCCGGCCGCTGGCCCGGCCGCATCCTCGCCGCCGTGGTGGTCCTGGCCCTCGCGGCGCTGCCCGTCTATGGCGACCCCTACACGCTCACGACCTTCATCCGCGCGATCTACTTCGGCTTCGTGGCGCTGAGCGTCGCATTGCTGCTGGGCCAGGGCGGAATGATCAGCCTGGCGCAGACCGTGTTCTTCGGCATGGCCGGCTACGTCATCGGGCTGCTGGGCGTCGAGCGCGGCTTCGCGTTCCCGATCCCGGAAATCGCCGGCCTGGCGCTGGTGCTGCTCACCGCCTTCCTCTTTGCCCTGGTCCTGATGCGCACCCACGGGCTGGTCTTCCTGATGCTCACGCTCGCGCTGGGGCAGATCTGCTGGTCCTTCGCGCGCCAGAACACCAGCCTGCTGCACGGCTGGGCCGGCATCCGGGGCATCCATCCGCCGGCCATCCCCGGCCTCGACCTGGCGCGGCACGCGGACTTCTACTGGTTCTCGCTGGCCCTGTTCGGCCTCGCCCTGCTGGCGGTCTGGCGGCTGATCGAGTCGCCCTTCGGCCTGGCGATCAACGGCATCCGGGAAAACGCCCGCCGCATGAGCGCGCTGGGCTATCCCGTGTTCTGGCAGCGGGTCATCCTGTTCATGATCGCCGCGATGCTCGCCGGCGTGGGCGGCATCCTGGCGGCCTGGTCGACGGGCATCGTCACCCCGTCCACGCTGCACCTGAACCGCATGATCTGGATCCTGCTCATCGTCATCCTGGGCGGCGCGCGCCATTTCTGGGGACCGGTGCTGGGCACCGTGATCGCCGTCTGGCTGGACGTGGCCATCAGCCAGATGACCCCCCGATACATCACCGTCATCGGCGTCATTTTCGTGCTGGTCATCCTGATCGCACCCAACGGCATACTCGGCGTCTGGAGCACATGGAGCGCCAGACGTAAGGCAGCACGAGCGCAGGCCGAGACTCCCCAGGTCCAGGCCCCCTCCCAGTCGTTCCCCACGACGTCCACAAGCCCCTCACACCAAGGGCACACGAGGAGAAAACCATGAACTACGGCAAGGCTGGAAAAGCAATCCTGTCCCTCGCGGTGGCCGGCATCCTGGGCATGCCCGGGGCCGGCGCCGCGCAAGGCGACACCATCACCATCGGCATGCTCAGCGCCTTCACCGGCCCGTTCGCGTCGTTCGGCCAACTGCAAAAAGAAGGCGCCATACTGGCGCTCGAGCAGCACGATTTCAAGGCCGCCGGCAAGACCATCAAGATGATCTACGCCGACGACCAGCTCGACAACGAGCTGGCCGTCACCAAGGCCAAGCAACTGGTCGAACAGGACAAGGTCGACATCATCACCGGACTGGTCTCGGGCGACGAGGGCCTGTCCGTGGGCGCCTACATGAAGGGCAAGCAGATCCCCGTCGTGCCCATGTATTCGGCCTCCGAGGACATGACCATGCGCGAGTGGTATCCCTTCATCGTGCGTCCGACCTGGACGGGCGCCCAGCCCATGGACGTGTTCGGCTACTGGCTGGCCAAGGAAAAGGGCTACAAGAAAATCTACATGATCGGTGAGGACTATTCCTATCCCTACAACCAGGCGGGCGGCTTCAAGAGGGGCTTCATGCGCGGCGGCGGCGACGAGGTCAAGACGGTCTGGCATCCCGTCCCCACCTCGGACTACTCCTCGCTCATCGCCTCCATTCCGCTGGACCAGGGCTACGATGCCGTCCTGTACAACGGGGCGGGCTCGGATGCCGTCGCCTTCGTCAAGCAGTACGTGGAATTCGGCATGCACAAGAAGCTCCCCCTGCTGGGGCAATCGAATACCTTCGAGCGGCCCGACCTGGACGCCATGCCTTCCGACATCGCCGGCTCGTATTCGGCGCACCTCACCGCGGACGACATGGACACGCCCCATTGGAACGCCTTTCGCGACGCCTTCCAGAAGCGCTGGGGCTATGCACCGACCGCCGCCTCGGAGTTCGCCTACGGCAGCATGCTGCTGATCCTGCGCGCCATCGAGGCCCGCAAGGGCGACGTCGACGACAAGGAGGCCCTGGTCAAGGCCATGCACGAGGTCGACATGAGCGACGAGCCGCGCGGCCCGATCAAGCTGGACCAGTTCAACGCCGCGATCGAGAACGTCTACATCCGCGAGGTGGCCGCGGGCAAGGACGGCGCCATGTACAACAAGGGGATCTTCACGGTCAAGGGCGTGAGCCAGTTCGGCCCCTATGATTCCAAGCTCTACATGAGCCAGCCCGCCGATGGCCGCGACTCGCCGCCCGACAGCCGCGCCCGCATGCCCGAGACCATACTCAAGGTCGACAAGGACTATGCCTTCGTCCCCTTCGGACAGTGAGGTCGACGGCGATGCTGGACGAGGACCCCGCGGTGGCCGGCCAGGCACGGTACGCCATCCTGGCCAAAGGACTGTCCAAGTCCTTTGGCGGGGTCCATGCCACGCGCTCGGTCGACCTCGCCATCGAGGCCGGCGAGCGGCATGCCCTGATCGGCCCGAACGGCGCGGGGAAGTCCACGCTGTTCGGCCTGATCACCGGCGAGATACCGCCGGACGAAGGGGAAATCCACATCCTGGGACGCAAGGCCACCCGCCTCGCGGTACACCGGCGCGCCCGGCTCGGCCTGGGCCGCACCTACCAGATCTCGCAATTGCTGGCCGAGCTCACGGTCGAGCAGAACCTGTTCCTCGCCGCGAACGCCCGCTCGGGACTGGGCCTGAACCTGTTCGAGGGATGGCGCGACCGGCGTCCGGTGCGCGACTGGGCGCGGGACGTCGCGGACCAGGTCGGCCTGTCCGAGCACATCGGCCGCCCGGTGGCCGAGCTGGCGCACGGCCTGCAGCGGCAACTGGAGCTGGGCATGACGCTGGCCATGCGGCCGCGGCTCGTCATGCTCGACGAGCCCGCCGCCGGCCTGTCGCCGGCCGAACGGCAGACCCTGTGCGGCCTGATCCAGGCCCTGCCGCGGCACATCACCGTGGTGCTGATCGAGCACGACATGGACATCGTCATGCAGCTCTCGCAACGCATCACCGTCCTGCATCGGGGCGCCGTCGTGGCCGAGGGCCCGCCCGCCCGGATCCAGGCCGACCCGACGGTGCAACGCATCTACCTCGGAGGCGCGGCGTGAGCGGGCAAGCATCCCCCGAAACCATCCTCGCCGTCGAGGACCTCCATGCCTCCTATGGCGACAGCCACGTGCTGCAAGGCTGCTCGCTGAGCATCGGCCGCGAATGCGCCGCTGTGCTGGGGCGCAACGGCATGGGCAAGACCACGCTGCTGCGCGCCATCATGGGCATCACGCCGCCCACCCGCGGCCGCATCCTGCTGAACGGCGAGGACCTGGCGGGCCGCAAGCCCCAGGACATCGCCGCCGCGGGCATCGGCTACGTGCCGCAGGGCCGCCGGCTGTTCCCCTCGCTCTCGGTGCGCGAGCACCTGCTCCTGACCCATCGGCGGACCGGGCATCCCGGCGAGTGGTCGCCCACCCGCGTGTTCGAGCTGTTTCCCGAGCTCCGCGAGCGGCGCGACGTCGGCGGCACGCTGCTGAGCGGCGGCGAGCAGCAGATGCTGGCCATCGGCCGCGCGCTGGTCACCAATCCGCGAGTCCTCCTGCTCGACGAGCCCTCCGAGGGCCTCTCGCCCATCGCCAACGAACGGGTCATCCAGACCTGCAAGGCGCTGCGCGGCGAAGGGCTGTCCATCCTGCTGGTCGAGCAGAACATCCACATCGCCGAAGCGCTGGCCGACAGCATCCACGTGATCCTGTCCGGCCGCACGGTCCACGCCTCGCCGGCCCGCGAGTTCCTGGACGACCATGCGCTGCGCCGCAAATACCTGGGGGTCTGAAAGCCGCGAGCCTTCGCCCCGTTTCGACAAGCACCCGAGAAAACCATCCGAGAAAAGGAACCCACACCATGGCCATCGCCCGCAAAGACATTCTTCGCAAGCTCAAGGAACAGGCCGCCGCCGGCATCCCCATCATCGGGGGCGGCGCCGGCACCGGCATCTCGGCGAAATGCGAGGAGGCGGGCGGCATCGACCTGCTCGTCCTCTACAACAGCGGCCGCTACCGCATGGCCGGGCGCGTGTCGATCACCGGCCTGTTCGCCTACGGCGACGCGAACCAGATCGTCATGGACATGGCCGGCGAAATCCTGCCCGTCGTGCGGCACACCCCCGTGCTGGCCGGCGTCAACGCCACGGATCCCTTCCGTTCGATGCCCGTCTTCCTGAAACAGGTCAAGGACGTCGGATTCTCGGGGGTCCAGAACTTCCCGACCGTGGGCCTGTTCGACGGCACCATGCGCGCCAACATGGAGGCCACCGGCCTGGGCTACGACAAGGAGGTCGAGATGATCCGCCTCGCCCACGACATGGACCTGCTGACCACGCCCTATGTCTTCAACGAGGACGAGGCCCGCGCCATGGCCGAGGCGGGCGCCGACATCATCGTGGCCCACGTCGGCCTGACCACGGGCGGCTCGATCGGCGCCGCCGCCGCCATGAGCATGGCCGACGCCATCGGCGTCACCTTGCGGATCGCCGAGGCCGCCCGTCGCGTCCGTCCAGACCTTCTGGTAATCTGCCACGGAGGCCCCTTCGACGAACCCGAGAACGTGGCCGAGGCCATGCTGCGCATGCCCGGCATCAACGGATTCTACGGCGCCTCCAGCATGGAGCGCCTGCCGGTCGAACGCGCCATCACCGAGCAGGTCGCCAAGTTCCGCAACATCAAGCTCGCATCGTGAACACGATCTACGTCGTCGCCACCGCCGACACCAAGGGCGAGGAGCTGTCCTACCTCGCGGGGCTCATCGCCGCCCGAGGCCTGCCCGTGGCCCGCGTGGACGTCGGCACCGAGCGGCCCGCGAGCGTCCCCGTCGACGTCCCGGCGGCACAGGTCGCCGCCCATCATCCCGAAGGCGCCTCCGCCGTATTGGGCCAGGCCGACCGCGGCATCGCCGTCTCGGCCATGGGCCAGGCCTTCGCCCGCTTCATCGCCTCGCGCGAGGACGTGGGCGGCATCATCGGCATCGGCGGCGGGGGCGGCACCTCCATCATCACCACCGGCATGCAGAGGCTGCCCCTCGGGGTGCCGAAAGTGATGGTCTCGACCCTGGCCTCGGGCGACACCGCGCCCTACGTCGACATTTCCGACATCATGATGGTCCCGGCCATCACCGACATGGCCGGCCTCAACCGGCTCTCGCGCATCATCCTGCACAACGCGGCGCACGCCCTCATCGGCATGGCCTCCAGCGCCGCGCCCGCCGTCGAGGGCAAGCCCGCATTGGGCCTGACGATGTTCGGCGTCACCACCCCCTGCATCACCGCCATGGTCGAGCTCTTGCGCGAGGACTACGACTGCATGGTGTTCCATGCCACCGGCGCCGGCGGCCGGACGATGGAAAAGCTGGTGGACAGCGGCATGCTGACCGGTGTGCTCGACATCACCACCACCGAGGTCTGCGACCTCTTGCTGGGCGGTGTGCTGCCGGCCGGCAAGGACCGATTCGGGGCCATGCTGCGCAGCGGCCTGCCCTGCGTCGCATCGCTGGGCGCCACCGACATGGTGAACTTCTGGGCGCCGAACACCATTCCCGCGCACTACCGGGACCGCCTGTTCCACGCCCACAATCCCAACGTCACGCTCATGCGCACCACCGGGCCGGAGTGCCGGCGGATCGGCCGCTGGATCGGCGAACGCCTCGCACGCGCCACCGGCCCGATGGTCCTGCTCATCCCCGAGAAAGGCGTCTCGGCGCTGGACATCGAGGGCGGCCCCTTTTTCGATCCGCAAGCCGACGCCGCCTTGTTCGACGCGGCCGAACAGGCGATCCTCGAGGCGCACAATCCGCATTGCACAGTCCAGCGGCTGCCGCTGCACATCAACGATCCCGCATTCGCACGGCACGCGGTCGCCACCTTCCGGGCCCTGTCGCCTTGATCACCCTGCGCTACCGAGCCTTTGCCGATGTCCCGCCAGGCACGGTGCCCGTCGCCGGCCGCCGCGCTGCCGCGCCTTCCGTCGGACATTCGAATCCGGCAAGCATCCTCCTGCCCGACATCGCTCCCATCGCCGGCCTGCCGATCGAACTGGCCGGGCTGCTACCCAACCGGGACCACAACGAGGACATGCTCCGGGGCTTGGATGCGCTGGCCGGCGACCTCGGCGATCCAGCCCCGCTCGTCGGCCTCTTTGCCGCCGACCCGTTCCTGCGGGTCAACCGCCTGGCAAAGCGGCTCGCGGCGCAAGGACTGCGAGACGTCGTGAACCTGCCCAGCGTCGCGCAATACGGCGCGGATTATTCGCTGACCCTCAACAGCCTGGGCATCGGCCCCCTGCATGAAATCGAGACCCTGGCCCAATTCAAGGCCCTGGGCTTCCGGGTATCGGTCGCCATCACCTGCGTCGAGGACCTGGCCGCCGCATTGCCGCTGCAGCCTCGCTATCTGCTGGCCGTGCCCCGTTTCGGCGATGGCGCGAGCGCCGATGCGCGTACGGCGCATCTGGAGGCATTGGCGGCCGGCCTCCTGGAGGCGTGCCGCCGGGAGGGGGTTGTTGCGGATGTCATGGTGGGGTGAACTCAGCGGGTTGCCGGACACCGGCCTCATCCTGGCTCCAAATGCCACCAGGCCACCGACCCGGATGAGTCGGCGGCCTGATGGGAAAAGCGAGGGGATGAGCAGTCGCCCACCCCGAATACTGCGATGATTACCGCAGCAGCGACAGCACGGTTTGCGGAACCTGGTTGGCTTGCGCCAGGACCGAGGTGCCGGCCTGTTGCAGGATCTGCGCGCGGGTCATGTTGGAGACTTCCACCGCGTAATCGGCGTCCTCGATGCGCGAACGGGCGGCCGACAGATTGGTGACGGTGTTGGCCAGGTTGGCGATCGTGGACTGGAAGCGGTTTTGGACCGCGCCGAGTTCGCTGCGCAGGGCATCGACTTGAGCCAGAGCCGCGTCGAGGGCCTTCAGCGGGTCGGCAGTGCGGCCGCCTTCCGATTTGGTATTGAAGGTCAGCGTTCCGTCATTCGTCACGTACAGAGTCTTGCCATTACCGCTTGCACTATCGGTGATGACACCGTCCTCTCCAACATAGAGGTCGGTGGTGTAAGAGGCGCCCGTAACCGCTGCGAAAGTTTCTGACTGGCCGTCGGCATATGCGTCCGAGCCGCCGATCTTAACGGAGTTTTCTCCCTGAATGTCGACAGCAGCCGCATTAAAGGTGCCGGCAGCAATCACGATGTTCGTGGCATCTGCCGCGGAAGCAGCAACCAGATCCGCAGCCTTGATGACCGCGCCAGTAACAGTGATGGTTCCACCACCCGCTGCAGCCGCTCCAGCAGTCAATGTAGTACCGCTCGCCAGCTTCAGGGTTGCGCCAGACGTATCACCCCAGATCTTCCCTCCGAACCCCGTACCATCCGAATCGTTCGACAGAGCGGACAACAACAAATCAGTAGTTGCGGGACCAGCATTACCGGCCCCTTGATTCTGGGTAAGCTCACCATCAGATGAAATATACAAAGCATTGCCATCAGCGGTAGTGATCGCACCGGTACTGTCAATCTTTATATCGATGCTTTTCCCACCGAGCGTATAGGTCGCCGTGGTCGTCCCAGAAGTTGGCTTGATGGCTGCCTCAGCAGCCGTATGACCGATTGCACTATTTGCAACGGTAGTGTCAAAAGTGAAGCTCTCCGTTGCGGCGTTGTATTTGTAATTTGTACCCGCTGCGCCATAGGGAACACTCGTACCAGCATAAGTGACCGCGGTAGAGTTATCCGCCAGTTGCGAAAGAACGGAACTGCCCGTCAGCTTGGTATTCTGCGAGGTCAGCACATAATCTACACCGCCGGTGCCAGTGGCAATGCTTTTACCGGCTTGGGCCTGAACGTCTTTGACCGTGGCCGTTGCATTCGTGCTGGGAGCGCCGTCCACATTGAAGCCCTGAAGGCCCAGCGTCTGGGAAGTGATCTGCTTCAGGTTGACGGAGATGGATTCGTTGTCGTTGGCACCGACCTGGATATGCAGGGCGTTGTCTTTTGCCAGCACCTTCACGCCGTTGAACTGCGTTTGTTCCGACACCCGGTTGATTTCACCCAGGCGCTGGTTGATTTCGTCCTGGATGGACTTGAGGTCGGAGTCGGAGTTCGTGCCGTTGGCCGCCTGGACCGACAGTTCACGGACGCGCTGCAGGTTGTTGTTGATTTCGTTCAGCGCGCCTTCGGTCGTTTGCGCGATCGAGATGCCGTCGTTGGCGTTGCGGCCGGCCTGGGTCAGGCCCTTGATGTTGGCGGTGAAGCGGTTGGCGATGGCCTGGCCGGCGGCATCGTCCTTGGCGCTGTTGATGCGCAGG
>Ga0180216_1003083_pt1 | contig 13420 bp, 19 predicted proteins | sample eDN3rd37CBELigMG_FD_128879 | JGI IMG/M metagenome (GOLD analysis project Ga0180216, IMG submission 128879) | Enriched Miracle-Growth compost microbial communities from Emeryville, California, USA - eDNA 3rd pass 37_C BE-Lig MG (version 2)... ... | reverse complement strand
GACGGACCCGCACGACGTCGGAAGGCTCCAGCGCGAGAAGGCTCGGCGGAGCGGCGAAGCTCGCACGCTCGCGGGCGGCCCACGCCTCGAACAGCCACGTCTCGGCCATGCTGTCCGCCTGCTGCGCCTCGAGCACCAGCGGAACGTCGGCCTGGCTGACACGGCCGCTCGCGCCGGTGATGCGGCGCGCTTCGGCGACCGCCTGGCTGTAATCGCCGGACGCTGCGATGAAGCGTATCTTGGCGGACGCGGGCAGCTCCGTTTCCTGACCGCGCGTGAGCGTCAGCAACGGCGCATCCGCCCGCGTCTCGACAAGATCGTCAGCGGTGAGCTCCACTACGCTCGGCTCTGCACCGCGATGGCGGAAGACGATCTCGCCACCGCTTTCCAGCGCGTCGAAGAAATAGGCGAGCTCCAGCAGTTCCAACGCGTCGCGCGCCGGCATCACGCGGTCGATCACATAGCCGGGCACCGTGCCGCTGAGCGCACCGGCATCATAGTCGGCAAAGCCATAATCCTGCAGCAGCCGCGTGACGGTGTCGGCCAGCGGCGCGCTGGCGAAGCGTCCCGTCAGCCAATGGCCGTACTGCCAGTTCTCGCCGTCGCCCCATGCTGCGGCGTCATTCGGAAATGTAGGATAGGGTCGCGCATCCCACGTGTAGACATAGATGCGCGACAGATCGACCATCGGCGCGCCGTAGATTTCCGAAGTGGGATTGGCGCCATCCAGATACCCATGCGCGTCGGGGTCCAGTCCTTCGATGATCGCGCGCAGGAAGCGCCGTTGCATGAAATCGTCGCGCGTGCCGTTGGAGAAATACGGCAGCGCCGTCTCCGAGCTCTTCGGATCGACGAACACGTTCGGCTGGTTGGCGCCCTTGTCGATTGCCGGACAGCCGATCTCCATCAGCCAGAACGGTTTCGACTGCGGCACCCATGCCGTGGGCGTATCGCTCTCGACGCCGCCGGGGCGGTCGTAGTGCGCATTCAGCCACCACGAGCGGATGTCCTTGTAGCGGAACACCCAGGGCTTGCCTGCGCCGTCGGTGATCGGCGTGCGCACCTGCGCCGCACGATCCTCCGGCGAAGCATAATACCAGTCGAAGCCTTCGCCGGCGCGCAGATTGCCCGTCAGATAGGAGAGGTCGTAGATCGAACGCGCGCCGGCCTGCAGGTCGAGATGATCGCGCCCCTCGCGCCAATCGGCCAGCGGCCAATAGACGTCGATGCCGATCGCATCGATTGCGTCGGACGCCCACAGCGGATCGAGATGGAAGTAGACGTCACCCGATCCGTCGGAAGGCTGGTGGCCGAAGTATTCCGACCAGTCCGCCGCATAGACGATCTTCGTGCCCGGCAGAACGCCCTTCACGTCCTCCGCAAGGCTCTTGAGCGCGGCGACGAACGGATAGCTCGCCTGCCCGTCGCGTACGCCCGTGAGCCCACGCAGCTCGCTGCAGATGAGGAACGCATCGACGCCGCCCGCCGCCTTGGCGAGGAACGCATGGTGCAGGATCATACGACGGAACGACCATTCGTCCGGCCCCGAATAGACGACCTCATTACCCACGACGGCGAAGTGCGCCGGCCGCGCCGTCCCGACGAACGCGGCGATCTGCGCGGCCGCAGCGGACGTCTTGTCGGGGCTTCCGGGCTGGCCCGCGGCTGGATGCGCCGTGATACGTCCACGCCAGGGATAAGCCGGCTGGCTCGCGCCGCCGTAGGGGTTGGCAAATGCGTTTCCTGCGGGAACATCCATCAGAATGAACGGATTGAGCGTCACGGCGATCCCGCGCGCGCGCAGATCGCGGATCGCGTCGATCACGCTGCGGTCGCTCGGCGTTCCACCATAGGCGGCACGCCCGCCCTGCTGGCTCACCACATAGGCGTTGGAGCGCGTGCGGCCCGCAACCTTCCACGCATAGGGGCTCGTGATCTTATCGCGATGCTCGATCCCCGGGCGCAGCCGGCACACGCCTGCGCGCAGATCCGTGCCGAACCAGCTCACCACGAGCGAGACGTTGCGCGCATTCGGCAGTGTCGCTTCCAGTTGATCGACGGAAATGGTCCAGTCGGTGCCGCCCTGGCGCGAATGGACATTCTCCGGCACCTGCGTCGCGAGGCCCACGAGCTGCGTCACCGGCGTCGGCGAATAGGCGAACTCGCCGGAACCGGGGATCATCACCACCGCGCGGATGTCCTCGCTGAAGGTTTCGACGGAACGATAGACCTCGAAGGAAAGCTGCGGCATGCGGTTGCCGAACGGCGCGAGGGCCAGGCGCTCGAACACCACGTATGCCGTGCCGCGGTAGGCGGGCGCTTTTCCCGCACCTTCGCGGGCGGCGATGAGACTGTCGGCGTCCTGAGTTTCGCTGCCCGTGTAGACGCGATGCACGATCTGCCCACGGTCGAGCTCGGCGCCGTCCGCCCAGATGCGGCCGATGCCGGCGATTTCACCCTCGCAGAGCGCGACGGCGAAGTTGCCATAGTAGCGGTACTCGGTCGTAACGCTCGCCGGGGCACGGGCGCCGCCGATGCCCTTTCCCGATCCGCCGCCGCTGGATGACGTAACGATCTCCTCCTCGAACGGCGTCGCCCAGATCACCTGTCCGCCGAGGCGCACGCGCCCATAGACGCGCGGGATTGGCGCACCTTCCGTCGAGGTGGTGATGTGCAGTTCCGAAAGGCGCGGGCCCTCGATGTGCCGCGTCTTGCCCGATCCGCCGAGCAGCGCCTGATCGACCACCGAGCCCGCAATGGCGCCGAGCTGCGATCCGATCGTAGCGCCGGTGATCGTGGCGCCGAGCAGCGTGACGCCAGCCGGCAGTACAGCGCCGCCGATGGCCGCGCCGGCGGCTGCGAGTGCTAGCGTTGCCATCAGCGTGCCCTTTCAGGAAAACGGAACGCGCCTGCGATGCGGCGCCTCCACCACCGCGATAGCGGAACTTCGCTCACCGGCGCGCCTTCCATGGCGTGGATCATCGTCGTCGCTCCCGAAAGTATCGCCGCGTGCTTGGCCACCGCACCGACGCGCAGGCGAAACACGACGACATCGCCAGCGCGCGCTTCGTCGGGCGCGATCGCGTGCATGTGTCGAGCGGCGGCGAGCAGCATCGTCTCCATGCCGCCGCCCTCGGCCCAGTCCCGGCTATAGGGTGGCGGCGTTTCAGCCTCGCAGCCGTAGAGCTCGCGCCACACGCCGCGCACGAGGCCCAGGCAGTCGGTGCCGACGCCGCGGACGCTGCTCTGGTGGTGATAGGGTGTGCCGATCCATCCACGAGCAACGCGCACGATCTCGGCGGCGTCGGCGTCCGGCGCGTTCGACATCTCTGCGATCCTATGGGTTTGCGGGATTTACGTGCGCGTCGCGGGGATGCGCCGCTAGACGCCGCGGCGGCCGAAGGTGGTGATGAAGTCGTTGCCGGGCATGTGCGGGAAGCCGCGGAAGTTGGCCACGTTGGCGAACTTCGAACGGCAGGTCGTGCAATGCTTGTCGCAGCCCGCCGTCACGGTGAAGGTCTGTCCGCTTTCGAGCGGACCGCGCGCCGGCGCCCATAGCTCGAGCGTTACAATGCCGCCGACGTTGGTATGGCTGCGCACCTCCACCGCCTGTCCGTCGGCGGCACCGGAGGTGAAGGTCAACAGTCCGCGCGCAAACCAGCCATCGGCAAATGCGCTCAGCCCCGATGCGGTGAAGCGGCGCGTACTGGCCGCCGCGATGATCGTGCCCTCGCCCTTATAGGCCGGGGCGTCGAGGGCGATGCCGCAGCGCCGATCGCCGAGGTCGGCATCGCACGTGAATTGGTAGAGGCGGCCCTTCGGCTGCTGGAGATAATGCGCAAGCCCGCGCACCTCGGCGGTGAAGCTCAGCCCGGCGCGGCGCACCTCGCCGAGGCTTCCGGAGCGCATCAGAACGCGCTGTTCTGGCTCGGCCCAGTTGACGCGGAAAATCTCCACCCTCGCGTCGTCGTAGAGACCGGCGGCCAGATCGGCCTCGGCGAGCCGGTCCGACGACAGCGCGCTCGTCACCTCCAGATTGTCGACGCTGAGCCCGATGCTGTCGCGCATCTCGCTGGCGGTGAAACCGGCCGCGGCCTCGAACGTCGTCCCCTCGAAGGTGAGATCGCGGTCATGGTCGGTGAAGCCGAGCTTCACCCCGTCCGCGCGTGTCAAACGCCAGCACCAGCACAGCGTCGTTGCGCCACTATCGAGATGCGCCTGCAGCTCGGGAGCAAGGCTTTTCATCGGCACCTCCGTGCGGTCATACGGCGGAACATTTTCACAGCCGCACCTCGACGATCGGAATGTGCGGGATGACGCCGTGGCGGAAACCCTGCACGTTGATTTCGAGCCTGTCGGTATCGAAGCGCACCGGCACGTCGAAAGCGAAGCCGGCGGTAATCTGCGCCCCGGCGCTTGGCACGTGGCCGGGCTGGAACAGCACCTTTCCCGTCGCCGCATCGACGAGAAAATGCTCCGGCGCCAACTCATGGCCGTCGACGGCAACGGCCACCGATCCCGCTACCGGTTTCTTGATCGCGCGCACCCATGGCGCGTGCGCAACGCCGTAGCGCTTTACGAGCTGGAAGGCAGCCTGGGTGCCGTCGCCCTCACCCAACACCTGGTCGAGCGGCGATATCGTTGCGCCCGGTGTGCACGACTTGTCATCGGCGTGATCGCGCCAGCGGAACCCATAGAGGCGCCCGCGCCGTTCCTCGAAAAATGCGATCACAGCATGGAGGTCGTCGAGCGACTTCACACCATAGCCTGCGTTGTAGCTGCGGCGGGAGTCCGCCCAGCGCGCATTGCGCTCCTCGAAGCCGGAACCGAGCACCACCACATCGGTGCGCCGCTCCGGCCCGCCCTGCGCGCCGCGCGAGATGTCCGTGGGAAAGCGGATCTCGTGAAAGCTCATTCGCACATCCCTATTCGTTCCTGCTCACAGGTTGCGCTGCCCCAGCGCAACCGCACGGGCCACCATCGTCGCGACCTGCGCCTCGGAGCGCCGAAAGCTCTCCGCATCCGGCGTCGTCACGTTGAGGGTGACGCTGACGCCACCGCCGCCCTGGGCCGCAACGCCGAGGCGGCCATCGGGTCCGCGCGCCAGCGGCATGATGGCCTCGGCCCCGCGCTCTCCGGCAAGGCCCGTGCGTCCGCCCGCGAGAGGGAACGTCACCGGGCTCGAGATCACGCCGCCCGACGCGAACGGCACCGGCAGTCCTTGCGAAATCGCACCGCCCTTGGCGAAGGGCATCCCGCCGCCCACGAGCCCCGCAAGCGCACTCCCGAGCGAGTTCGTCAGCGGGCGCAGCGCCGACTTCAGCACCAGCTGCGAAAGATTGAGCGCCAGCAAGCGCAGCACGTCGCCGACGCTCTTGCCCTTGATGGCGATACCGTCGAACGCGCTCGACAGCGCATTGCCGAACTGGCGCCCCATCCGCGACGCATCGACGAGTTGCTGCTGGAATTGCGTCGTATCGGCCATCACGGCCACGGTCATCGTGTCGACCGGATCGTTGAAATCGGCCATGGCCTCTCCTCATTCTCTATTTGGCTTATCGGGATAGCGCCGGAGCAACGCGCTCAGCTCTGCGCGCGATGGCGGCCCGGCGGGTGTCGGCCCGAACCGCCCGCGCAGTCCGGCCGCCAGTTCGCGCGGCGTCATCGCCCAGAAGGTCGTGGGCGAAAGTCCGAGCAGGCCGAAGCCGGCGGCCATCACGTCGTCCCAGGGAAAGGGCCGTGGCCCTCCTCCTCCGCGGAGGCGCGGCGCCCTTCGGTTTCCTCGCCGAACGTCGCCCGCAACAGGCGCGCGACCACATCGACGTAGCCCGCCGCGCCGTTCTCCGTCCGCATTGCGCGCACCGCATCGTCGCCGATCTCGTATCCAGCGCCGCGCAACCCGGCGCCGATGATGCGCACACAGTCGCGCGCCGAGAGCCGGCCGCCGCCGAAACGCTGCGCGAGCGCCAGCATATCCTCATCGCCGAAGGCCGATTCCAGCTCGGCCAGCGCGCCGAGCGTCAGCACGAGGCGGAAAGTCTTGCCGTCGAGCACGGCTTCGACTTCGCCGCGGTGGGCATTCGCCATTGTTCCGTTCCTCCATGCACAGCGCCGCCCGCTGCGGGGAATGCAGCGCGCAAATCTGATTGCTACAGTTGCTGGTGTCAGGCCCCGCGCGGGGCGTAGAGAATGATCAGCGCCCCGGCGATGCAAACCGCGGCGCCGAGGAGATCAAAACGATCCGGCGCACGCCCTTCCACCGACCACAGCCAGGCCAGCGAGGCGACAATGTAGATGCCGCCGTAGACCGCGTAGGCGCGGCCGGCGAATTCCACATCGACCTGCGCCAGCAGCCAGCCGAACAGCACCAGGCACGCGATGCCGGGAACGAGCCAGATGGGAGACGCTTGATAGCGCACCACCGTCCAGAGGGCGAAGCAGCCGGCGATCTCTGCAATCGCCGCGCCGATATAGATCGCTATGGTGCCCATGGTCTCCCCCGACGGCTCGTATCGCAGCATGCCAGAGTTGACGGCGCGGACCCAGGCCATTTCAACCGCGGCTAGCTTGCCGCAGCGAATGTCAGCTCGCCCGCCGATTCCAGCGCAATCTCGAAGCCCACTTCGCCGTCGTGCCGCCCGGTCAGCTCGAACGAGCCGATGTGGAACGGCCCGCTCACCGTGCCAAAATCGGGGATCACCACCTGCCAGTCGCGGATGGTGCCGTTGAACACATAGCCGCGCACGATCTCGTCGGACGCCGCATCCTTGAAAATGCCCGCGCCCGTGAGCCGCGCCGACTTGACGCCAGCGCCGGCCAGCAGCTCGCGCCACTGCCCCGCGCTTTCCGCGTGCGTCACGTCGACGGATTCGGCATTGAACACGATGCTGCGCGTGCGCAGCCCGGCGATGGTCGTGTAGGCGCCTTCGCCGTCGGCGTCGACCTTCAACAGCAGATCCTTGCCCTTTTGTGCCGCCATCGCTCACTCACCTTTGATGTTGCATCGTTGGAAACTGGCGTCGCTCCGCGCTTCAGCGGGGCAACGCCGTCGATCGTCCGCGCGATGTGGATGCCACATCGCTGGCCTTGACTACGCTTGCGGCTCTGTCACGGCGCGAAGGCGCACGATGCCCTGATAGGTTTCACCGTCGCCGTCCCGCCTCACGTCCGAGCTTTCGTGCCGCAGGTTGATCAGCCGATGTCCCGAGAGCGCGAGCGCCGCCCCGTGCAGGCATGCGCGCAGCGCGTCGATGATCGCCAGCGCCTCCTTGCGGCCACCGCTGCGCGACCAGACGTGCAACGTCACCACGTGCTCGCTGCCCGCCTCGGTTCCCGTGCTCCAGTCGCGCTCGACGCCTGCCGCAAAAGTGACGTAGGGAAACGCTGCGCGCACCGGCACGTCGTCCCAAACGTGCGGGCCCCCAAGGAGTGCGAGCAGCGCGCTATCGTTCGTCAGCTTCGCGAACATCGCCTGCTGCAGGGCCCAGCTCGCGCCTGTCATCTCTCACCTCGTCGTGTAAAGCCGTACCATCGCGCTGGCGCGGCGTTCTTTGCCGGACCATCTCCTGCGCCCGCGCAACCAGCTTGCCCGTGGCGAGCACAGGCAATGAAACCCGCAGTTTCACAGGTCGCGCTCCTGGGCGAGACACCGCATCCATCGACGTCGTCCGTCGGGATCGAACGCGGCGCGGATATCGAAGACCCGCGTGCCGGAGCGGAACCGCATCTGCGGCGTGATGCCGCCGCGGTGGCGGATAACGATCTCGTGGCCGACCGTTCCGGCGGTGCGGTCGAGCGCGAAGCTCTCGCCGCCCGAAACAGGACGCACGCGCGCCCACAGCTCGCAGACGGTCGTCCAGGTCACGGCCGCGCCGCCGCCGCCATCGGCAGTCCGGGACGGCGCCTCCAGCGTCAGCCGCGTGCGCAGCTCGCCGATGTGAATGTCGGCGCTCACAGCCGCACCGCGCGGTAAGGCGCCAGAAGGTCCGAGACAGCGGCGGGAATTGCGGTTTCGCGGGAGCCCACCTCGATCGGATCGCGGCGCTCATACCAGTGCGCGACGAGCATGAGGAGCGCCTGACGAATGGGCGCGGGAACGTCCGCCGCCCCATCGCCGAAGCCGGCGGTGAATTCGATCTCGATACCGTTCACGGCCCTTTCCGGTTGCGGCCAGCTTCCATTGTTGCGCACGATCCGTGGCGGCGTGCCGTCAGCATCGACCACATAGGCGCTGCTGGGAACCGCTTCCGCGGTGCCATCCGCCGACAGCACTTTGACGGAGGCCAGCGATTGCAGCGGTCGCAACGGCAGCTCCAGCTCCCGTCCGTTCGGCCAGGCATCGAGCGTGAGCCGCCAGCTCTGCGTCATCAGCGCCAACCCGAGCGCCGCCTCGATATGCAGCCGCGACGTCAGGATGAGGCTGCCGATCAGCGTGTCTTCCGCCGTACCGTCGACGCGCAAGTGCGCCTTCGCCTCGGAAACCGTCACCGGCTCCACGGCGGGCGCACTGGTTATCACCAGTGCCATGGGCATTCCATTGTTGTCAGAATGAAGTTTGCTCGCCTGCCCGTCCGTCTTCTCGGGTACGCGCGATTGAAAGTGCAGGGCCGCCGCCGGGGGGAGACGGCGGCCCCGCTTCAGCCTCGCGGGGGAGGAGCCACGAGGGTGAACGATTGCCGGCCGACTAGAGCACGATCGCATTTCTTCACATGACGATGCGGCTCGAGCTTTTTATTAGACCGATGATTCACGCTTCGGACTGGTGGGGTCCGACGCGATCATGGTCGTTTGCTTAGACCGATGATTCACGCTTCGGACTGATCGGGTCCGAAGCGATCATGGTCGTTTGCTTAGACCGATGATTCACGCTTCGGACTGGTAGGGTCCGAAGCGATCATGGTCTAGTCGCCGAACTTCAGCAGCTTGATCGCTTCGAAGTCGGCAACGCCGCCGCCCACCCGCTTGGTCGTGTAGAACAGCACGTAGGGCTTTGCGGAGTAAGGATCGCGCAGCACCCGGATACCCACGCGGTCGACGATCAGGTAGCCGCGGCGGAAATCTCCGAAGGCCACGCTGAGGCTGTCGGCTGCCATGCCCGGCATGTCTTCCGATTCCGCGATCGGATAGCCCATCAGTGTCGGCGCCTCGCCCGGCGCGCCCGAGGGTTGCCACAGGTAATTGTCGTCGCCATCCTTCATCTTGCGGATCACCGACTGCGTGGAGCGGTTCATCACGAAGTGCGCGTTCGCGCGATATCCCGCCTTCAGCGCATAGATGAGATCGATCAGCTTGTCGGCCGGATTGGACGCGGGGAAAGCGGCATCGGTGCCCGTGAGGATGTGGCCGAGCTTGCCCCACTCCCACGAAGCATTCGCGACCGTCGTATAGGCGAGGAAGCCCTTCGGCTTGTTGGTGCCGTTGCCCGTGACGAACGCGGTGCCCTCCTGCTGGGCGAACGCGATGCGCACCTCCTCGGCGAGCCACTCGTCGATGTTCACCGCCGCATCGTCCAGCAGCGAGGACGTCGCCGCCGGCATGGCATAGAGCTCCGTCGTCGGGAAGGAGATCTCATCGAGCGTCGGGGCATTCGTCTGCGTGCGTGCTGCCGTCTCCGCGACCCAGCCGGTCACGGGTCCCGCCACGGAGAACGGTCGCTTGTAGACCGAGCCCGATACCTGGCGGATACCCGCGATGGCGCGGATGGGAGAGATGTCACGCAGCGCGCGATTGACAGTGCGCTCCGTCTCATCCGGAACGAGATAGCCGCCGTCCGGATCGGAGCCGACCGAAAGGGCCTTCTTCTCCACATCCCGCAGCGCGCCGAGCTCGCCCTTGCGCACGTAGGCATCGAATGCCGACTTGTGAGCCAGCGCGGCCCCCGAGCGCGGGGCCCCTCCGCCGATGGCCGGACGCGCCGACTTCAGCGCCAGGTCGTCGACGACGCGGCGGTGCTCGTCCAGTGCACGGTCGATGCGCGCTAACTTCTCCTCGACCAGCGGATCGGCCGCCGAGCGGCGCTCAAGCTGATAGAGCCGCTCGTCGTTCGTCTCCTTGAACGCCTCGAAGGCGCGCATGAAATCTTCGAAGGCGGCGCCGACATTGCTGCCGCCCGCTTTAGTTTCCAGTTCCGACATACTTTCTTCCTTCACCAGGTGTTGCTGCTCAAGGATTGCGCTGCCGCCCGGATGCGTGCGGCCAGATCGCTCTCCTCGCCCGTAACCCGGCCCGCATCCCGCAGAGCCTTCAGGCCTTTGAAGCCCGCGCCCATCAGCGCGCGCGCCTCACTGCGCTTCAGCCCAGCATCCCGCGTGAGCCAGCGTTCGAACTCCCGCTCCGTCGGCACACCGCCGGCGAAGGGTGATGATTTCATGGTCGCGATGCGTGCTTCCGGCAGCAGCGGGAAGGTCACCACCGAGATTTCCCAGAGGTCGATCTTTTCCAGCCGCCGCTGGCCGCTGGCGCGATCGCGGCGCGCCTTGACAGTGCGAAATCCGATCGACAATCCATCGAGCGCGCCGGCGCGCATCAGCGCATGCACCTCCCGCGCCTTCGTCACTTCGGGCATCAGCCGCCCCTCGGCATAGAGACCGCGCGCGTCCTCCCGCAGCGATGTCCACACGCCGATCGGCTGATTGGCGTCGTGCTGGAAGAGCAGCTTGATGCCCGACACGCCGCGCTGCGCGAGGCTTTCGGAAAACGCACCTGGGAGCACGACGTCACCGGCAAGATCGGCGCGATGGAACAGGCTCGCGTAGCCACCGAAGCTTCCATCCACCTCGACGGCCTTGAGGTCGAGACGGGTGAATTTCACCTCATGGTGCGCGCGCACACGATCGCGCGCGCCGCCCTGCCAGGCGCCTGCGTTTGCCAGCATCAAATGTCTCCGGATTGTCGCGTTCTATTCCGTTAAAGCACGATCGCTTTTCTTCGAATCGCGATCCGGCTCTCGTTTTTTGCTTAGACCAATGATTCACGCTTCGGACTGGTAGGGTCCGAAGCGATCATGGTCTGAGGCCGGGTTGCCTTAAGCTTCGGCCGCCGGTCAGCGCCGGCGCCACCACTCGTAGCCCCGTCGATCGAGAATGCGCGCGCATGTCTCGCGGCCTTCATCTGTGACCAGGATATCGATCCAGGCCGTGGCGTATTGCGGATCCGCCGTCAGCTCGGCATCGACCTCGGCGAGGATGGCTAAAGATTCCTCTTTCGACATCGGCCAAGGCCGCACACCCCGCTTGGCGATGGCGCTGAGCTGCGCGCCGCTTTTCAGCGTTCTAATCTTTCCAGCGTGGGACGCGTCCAGCGATACACGAACCTGGTCGAGGTCGAGCAGCCCAACGAGCGCCCTCGAACGCCAGGAAGCTCGCCCGCTCGTCATGGCGAAGCCATGCTCCGCGTAGATGCGTCCCCACCTATTACGATTGCTGCAACGGCTCACCCAGCTGTCGTTGAACTTCCGTGAGAAACTCCGTCATTTTTCCTTCTTCAATCCAATAATTCGGGTGACAGGATCGCCAGATCGCATCCAATTCGTCCTCGCTTAGCCCGGCAGCTAGAAGGCTATCGACGTACGCCTTCGCGCCGGGGACATCCGCTGGGTCCATCAGTTGGACTGCCAAAGCTACGAACTCCGACAGGTCACGCGCCTCGTCATCGCTGTCCTGCAAAAACAGCCGAACAAGCTTTTTGAAATCGACAGATACGACCATTCAACTCCGGGACCTATCTTCATCGGGAAATGCAGATGGGTTTCACGCAACTCACGCTCGAGGTCGAGCCGCGCCAATCCATGCTAGCTCGGCACGTAACGGCTTTCGTCCACCGCACGCATCATGCCCCGCGCCCGCGCGGCCTGTGGGTATTCATTTGCATCGCTGATCCTTTGCAGCGCTGCGCGGGCGGCTTCCGGCTCGAACGCGAGCAAAGCAATGGCGGCCTTCAAACGAACTTGGGCGTTGCTGTGCGCGAGGAGCGGGAGCATAGCGCGCCGCCCATCGTCAGGCCGGCTTTTCAGCTCGCCCTTGACCTCCTCCATTTTGTCGAACAAGCGGTTGTATTTTGTGTGCTCATCATCGAGCAGAGCCTCGTCCTGGGCCAATGCCATCAACCTGAATTGCTCGACGAGCGCTTCTACGCTCAGATGCTTCAAGGTCGCGCTCGTCACCGCTTGAGAACTCCTTGCCACAACTGCTATTCCGGAACCGCTCGCAGCTGCCGTCTCATTTCTGTCAGAAGTGCCAGGAGGTTCTTCACGTCTGGAATAAAGACGTCGGCGCCGGAGCCATTCCATAGCTCCATTAGTTCGTCCTCCGTGTACTCGCCGCTCAACAAACGGTCGAGGTACTGTGCAAGCGCATCGCAATCGACTCCCTCGATATGCTGCAGAGAAAAATCTGCCATACTCGCAAACGTCGGACAGGTATCCGCAATATCTGCATGGAACATTCGGCAAACCTGAAGGAAGAGCATTGGAGGAGAAGGTTTGCCGATCATTCTAGGTTTCCTCGGATATGCTGGAACCGCCGGATCGCGACAGGCGCTAAGTCTAGTATGTTTCCTCTTGCAGCTTCACAAAATGATCCGCAGCGCTTTCCAGTCCGCGTAATAGGGGTGAGTCCTTCTTCGCACCCTCTAGACTGAGGGCCAAGGGCCATTCATCACTTTCGGTATAGATCGGCTCATAGTCCTCGAAGTCGCGGTTGCTGATCAGCCTCAACTTCGCCTCTTCATGCTTGAACAAATAGTAGTCGCCCCCCAGCGCTGCACTCTCTCTACCTTCGCCGGTAATCCCCGTCGCTTGCTCCACCCACGCACGGGCAATTTCCATATCGTCGGTTTTCACACCAAATACGACGTCCATCCGCATCGGTTCGGCTCCCTCAATTCTCTCATGGCGGAGCCACGCTCCGCGTGGAAGCGCGACTACTCGCTGCGATCAGTCTCCAGAACCTCGCGCGTCACGAACCATAGGTATTCCCAGGGTGGATCGCCGCCACCCGTTGCAAGCCATTCGGCTATGATCGCGTCGGCGATCTCATCCTTCGTCGTCCCGTACTGCGTTTGCTCCTTCCACAGCAGGGGCTCGCCTTTAGGACTATGACGCGCCGGCACCGCGCCGGCATCAAGCAACCGCAGCACACATAGACGTACGAACTCCGCGAGATCGTCGCCCTCAAACCCAAAGCTTCGCCCCCAAGGAACGATGCCCCAGAAGCCCGCCCCGTCACCATCGATGTCATAGGGTCGCGTTTCGATATAGTTGGCCGCCGTATCGTCAGGATGACCCGAATGCCCGCGTCGCTGCAGATCAATCATCTCTGCACACGGCCCATTACTATTGAGGCTTGAACTGCGGATGGGTCTTGAGCAGATCGCGCACAAGACTCAACACTTTGACGGCGCCTCGAGCGTCGGTGAAGTAGAT
>Ga0180216_1003076_pt1 | contig 13439 bp, 8 predicted proteins | sample eDN3rd37CBELigMG_FD_128879 | JGI IMG/M metagenome (GOLD analysis project Ga0180216, IMG submission 128879) | Enriched Miracle-Growth compost microbial communities from Emeryville, California, USA - eDNA 3rd pass 37_C BE-Lig MG (version 2)... ... | reverse complement strand
TCTGTTTTTGCAGGGCAAACATTCGCCGGCGGAGCTTGCCATGTGCTACTGTTGATAACTAAGTTGGGCCCTGAATGAGGAAGGCCACAACTATGGCCAAGGCTTGGGACGTGAACGTCTGGAGGATGGGTTTCTTATGCCGCAAGGCGAGGCCGCTGTGCGCACCCGGAGCCGAGGTATGGCTCCGACAGATATCTCAAATCCGAAGTACTTCCACAAAGTCGTAGACTGTCAGTGGGCTTGCCCCAGTCATACGCCCGTCCCGGAGTACATCAGGCTTATCTCTCAAGGCCGCTACGCAGCGGCCTATATGTTGAATTGGGAATCGAACGTTTTCCCCGGCATTCTCGGCCGCGTCTGCGATCGGCCCTGCGAACCCGCCTGCAGGCGCGGAAGAGTCGAGGAGAAGCCGGTCGCGATTTGCCGCCTGAAGCGCGTGGCCGCTGATTACAAGGGCGAGATCAGCAACTTCCTGCCTGACATCCCAAAGCAGAAGAACGGAAAGCGCATAGCTTTGCTTGGTGCCGGCCCGGCCTCGCTGACAGTGGCGCGGGACCTGATGCCGCTCGGCTATCACTGCGTGCTCTTCGAAAAGGACCCGTACGGCGGCGGCCTGATGCGGACCAACATCCCCTCCTTCCGGCTGCCCGCGAGAGTCCTTGATGAGGAAATCGGTAGGATCTTGGACTTCGGCGTCGAGACGCGGTTCGGGCACGAGGTGAGGAGCCTGAAGGCCGTTCTCGATGAGGGTTTCGATGCCGTTTTCATCGGCACGGGCGCTCCAAAGGGCAAGGACCTCGACATTCCTGGCCGCAAGGAAGCGGCTGCCAACATCCATATCGGCATCAACTTCCTGACCTCGGTCGCTTTCGAGCACGTGCACCGGATCGGCCGGCGGGTGGTGGTGATCGGTGGCGGCAATACGGCCATGGACTGCTGCCGTACCGCGCTGCGGCTGGGTGCCGAGAGCGTGACCGTCACGGTTCGCTCGCCCCGCAAGGACATGAAGGCATCCGACTGGGAGATCGAGGAGGCCGAGCACGAGGGCATCCCGATCCTCGACAACCACAATCCGAAGGAATTCATCGTCGAAAACGGCCGGCTCGTCGGCGTGCGGTTCCAGAAGATGCGCGCCGAGTACGTCGATGGCCGGCGCAAGCTCATTCCCACGGGCGAGGAGGTCGTCATTCCCTGTGACGACGTTCTGATGGCCATCGGCCAGGAGAACGCTTTCCCCTGGATTGAACGCGACATCGGGCTCGAGTTCGGCGAATGGGACATGCCGAAGGTCGACCGCGTGACCATGATGTCGACACGCCCCGGCGTCTTTTTCGGCGGCGATGCGGCCTGGGGCCCGGAAAACATCATCTGGGCCGTAGCCCATGGCCATCAGGCGGCGATTTCCATTGATCTCTACTGCCAAGGCAAACCGCTCACGGAAAGACCCGGACCCGGCTGGACGCTTGTCAGCCAGAAAATGGGTATTCACGAGTGGTCCTACTCCAATGCGTACACGCCGGAGCGGCGCGTAGCCGTCCCCCATGCCGATAAGGCCGCTTCGCTGCGCAACCTGAAGGTGGAGGTGGAGCTCGGCTACGATGACAAGCTCGCCGCGAAGGAGGTCGAGCGCTGTCTCAATTGCGACGTGCAGACGGTTTTCACGCGCTCGCTCTGCATCGAGTGCGATGCCTGCATGGACATCTGCCCGGTCGATTGCATCAACTTTACCGAGAATGCCGACGAGCCGGAGTTGCGGGAAAAGCTGCGCGTGCCGGCGCGGAATACCGCGCAGGATCTCTACGTTTCCGACGTCCTCAAGACGGGCCGCGTGATGGTCAAGGATGAGGATGTGTGCGTCCATTGCGGGCTTTGTGCCGAACGCTGCCCGACAGGCGCCTGGGACATGCAGAAGTTCACCTATGTGGAGGCGCAGGCCTCACCCGCCTGCCTCACTCACCACAATGCGTATATCCGATGATGCCGGAGACCTGATCTTATGAGCGGGGTGAATGATTTCGTCTGTAAGTTCGCGACCGTGAACGGTTCCGGCTCGGCGAGCGCGAACACCATGTTCGCCAAGACGATCTTTCGGATGGGCGTGCCTGTTAGCCCGAAGAACATCTTTCCTTCGAATATCCAGGGCCTGCCGACGTGGTACGAGGTGCGCGTCAGCGAGAAAGGCTATCTCGCGCGTCGCGACGGCATCGACCTGATGGTCGCCATGAACCCGCAGACCTATCGCGAGGATCTGGCGGAGATCGTGCCCGGCGGTTGGCTGCTCTATGACTCGACCATGCCCCGCCAATGGCCGCGCGAGGATATCAACGTCCTCCCAATTCCCATCGCCGCTATGTGCGCGAAGCGGTGGACCGATCCGCGGCAACGGCAGCTCTTCAAGAATATGGTCTACGTCGGTGCGCTGAGCGCGCTGCTCGACCTGGACATGGAGGTGCTGAAGGGCGTCGTGGCCGATCAGCTGCGCGGGAAGGAGAAGCTGATTTCCGCAAACCTCGATGCGGTGGCGCTCGGCCGTGATTACGCACTCGAGAATTTCCAATGCCCGCTGCCGATACGCGTGCAGACGGCCGAAAGCGCGCGCGGCAAGATCATGGTGACGGGCAACAACGCAGCGGCGCTGGGCGCCATCTACGCCGGCGCGACGGTCTGCTCCTGGTATCCAATCACACCTTCGACCTCCGTGGCAGAAGCCTTCGAGAGCTATCTGAAACGGTTGCGCACCGGCGAGGACGGGAAGGTGCTCGGCGCGGTCGTCCAAGCCGAAGACGAGCTGGCGGCCATTGGCATGGCCATTGGCGCGGGCTGGAATGGGGCTCGCGCGTTCACGGCAACCTCCGGCCCCGGCATTTCACTGATGAGCGAATTCCTGGGGCTCGCCTACTTCGCTGAAATTCCCGTGGTGCTGTTCAACATCCAGCGCGGAGGTCCCTCGACTGGCATGCCGACGCGCACGCAGCAGTCGGACGTCATGGCCTGTGCGTACGCTTCGCATGGCGACACCAAGCACGTCCTACTGTTCCCTTCCGATCCCAACGAGTGCTTCACACTGGGCGCCAAGGCGTTCGATCTCGCCGAGCGGCTGCAGACGCCGGTCATGGTGCTGAGCGATCTCGACATCGGCATGAACGAGTGGATGACCGACCCATTCGCCTGGGATGACGCCTACGCGCACGACCGCGGCAAGGTGCTCGATGCGGCTGGACTTGATGCAGCCAAGGACTGGGGCCGCTACTACGATGTCGACGGTGACGGCATCCCCTATCGCACGCTGCCCGGCACGCACCCGGACAAGGGCGCCTACTTCACCCGCGGCACCTCGCATGATGCTTACGCGCGGTACACCGAGGACGGCCGCATCAACGCCGAAAACATGCTCCGGATTGCGCGGAAGTTCCAAACGGCCGCGACGCTGGTTCCGAAGCCTGAAATCGCCACGCGCGACCCTCGGAGCAGGATCGGCGTCATCTACTTCGGCTCGACGCGCCCTGCCGTTCTCGAAGCGCTTGACGAGCTGGAGGCGGAAGGCATTCGCGTGAACGCGATGCGGATCAAAGCCTTCCCGTTTTCGCCGGAGGTGAAGGCCTTCTGCGACGCTCACGACCGCATTTTCGTGGTCGAGCAGAACCGCGACGCCCAAATGCGCTCGCTGCTGATGCTCGAAGCCGGCATCGACGGCGAAAAGCTCGTTGCCACGACCAATTTCGACGGAATGCCACTGACGGCAGATTTCGTCCGGAAGTCGATCCGGACGAGCATTGGCCCAGTGAAGGTGGCGGCCGAGTGAGGATTTCGAAATGAGCTACATCCAGAAGCCCGTCGCCTATCACCCGGCGCTGAAGAAGAACGCCCTCGGCCTGACGCACCGCGATTACGAAGGGTCCATGTCGACCCTATGCGCCGGCTGCGGGCACGATTCCATCACGGCGGCCATCATCGAGGCCTGCTTCGAGCTCGACCTGCCGGCGCACCGCATCGCCAAGGTTTCGGGCATCGGCTGTTCCTCCAAGGCGCCGACCTATTTCCTCGGCCGCAGCCATGGGTTCAACAGCGTGCACGGACGTATGCCGTCCGTGACGACCGGCGCGAACCTCGCCAATCGCGATCTGATCTATATCGGTGTTTCGGGAGATGGCGACACCGCCTCCATCGGGCTGGGCCAGTTCGCGCACGTCGTTCGGCGGCGGCTGAACATGGTCTACATCGTCATGAACAATGGCTGCTACGGACTGACCAAGGGGCAGTTCTCGGCCACCAACGACAAGACTTCACCGTCCAAGAAGGGCGAGCCTAACCCGTTCGATCCCATCGACCTGTGCCAGATGGCCATCCAACTCGGAGCCGGGTTCGTGGCGCGCTCTTTCTCTGGCGACAAGCGGCAGCTCATTCCGCTGATCAAAGCGGCGATCAGCTATCGCGGCTTCGCCTTCCTCGATGTCATCAGCCCCTGCGTGACGTTCAACAATCACCCGGCTTCGACCAAGAGCTACGACTACGTGCGGGCCCACAACCAGGCCATCGACAAGCTCGATTTCGTGCCGGAGGAACGCGAGATCACGGCGGATTACGAGGAGGGCACGACGACCGCGATCACCCTGCACGACGGCTCGCGTCTCATGCTGCACAAGGTGGACCAGACGCACGATCCACGCGATCCCGATGCGGCGCTCATGACGATCCGCAGCCGCGCGGCGCAAGGCGAATTGGCGACGGGTCTCCTCTACATCGACGAGAGCCAGCAGGACCTGCACGACATCCTCAGAACTTCCGACCGCCCATTGAACTCGCTTCCGGCCTCGGAGCTCTGCCCCGGGTCGGCGAAGCTCGAAGCAATCAACGCGCGGTTCCGCTGAATATCCCTCGCCGACTCCTGCCCGCAAGGCGAGCGCGGCGGACAGGCTTGACTTTGGTGTCAAGTTCCTGGAACCGTTGCCCGCAAACAAAGATGCGACCGCGGGGCTTCGAGCTGCGGCGTGCAGGAGGACACCGAGGATGAAGACGACGCCCGTGACTGCGGCGGATATCGCCCGTTCCGTCATCGCGGTGCCGCCACTTGCGCGGGATCGCGACCTACGGCTCGATCGTCAAGCGAATCTCGCCATCATCAGATATCTGGAAGCCGCGGGTGTCCGCTCGTTGATGTATGGCGGCAACGCTACGTTCTTCAACGTCAGCATCGGCGAATACGCAGAAATTCTGGATTTTCTCGCCGAGAGCGTCGGTCCTGACACATGGCTGCTGCCCTCTGCCGGGCCTGACTTCGGGAAGCTTCGGGACCAGGTTCCGATCTTGAAGGCGCGGCCATTCCCGTCGGTGATGGTGCTCCCCGTGACAGGGCCGTTCGTGCCGACCGGTGTCGCCCGCGGCGTGCGCCTCTTCGCAGAATCCCTCGGAAAGCCCGTCGTTCTCTACGTCAAAGACGATCGGACACTGACACCCGAGCTCATCGGCAAGCTCGTGGACGACAAACTGGTGACATCCGTCAAATACGCCGTCGTGCGCGCCGATCCCACTCAGGATGATTTCCTGCGGGCCATTCTCGATCGCGTTGATCGTTCCATCGTCGCAAGCGGCATGGGTGAGCGACCAGCAGTCGTGCACATGCGCGAATTCGGGCTGCCGTCGTTTACGACCGGCTCGGGATGCATCGCGCCGCGAGCTTCGCTCCGTCTTCTGTCCCTCTTGAAGCAGAAGGATCACGGCGCTGCCGAGAAAGTGCGGGAGGCCTTCCTGCCTCTCGAGGATCTGCGGGACGAGATCAATCCGATCCGCGTCCTGCATGACGCCGTCGCCGCAGCGGGGATCGCGGAGACGGGTCCAATGCTACCGGCCATGGATAATCTCGAGCCTGCGGATCGCGCACGTGTCGCCGATGCGGCTCGGGCGCTCTACGCCTACGAGTTATCCGTCTGCCGCGCTGCCGCTTAAAGGCGGCCGCCATTTTCTCCAGCCCACAACAACCGTGAAAGGGATGCCCAGGATGAAGAATTTGACGATCGCATTGCTTGCTGCGAGTGCGGCCTTGGCTCTGACCGGTGCGGCAGCGCAAGCCGAGCAGATTCGGCTGATGACCGGTCCTCAGGGTGGGATCTGGATCCCGCTGGGCGGTCAGCTGAAGGACATCTGGGAGAAGGTCATACCAGGCCTGCAGGTGCAGTCTCTTCCTGGGGCCGGCGTGGCCAATGTGCGCGCTATCGAGACCGACAAAGCCGAGGTCGGTTTCGGCAATACGATTACGTCTGCCGACGCGGTGAAGGGTAATGCGCCGTTCAATGCGCCGCATAAGAACGTCTGCAACGTGGCTTCACTTTACCCGCAGTACTTCCAGGCCGTCGTGCTGGCCGACTCCGGCATCAACTCGGTGAAGGACGTCAAGGGTAAGGCTGTTACAACTCAGCCGAGGGGCAATACGGGTGAGCTCATCACGCAGCATTGGCTGAAGGTGCATGGCCTCAGCTACTCGGACGTGAAGATGAGCTTCGTGTCCTACACGGACTCGGCCAACCAGATGAAAGACAACCAGGCTCAGCTGTTCACGCTGGGAACGGGCATTCCTGCCGCGTCCATCATGGATATTGCCGCCGGCGTGGACATCAAGCTGCTCGATATGTCCGACTCGATCGACGGAATGAAGCAGATCAACCCGGGCTATTCGCTGCTTGAGATCCCGGCGGGCACATATCCCAAGCAGGACAAGCCGGTGAAGGTCATCGGCTACGCCACCCACATCGTCGCCTCTTGTAAGCTGCCGGAGGAGACCGTTTACAAGATGACCAAGGCCATCTTCGACAACATCTCTTCGCTAGCGGCGACCTCCAAGGCAATGACAGGCTTGACGCCGCAGCAAATGGCCGAGGACGTCGGCGTGCCATTTCATCCAGGCGCCGCGAAGTTCTACAAGGAGCAGGGCGTCAACGTAAACTGATTATCGGGGTCGCCAGTGGCGACCCCTCCCCGCAGGTGTCGTGAACTCATGTGCACGAGCGCTCAGCGCGAAGCTGAGTGCTCGTGATTAGGGAATCAGAATGAAGTTCGAGCTGACCCACGCGAACATCGTCCAAGTCGCCATCGGTATTCTGGGCGTCTCGATGGCGCTCTACCACATGTGGCTCATTTGGGTCGGCGCTCCCGAAGCGATCATGTTCCGCGGGACGCACCTGTTGTTCGCGTTGGCGCTCACATTTCTCGTTTACCGGAGAACGACTGCCCAATCGGGGCAGCCGCCAACATTATTGGATTATGGGTGCCTGATCCTCGCCACGGCGCCTGTTATTTACCTGTTCGTCAACTACGACTATGTCGTCAATCGTATCTATTATGTCGATGATCTGACCACTGCGGACATGGTGCTCGGGACCATTCTGGTGGTCATGATCCTGGAAGCGACTCGGCGGGTCATCGGTCCTGCGCTTCCGCTGACGGCGCTGGTTTTTCTGGCTTACGGCATCTTCATTGCCGGCGTCGAGCCGATGCGTTTGCTCGACCAGCTGTATATGACGACCGAGGGCATCTTCGGCATTCCGCTCTCGGTGTCTGCTGCTTACGTCCTCATCTTTGTGATGTTCGGCTCGTTCATGGAGCGGACGGGGACTGGGCAGCTCTTCATGGACTTCGCCATGAGCCTCACGGGCCACACGGCGGGCGGACCGGGCAAGGTTTCCGTCGTGTCGTCGAGCCTCTTCGGCACGATCTCTGGCTCGGCCGTGGCCAACGTGATGGTGGACGGGCCGATCGCCATTCCCCTGATGAAACGTACGGGTTTTCGTCCCCATTTTGCAGCCGGTGTGGAAGCGGTTGCCTCGACGGGCGGTCAAATCATGCCGCCGATCATGGGGGCAGCTGCGTTCGTCATGGCGGAGTTTTTGCAGGTCGGTTACGGACAGGTGATCCTCTGGGCGCTGATCCCGGCGATCCTCTATTATCTCGCCTGCTTCGCGGCGGTGCACTTCGAAGCCAAGCGCCACGGAATTATGGGCGTGCCGCGTTCCGAGCTTCCCAAATTTGGCGAAGTGATGCGGGAGCGGGGACATCTGTTCATTCCCGTTCTGACCATTCTGACGGTGATGTACGCCGGCTATAGCGCCCCCCTTGCAGCGCTCGCGGGTACGCTCGCCTGCTTCCCGGTCGCCTTCTTGCGGGCATCGACTAGAGGCAACGTTCGCTTCTGGGTGATCATCGACGCGATGATCGACGGCGCACGCAACGCTCTTGGCGTTGCGCTGGCCTGTGCCTCTGCCGGCATCATCATCGGCGTTGTGACGCTGACGGGCGCCGGCATCGTGTTCACGCAGTTCGTGGTGGGACTTGCTCAGGATACGCTGATCCTGGCGCTAGTGCTCACCATGATTGCCGGCATAGTCCTCGGCATGGGCATGCCCACGACGCCGGCCTACATCATCATGACGTCGCTGCTCGTGCCCGCGATCATCAAGCTGGGTGTGATCGAGCCGGCTGCGCACATGTTCGCATTCTACTTCGCGATTCTGTCGGCGATTACGCCCCCCGTGGCGCTGGCCGTTTTCGCTGCAGCCGGGCTTGCCAAGGCCGATCTCTGGGCCAGCGGCTGGGCGGCCGTAAAAATCGGCGCAGCCGGCTTCATCGTGCCGTTCATGTTCATCTATGAACCGGCTCTTCTGATGATCGGCGATTGGCAGACGATCGTTTGGTCGGCCGCGACGGCCTCCATCGGTTGCATCCTGCTCGCCGCAGGCCTCCACGGATATCTGCTTCAGGCCTGCTCACTGTGGCAGCGGGCTTGCCTTGTCGGGGCCGCTTTCTGCCTCGTAAAACCAGGGCTGCAGACGGACATTGCTGGCGCGGTGCTCACGGCGGTCGTCGTTGCGACACAACTCATTGGCCGCAAGCGCCAGGCCACCGCTGCAGCGGCAAGCCAATGACCGCAGCACTGGTTTGACATAGAGGGAAGACGGAAATGGCCAACAACCGGCGGAAGACGCCCGAGCAGTTGAGGTCTCATCGCTGGTTGGGCGTTCAGGATTTACGCTCGTTCGGCCATCGCTCCCGCCTGCGCCAGATGGGCTACGACGCCGTGGATTGGAGCGGGCGGCCGGTCATCGGCATCGTCAATACCTGGAGCGACATCAATCAGTGCCACGCGCATCTGCGCGCTCGCGTGGAGGACGTGAAGCGCGGTGTGCTGCAGGCCGGCGGCTTCCCCATCGAGCTGCCGGCAATCTCGCTCTCCGAGCCGTTCGTCAAACCGACGACGATGCTCTATCGCAACTTCCTGGCGATGGAGACGGAGGAGCTGCTGCGCTCACATCCCATTGACGGCGCTGTTCTGCTCGGCGGTTGCGATAAGACGACTCCGGGCCTGCTCATGGGGGCGATTTCCATGGGCATTCCGGCGATCTTCGTGCCCGCTGGCCCGATGCTGCGCGGCCATTGGCGCGGAAAGACGTTGGGCTCCGGATCGGACGTCTGGAAGTACTGGGACGAGAAGCGCGCCGGGAAAATCACGGATGCCGAGTGGGCTGAGATGGAGAACGGAATCGCGCGCTCCTTCGGCACTTGCATGACCATGGGTACCGCCGCCACAATGATGTCGATTGCGGAAGCCATGGGCATGACGCTGCCCGGCGCTTCGGCGATCCCGGCCGCGGACTCGGCTCACCCCCGCATGGCGGCAGCTGCCGGCCGGCGGATCGTCGAGATGGTGTGGGAGGATTTGATCCCGGCTGCAGTGCTGTCAGCAGCTTCCTTCGACAATGCCATCAAGGTCCACATGGCGCTGGGTGGCTCGACCAATGCCATCATCCACGTCATTGCCATGGCGCGGCGGGCCGGGATTGCGCTTTCGCTCGAGCGGTTTGATCAGCTCTCGCGCGAGGTGCCGGTCATCGCGAATCTCCGCCCGTCGGGCGCTTACCTGATGGAGGACTTCTTCTACGCGGGCGGCCTGCCGGCGTTGATGCATGTGCTGCGTGATCGGCTCGACGGCAGCGCCATGACGGTGTCGGGGAAAACGCTGGGCGAAACGATCGAGAACGCGTCGGTTTACAACGACGACGTCATTCGGCCTGTCGACAGGGCCATTTACTCCGAGGGCGCAACAGCCGTCCTCAAGGGCAATCTGGCGCCACGGGGCGCGGTGATGAAGCCGGCCGCTGCTGAACCGCGGCTGCGGAAGCACCGTGGCCCGGCATTGGTGTTCCGCGACTACAACCACATGGCAGCGGAGATCGAACGCGAGGATCTGGAGGTCACGCCGGACCACGTGCTCGTGTTGCAGAACGCGGGGCCGAAAGGTGGCCCCGGTATGCCGGAATGGGGCATGCTGCCCATCCCGCGCAAGCTCGTGAAAGCCGGAGTTCGCGACATGCTCCGTATTTCCGACGCGCGCATGTCCGGCACCAGCTATGGCGCGTGCATCTTGCACGTCGCTCCTGAGAGCTTCGTCGGCGGACCGCTGGCGCTCGTGAAAACCGGCGATCAAATCGAGGTCGATGTCTCGCGCCGGCTGCTGCATCTCCACGTTTCGGAGGAGGAGCTGGCCCGCCGTCGCGCGGAATGGAAGCCGCTGCCGCCTCGCTACGAGCGCGGCTATGGCGCGATGTTCCAGCAGCACATCGGCCAGGCCGACGAGGGCTGCGACTTCGACTTCCTCGAAAGCGGCGCTCCCGTGCCCGAACCGGAAATCCATTGAGAGCTTGGGTCAGCCCATTTCGCTCAGCGCTTTGCGGAATCGCGCCAGTGAGAAAGCGAAGAGCACCGCGCCGATGACGAAAAGCGCAATGAACTGCGGGTAGACCACCGAAAATTTCGCCCCACGATAAAGGATCGCCTGCGCGAGCAGGACGAAGTGCGTGGTCGGCGCGGCGAGCATGATGTGCTGTACGAATTCTGGCATGCTTTCCCGCGGGGTCATGCCACCGGACAGCATCTGCAGCGGTATCAACACGAGAATGGTCAGCAGGCCGAGCTGGGGCATCGAACGCGCAGCCGTCCCCAGAAAGATGCCCAGTGACGTGGTTGCGAAAAGGTGGGCCGCGGCTCCTGCCAGAAAGAGCAGCACAGAGCCTTCGATCGGCACGGACATTGCGCCCTGTACGACGAAGGCCAGGGACAGGGCAGAAGCGGTCCAGACGACGAGGCCCATGGCCCAGATCTTGGCGAGCATGATCTCGGTCGGAGTCACGGGCATGACGAGAAGGTGCTCGATCGTGCCGTGCTCGCGCTCGCGGATGAGCGCGGCTCCGGTCAGAATGACCGAAAGCATCGTCACATTGTTGATGAGCTGGACAATGCTGCCGAACCAGCTCTTCTCGAGCGTGGGATTGAATGCGATGCGCTCGACGAGTTCGACGGCCGCGGTAGGGCGGGACTGGTAACGATTGACGAACGCACTCACCTCGCGATTGATGATGGATTGGATGTAACCGCTGCCCGTAAACGCCTGAGTCATGCGGGTCGCATCGACGTTGAGCTGGATGGCTGGACTGCGTCCCGCGAGCACGTCACGCTGAAACTCCGGCGGAATGTTCAGCGCGAATGTATCGAGCCCCGCATCCATGCGCTCGTCCATCTGCGCTTGCGTGATCATCTGCGGCGGCAGGAAATGAGGTCGGTAGAACGCTGACACGATGCGGGTCGAAAGAGGAGAACGGTCCTCATCGACAATCGCGATGGCAGCACGGTTGAGCGTTTCCGGCAGGGCTGTCGCGCCGGCGTAGATCGCGAACGTGAAGGCGTAGATGATGAGAACGAGCATCAAGCGATCGCGGCCAAGGCTGCGCAATTCCTTGACGCCGAGGCGAAAGACGTTCGATGGGCGCATCGCTCATGTCTCCTGCTTCTTGAGCAGGACGGCCGCAATCCCGATCAGCACGGGCACGGAGAGAAGCAGCGGAATGAACGAGGAGTGGAGGTCCGCAAAAGTGAGCTGCTTTGAAAACGTGCCGCGGGCGATAATCAGGTAGTAGGTTGTCGGGAATATCCGGCCGATGAAAGCTCCCGCGCCTTCCAGGGACGATACCGGATCAATGAAACCGGAGAATTGCGTTGCGGGCAGCATCGTCAGAATGGCGGTGCCGAAAATGGCAGCAATCTGGCTGCGCATGAACGTCGAGACGAGAAGGCCGAAGCTCGTTGACGCCAGAACATAGATCAGAGTGGCGGCGGTGAGCGTCAGAAAGCTGCCCGTCAACGGCACACGAAGTATCGTCACGGCCATCAGCACGAGCAGCAGGAAATTGAACATCGCGAGCGCGATGTACGGCAATTGTTTGCCTAGCAGAAACTCCAACCGCGTGGTCGGAGTAACATAAAAATTGACGATGGAGCCAAGCTCCTTTTCCCGCACAACGCTGAGTGCTGCCAGCATGGCCGGGATCATTAAAAGTAATAACGGGATGACCCCCGGCACCATCGCCACGAGGCTTTCCATATTCGGGTTATAGCGGAACCGGGTTTCAATGGTGACGAGGCCTGACGAGGCCCCTAATTGCATGCGCGAGGCCTGTTGCGCGAGCCAATGGGCATGCATTCCTTGCACGTAGCCTCTGACGGTTTCAGCCCGTTGCGGCATGGCGCCATCGATCCAGGCGGCGATTTGAACCGGTCGGCCCCGCAACAAGTCCCTCGAAAAGCCCGGTGGAATTTCGATCGCGAGGCTCAATTCGCCAGATCGCATCCGGCGATCGAGATCTTCATAGCTGGTGAGAGGTGGCTTTTCGACGAAATAGCGCGAGCCAGAAATCGCTAGCGTGTAATCCCGGCTGATCGTGGTCTGATCCCGGTTGAGAACGGCAAAAGTGAGGTCCTCGACATCGAAGCTGATGCCATAGCCGATGATGAACATTAGAATGAGGCTGCCCACCAAAGCGAGCGTGGCGCGAATTGGATCGCGGCGGAGTTCCATCGCCTCGCGGCGCGAATAACTGAACATGCGCCGTGGATCGAAGAAATAGCGTCCACGGGGCTGGCTGATACTTTCTACGACTGGCGGGGCAACAGGTACCTGTGCCGGCGTCGGAGCGTCCTCGGCAGCGACCACTTCGAGATAGGAGATGAAAGCGTCCTCGAGCGTTTGGGCTCCGCGGGCTTCGATCAGCTCTGCCGGTGCCCCGCTGACGAGAACGCGGCCGGCATGCATGAGCGAAATGCGATCGCACCGCTCGGCCTCGTTCATAAAATGCGTGGAGATGAAGATCGTGACTTTGTCTTGGCGCGAAAGATCGATGAGGATGCGCCAAAACTCGTCGCGGGCAACGGGATCGACGCCGGACGTTGGCTCATCCAGGATGAGCATTTCCGGGCCGTGGATCATCGCAACGGCAAGTGAGAGTCGTTGGCGCTGGCCCAGCGGCAGGGATTCCGGAAGCTCATCCATGATCGGTTCGAGCTCGAAGCGCCTCGCCATTTCAGCGACCCGCGCGGAAATAACTTCCGTTGGCAGATTGAAC
>Ga0180216_1003075_pt1 | contig 13443 bp, 15 predicted proteins | sample eDN3rd37CBELigMG_FD_128879 | JGI IMG/M metagenome (GOLD analysis project Ga0180216, IMG submission 128879) | Enriched Miracle-Growth compost microbial communities from Emeryville, California, USA - eDNA 3rd pass 37_C BE-Lig MG (version 2)... ... | reverse complement strand
TCCCCTCACCCTTACGCCTCTTCGACTGTGTGTCGCCCGCGCCGTCCTCTCCCGTCGTCCTCGTCCGTCCTCGACCCCACCTCGTCGTCCTCTTTCCTGCTCCCCATGCTTCCCCTCACCCTTACGCCTCTTCGACTGTGTGTCGCCCGCGCCGTCCTCTCCCGTCGTCCTCGTCCGTCCTCGACCCCACCTCGTCGTCCTCTTTCCTGCTCCCCCTGCTTCCCCTCACCCTTACGCCTCTTCGACTGTGTGTCGCCCGCGCCGTCCTCTCCCGTCGTCCTCGTCCTCATGGCCGCCGCGGGCGTACGCTTCGGGTCGCCAAAGTGGCAGAATGGCGGAAGATGGGCGTTCATCCCACACACTCGCCTGCGCCACAGCGACCGGCAGAACAGCGGCAGAATAGAGGCAGAATAGAGGCGGAATCGCGGCAGAATCGCGGCGGAACAACGGCAGAACGCGAGTGCGCTGGCAGGCAGACAGGCGACGGACGTCGGACGAGGGAACGCTGCGCACGGGTGTGGCTGGGCTGCACGGACGTCTACTTCTCATCTACTCCGCCTGCGCACGGCGACGACCGCCAGACGCGGCCGCGTGCGTTGTGCACCGTCTTGCCCGTGTTTGAGCTGGCGCGGCGCTGCACAAGCGCCGTCGACGCGGCGCGGAGCGAGCCACCATGACGACCGCGCACCGGCCGACGTTTAACCCGGCCATTGGCCGCAACAGCACGCAGCAGTCGATGCAAGTGAGCGCCAAGAACCAAAACATCGTGCCGCTCAAGTTCCGGTGCGTGGCGTAGCGCTCGCAGTCCGCGGCACGAGACGCGTGGCGCTTACCCTGCCGACGGGCGCGCGTCGTCGCCGCATGGTGGAGGCCACAGGCAAACGACGCCGCAGGGCAGCGCCGACGAAGAGGCGCGCCGCAAGCTGCGCGAGGAGCTCTTTGCGAAGGAGGAGAAGGCCGCCGAGGAGCGCGCCAAGCAGGAGAAGCGCGGCCGCGGCGGTGCGTGCCCGGCCGCCCGGCGGGCTTGCAAGCGAACGAACGAGCGCGCTAACGGAGCGAGCGCTGCACTGCCGCGTGTGGCGACCTCCACAGAGGCCGGCGTGGACGAAGCGAAGCGCCTCAAGCTGGTCCCGGACGAAATTGGTACGCACGCGCCGTGCAGCGCGCGCTGGCCGTGCCAACGGACTGCTGACGGGGCACGAGGGGTGCTTATCCGGGGACTGCTGACCAGCCCAACTGGACAAGGACGACGACGACGACGACGAGGACAGCGACAGCGACGCGGACGACCGGAGCAGCGCGGACGGCGAGGCCGGCGCCGGCGGCGGGAAGGGCGCGGCCGCCTCGGACTCGGACGACGACTCGGACGACGACGACACGGAGGAGCTGCTGCGGCAGCTGGAGCGCATCAAGAAGGAGCGCGCCGAGGAGAAGGAGCGGCTGGCGCGGCAAAAGGCCGAGGAGGAGGAGCGCATCCGCACGGAGCAGATCCTCACCGCGAACCCGCTCATGAACGCCGGCGGCGCCGACTACTCGCTCAAGAAGAAGTGGTACGACGACGTCGTGTTCAAGAACTGCGCCAAGGGCGAGCCGGAGGTGAAGAAGCGCTTCATCAACGACACGATCCGCTCCGACTTTCACCGCAAGTTCCTCGCCAAGTACGTGCAATAGCGGGCGCGGTCGGGCGGCGGCGCTGGTAGTCTCGTGTAAAGGAGTTGTGTACATTACCGTGTAACGCACAAACCCGCACAAAAAGCAACTCAAGCAGCACCATGCGAACGGGGGGCGATGGGGAGGCCAGGCCAGGCGATCCATGAGCCGAGTGCGGCAGGCCGCGTTGCGCATAGCTGGCCGTATCGGCGAAGTTTTAGGGTTAGGGTTAAACGTCTAGGGCGAGGTCTACGACCTCCTGTGCGCGCCACATGGCCCTTGGGAGGGTGGGCGGCGGTCGCCAGCGGCAGAATCACTCTATGGCAGCTGAGTGGACGAGCGGCAGAACCGGGTGACGGCGCATATTCCACCCTCCAAAAGGTAGAATCGCGGCAGAACAACGGCAGCGTCGCGGCAGAACGTTGGAGGGAGAACGGCAGAATCGCGGCAGAATCGCAGCAGAATCGCGGCAGAATCGCGGCAGAAACAGACGCCGCGTGGCCCGTGTGGAGTGGCGGCGACGGCATCGCCCGGCCATCGCGCCTATAGGACCTCGCCTGCATCGCGCGCTGAGAGCAAAGGCGAGCGACGGACCGTGTGCAGCAGCGCGTGTGCGTTCGGCGCATCTGCCCGGGTGTGTGATTTGACGCGGTCCTCGTGTGCTGCCGCGGCCGCCCGCTGAGGCGCGCGACGACGCCGTTGCGCCATGGTACGCGCTGCGCCGCCGGGACGGCGCCCTGCGGTCCATGCGTGCGCTGCGTGCGCTGCGTGCATGCCCGCATGCCTGCACACGCGCGCATGGACCGCGCTCCGCGCTGCAGCGGATGCTGACGCGGGCCCCGGGTGCTGTCCGTGGGGGGTCGCGCGCGTCGTCGACAACAGCCGCAGAACGAGTACATTGAGGAGGCCGTGCGCCGCCACGGCCGCCGCCTCGACTATGAGGAGCGCAAGTACGTGCACTGCTGCACGCAGGTGTAGCGGTGGGCGGAACGGTGGCTGACGGACCTGTGCGCCATTTCCGTCGGCCGGGACCGCGCAGGCGCAAGCGCGAGGCGCGCAGCGTCCACAAGAAGGCCGAGTTCGCCCAGAAGGTGCACGGCCTGCGCGCCAAGCTGTACAACAAGCAGCGGCACGCGGAGAAGATCCAGATGAAGAAGACGTGCGTGGCCGCGGACCTGCTCGCCGTGTGCTGGAGGTGCTAACGCCACCGCGGGGCCGGCGGCTGCCGCCGGGGCTGGCGTGAACGCACCGCAGGATCAAGATGCACGAGGAGCGCGCCAGCCGGCAAAAGGACAACGACACCGTGCCGAAGGGCGCCATCCCGCCGTACCTGCTGGACCGCGAAGGCGAGTCGCGCGCCAAGGTGCTCAGCAACACGATCAAGCAGAAGCGCAAGGAGAAGGCCGGCAAGTGGTCCGTGCCGCTGCCCCAGGTGAAGGGCGTGGCCGAGGACGAGGTCTTCAAGGTCCTCACCACCGGCAAGAAGCGGAGTACGTGCCGGGCTGCGCCGCCCGGGCGGATCGGGTGCCAAAGGAGGTCAAAGAAGCTGACGCCCACACGCGCCGCTTTGGCTGTGGCGGCCGCACGCACGCTCGACAGCCAAGCAGTGGAAGCGCATGGTCACCAAGGTCACCTTTGTCGGCGACGGTTTCACGCGCAAGGTCGGTCGGATCCCGCGCAGAGCGGCGTGGCGAGTTGGCCGAAACCATGCTAACGTGCCGCGGCGATGCATCTGGTTTCGCTCGGGTCTCGTGACTTGGCAGCCGCCCAAGTACGAGCGCTTCATCCGCCCGATGGCGCTGCGCTTCAAGAAGGCGCACGTGACGCACCCGGAGCTGAAGACCACGTACGGGACTCGCCGCAAAAAAAGCGGGCTGGCTGGGCACCGAAGCCGATCGCTGACGCAGCGCACCGCGCGCCGATTCTGCCCGACGGCTGCCCGCCCCTCCTCCTCAGGTTCCAGCTGCCGATCATCGGCGTGAAGAAGAACCCGAGCTCGCCGCTGTACACGCAGCTCGGCGTCATCACCAAGGGCACGATCATCGAGGTCAACGTGAGCGAGCTCGGCCTGGTGACGCAGAGCGGCAAGGTCGTCTGGGGCAAGTACGCGCAGGTCACCAACAACCCCGAGAACGACGGCTGCATCAACGCGGTCCTGCTCGTGTGAGCGGCGGCTGCGCCGCGTGTGCCCGAACCTCGACGCGCGGTCGGGCTGGCTGTACTTTTTACGTTGGCGCTACTGTACAGGTGTAACATGCAAAAATGCTATACACAGGATTGTATGCGAGCCCGCACGCCCAGTGGGCACGGCGTTGGCACACGCGCGACGCGACGCTCACTTGCGCTTCTTGAGCTTGCGCTTCTCCTCCGGCGTCATGCCCGCCTGCTCCTGCTCGAGCTGTGGTGGCGACCACTCCGGAAGGCACCGAGGAGGGGTCAGCCCACTGCGCGCCGCCCGCCTGCCCGCCCCGCGCCAAGCGGCGCGCCAGTACCATGCTGTAGATGCCCTTGATCTTCTCCTTGTACTCGCGGTCCTTCTCGATCGTCTCCTTGAGCTTGACGTCGGCGAGGAACTGGTTGTCCTTGCGCAGCTCGCGCTTGGCCGCCTTGAACTCGCGCTTGTAGACGTGCTGGAGGCGCTTGGCGTGCTGCCGCTCCTCGTCGACGTCGCGCTTCTTGCCTGGGTTGAACGACTCGTCGAACCGCGGCGCGTACTCCTTGAGCGCCACCGGCTTGTGGCGCTGCAGCTGCAGCGGGTACCGCCGGCGGTCCGCGGCGGCGGCCACGTCGGCAAGCTTGGCCCGCGCCCGCTCCAGATCCGCCTGTGGCCGAGCCAGGAGGGGGGCGAGAGAAATGAGGTCGAGTCGTTAGCATCCGCATACCGGCCGCGTGCGCGCGCCGCTCGGCGCCGTCGCACCTTGACGGCGGGCGGGAACGACTTGAGCTGCTTGTCGGCGCGCGCGAGCGCGGCGGTGAGCGGCCGGAGGAGGGCCGTGACGGCGCTGTGGCCGCTGTACAGGTCCACGTACGCCACCGCCAGCCGCAGCGTCGCTTGCAGCAGCGACCACCTGGCCGCACACCCGAGTGTGGTGCCGTCCATTCGGCGCCTTAGCGCAAAGGCCTGTGCCCGACGGCCACATTTGTGGACCTCTGGCCGTACCGCGTCTCCGGCGCGGCAAAGGGGTGCTCGGGGAGGGCGGCCTCCGCGTCCAGCGCCACCAGGCACTCGGCGAGGGTGGCACTCACGGGCGGCACGTCCGCTTTCCCAGCGCCTGTGGGCGCAGCGCGCATCCGTCGCTATTGTGCTAAGCGCGGGTAAGCCTGGGCCTGGACGCCCGCCGGCCGTCGCGCGTGGTCGCGACGTACCGCCAGCCGGGCTGGCGCCGAGGAGGAGCGTGAGGGCGCGCTCCAGGAAGACGAAGGCCTCGGGCACAAAGCGCTGCGACCGCTGGTGCAGGCGCCACATGATCGTCGCGACAAAGAGGCCGCACGCGGCGTCGCGCAGCGTCCACACGGGCGCCATGCCGAGGCACTCGGCCGCGTAGACGCGCAGCGGCGTGAGCACGGTGTGCCGCAAGTCGGTGTCCGGGAACAAGTGCGCCACGACGGAGAGCGGCAGCAGCACCGGCGCCGCCGGCCAGCCCGCGTGGTGCTCTGGCGCGCCCACCATGCAGACGGAGGGGGGCGGAGGGGACGGCATCAGCGGCTGCGCCGGCGGTTCATCGTGGACACATCGCGCCTCCTCGCCCACCTTTGCCGCGCAGGGCGCGCTCCTCGAGGTCCTTGCGCAGCGACTCTTCCCAGCGCGTGAGGCGCGCGCGGCAGCACTCGGCCGCCCAGTCCGGCATCTACCGAAAGCCGGTGCAGGCAAGGCAGAATCAGAACGATTAGTACACACACACACACAGTTAGCTACATCGTCAGCGTCGTACGTCGCACCTCCGTGGCCATGGCCATCAGCGCGGGCATCATGGCGTCGACATAGTCGAACGGCACCGGGCTCTGGCTCCCGAGCTCCTCCGCGTAGTCCAGCAGGATGTCGAAGAACAGCTGGCGGGATCTTGCGCGTGGCACTCTCACCAACACCGCGCCAGTGAGCGGACCCTAGGAGCATCGCTACAGCTGGCAAAGAACGGCGGCGCACCTGCAGGCGCTCCAGGTTGCCCGCGGCCACCTTGGCGTGGTTGTAGGTGCGGATGCGCGAGATGGCCTCGGCCAGTTCGGCCGGCGGGCGACCGCGCACGAGCGCGGCAAAGTCTGCTGCCGAATCCGGTACGGGCAGCACGTACGGCAGCTCGCGCATCGCCTCCTCGCGCTGCTTGCGGATCCTGCCTCCGCGCCAACCCGGCCCACGCATCGACGCCAAAAGGTTCAGCGCGCAAACAAACGTTTCCTTGGGCTCGAAGGGCCGTACGTCTTCTTGGCGGCGGGGCGGCTCTCGCTGGCGGCCTCGCGGCTCGGCTTCGGCTTGGCCGGTGCCTCGTCCAGGTCCAGATCGCTGAGGTCGGCGCGGTGCCGGTCGTCCTCGTCCTCGCTGCCCGATGCGTCGTCGCTGCCATCTTCGTCACCCTCGCCATCCTCGTCCTCGTCTTCGTCTCTTTCCTCGTCGTCTTCGTCCTCGTCTTCTTCCTCGGCCTCCTCATCGTCCTCGTCCTCCTCGTCTTCGTCCTCACCTTCGTCGTCTTCTGCCTCCGACGAGCTCGCCGCCGCCACGGCTTCGGCATGACGGTTGCGCGTGCCCTCGCCGGGCAGCTGCACCAGCTTGCCGTCCTTGTACGCGATCGGCAACGCCTTCTTGCGCGGGTTCTCCGCCACCGCGACGTTGGTGTCCAAGTCGTCGCCCGAGGCGGCCACCGCTCCCGGCGCCAGCGTCGTGCCCTCGCCGTGCATGCGCCGCAAGCGGTCGCGCTGCGCTTGCCACGCACCGCTTGCCAGCCACGCTGCCTGTCAGCCCGCACGATCGCAGTGGCTTGATGAGCAGGGCCTGCGCACGCACCTCGAGCGCCTCGAGCTTCATGCGCTCCTCGAGCGCCAGCTCCTCGGCGGTCTTGAGCCGGTTCGTGGGCTTGGCCTTGCGGTCCGTGGCCAGCGTCTTGATCATGAGGTCATAGTCATCCGGCTCTGCCGCGGCGTCAGGAGCGGCGGGCGCCTCCGCCGCGGCCCGGCGCTTGGCCGCCGGCGCTTCCTCGTCGCCGTCGGCCTCGCGCTTCTCGGCGCCGGCCGCCTTCTTTGAGCCGCCCACGAGCAGCTGCCGGATGTCGTCAAACTCGGCGTCGATCTGCTCGCGCAGGTCCTCGACCGCCTCCTTCTCCTTCTGGCGCTCGCGCTTGTACATCTTGCTCTTGGCAATGACGTCCATCATGATCTCGCGCTTCGTGCGGGGCTCGTTGCCCTCCTAACGCACACGAGTGCGCCACAGGGAGACGAGGCGGACCACTTAGCGGCACGGCTCGAACGCCTCGCGGACCATTCGGCCATGGCACGCACGCCCTCGGCGCCGTCGTCGGCGCGGTAAAAGCCGCCAAAGTTGGCGCGCGCGACGAGGTCGGCGCTCAGGTTGCCGTCGTCCTCCTCCTCAAAGTCGGTGCCGGCGGCGAGCGCGTCGTCGTCCAGCGCCGAGAGCGACTGGCCCAAGTGGGTCAGCTCCTCGCCGTCCTCGAGGCTGAAGCGGCTCGCCGAGTGCCGCTGCGACGACGGACGACAGCACACCGCGTGGGGAGCGGCCGACGAGTGAGCAGCGGCGGTGCGCGTCGCGCCCGTCGCCTGGCACCGCGGTCCGCACCTGGCGCTCGCGAGCGAAGCGCTCAATCATCTTCTCTTCGGCGGTCAGGGACTCGTCCGTCTCGCCGAAGCGCCGGTCGACAAACTCGGACACCTTGTCGCGGCGCTGGTGCTCCACCAGCAGGCTCGCGGCACGCTGCGGCGGCAGCAGCAAGGGAGGGGCAACCGCATGGCGACGGCCGAGTCAGCCGGCTGCAGCGGCGGCGCGGCGCCCAACGCCCAACGCCCACGCGGTCGGCGCACCTTTTGCTGGGCGCGCGAGCGGGAGAGCGTCGGCTTGCCCTCATGGCCCTTGATTTTGCGGCCCAGCACCTCGTGCTTGACCCGCTGCACCTTGCGCTCGAACGGGTTCTCGATGGTCACCTGCGGGCGTCGCTCCAGCTTGAGGCCGGCCGCCTTGGCCTTGGCCGCCTTCTTCTTGCTGAGCCTGCGAAGCGGCGGCCGGCGAACAGGAGCGGGGCCTTCACGGTGAGCGACCGGGCGGCCGCGACCCAGGGCAGACGGATCGGCCTGCCAACGTACTTGGGCGCGCCGACGACGCCCGCGGCCTTGAGCGTCTCGCGGAGCCGCTTGAGCGCCGAGCCGCCGGAGCCCTTGCCCCCGGACGGCGTGGTGGGCGCCATGGCTGCCAGCGGGGTCGGCGGTGTCGGCCGTTCGGTTGCCGGCGTGCGTCACGCACCAGCGCTCCGCCAAGGCGCATGCACCGGTGGCCGGGGCTTTTGTCCGCGCCGGCTCACCGGCGGCGAAGCGTCGGGGAGCCCGCGTGGCCTGCGCTGGGCGGGGGGTCCACGGGCGTCGTCCGCACGGTCGCCGCCGTCCTCCGCCGCGCCACATGGCCCGATGACGTCATAGACCGGCACTGCGAAAAGGCGCCTCGTGCGTATGCCACCCAGTCCAATGGAACGCCTATCAACCCGTTTCCGCTTTCTTGATAGCGGGATTCACCCGATTCTGCCGCTGTTCTACCGCTTGCTTCTGCCGTCTGTCACCCCGCGAGACTAGGACGGTTCACCCACGTCTGCCGCTGGTCCGTCGATGACGTCATTGTCTGCCGCTGTTCTGCCGGCTGGCAAGGACGCGCTCACCCGATTCTGCCACTGTTCTGCCGTTCCGTAGCAGCGTGGGGACGGTGAGGACGCCGAGTCGCTGGACAACACACCGCGCGGCGCCGCGCGCGTCGTCGGAGAGGGGACGACGGGGGGGCGGAGACGGGAGGCGGAACGGCCTAGCCGTCTGCTGGTGCATCCCCAGCGCTGTGTAGCGGACCCAGGCCGCGCACGTGTTGGGCCGCGGCGGCACCACTGTAAACGTGATTCGTCATCCGGCCGCACGAGGCGCGGCGCACGCGGCGGTGAGGCAAGGCCGCTCGCGGGCTGGAGGACGCCGAGACGTGCCGTGCGGGCGCCACAACACGCGTCGCCCCGGGCGTGACTATGGCCGCCAGCTGGATGCCGGGCCTCGGCGCCGTCGCCGCGCGGACGGCCTGGGCGGCCTCGGCGACCCCCGCGCGCTTCGCTGTCCGCCTGGCCAGCGCTGGCCACCTGGCACGACGGCCGCTGTCGGTGCTGCCGCGGCCCGCGGCGCGGCCCGCCGCGCCAGCGGCAGGGGCATGGCGCCTGCCGGCGCGGCGGTTCAACAGCACCAACGCCGCGGAGGGCGCCGCCTCGCCGCCGCCGCCGCCGCCGCCGCCGCCGCCGCCGTCGGGCGCGCGGCGGGCGCTGCAGAGCGTCGCCGCGCCGCTCAAGAAGGCGTCGGACTGGTACATGCACTACCTGCACGAGTACCCGATCGCGACCAAGTCCGTCACGTCGGGCTTCATGTACTGTTTCGGCGACCTGCTCGCGCAGGCGGTGGCGCCGCAGGGCAGCGACAAGCTGGACACGGCGCGCGCGGCGACCTTTTTCGTGTACGGCCTCTTCGTGGCGGGCCCCATCTACCACTACTGGTTCAGCCGGCTGGACCGGCTGCCGTACCTGATGATGAAGACGCGGCGCTTCCGGCAGCAGATCCGCTTCCGGCGGCTGCAGCGCAACGCGCGCGAGCTGGGCATCACGCTCCCGCCCGAGCTCAAGCCCAAGAAGGTGCCCGAGCTGAGCAAGTGGACCAAGGTCTCGAGCAAGGTGCTCGCGGACCAGTTCATCTTCTCGCCGGCCTACCTGGGCGTCTTCTTCTACACGACGGGCCTGATGCGCGGCCAGTCGTGGGACGAGTGCACCGCGCACCTCAAGGAGGTCTTTTGGCCGTCGCTGCTGGCGGACTGCGCGGTGTGGCCCGCGGCGCAGGTGATCAACTTTGCGTTCGTGCCGGTGCCGCTGCAGCCCATCTACGTGAACGTCCTCAACGTGTTCTGGAACGCGTTCCTCTCCTTCATGGCGCACAAGACACACTGAGCGCCGTCGCGCACATGCACATAGCACACGTGTATAAACATGGTATGTGTGGCACGCATGCACGCACGCTGCGCCTTCACCGGCGCGCCTTGTACAGCATCTACGCGCGGCGGGCCTGGATCGATACATCAGCTAGCCCTAGCTCTCTGTAGCTTTGGCGCAGGCGCGTCCATCAACTGAGGTAGCGAGCGGTGTCGTGGGTGCGGTATCAGCGCGATGTCTAACCAGCTGGCCGCGCGAGGCATCGCGAGAACGCGCTTGCGCGGCTGCCCCTTACGCCGGCTCCTCCAAGGTCGCACAGCTTCGTTCGGCCGCGCCGACACCGTGCATGCGGCTTGTACACGCACCCCCGAGCACTGCAACGTACGTCGCTCTTACGTTGGCTCCTATGGCGCATGGACCGATGCGGGCCCAGAGAGGGGCCACAGATAGAGTCCATAGATATAGACCCCCCATAGACCGACGAAGGCCCGTCGCATGGACGGTGCGCCTCGTCGGTCACTTCGCCACCCACCTCGTCGACCAGCCGGCTGGAGGCCAGCCCAGCGAGCGCCCGCGGCCATGGCCACGGCCGCCAAGCCGTGCGTGGCCTGCGGCGCCGCCGTCGCCAAGTACAAGTGCGCCAAGTGCCGAGCACCCTTGTACGCGCGCCCCCGCGCCTGAGAGGCTGCTGCTGCTGGGCGGGCGACGTTGGCTAACGCGACCTCGGCCATGCGGACGGCGGCGCCGGTGCGGGGCTCCAAGCTGCTCGGTGCCCTGCTACCAGGTCCACAAGGACACCCAGTGCGGCAAGGAGGCCGCCGCGGGCGAGGCGGCCGCGCCTGATCCCGCCGCACCCGAGGCGGCTGCTCCGCCGCCCGCGGAGCCTGCGGCCGCTCCGGCGCCAGTGGCGGCCAGCGCATCACCGTGGGCGGCGGTTCCCGGCCCGCTGGCGGTCGACGAGCTGCACCGGCTGGGTACGCCCTGGGTGAGCGCCGCGGGCGTGTGGCTGCAAGTGCCCTGTAACTTTAACCGCTGCGTGCGCCGCTCCGGTCGCGCCCGCTTGCCCAGCGGCGTCGGAGGACGCCCGCGCCGTCCTGGCGGACCCGGCGCTGCGGACGCGCATGGCCGAGATCGACAGCGCGGCCGACCCCGCCGCCGCGCTGGACGCGGCGCTGGCCGCCGACACGGCGCTGGCCGCCGCGCTTGGCCGGCTGCTGGCCGCCGCCCGGGCAGCGCCGGACGCATGAGCGCTGCGTGCACTCCCTCGACATGTACCATAACCATGACAGCCGCACTGTACATAAGGACGACACTATGCACATCGACACATGCCAAACTATTTACAAGGCGTCCGACGGCTTGGCGCCGCTGTCCTCCGCTACGGCCGGTACCGCGGCCTCGGCCACGTCCGGAGCCGCCGGGGAGCCCGTCCCGGCGCCCGCCTCGGCGGCCTCAAGCGCCGCCGGGCCCTCCGCCGACGCGAGCCGCGACGCCGGGGCGCTCGCCCGCGCCGGTGTGCCCGCTCGCCTTGGGCTGAGTTCAGCGGGCGTGGCGGCGTTGCGGTTAGCGAGGAAGCTGAAGTCCGCCATCTCGATGGCGACCGCGTCTTCCAGCTGCGTCACGGGCCGGCCCGACGGTGCCGACGAGATGTCTGCACCGGGCAGCAGGAGGCCGCGCAGGGTGCTGACCGTGATAAGTATCCTGCGCGGGCGCGTCGCATGGTCACGGCGGGGCAGCGCGTACCGCTCTTGCAGGTCGGGCACACGCGCTGCTGCCGCTCGAACCACGGCGTGATGCAGGTGACGTGGAACTCGTGCCGGCACGGCAGCCGCTTGACGCGGTCGCCGACCTCAAAGTCGTCCAGGCAGATCGCGCACGTCGTCATGCCGCCGTCGCGCTGCGCCAGGTCCTCCTCGGTGATCTCCACCTCGGGGATCGCCTTGATGGCCTCCTCCGACAGCGGCTCCACGGCGACGCGTGGCGGCGGGATGAACGTGCCGCGGCGGCGCCGCCGGGCGTAGTCGATGCCAAGGAAGAGGAGGATGAAGCACGACGAGATCAAAAAGGCCAGCAGCGCCACAAAGAGGATGGCGCCCCACGGCGCCAGGTTCTCCGGGTCGGCCCGCTTGGTGATGCGGACGTAGACCCAGCCCGTGGCGACCAGCAGTCGCTCGACGGCCTCAAAGTCCTCGAGCGACATGAAGCCCGTGCCGATGCTGACCGTGCCGCCGGTCGTCGTGGTCATGACGGCCAGGCGCCCGTTGGGCTCGTTGTTGTACACGAGCGCGTACGATGCGCCCGCGCTCTGCGCGTTGAGCGCCTTGTCGAAGAAGAGGCAGTCGCCGCGCCGCATGAGCGCGAACCACGGCGTCAGGCCCGTCATGTTCGTCACGGACGGGCTGATGGGCCCGCAGCCGTTGGTCGGGATCGTCGCCATGAGGTAGCCGCTGACCGACTGGCCCTTGGCGATCGTCATGCCAAAGGTGCCCTCCTCGGCGGCGAACGTCAGGTTGGCCACCGTCGCGTTGGTGCTGAGGAACACCTCGACCTTGAGCGACGCGTCGTCGTTTTCGGCGGCGGCCGTCTCCGCCGGCAGCAGCAACGTCGTCTCGCCGCGCGCGGACGTCGCGGCGGCCACGGGGAGGCCCACTATCACGACCAGCAGGGCGAGCAGGCTCACGGCCGTCGCCGCCGCGAGGGCCGCGCAGACACACGGGCGTGCCATGGTGGGCTGCTGGCACTAATGGAGCGCGCTCGGTCCCACGCGGCCAAGCACGTGTCTGCCGAGCGCCACGCTCCAGTCTGCTCCAGCAAGTGACGAAGTTCTCCGAAACAGCAGCTGCGACAGATCCACGTGCCTGCAGAGCAAGTTTTGCAGGACCGCACGGCGGGCAGGGAGCCCGGAGATGCGCAGCGATGCTGCCTGCCGGACGAGCGGCGGCGACGCACGCGTTATCCGGCTCGGCACGGCGGCTGAGTCAGCCCGCAATACTTCCGGCCAGCCGCCGCGACGTGCTTGGCGACGTCCTGTTCAAAAAGCAGTGTCCGTTCCCGTCCTGCACTCACTGCCGTCTGCGCGGCGGCTTCCTAGGGCCCGTGGGGGCACGTCTCTCGGCCGCGCGGCCGCGACGCGCCGCACGCACGTCGCGTGTTGGGCGTCCGGTGCCGCCGTCCGCTAAACCAGCCGCTGTGTCAACCAGCACCGTCTTCCACCAGGCGGTGCAGGGGCCGATGCACACGGTCCAGGCGCAGGGAGGGAGCGAGATGTCGGTGAGGAAGGCGGGGATGTGCTATAGGCGACGGCGGCGATGCAGGCGCCGGCGGCCTCCCGAGACACTAATGTCGAAAGAGCGGACCAAACAACACACCATGCCGAAATTTGAACGTGAAAAATGCCTTTACGCTTTTGTTGATTACGACGTTTGAATCAGCGGAAAGTCAAAGAAACGTACGTTTGAATGGATGTTCAAATGACATTTTGATCCGAAAATGTCGGACGACGGTACGAAATTTTTGGCGCGAAAGAGAAAAACGGGCGGCGACGCGGACGCTGAAGGCGGCGCATAGGACGCCGAAGAGGGCACTGCAGAGGACACTGCAGAGGACACGGAGGCGGTGAAGAGGACGCTGAAGCCTTGAG
>Ga0180216_1003071_pt1 | contig 13447 bp, 9 predicted proteins | sample eDN3rd37CBELigMG_FD_128879 | JGI IMG/M metagenome (GOLD analysis project Ga0180216, IMG submission 128879) | Enriched Miracle-Growth compost microbial communities from Emeryville, California, USA - eDNA 3rd pass 37_C BE-Lig MG (version 2)... ... | reverse complement strand
TCCGGCTCGACCACAACCAGCTCAGCGCGCTGCCGTCCGCCCTCGGCCACCTGAGCGCGCTCGTCGAGCTGCACGTCGCGCACAACCAGCTGACTGCGCTGCCGGACGAGATCGGCCACCTGCAGGCGCTCGCCACGCTCGACGTCGCGCACAACCGGCTCGCCGCGCTGCCGGCCGGCCTGTGCCGCCTCGCCCAGCTGGCCGAGCTCGCCCTGGACCACAACGACCTCACCGCGCTGCCCGCCGACCTCGGCCAGCTCGGCGCGCTGACGTCGCTGACCGCCGCGCACAACCAGCTCACCATGCTTCCGGCCAGCGTCGGCCGGCTCGCACAGCTGGCGCGCCTCGACCTGCACGGCAACCAGCTCACCGTGCTGCCGGCCAGCCTCGGCATGCTCGGCTGCCTCACCGACCTGCGCCTCGACAGCAACCTGCTGACCGTGCTGCCGCCGCAGCTCGGCGCGCTCGAGCAGCTCGTGTCGCTGGACGTGGCCGACAACCAGCTCATCGCCGTACCGCCACAGCTCGGCCACCTGCCACGCCTGCTGACGCTCAGCCTACGCAACAACCAGCTGGCCACGCTGCCGGACGAGTGGTGCCCCAAGGCGCCGCTCACGACGCTCGTGCTCGACGGCAACCAGCTGCAGCTGCTGCCGCCGAGCCTGCTCGCGCTGCCGCGGCTCGCACGCCTGTCCTGGGCCAACAACCACGTGCTCGCGCTGCCCGAGGCGCTGTGGCACCTGCCGAGCCTCGCCCACCTGGACGTGAGCCACAACCGCATCGGCCGGCTGATGCCCGCCGCCGCTGCCGCCGCGCGCCTGGCGTCGCTGCATCTCGCGCACAACCGCCTCACCGAGGTGCCGTGGTTCCTGGGCGCGCTGCCGGCGCTCGAGGCGACCTCGCTCTACGGCAACCCGCTCGAGGCGTCGCCCGCCATGCTGGCGCTCGCGCCGGAGCAGCGCGCCGCGCTGCTCGGGCCCGACGGCGCCGCCGCGGTGGCCGTCCTCAAGTCCCGGTGGTCCGCGCGGGCGGCCAGCCTCGCCGGTGGTACGCCGCGTGCGCGCTGCGATGCGCGGACGGGTGCCGCGGCCGCCGCTAACCGACTACATGTGGAACGTGTGTCGCATTCGGCCTTTTCTTCCGGCCCCGCTTGCAGATGCGCGTCCGCCGGCCGTGTCGACGGCCCCCGCGGGCAACAGCATGCCGGACTTGACGATGGGCGGCGTGAGTCCGGACTCGGTCAACACCGTCCTGTACAGCACGGGCCCGAGCCCGATCGTGGAGACGCCGACCGGCGACACCACCGCCTCCGCCGCCGCGCAGCAGTGGCCGCCTGCGCCGGGGCGCCCGGGTGCGGGGTCGCTGTCCGCGCCGTCGCCGATGAACACCAGCGACCCCGACCTGGTGGCGTCCTCGGAGGCGGCGGCGGCCGCCGCCGCCCAGGGCGCCGCCGCCATGGCACCGGCGCCCGTCCCGGCCGAGGCGGTGTCGTCGACCAGCAGCAGCAGCCTGCACTCTGAGTCCACGCGCGCTGCCGGCGGCGGCGCCCGCGAGCTGCTCACGGACGACGAGGGCGGCGACGACACGAGCACCACGAGCACGGGCGGCGTCGGCAGCGCAGGCCCGCCCGGCCCCGGCGACATGGTCGCGCGCGTCATCGATCCCGGCCAGGAGACCGGCGGCCGCGGGATAAAGCGCCGCCGGCTCGTGCTGGAGGACCGCGTCTACCGCATTGTCGTACGGCCGCTGGCAGCCAAGAAGGGTGGCTACTGGGTGCAGGTGCCCGGCGACATGGCGACGCTCCGCGAGGTCGTGCGGCGCAAGCTCGACCTGGAGCCGTGCCAATTCCGCGACATCCAGCACCTGGCAGTCGTGGACGACGTCGCGCTCTTCCGCGACGAGATGGTGCTGGCGGTCACGACCGAGGAGGAGGAGCGCACCGAGTTTGGCGTCAACATGGACGAGACGGCGCGCCGCCAACGTGCGCGGCGGTCCTAGTCTTACCGAATGCGTGCTTGGGAGGGCGGGGCGGTGGGTTACCTGCCTGTGTACAAAACGCCTTTAGACTGCGTGCCTGCCTGCAAAGCGTGTGTGTCTCTGTGTGTGTGTGTGTGGTGGGGGGATGTGTCTGCGAGTGCGTGTGGATGTGTTTGCGAGTGCGTGTATTCCATCGAGGGGCCCGCCGTACGTCTGTCACTTGCGCGCGCGTCGAGCGACAATAGGTTCGTCAGCCATCATCCGAGTGAGCGTGTTCTGCTTGCCTTGTTTTTCATGCTGCAAGTCTTCCCCGCCTATATAGAGAGTGCACGCCGTTGCCGGAAGTTTTCCCCGTACATGTAATTTTTTCTTGTCAAGTCTGCCGCCCGATCATGTACAAAACTTTAATTGAAGCATCTTTGCAAGAAGCGGGTGGGCGCCGCATGCAGCTCGGCCGAACGTCTGGATGCCTTGCATGGCTTTACGTTGCGCACATGTGGTGCACCTGCTAGCGCATGCGACCCGTACGCATGCCACGATCTAGGTAGCCGATCAAGCGATGCACATACAATAGTGCATCCGGTGCACGCAAGCGCGTATGTCCCTTGGCGTCGTTTCTCCCGGCTACGCCGCGCGGGCGCCGCCGCCGCCTGGTCCATCCCAGCGCGGCTGCGGCTGCGATCCGTCCACCGGAGAATCGCCGCCAACCGTTGGACGGGCGCCGTGCCGTGTCCTGACGTCATACGTCTCACTGAATGACGTCACATACGGTTCAATGTCCAGCTTCCTTTTTTTTTCGCGCCAAGAACGGACGCGGCGGCGCGGCGGCGACGGCGGCGGCGCCGTTTGCGGGACGCGGCGGCGGCTGCAGGACCCGCTGTACCGGCTGTCGGGCAGCGGGAACACGGGGCAGAAGGTTCCGAGAGTTGTGGAGATGCCAGATAGGTGGGTGGGACGGTGTGGAGGCAGCGGGGCCCGCACCGACGTAAGCGCCGCAGAAGAAGGGCGGTGTTTGAGGAAGCCGCGGACGGCATAGGAGGCGAAGGGCGCTCGCGTTTAGGCACGGCAGGGCGCGTAGGTAGGTGCCTTGTGTGGTCAGGGGCGCTGGGGCGGCAGGGGCTTGGCGGCACTGGCACAGGCGAGAGCGGAGGTGCCCGGGCCGCTGCCGGCGGCCGCGGCGGCGACAGCGAGGCGGCACCATGAGCGACGCGGCCGGCGCGGTGACGCTGGATCCGGCGACGGGCCTGTATTACTCGGCGGAGCACCAGTGCTACTACGACCCCGTCAGCGGCTTCGCCGTCGTGCCCGGCGAGAATGGCCAGCTGTTCATGTACGACCCGTTCACCGGCTCCTACACGCTGTACCATCCGCCCAACGCGGCGCCGGCGGCAGCTCCGATCACCGCAGCATCCGCGGCGGCGGCAGCTCCGACGACCGCAGCACCCGCGGCGGCGGCCGCTCCAGCCGCACCAGCTGCACCCGCGGCAGCGCCGGCGGCGGAGCTGGACTCGTCGTACAACTTTGAAGCGTACCTCGCCACCAGCACCCCTGCCACCCCTGCGGCGCCAGCGGCTGCAGCCTCCGCGCCAACGGTAGCACCTGCGGCTGCGGCTGCGGCTGCGGCTGCGCCCGCGCCCGCGCCCGCGCCCGCGCCCGCACCGGAGCCGCAGGCGCAGGTGCAGGAAGCTGCCACGGCGAGCGATGCGCACTACGACTTTGCGGCGTACCTGCAGGCCACGTCGGGCGAGAGTCTTAATGCGCCGGCGCCCGTCGAGCGATCGCCAACCGCTGCGGCCGCGCCGGCCGTGGCGCCAGCGCCGGTGGAGCATTCGTACGACTTTGCGGCCTACTTAAAGGCGACCTCGGGCGAGGACATCCACCAAGCCCCGCCGGCGCCGGTCCCGGCGGCGGAAACGGCGCCGACAGCGGTGGTTCCCGCTCCCGCTGCGGCCCCCGACGACGTACCCGCAGCCGCGCCCGCAGCCCTTCCGACGACAGAGGCCACATACGACTTTGCGGCGTACCTGCAGGCCGCCTCGGCGGACGGTAGCCATGCCCCGGTAGCACAGCCGGATCAGGCGGTGAACGGGGCGCCGGCCGACACAAGCGCGACGGCGTGGCCATCGTGGGGCGACGACGAGGCGGGCCTGGACGAGCCCCTGCCCGAACCCACATTCCTGGCCTCGCCGACCAAGCCGGAGGCTTCGGCGCCAGCGCCAGCGGCGGATGCGAGCCACGTCAACGGCGCCCTCACCGAGGGCTGGTCGCGAGGCTGGGACGACGAGGCCGGCGGCTGGGGCGACGAGCAGACGGCCGCGACGGCGTCGCCGCCCGCCGCGGACGACCAGGCGTCGGAGCTGAACGTGGGCTCAGTCGTGGCGACGGCGGGCGGCAGCGACCGCTACTACGCCGGCAGCATTGACGGCGGCGTCGGCAGCGACTGGGCCAGCGTGGACGCCGAGGGCGGGCCGCAGACGGTCGACGACGAAGCCGGCTTGGGCAGCGGCGCTGCCGGTCTCGGTGCCGACGGCGGTGGCGTGGATGTGGAAGGCGGCGGCGTCGCCGACGCCACGGCGGGCGTGGACGGCGCGCCACCTGCGTCCGGCCAGGGCTTGCCGTGGGAGGTGCCCGCCAAGCACGATGCCACTGGTGCCCCGTGGGATTCTGCGCCGGCATGGGACGAGTCGCCGGCGGGCGGTGCCACCAACGGCTGGCACGCCGAGGAGCCGACACCGCCTGTTGCCGAGCAGCCCGCCGTCGAGCAACCGGCTGTCGAGCAGCCCGCTGCCGAGCAGCCTGCTGCCGAGCCGCAACAGCCGGCGGAGTCCACACGAGAGCAGGCGTTTCAGACGTACCAGCAGCCGGTGGAGCAGCACTTCGAGCAGCTGTACCAGCATCCGGCAGAGCCTTCTACGGAGCAGGCGTACCAGCAGCCGACAGAGTCTTCTAAGGAGCAGGCGTACCAACAGCCGGCAACGTACTCTACAGAGCAGACGTACCAGCAACCGGCAGAGTACGCCAAAGAGCAGGCGCACCAGCAACCTGCAGAGTACGCTATGGAGCAGGCGCACCAGCAGCCGCTCAAGCAGCCGGCCGAGCAGTTCTCGCAGCAGCCGAGCGAGCAGTACAAGCAGCAAGCTGTCGAGCAGCCGGCGGGACAGTATGCGACGGTGGCGGCGAAGCCGGCTGCCGCGTTCGAGGCGGGCTTTGTTGCCGAGGAGCTGGACGCCCTGGACGCGGATTCCTTTGCGGGCACAACCTCGGCACCGCCGACCATCGACGTCCAGCAGGAGGACGCCGAGGACGAGGGCTGGTCGCAGACCAAGACCGTGGAGGTGACGGCGTGGCGCGGCGCCGAGACACCGCCGCCGGCGGCCGATACGACCATGGACGAGAGTATTCTGCCGATCGCGTCGTCGCCCGCGAAGGCGGCGGGCACGCCGAGCGGCCACGAGGCCGGTTACGGGTTCGGCGAGGCGGCGGCCCCGCCGGCGGACGAGCTCGACGACCTCGTGCTGGGTCTGCAACAGGCGTCGCTCCAGACGGTGAAGCGCCCGACCGGCGCCGCCGCCGCCGCGCAGGACGCGGCCACATGGACGCCCGCCTCGCCCGCAGCACACCGCGCGGCCGCGGCTGCCGCCACCGCGACCCCACCCGAGCTCTCGGCGCCCGCGGCTGCCCACGAGATCGCGTCCGCGCCCGCGCCCGCGCCCGCGCCCGCACCGGAGCCGGAGCCAGTCCCGCGCGTGTGCCCGGCCTGCCAACGCAGCAACGCGCCGGACGCCAACTTTTGCTCCAAGTGTGGTGGGCGCTTGGTGGCTCCGGAGCCCGAGCCCGCGCCGGAGCCAGTGGCGGCAGCGCCCGAGGCGGCCGCGTGGCCCACCGCGGAAGCAGCCGCGTACCCCACGGACGGCACCGCCGCCACGGCCGCGCCGGCCGAGGCGTACGGCGGCGGCGGCGGCGGCGGCGGCGGCGGCGGCGGCGGCGAAGAGGATCCCTATGCGGCGTACGGCGGCTACGAGGCCTACGTGCAGTACTACTACGCCAGCGTCTTTGCGCAGGGCCTGGAGTACTGGCTGTCGATTGGCCTGACCGAGCAGGCGTACCAAGAGTACGCCGCCTACGTCGCCAGCGCCGCGCAGACCGCTGCGGACGCCGCGGGCGCAACCGTGGGGGCGCACGAGGCCGCGCAGCCTGCCGCCGCCGCCGCCGCCCAGTACTGGGCCGCGCAGGGCACCGCCGAAGCGACGCAGCCGGCCGTCCCGGCTGTGCCCGAGCCGCCGCCGGAGCCGGTCTTCCACGACCCGCTCGGCCGCAAGCCGCGCGCCATCGCCACGTTCGGCTTTGGCGGTACGCCCTACGCCGTCGCCCGCCGCGCGGGTTGCGATAGGCCGGGCCGTGTGCTAACAGTGGCCCGACAGTACGGCCTGGACGCTGCGCGTTGGTGGTTCGTTCGCTAGGCATGCTGGTGCTCAGCTTCCCGCAGCGGCAGACGCAGTTTAGCTCGCAGCTGGGCGCCGTGGAGGAGCGCGACGTGCCCGGCCAAGTGCACATCCGCACGGTCAAGGAGCTCGCGCCGGACAGCGCGCTTGTCCAGTACGGCGGACTCGCCTCGCGGCTGCCGCATCGGCAGATTCTTCCGGCGGTTGCTCACACGGCGCACGTTTGGAACCCGGCGCGTCTACCGTGGGCAGGGCGCTCCGCCGGTGGCCCGGGCCGGTGCGCAAGGCGGTGGAGCCGGCGCTGAAGCAGTGGCTGACGGAGCAGATCAGCGAGGCCAGCTCGATGTACTCGGCCAACGACCGGGCGTGCCTGCTCACCCTGCTCAAGCTCATGCTCGAGTCCGACCTCGGCAAGTGGGCGCAGCCCAAGACGCAAGAGCGGGTGCGCGCCCTGCTGCTGGAGGACCGCGCCCAGCTGGGTTCGTTCGTCAACGAGCCGGCCAGTGGCCCACTCGCGCTCGGCCGCGCCCGCTCCGAGGCGGAGCGCGCCGCGGTGCTGAGCGAGATCGAGGCGCTCGTCCTGGCCGGCGACCGCGAGGAGGCCGTGCAGCGCGCGGTCGCCGCGGGCCAGTGGCCGCACGCGCTCGTGCTGGCGGCGACGCTGCCGCGCGCCGTGTGGCACAGCGTCGTGGCACAGTGGCTCGCGCAGGCGGCGCGGCCGGGCGAACCACTGCACCTGTTTGTGCAGATGGCCAACGCGCCCGAGAAGGCCGTGCCAGGTCCGTCGGCGGCCCCCTAGGTGCGGCCGGCGGCTCCTGCGCAGCTGGTCTAACCCGGCAACCACCCGCTCCTGCGTTGCCGGTCGATGGGCGCGCAGGCCAGTCCGTGGAGCTCGCCGAGTCGGCCGCGCGCTGGCGGGAGAACGCGTGCGTGCTGCTCGCCAACAAGTTGCCCGGCGACGGCGTGGCGCTCATGCGGCTGAGCGACGCGCTGCTGAACGCCGGCCGGCCCGAAGCCGCGCATGTCTGGTATGCACGCACTCAAGACGCCATGGCGCGAACTGCTCTGGGCGGCGCTAAGGCGTCTTTGCACCGGCCCATTTCCGTGTTGTCGATGATGCATTCCACCAGCGCACTGCTGGCAACCTGGGCGACGGACGTCTCGCAGGCGCCGGCACTGGCGCAGCCGCTGGTGGGCGCGGCCCTGCACACACGGCCGACTGTGCTGGACGTGGACGCGATCCACCTGACCGAGCTGGTGGCCTACCTCCGCTCGCTCGCGCACCCGACCGCGGGCCCAACGAGCACCGTGACCCTGGCGGCGGCCGCCGCGGGCCAGCCGCACGCGGCCGGCGGTGCCGGCGGTGGCAAGCAGGACACGGCGGCGCCGGTGGTGGCATCGGCGCTGCTCTTCAGCTGGTTCCAGCCGTGGCTCCTGTCGCTGGCGGGCCTGCTCGCCGACTGTGGGTTCACCGGCGAGGCGCTCGCGTACTGCGAGGCCATCACCGCCACGGTGAAGCGGTGGCCCAAGGGCGTGGGCGCGCCACCGGCGTACTCGGCGGCCTTCTTTGGCCGGCTCACCGAGCTGGACGCGCGGCTCCGCGCGGCCGGCGCCGTGAGCACCGTGGCCGGCGGGCAGGCGGCGACGGCGGCCGGCAGCGGCAGCGGCGGCGGCACGGGCGGCTGGCTCAAGCTGGAGGGATGGAAGGACCTCTTCGAGCGCGGCCTGGACCTGGTCGTGGGCGACAAGCCGGCCGAGCCCGCGCAGCCGCCGGCGCCCGCACCCGGCGGCGGCCACCGGGCGGGCGCGCCGCCCGCGCTGCAGGCGAGCCGCATGGGCAGCGTGCCCATGTTCCCGGGCGCGTCCATGTCGGCGTTTGGGTCGAGCACCGACCTGCGGACACCGCCCGTGGGCGCGGGCCCCGCGGCGCCGTTCACCACGTCCGCGGCGGTGCCCCTCGCCGCGCCCGTCCCGCTCGCGCCGACGCCGGCCAGCACGGCCCAGCTGACCGGCACCGCCGCGGCCCCGCAGCCCACAGCCGCGGCCGCCAAGGCCGCGGAGCCGGCGCCGCCAGCCGACAGCGGCAGCCGGCGGTCGAGCGCGGCGACCGACGCGCCGGCCGCGCGCGATCGTGCCAACAGCAAGCAGCGCGACGGGGCCGCGAGCGACGCGGACGAGAAGAAGGAGACGGACAAGGACAAGGAGAAGGAGAAGGGCAAGGGCAAGGACGAGCCCGCACCGGGCCTGCTGCAGCGCGTGGTCGGCGGCCTCTTCGGCTTTGGCAAGCCCAAGAACGTGGTCAAGCTGGGCAGCGAGACGATGACGATGCGCTACGACCCCGTGCTGAAGCGGTGGGTGAACGACAGCGACCCCGACTTTGGCAAGGACGCCGCGCTGCCGCCGCCGCCGCCGCCCACGTCGGGCTTCCAGCGGCGGCCGACCGCGGAGCCGGCGGGCACGCCGGCGCCGCCCAGCGGCGAGGCCTCGCAGGCGTCCAGCAGCAACGTCACGCCGCGGTCCACGTCGATGGCGCCCGACGCGCCGATGCCGGCGGGGACGCCGCCGTCGCTGGGCCCGTCGCGGTCGAGCTCGGTGCGGCGCGGCGGCGCACGCGCGCGCTACGTGGACGTCATGAACCCGAACGGCGCGAACCCGAGCGCCAACTCGAGCACGAGCTCGCTGGCGCTGCCGCTGCTGCCGACGCAGCCGATGATCGTCGACGCGTCGACGCTGCCGCCGCCGCCGGCCGAAGAGCCGGCCGCCGCGGAGCCGTACACGTCCTACTACGGCGCCGGCGGGCACTTTGAGAGCGAGATCCGGCAGCACGAGCAGGTGCTCCACGAGCAGGCGCACGAGCCGCCGCCGCCGACCGCCACCGCGCACTGACGGCGCCCTCTGTACACTGTACTATAGCCGGCATCCGGGGGTGTTGTAGTTGGCGCACATTTTTCCCAACATGTAACGGTAATCGAATAGACAAGATTGAGGCAGACCGGCTGGAGCTGATGTCGAGCGACACATCTTGTGCACGTTGCCTTGTGCCCTACCTTTACATGCGGCGGGCCATGCGTGCTGGAGAATGATGCCGCGCCCCGTCATGCACATGATGCAGGGCTCGCTGTTCCTGCCCGCCAACGTGACGTGCTGTAGCAGATCGTGTGCTGGTCTATTGACGCTCCAGCGCCATGCGCCATCCAATACAATGTACGCCGTCGTCCAGCTGGCATACAGTCCCTTACGGGGCTGCAGCGGCCAGCGCGCCGCGGGATGCGGCGCTTCGGAGTGCGGGTCCACCTGTGGCTACTCCTACAATGGAGGGGGCCACTGTATGCGCTCGTTTTCGGTTTTTTGGCAAAGTTTTTTGGCGCGAAAAAGAAAAAATTTGGCGCGACGACGCCGCCGAAGCGCGGCGGCGCCCACATCCGCCCCTCTCCCCGGCCTCCCCACGCCCGCCTGCGGCATGCCACAGACAGCTTGGGGACAGTGCGGAAGGCAGGGCGAGGCTGGACAGCGGCAGGAACAGGACGGAGGGCGAAGAAAAAAGGGCGGCCGCGGCAACGCCGCTTTGCACAGCCGGCGGTGGCGAAAACGGCGGCCAACGGCACCGACGCGGGCACGAGCAGCGGCGGCGTACTCGACACGCATGGCAGCGTCGAAGTCGGCTGAACTGGGGTGACAAAGACCTCCGTACGGTGAAAGGCGGCGGCGGACGGAGGTGGGCACGCTCGCACTGTCCGGAACCAGGCGGCCACTAATCGACACGTGCGAAGAGCTCGCTGGCCAGCGCTCGCCGGACACGGCTGGCGTGCAGCTCGCTGCGACCGCTGCGCCACCATGGCGTCGCCGGACGCGTGGCGCACCATCGCCGCGCTGCTCACGGTGCTGTGGGCGCTGTGGGCGGCCGGCGTGCTGCTGCGTGTCAACAGGATAGTGCCCGAGGCTTACATGGTACGATTGGGGCGGCCACGCGACCCTCGGCTGCGGCCGCGCTGCAGGCCTCGCTCACGGGGCACGGCGGCGGCGGCGTTGGCGGCGCATGCGGACGGTGCTGGGCGGTGGGGGGTCAGGACGAAATCTTTCATGTGCCCATGGCGCGGCTCTACTGCGACGGCCACTGGGACGTCTGGGACGACAAAGTCACGACGCCGCCCGGCCTGTACGCGCCGCGCCGTGCGTTCGCTGGCGTTGGGCTGCCTCGCGCCATCGTGCTCACGTGCGTTGGAACGTGTCGCGGCGTGTGGCCGCCGCGCAGCTACGTGCTCGCCGCGGTCGCCAACTTTTTCGTGCCGGGCGCCTGCTCCGTGGTCGGCCTGCGCATCCTCAACGCGGTCATCGGCCTGTCGACCGTGCCGGTCATCGCGGCGCTGCTGCACGTGCTGCGGACGCCGTACAGCCTGCGCGACCCGCGCCACTGGGTGGAGGCGCTGGCCATCTCGCTGTTCCCCATGGCGCACCACTTTGTCTTTTTCGCCTACACCGACACCGCTTCCACCTTCCTCGTCCTCTTTGGCCTGCTGTGGGCGCTCCGCGGCCACCCCGCGTTCAGCGCGTTGGTACGCCGCGCCGCACGCGCCTCTAAGCGTGCAAGAGTCTGCGCCCTGATGCCCTGCGGTGTTTGTGCGCACGCGCGTGGCACCTTCCAGATTTTTCTGGTGTCGCTCACCTTCCGGCAGACCAACGCCGTGTGGATGGCGTTTGCCGCCGCCCTCTACGTGCTGCAGCGCCGGCCGCTCACAGCCTACGTGCAGCTGTCTACGGCCAATGCAACCGTGCACGGTGCGGGGGCGCGCGCCGCATGCCGTCCGCGTCTCAGACACCGCGGCGCTAATGGCAGCAGCCCGCCTGTGGTGGCGGGGGCCGTGCGCACAGGCTTGGTGGACGAGTGCCGGCGGCTCGTCCGGGCGAGCCTCCAAAACCTGCCACAGCTGCTGGTCGAGGTGTGGCCGTTCGCCGTGCCGGCCGCCCTCTTTGCCGCCTTCCTTGTGTGGAACGACGGGATCGTCCTCGGTACGGCTGCGCAGCGACGGGCCCGGCTGCGGCCCGGAAGTGGAGCTGACCGCCGCTACCTCAGCTGGGTGGGCGATGGCGGCTCAGGCGATCGCGCGGCGCACGTGAGTGCGTTCCACTTGCCGCAGCTGCTGTACTTTGCGGTGATAGCCGTGGCGTTTTCGGCGCCGGCCTTCCTGTCCCTGGCCCAGCTCCGGCAGATGGTCGCCGCGGCCAAGCGTCAGCTGAGCACGTACGTTCGCTGTGCCTGCCGGGCGATGTGCTGGCGCTGGCCGTGCGCATGACGTCGCCGGCGGGGCTGCGAGTCTTTTTTTTCCGGCGTGATAGGTGGCGCGGCGTCGCGGTTGCGGCGCTTGCGGTGGCCACCTTGGTCGTCGCCATTCGTTACTTTACGTACGGGGCCCTCCACCGCGCCGCCGCCATCCAAGCCGCGGCATGCTGACGCCTGGCTCCTGAATCGCTGTTGCGGCTCGCTGCGGGCACAGCATCGGCCACCTGTACCTGCTGTCGGACAACCGCCACCTGTCCAGCGCCGCCTGGCGCCACCTCTTCAGCCGGCACTGGGCGCAGCGCTACCTGTACGTCCCGGCGTACCTGGCGGCGCTGTGGCTGCTGCGGCAGCACCTCGGGCGCCGGCCCGCGCTCTGGACGCTGGCGTACGCCGTGGCGGTCGCGCTCGTCCTGGTGCCCGCGCCGCTCATCGAGGCGCGCTACTTTGTGCTGCCGTACCTCATCTTCCGCGTGCTCGCCGCCCCGCCGCCGTCGATCCCGCGCGTCGCCGCCGAAGCGGTGCTCTACGCGGCCATCAACGCCGGCGTCCTGTACTTGTTCCTGTACCGCCCGTTCGTGTGGCCGAGCGAGCCCTTGCGGTGGCAGCGCTACATGTGGTGAACGCCGACGGCATCGTCGCGCGCACACCTACGCAGCTAAGTTTGATTGGCCCGTTTAACCACCCGCGCACCTTGTTAATGTACAACGTATCTGTACAGCTGCTGTCACACGGTACACTCTGACGGCGTCCCCCACTAGAGAAAAATGCGTGCGCGCGCTGCCACCGCGCGCCTCGCTCACGACGCGCCGCCGCCGTTCCCGCTGCCGGCGTCGCCGCCAGGCATGGGCACCGTGCTGAGCACGGCGACGGGCGTGGTGGCGCTCTCGGCCACGCTGCTCGCCGTGCGCGACACCGGCAAGGAGCCGTTGCTGGTGCTGGCGCTGCGCTTGCGCGGGATGCGCTCCTCGGCGGCCGCGCTGCCGTCGACCGCCTGCACGATGGACCAGATCGCGTCCAGCGGCAGGCGGTCCGTCGCCCGCTGCAGCGCGTCCAGCGACGCGGCCGCCTGGGTCACCGCGGCCGTGCGGTGCGCGTACTGGTTCCGAAGCGCCTCCACCTCGCGCTGCAGCGCCGCGTTGCGCTGCTCCTGCGCGAGCACGGCCTCGCGCAGCCGCGCGACCTCGGCCTCCTTGGCCGGCACGAGCGCGGCGCGCAGGAGTGCGGCGCCGCCGACGCGGTCGGCCCCCGGCGCCGCCCCCGCCGCTCCGGCGGCCGCGTGGCCACTCGCCGACGCGGCCACCAGCGCGTCGAGCGCGTCCAGCTTGGCCCACAGGTCGCGGTTCTGGCAGATCAGCTCAAACTCTTGCGACGTCGCGCTGCGCAGAAAGCCGGTGACCTGCCGGTGCCCGCTGCTGACCAGCGACGACGGCAGCGTCGGGTACGCCGCTGCCATGGCGTCGAGCGAGACCGCGCCAATGGTCTGCTCCAGCGCCTTGTCGAAGGCCTCGCGCAGCTTGCGGCTGCGCACGCCCGAGCCCGGCGGGCCCGCCACCGTTGCCGGTGCCGCCATCGTTGCAAGTCCAAGGGAGATCCAGCGATTGCGTTGGTCCTTGTCCACGCTTCACGACCCAGCGGGCTCCACACCGTCTGCTCGGCTCGGTGTCGGTCCAGGTCCGGTCGCGGGCCCGCTAGGCGGAGCCCCAGCGCAGGGCGCGGCAGTGGCGGCGGCGTCCGCGTCGCCGCCGTCGTT
>Ga0180216_1003070_pt1 | contig 13449 bp, 9 predicted proteins | sample eDN3rd37CBELigMG_FD_128879 | JGI IMG/M metagenome (GOLD analysis project Ga0180216, IMG submission 128879) | Enriched Miracle-Growth compost microbial communities from Emeryville, California, USA - eDNA 3rd pass 37_C BE-Lig MG (version 2)... ... | reverse complement strand
GGCCAAGACCGCGGCGGCGGGCGCCGAGCCGGCTGGCACAGGCGGCGGCGGCGGCGGCGGCGGCGGCGGCGGCGGCGGCAGCGGCGGTAGTGGTGCGCCTCGCGCCCGCCGGCGCTCCAACCCCGCCGCCGCGACAACCAGTACCACGGCGCCCGCCGCGCCGGCGGGTCGGACAACGCGGCTTCGCGCGGCCGAGGCGCTGCGCTGCAAGCAGAGCGCCGCCGCCGAGGAGCAAGCGCCGTCACCGCCAATAGACGAGGCCGCCAGCGCCGTGGCGGCCGCGGACGCGAGCAGCGGCGGCAGCGGATCCGGCGGGGAGAGTGCCACCCCGGCTTCCGCAGAGGCGGCCACCGCCACCACCACCACCGGCGGCTCCGCCGCCGACGATGTGGTGTACGTTGCAGGCACGTCGGGCCGGAGCCTGCGGCCGCACATCAGCCGGCCGTCGCGGCTGGCGGACGATTCGCACTGGGCGTCGGGCCCCGCCGTCCGCGCGCGCGACGCGTCGCCGTTTGCCGAGCCGCCGCGCCAGGCGGCGCGCGGCCTCCGGCGCAAGAGCATGCGCACCGTCGACTCAGACGTCGACGAGGAGGAGGACGAAGGCGGCACGGTCGTGCGGGAGGCTGTGGGTGACCGCGGAAACGAGGACGACGATGACGGCGACGGCAACGACGAGGACGAGGACGAGGACGAGGGCTCGCCGAGTGCGCTCGGCGACAGCGCGTGGGCCGGCCACGTCGACGTGGCGCAGATGACGGTGCACGGCATGGTCGTCCGCACCGACGCCGACTATGCGCAGTATGGCGTGGTGTACATGAGCAGCGAAGGCATGGCCGGCGTGGCGACCGCCGTCGCGCCGGGCATGTTTGCTGCGGCGGAGGCCGGCCGCAGCGACGGATACTACGCCGTCGCGACGGAGGTCAGCGCGACGACGACCGCCGCGGCCGGCCCGTTCCTGGGCACCGGGGCGGCGCAAGACGACGACGCCGTGCCGACCATGTTCCCACCGGCGCGCAGCGCGCTGGACGCCATCGGCTTCTTCTCGCCCAAGCTCGAGCAGTCGATGGCCTCGGTCGCGCAGCCCACCAGCAACATCCTGTACGACGACCTGAACGCCATGCCGCCCGAGGCCGGCGGTTGGCGCGGCGCGTACGCGCAGCCGTCGTCGCCCTGGCTGGCGCACGCCGACGCCATGGGCGCCGCCATGGACATCTCGGGCGTCACCACGGGCCCGCAACCGTGATCCAGCACATTAGGTTCGCTAATAATACAACGTCATGCGTGCTACCTGTACACACTGTGACCGGCGGCAGCGGCCGCTGCAATACACCCCCATCGATGCACGTGGCATGTTCACTTGGCGCCGTCGCTGTGGCTATCGGCGCCGCCGTCGTCGTCCGCAAACTGCGCGCCGCGCGCTCGTCGGCGGCTGGGTCGACCCAAAAAAAACCGCGGACATCGACGGGGGTGGGGGTCTTAAGAGATGGGCGCGTACAGCCCGACAGCGAACAGCGAGCTGCGGCGTACCTCTTTGCGTGCGGGTTCACCAAGGACGATCCCGGCTTGCGCTTCACCGGGTGGGGCCCGGCGGTGCTGCCGTGGACTCGCGGCGGCGGCGCTAGGTGCGCAGCAGGTGTCACAGACGCATGGGGTCCGCGTTGCGTATTAGGGCCTGCGTGCGAGTGGGGCGAACGCTGGGACCAAGGTGACGTACGAGGCAGCAAATTGGGCTGGCTCAGCTGGTTGTTGCGGTCCGACAGTTGCGTTTGCAGGTCCACGATTTGTGCCTGCATGAAGTCTCCGTTGGAATTCGGCATGTTTCATGGGTTAGCGGTCGCGCGACCTACGAGGTTCCCATCGCTGTCGGTAAGCGCACCTTGTACTTGCGCAGCTGATCCATCAGCGACTCGCCATCTACACGCCACGACGAGAGGCACCGTATGGAGTCGGGGCCAGTTAGGGTTCGCGGTCGGCACCACCAGCGCGTCGGCCGCGTAAACCGCACCCTCGTTGCGGGCCCGAATCGACGAGCCGTGGACTTGAAAGCCCTCCGTCAGCTGCGGACAGGCGCCATAAGGATTGGGGCTATCGCGCAATCGTCTTAGCATCCTGCGGCGCCGCTGCTGCCGGTGTGAGGCAGGGACCGACTTCGAACAAGATGTCAGCGATGGCGCGGCGCGCCCGCTCAGCGTCCACCTGGTGGCAATGAATGCCCGTAGCACGGTCTGCAGCTGCGCGAAGATGAGCCACTGAAAACGTGGCGCGGCTCTTACGCGCCCGCGCCCTACCAGGGGCAGGGTGAGCTGCAGCCCGCTCACGTTGAGCGCGTCGATGGTGAGCAGGCACGACGCCGTCTGCTCCGCGACGTCCAGCAGTCCGCCCTTGATAGCCTGCTGAATCCGATGGAAGAACGCGGTCGTCGAAGGGTCGCCCGCGACCGCGCGCTGCCGCCGGCAGCCACAGCACAGGCGCAGCGAGGCGTGAGCGCGTGTGGAGTGGGCTCGAGGCTGGAGGCGGTGTAGGAGGCGCAGGGCGTGCACCGTACCAACTTGTCGACGGTCGCGGAGTCGACGGCGGTTTCGAACCACTTGTCGCGGCCGTCGGTGATGCTGAGCTCGAGGTATACTTTGGGGGGAGCGGTGTGGGTTAGGCTGGGCCTCCGCCTCGGGAGTGCTGCCGGTCGGGCGGAGGGCGTACCTGAGCGTCCACCGGTTCGGCGGCTTCACCTGCGAGAAGAGGGCGTAGCGCCGGTTGCTCCCGTCCGGGCTCAGCATGTTGATCGTCTGGCACAAGTCGGCCACCTTGGACACGCCCTCCATGGTGGCGGCACGGCGATCGTGGCCGTCTGCGGGGCGACCGAAAGCGTTTCAAGGTCTGCGGGGCGTCCCCCCGCCACCAACTCTGAGGCCGGGCAAAGCTGCCAACCCAGCCCCTGAACGCGCACTTTGAAGCAGCTTGAACACCTACTCGCTCGATCCAAGCTTACCACCGCTTTTTCTATGGTCCTCCACAAGCGCTTTCCCCGCCTTGGGTCATGAACAGCGTCTTTGTGCCCTCGCTCAGCCGCCCGCAAAGCCGTCGACGTCGACGACGACGACGACGACGACGACGCCATGGATGACGTCATTGCTGATTACCCGGCGTCTGTCCGTGTTCTATTCTCCACAGCTGCCCGACCAGCGGTGCGGCGGCGACACCGACAGCAGTCGCGACAAGCTGCATACATACACGGGCGGAGAATGCAGTACAAGCTAGCTACAGACACGCGGATTCTCTTTTTCAATAGTCTATACATACATAGAGAGAGATCGAGGCGGCCGGCCGGGATGTGGGATGATCCCTGAACTCCATGCGTGCGTAAGAATGGGCCTGACACCTCGCGCCCCGCACAACCCGCCGCGCGGCATGCGTGCGGCCAAGAAAACGCAGCGAGATTTATGCTACCATATAATCGTGTCGGGATCGGCAAGTGTGCTCAATTAGCGCACGACATAGATGCACAGCTGTTCGATCAAGAATACAGTCCTTGCATGCGCAGCGATTAGCGCAACCCAATCATTAACACGAGCTCGATCTGCTCGCTGTGCTATGCAGCATGACAACTGCGCTCGTCGCCAGGAGAACGTGCAGCAGGGCGTGGCGCGTCGGCGCATCTCCGCAAACAGCCGCCAACAATGGTAACGCATGATGCGGGCACGCAGCCCGCTGCCGAGTCCGACGACGAGGTCGTCGGCCAGGGTGCTAGCTAGGGCTGATCATGGATGCGGAGCTGGCCAAGATCCGCAAAGAGACGGGCGGCGTGCGCATCGACCGCGAGAAACTGCTGCTGCGGCCGCGCCTTTGACCGAGCAAGTTTTGTAGGACCTGCAGCGGGCGCAGTGGCGTTTTCCTGCCCAATCTCGTGGATTGGCGAGGACGATGGCAGCCTCGCCGAAAGCGCTGTCAATGAGCGCGCAGGCCGGAACGCGACGGACGCCTCGACGACTTGGAAGCGATAAGACGACTCGACACTAAGCCGAGGCCCTCCGGCTGGCGACAGCACGCAGTGGAGCAGTGAGAAAGCCGTTTTTATTGGCCGCTGACTTGTACAACCATGCGCGGCGCAAAAAGCAGCTGCCAGTGTGCCGTTGCCTTGCTGAAACAACTGCATGAATGGCATGCATGTCGTTGTATACAAACGATGCATGAATTACAGATTCAATGACCAAGTTCTTCTGCGCGCATGCCGCCTTATGCACTCGCGCGGCGCTCGGTGTCGCCGCTGGCTGCGGCGGGCTCGGCCAGCAGCAGCGGCGCCGGCGGGAACGTGCGGATGCGCCCGAGGACCATTACCGCCATGAGCACGACCTTGGTGCCGGCGGACCAGGTGACGACGCCCGGTCCGATCACGCCCGCCGCCGCGTACGCGGCGGAGGCCAGCGAGAGGCCGATGAGGCCGTACGCCGACGTCAGGTCGAACAGCAGGCGCACGAGCAGGTCGTTGTAGGTCGCCGGGCCCCCGTCGGCGGCACTCGGCGTGGCCGTCGGCGGCGCCCGCAGGCCCACGCTGTTGCTCTCCACCAGGGCGTCCGCGGCCGTGAGCGCCGCGTTCTGCTCAAACATGACCATCAGCAGCAGCGCCAGCGCCAGCCAGCCAATGTCACGGAAACAGTTGTGCAGCACGGCGCTCGAGACCGTCCACACCGTGCCAGCCGCCGCCTGGAGCGCCTGGCACGCGCGTTGCCGCTTGGATGTGCGCGGTGGCGGTGTGGCTGCGGGGACGGCGGCGGCGGCGAGCTCGGACGAGGTGCCAAACGAGGCGACCTGCTGCACCACCGACGCGGCCGGGGTCGGCGACGCCTTGCCGGACACCGCGGACTGGCCGGGCGGCGAGGGCGGCTGTGGCGATGCGGCGGCACTGCCGGCCCACGGCGGCGGCGGCGGCGGCGCCGTGGCCGCGCTCAGCGGCAGCTCGGCCAGGTCCCAATCCGCGGCGTCGGGGGACGCTAGCGGCAGCGGCGAGTACTGCGTGGCGGCGTCCACCGCGGGCGCATCGACGGCCAGGACCAGCGAGGACGCGCTGGTGGTCGCGGTCACTGGCGGGGCTGGGTTCGGCGCGTTGGCGGTGAGCGGCTTGGCAGTGGGCGTCGCGGACTCGCCGGATGATCGGCCGGTGCTGCCGAGCGCGCCCGGCGGCAGCCGCCGGACGGCGGCCACGGCGCCGGCGCCCACAAACATGCTGCAGACGTAGATCAGCTGGCCGAGGAGCGGGAGCGCCGGCACAAAGAGCGCGGTCAGGCCCGCCGTGCGAATGCCGACCGCGCTGAACGCCGCGGCGAACACGCGCTGCGCCGCCGACGGCGGCGCGTCGTACGGGCCCGCGTTGGGCGCCCACACGGCGTCGATGCCGCCGCCGACGGCCAGCACGGCGATGGCGTGGACACCGATGCCCAGCGCCACCAGCGCCAGGAGCACGTAGACGTGCGGCCGCGGGAGCACGTGCGGCGACAGCAGCGCTGCGCGGTCCAGCGCCAGCCGGAAGACGTTGAGGCGGCGCACTTCGCGGCGGCGGCGGCGCGCCAGCGCGCTCAGGAGCACGTGCAGCGCCGCCGGCGCGAGCATGTTGCCGGCGAGCACCAGGAGCGCCGTGGGCACGAGGACCGCGGCGGTGCCGAGGCCGTTGGTGGAGGTGGCGATCAGGTTGGTGTCGGTGATGAACGGCACCTGGTGGAACGCGCTGAGGGTCTGCGTGGTGCTCCAGCCCATGACCGTGTTCTCGGTCCTGTCCAGCTCCAGCAGCAGCGCGGGCGAGGTGCTCAGCACGATGGTGAAGACCACCAGGAAGACGCCCTGCACGGCGACGTAGTAGGCAAAGTAGGCGTACCGCAGCGCCCACAGGGCGTCGATCCAGTCGCGCGCGGTCGCCACCGCGGCGTCCCACGACTGCGCCGGCTGGCATTGGCTCCAGGCGGCGTCGGCGGGGAGCACGCGCAGCCGCAGCGCCGCGCCGGGCGCGGTGCCCTCCCGCAGCGCCTGCGCGCGCGCCAGCTGCCGGAGGCGGACCTCGGCGACGACGGTGGGCGCGAGCGTGTTGATGAGGAAGGCGCTGGAGAGCGCAAGCGCCGCGAACAGCACGACGTGGCCCCACGTCGACACGTTGATGAACATGAGCGGCAGCATGCCGGCCTGCGTGATGGTGCTCACCGCCAGGAAGAGGATGTCGACGGTGGTCATCGCCGGCTCGGTGTGCCGCAGCACAAAGAGGACCACCAGCAGCAGGCCAAAGAGGTACGCGACCACGGCGGCGACGGTGGCGCCGTAGGCGACGTCCAGCTGCCGCGACGCGCACCAGCGCCGCCACTGCGCCGTCCACCAGTCGCTGCGGCCCGCGGGTGGTGGGCCCGCGCCGTCCCTACGTTCGCTTCCGGCCATCGTCGTCGCTCCGCTCGAGCGCGGGCACGCCCTCGGCCGCCCACATTGCGATGGCTGCGTGCGTTTGCCGTAACGGCGGTCCCGCCGCCGTTACACGCGCCGAGGGCCGCCTCGCCTTGCCAGCGGGCCGGCCTTCGTCAGCCGCTGGCCGCCGGCGCCGCGTCCGTGTCACACGCCATGGTGGGTGACGCGGCGTCGCGGCGATCGTCAGCCCGGCGTCGTCCGTCCGAAGTCGCTCTTGGTGCGTCGCCCGCGCGCAGGCGGCCTGCCAAGCGACACCCGCGCCTGGCATACGCGTCCGCAAGAGCCGTCAGCCGGTAAAAGAAGGGCCACGAAGGCGAAGAGCCAAGAAGGCCGTCCCAACGGCGGCAGATCGCGTCCGATCTCGTCATTGTTGTGGGTGACGTAATCACAAATCGTCCCATGGAACGTTCCAGAATGTTCTCAGGGCGATCCGCGATGCCGCCGCGGGACACGCTCGTGCCGCGTGCTATGGGGCGTACTACGGCGGAGGGATCGTGTGGGCACGCGCTGGGGTGGCCGGCTACGCGCAGAGTGACGGTGCGAGTTGATCAAGTGCAGCCGAGAAAGCTCATGATTCCATGCGGCGTCGGCGTGACGGCTGCATCGGGGCGATGCAGGGCGTTGGCGACGCCGGCGCGGCGGCGGCGGCGGGTGGACCGTCACCCCATCGGCTGCGCCCACCTCGGCGGGAGGCGGCCTGGCGGTCTCTGAGTCCACGATTGAGAGCAAAGCCAGGTCTTCATAGAATACAGTTCATGTACAGTGCGATACCCAACATATATACAGCTTCCATAGCGCGATCTACGTGGCTTGGCGGGATGCGGCTACGTGGCGGCGTTGGCGTCGGCGTCGGGGCCGACCCACCGCCAGGTGACCAGGTGACAGCACGACACAGGGTCAGTCACGGTGGGCACGTGGCTGTACCACGGCGGGTGGCGGTCCTCCTCGCGCGCGAGCACGCGGAAGCCCGCGGCGTGGAGCGCCTTGAAAAAGGCGACCTGGTCGGCCTGCGACGCGGCCTCCTGCTCCAGCCGCACGGGCACGCTCAGCTGGCCCACGCTGCCCGGCAAGACGCCGTCTAGCAGCAGCTGCAGCTCGCGCCACGGCAGATCGGCGCGCACCACATCGACGCGCGCGTGCCGCAGGTCGCGCATGAGCTGCCGCAGCGGCGCGCGCCGCGTCACGTCCGGCTGGGCGTCGGCGTCGGCGTCGGCGGCAACCGCGGCGGTTGGCCACGCATGGAATGTCATGCGGTAGTGGCGCGCGGCGTCCTTGGCCGTGACGGTCGCGTCAAAGGCGTGCACTTCCATGCCCATGTCCGCCGCGGCGAGCTCAAACGCCCACGCGCTCGCGGCCCCATCGGCGGCCGCCTGGCTGTTGCTGCTGCGGCTGGTGGTGCTGCGGGCACCGCGCGCCGCAAACGCATACACGACGGGCGCGGTGCCGCCGCCGGCGCCGCCGGGCGGCAGGTCCGACGTGCACACGAGCGCGGCGGGCCGAACGATACCGTCGGCCCCGCGCTCGGCGCCGACCATGGTGCGCTCGTCGCAGCGGCCCTCAACGGCGAGCGCGAGCGGGCCGGCGGCCGCATCGGTGAGCGGCACGGTGACCGGCGGCCGGCCGGCGAAGCGGAGCACGACGTCGGGCGCGCTGTTCCAGAGCAGCGCGAGCGTGGCGAGGAGGACGACGGCGCCGACGCCGAGCAGGACGGCGTTGCCGCGGCGGGCACGGCGGGCGGCGAGCACCGCCAGCACCGCGGCCGACGTGAGCATGGTCGGTCGTGGGCGGCGCCGTGTGGCGCGCCGTCCCCCCCACCCCCTGCACCCCCCAAAGAAAAGAACGCGGGGCGGGACGCTTAAGAGCGGCTGGTGTCGCACCAGTGGCGCAACCAATGACGTCATTCGCGCCACGGGAGCGCCGCGCGCGACGTGCGGCGGCGAGCGGCGGTCGACCTCGCTGCACGCAGGCGCTGGATGGAAGGACCGCGTTGGCCGGGCGCTGGAGGCGACGGTAGCTGAGGCCGCCGCAGGGAGGGGGCACGGAGGGTGTTTCAGCTGAGCAGCGCTGGATTGGGGGCCTGGTGCTGAAAGACACCCGAGGCAGCCAAGCGTGTGGGCCGCGCCGTGGCCGCGGCAAGGGGGTGCCCCGCCATGGGTGTGCAGGGCCTCTGGCCGCTGCTGCAGCCCGTCGGCCGGCCGACGCGCCTCGAGACGCTGGCCAACAAGCGCCTGGCCATCGGTACGGATGCTAGCTCGGCCTGGCAGGGCGAGGGCCGACGCTTGACACGGGCCACACGCGCACGTTGCGGTGCCACCGGTGCCCGCAGACGCCAGCATCTGGCTCAACCAGTTCCTGAAGGCCATGCGCGACAGCGAGGGCAACCTGCTGCGTAACGCACACCTGCTCGGCTTCTACCGGCGCATCTGCAAGCTGCTGTTCTACCGCATCGTGCCCGTCTTTGTCTTTGACGGCGGCGCGCCCGCGCTCAAGCTGGCCACCCTTGTGCGGGCAGGCGCGTTCGCCCGGCGTCGGCCGCGGCTCTTCTCCTGACGCGTCCGTGCTCCCTCGCGTGGGCGGGCTCCTCAGAACGCGCGGCGCCGGAAGCACGAGCGGTCGGCAGCGAACCTCAAGAAGACCGCGGAGAAGCTGCTTACCAACCTGCTGCGCACCCAGGCCCTCAAGTCGAGCAGCTCGTACGAGGCTGCGGCTGAGGCCGTCAAGGCCGCCGCTGGCGAAGCTAACCGAAGCGGCGGGTCGTATTGCGTGCAGTCCTGGCCCGCGTAGGGCCAAGAAGGCGGTGGCTGCCGCGGCGGCGGCCGCGGTGGCTGAGCCCGCAGCGGCGGGGGCGGCGGGGCCGGCGCCGGCCGATGCCGCGAGATCCGCCGAGGCTGTGGCCTCGCCTGCCGCGGTCGAGAGAACGGAGCCGGCCGCCACATCGCGCGCGTCCTCCGTCGAGCCCATCAACGTGGACGACGACGAGCCGCCCAACAGGTGCGCGGCCGCGGTATGCATGCATGTAGCTGCCGCGGTGCGCATCCAACACACCGCTGCATGTGCTCGTGGTTGAGAATCACGCGTGCAGCGCGCGGTTCTCGCTGCGCTCGCGCTTTGCCGAAGACTACAAGGGCGAGTTTCGCGTACGCTCAGCGATGCTTGCCTGCGATGGCGCCCTGGCCGGCTTCATGTTCACCTTGTCCCACTTCAAAATTGCTCGGATTGGTGTCAGCAGTGGGTCCAAGGCGACGGTGAGGTGCTGATCGACGTGGACTCGGAAGAGTTCAAGGCGCTGCCGCCCGTGATCCAGCACGAAATCGTCAGCGAGCTCTTCGTCAAGAGCCGTGAGACGTCGTGGACCCGCCTCGAGTCGATGCTCCAGTCTGCTCCCATATCCGCACCCTCCCCCAACGCCGGAGTTGGCCGCAGGTTCGCCGCTGAATTGGCTCAAAGTAGCCTTAACCGGCGCGGCGCATGGTTTCCGCATTGCCTTTGTTTTGCATGCAGCACACCGCCGCCGACTTCTCCGTGCTGCAGATTCGCAACACAGTGAAGCGCAACCGCCTGACGGCCACCTTTGACGAAGTGCGCGCCGCCCTCAGCCGCGAGGCCTCCATTGGGTAGGCACGCTCGCGTACGCCAGCCTCGCAGGGCCTCGCGCGCTGACCGCCAGCACAGGTGCTCTTCGTGCCGTTGCGGCGGATGCAGTGGCGCAGAGGCCAAGCGCATTGTGTCGGAGGATGCGCGCGAGTACATCCTGGCCAAGGCCACGCCCGCCGTGCCGCCGCTGGCGCCCAAGCCGCTGGCGGTGCCGGAGAAGAAGCCGCCGGCGCCGGTGGAGGCGCGCGACATCGCCAGCCGCGAGGCCTCGCCGGCACCGCCAGCCGTGCAGTTCCCGCCGCGCGGCCTGTTCAACGCGTTCCACGGCATCGGCGCGTCGGCGGTCGCGCCGGCGGGTCCCTCCAGCGCCGAGGTGGTTGCCCAGCTCAAGGAGCGCCACGGCGCTGCGGCCGAGAGCGGCGACCGGGACCACACGGCCAACGACTTTGAGCTGGCGCTCGCGTTGGCGCTCGAGGAAGAGGAGGCCGAGGCCGCGGCGATGGCCGACGCCGACGTCGCCGAGGCCGCCGGCACGGACGCGGACGCCGCGCGCCCGACAGACCGCGTCGTGGCTGCGCTGCTGGAGGACCTACGCGCCGTCGCGCCGCCGGCCGGGGGCGGCAGCTCGCTCGGCCTCGCGGCGAGCGGCGCGGGCGCGGCCACGGCGATCGACGTCGATGCCGACAGGGACGAGGTCGAGGGGGCGCCCACGCCGGTGCCCGAGCTGGCGCCGGTGCCCAACCGGTTCGCGGCGCCGGCGCGCGCGCCGGTCGGCGTCTTTGAGGAGCAGCTGCACAAGATCCGCGAGGCCGTGCACACCGCCGCGGGGTTCACCACGATCGCCGCCGCCACCCCAGCCGCCGCCCCCGCGCCAGCCCCCGCGCCCGCGCCAGCCGCGGCCACGGCGACCAGAAAGGGCACGGCGGCGTCGCCCATCGTCGTCCCGACGACGCCAATCGTGATCGACCTGTCCACGCCGGACGAGGACTTGCCGGTGGAGGCGCCGCTGCCGTACGTGCGTGCAGGCTGACCGCCTGCAGGACAGGGACGGTGCACGGCTCACCGCTGGATGTGCCGTCAACCGTACATGCGTTCGTAACGTAGGTGGCTCGCGCCCGCGCCCGCGCCCGCACCGCCACAAGCGGCACCTGCGCCGAAAGCGCTGGCCGATGCGGCCTGGCCTGCCCCAGACGACTTTGCTGGATGGTATCGCCGCATCACCGCCGAGTACCGCGACGCCGTACCCACCATCGACGAAGAGCTGTTGCTGCTGCGCCAGACAGCCAGCGACGCCGAGGCGCTGCGCGCGGCAATCGCTGCGCTCGACACCCGGCTGGCAGCGTGCGTGCACGCGATCTCGCGGACGAAGGGGGAGGCACTGGCGTCTGACGACATGCCACCGATGGACGCGCTGCATTCTACGGTGCCAGGGCCCCCCTTGAAAGCCGAGGAGCCCTCACGCTGCTGGAGCAGTATGCACACGGTACGTGCCGCTGCGTCACCCGGAGCGCGTCGATGCCTCCGTCCTAACTGTTTACGTTACGCGCGACGGCATTGCGGCGCCGTGCGCCACCGCAGCCCTCTTGCGCGACGTAGCGCCACCGAGCCCCGAGCGGCCACCTGTCACGGCACCTGCGGCCGGTCCACCTGCGGTGGCTGCTCCACCAGCCGCTGCGCCGGCGGCGGTGGAGGAGGACGCGGACGAGGCGGCGTGGCGTGTGCGCCGGCAAGCGGTCGCGCAAGGCAAGCAGCGGCGATACAGCGGCGAGGAGATGCCGCCGGCGGACGACGTGACGCCGCTAGCGGAGAATCCGCGCGCGATGGACGTGCCGGAGCGTGCGCCGGCGTCGACGCCCGTCCCCGCGGCGCTCGCGGCGCCGGTCGCCGTCGACTTGACGGAGCTCTCCGAGGACGAGCAGCTAGCGCGCGCGATTGCGCTGTCAATGGAGGAAACCGCACAGCGAGCGCGGTCAACACCGCCGCCGCCGTCGCCGCCGGCGCCCGCCACGCCCCGGCAGGCATCCGCGACGGTTCCTGCGCCGTCCGCACCGCCGCCACCACCGCCGGCCGCGTCGGCAGCGCCCGCTGCGGCACCACGCGAGAAGGAGTACGACGCCGAGCTGCGCAAGTTTCTGGCGGTGCTGAACTCGTCGGACCTGGACGTTGCTGCGGCGCAAGCGGACCTGGCCGAGGAGCGCCAGGCGCTGCAGCAGCAGCACAAGCGAGACCAGCGCGACTCGGCGACGGTGACCGCCGAAATGGTGGCCGACACCCAGGTGCGGCGTTGAGGTTTCTCCGCGGTGACGCGCACCAGCTGCATGGCTGATGGGGGCCGCCGGAACTACCCTGGCGCCGGCGTGGTGTCCACAGGAACTGCTGCGGCTGTTTGGCATCCCGTTCATTGTCGCGCCGATGGAGGCCGAAGCGCAGTGCGCCATGCTGGAGAAGCTGAAGGTACGACGGCGCGCACGCAGATGCGGCGGCGTCGCATGACCGCTGAGACGGACCTGATCGATGCCGTGCGGCGCCGCGCGCCAGCTGGTCGAGGGCATTGTGACGGACGACGCCGACGTGTTCCTCTTTGGCGCGCAGCGCGTATACCGCCACATGTTCAACCCGAACCACTACCTCGAGCTGTACAACGCCGCCGAGATTCAGCGCGAGCTCGGCCTGGACCGCACCAACCTGATCAAGCTCGCGTATCTGCTCGGCAGCGACTACACGGAGGGCCTGCCCGGCATCGGCGGCGTCTGGGCGCTGGAGGTGCGTGGCGGCCGCACCAACGCGATTGAGCCCTGCAATCCATTGACTATGGGGGGGTGGGCACTCCGCTTGGCGGGGTGAGGCGGGGCGGGGGCCAGATTCTGAAAGAGTTTCCGGGACCCGACGGCCTCGCCGAGTTTGCGCGGTGGTGGCGCAAGACGCAGGCCGGCGAGCCGTACGCGACCGCGGCGAGCCCGTCCTTCTGCCAACGCTTCGTACGCACAACGCTGCGCGGCAAGTGCCGGCCGACTGACGGCCACTACAACCGTCACCGCTCGCCGCCGCGCCGGGTGCGGGGGGCCACTGCAGGCCAAGGCCAAGGCGAAGCTGTTCATCCCGCCCGAGTTCCCCGATCCGCACGTCGCGCAGGCGTACCTGGAGCCGACGGTCGACGACTCGACCGAGCCCTTTGTGCCGGCGACGCCGGACCTGGACGGCCTGCGAAGATATCCGCTACCAGCGCCGGGAGAATGAAGGATGTGGGCGCGCGGGTGTGATGGAGCAGGTTTCCTTAACTGACAGCCGCGTGCGGCGACCAATGGCGACTGCCCGATTCCCACATTCCTGATGGACCGCTTTTGGTGGGACCAGGCTAAGGCCGACGAGACGCTGCTGCCGGTCATGCGCAAGCTCAGCGAGCGCGAGGTACGGCCTGCG
>Ga0180216_1003069_pt1 | contig 13451 bp, 20 predicted proteins | sample eDN3rd37CBELigMG_FD_128879 | JGI IMG/M metagenome (GOLD analysis project Ga0180216, IMG submission 128879) | Enriched Miracle-Growth compost microbial communities from Emeryville, California, USA - eDNA 3rd pass 37_C BE-Lig MG (version 2)... ... | reverse complement strand
GGCCAGAGAAGCAAGTCGTGGCACGCCGGCGGGGGCATCTGTGGGTGAGAATGCTCCGCCCATGCCCCATGGAGGAGTGTGCGGTTTCGGCCGCACCTGAGCGTTGGGATCACGCTTGCGGATGGCGCGCAGAGCCGACGCCGAGGCGGTGCCGGCGCCGACGAGCACGTAGGCGGCCTCCAGCGTCACCAGGTTGGCGGCCGGGACGACGGGGGCCGCCGCGGCGCCCGTGCCGGCCTTGGCGCCCTCCGCGGGCGGCTCCGCGCCCGGCGGCGGCGCAACCGACGACGGCAGCGGCTCCGGCTTGCTGAACTGCTCCACCGCGGCGGGCGAGGCCTTCTTGCCCGCCTTGTCGCCGTCCTTCGAGACGGGCTTGGGGCTCGCGCCCTGCCAGGCGAGGTAGGCCGCCGGGACCGCGAGGACGATGCCGGCCTTGGTGAGGAAGCGGATCATCTTTTGGTCGCGGTGGTGGGCCTCGTGGCTGTGGCCGTGGTGCAGCGGGCCCGTCGGGCCGGCGTAGCTGGGGCCCTTGCCGCCGGTCGCGTAGGCCTGCTTGCCGGCGGATCCCGCAGCGCGCGGTGGGTGGACGTGTCAGTTTCACCGGGTGCGTGGTGCGCCTGCGGTGTTCGGTGCACGGACCTGGCGGAGGACGCTGCGGGCGGCGGCGGGGGCGCGTGCCGGGCTCATGGCGGCCGTGGCGGCGCGGTGGCCGGCGGCGCGGAGCATGGTGGCGGCCATGGCGGCGGCGGCGGCAGCAGCAGCAGCGGCGGCGGCGGCGGCGGCGGCGGCGGCACGTCGGAGGAAGTGTGATGACGTCATTGGGTGGCGTGGCGGGCGCCCACGCCACGTGTGACCCGCTTCCCATCTTGGCGTAGTAGGAGGGCGCCGGACCACGCGAGAGAGCGTAGCGCCCGCTGGAAGAGGGCGATGAGGGGTGCATGCGGTACACACGCGCAATGTTCCTCGTCAGGGCTCGGCTCACACCATCCATGCACGACAAGACAATCGAAGGGGGATCGCACTATCCCCCGCACCGTCCCGACGGGATTTCAACGCTCGCGCATGCAACAGCAGCGCATTTGCCGATGCAGGTGCGCAGAGATTGTCGCTTGCGCTGGGCCCTACTTGATGTCGAGGTGCGTTCCATAGCGCAGCCACGCGTTTACCGTATGCAGCAGACGCTCCGGCGTGCCAAGATGTAGGGCCGTAGCGAGATCATCCGTATGCACACACGTATCCGTTGGTTGCGATTGACCACAGGGCTCGCGCGTACCGCTTCAACGTGGCATCGACGTCGCGCCGTCGCGTGTGCTCTGCATCGGCCGCAGCATTGCATGTATCATCGTTGGCAGGTTAGCCGCGATCGACTAGAGCCAGATCGCGTGAGGACAGCACGACTGCGGCGGCGCCTTGGTCGTCCCCGCCGTAGACGATTTAGGCTACCATACGTGTCCGGCCCTGTCGTGGGTTGAACGTAGTTGTGCATGAATGCCGCGCACCGGTGTTTTGCACGCATGGCGGACGTTCTGTGTAGGGCCGTAACGGCACCAAGGTTTCGTGGCTCACCGACCGATCGCGGGAATACAAGTGCATATCTATTGGGTCCGTTCAGCTGTACGAATTTTTGGGTGCTCTGTTTTCCTACACAGTGTGTGCGCGCGCAAACAGGGGTCGTCATGCCGCGGAAACCGCGCGCCGGGCAGCCTATTTCCGCTCCGGCACGGCCTCGGGCACGTAGTCGGGGTTCTTTCGTAGGATGACGAGCCCCTCCAGCACTTTGGACAAGGGAATATCTGCGCGGGCGACCGGCGCAAACAACGCGCCCATGGCCGAGCAGCGTGAGCAGCCCGGTCGCGCGCACAGTGCTCTCAAGGTGCTCCGTCACGCCGTACATTCGTCGGTGGCCAGCTCGGCGCGCTCGCCGTGGCCGAGCAGGACCGGCGTCGTGTGGGTCTGGAAGCCCGTGATGGTCTTGGGCCGCCCCGCTTGCCCGACGACGTCGACGGCCTGTGTGCCGAGACCGGGCACCGGCGCAGCCGCAAACATGGTCCGTCGGGTCAGCCCATGTCATAGACTCGCGCGCCGCCCCAGGCGCGCCGTGCACGCACCTGGCCCACGCGGGCGGTCACCGTCAGCGGCTCGCCGCTCTCGTTGACGGTCATGAGCATGCGCGGCCGGATCGCCACCGCCAGGAAATAGAGCATCCAGTGGTAGCGGCCCAGGTACGCTATCGGTGCACAAGTGCGATCCCACCAGCGGGGGCCGTCCGTTAGAGGGCCTGCCGCGCCGTACGCCTCGCCAGCGCGCGGTCGGCCACGCACTGTTCTTGACGTCCAAGAAGCTCACCAGCGCCACCAGCAGGCCGGCCACGGCCACCGGCGACATGAGCTGGCGGTTGGCGTGGTACGGCGCAATCGTAACCGTGCCCTTGGACATGTGCAGCAGGCCCTGGCCCACGCGGCAACGACACAAGCACGATTGCGGGACGCGTCAGCGTCATCCCCAACGCCCGGGCGCACGCCCCGGCGCGGGCGCACCTGCGCCAGCCGGACGATGAACAGGTTGTTCGGGTCCTTCTGGTAGTACTGGGCCAGCTGGCGGAGCAGCTGCGCCACGCGGGCGTTGTTGGTGCCGGCGCCCACGAGGCCGAGCGCAAAGATGGCGGCCTGCGAGACCTCGGCGTCGTTGTCGTGCGTGTACTTGGACAGGGTGTCGATGACCGAGACCTCCTGCGGGTTGCAGATGCACAGCAGGCCCAGCGCGAGCGGCACGGCCCGCCGGATCACCAGCTCGCCGTAATGCATGAGGTGGTTGAACATGCGGATGGCCATCTCCGAGCCGATCTCCTCGCCCATGGCGATGAGCGCGATGCCGAGCACCGCGAACGCCTGGTGCGCGTCGTCCTCCTTCTCGGGGTCCACGTGCTCCTTGCACACCTGCAGCAGCTCCTGGATCTTGAGCACGTTCCCGGTGCCCGCGTACGCGCACGCCTTGACCAGGACGATGGCCTGCTTGCTAAGCGGCGCTGGCACGGCCTGGAGCGCCTCCAGGGTGACCTCCGCCGCCTGTTGCCGGCCTGCGCAGCGAGAGCCGCAAGCGAGCGCACGGGGACCTCTTTAAAGGCACGACATGCGTTAGCCGCGGCATTCAGCGCGTCCGCAGGCGGGCTGAACGATCGGAAGGGTACCGAGGTAGAGGAGGGCGAGGCCGAGCGGGAAGAATCGGTACAGGGGCTCCTTGCGCAGCTTCTCGCCGTCGCGGTCGAGCAGCGTGCTGACGATGGCCTCGGCGAGCCCCCGCGAGCACGTCGCCACGCCGACCATGCCCGCCGCCAGGGCCGCGAGCGCCGACGTCTGCACCGCCAGGCTGGCGTTGCCGATCGCGGGCTCCAGCAGCTCCAGCACGTCGGACCGGTCGTGCCCGGCGTAGGCAATGCCCAGGCCCGCGATCGCCGCCTGCGCCATGACCGGCTTGTCCGAGTTCACGGGCTCGCTGAGCAGCGACAGCGCCGGGTCAAACTCGCTCCGGATCGATGCGGAGATGATGCCCACGGCCAGCAGCGCGCCCGCCTGGTTCGGCGCACGGACCGGAGAGCCGGTGTAGAGCGTGTCGTTGCGTGAGCCATCCACCGCGGCGCGTGCACGACGCTCGCCGACCCGCGCACGCACCTTGATCATGTCCTCCGACGAGTACAGGTACTTGTCCACCTGGGTCAAGCCGACGTCGACGTCCCAGAGGTGGATCAGGCCGAGCGACGCCGTGGCGCTGAGCAGGCCTGCCGTAGCGGCGCGCATGCATCTACAGCAATGCCCACGTCAGGGCATGCATCCACCAAGGCGACCGCCGCGCGGCGGCCCACTGACCGTGGTCCTTGTGCTTGAAAACCCAGTTAATGCCGTCGTCCAGCGTCAGGAGCTTGTCCTTGCGGAAGCCCGCGTTGACGAACCCGTTGACAAAGCTGACGGCCAGGTTGACCTTGGCCGAGTCCACCGGCCCCGCGCCAAACATGGGGCCGCCTTTGGGCGCACGCGCACACACACACCACGTGCCGCGACTTCCCCGGTCAGCGGCGCTGCTTTTTGCGGGACGCCGGTTTTCACTTGCGGCCGGCCGCGTACGCGACTCGGTCGACGTCTTGTAGACATCCTCGGCGGTCTTGGGCTCGAGCACGTCCAGCTCCCTCGCGAGGATCTCAAACTGGTCCGCCAGGCGCGTATTGTTGATCACCTCGTCCAGCGCGTCGTCGCCTGTCGCGAACCGGACTTGGTGCGAGGCCAGGATGTACGCCAGCTGCCGCCGCATGGCCCTGCCACCCACGCAGTGGAGATGTGCGCACGCCCTTGAACCGCCCATCAGCGGTGGCGTCCGCTCAGGAAGGCGGTCCGCGGCGCGGCGGCAGCTGCGGCACGCACGGGTCCGTGCAGTTCTCAAAGATCTCCTTGGCAACGGAGATGTCGTTCATGCGCAGCGCCACGGTGAGCGCGTCCGGCAGCAGCTCCAGCCGGCGGTAGATGGCCAGCACCGCCTCCAGAATTTGGCGGTCCTCGGGGTCCGGCACGTAGTTGACGCACCTGCCCCGGCCGTACCCCTCCAAGCGCGCCTGACGGCGGGACGGCCGGTGAGCACCCCCCCTCCCCAACAGGATCGTCGGCCCGACGCCGCCGGCGGGCCTGCAGGACGCCTCGTACGTGCTCAGGTACAGGCAGACTCGCTGGTAGTTGGCCTTGTCGACGTGCTCGACAATGTCGTGGATGCGCTCGAGCTCCATGAGCAGGTCGCACGCGTCCGCCTCGGCGTTGTGCTGCATGTCGAAGGGCACAATCTCCTTCGCGAGCGTGTACAGGTCGTCGTACGACACGGTCTCGTCGACCTTGGCCGCGCGCTCGTTGTACTCGGCGATCACCTCGGACGACAGGTACCTGCCAGCCCGGGTCCACACAGAGCAAGCGGCGCAGCGCCTAGCTGTCAGCCGCGACTCGCCCCCGCCGTTGCACGCCGGGCGGAGCTGGTAGGCCGGACGCACCGGACGTATTCGTGGCCCCACGACCCGATGGGCTCGTCCGAGCCGGCGAGGCGGTAGCGCAGCGTCGCCCGCTGCTTCGGGTCGCCCATGGTCATGGCGAGCACGGACAAGATGTCGGCCAGGTTCCGCTTGGCCTTGACGTCCGTGAACTCTTCGTAGCGCTTGGTGAGCGTGTCGTAGTGCGGCCGCAGGAACTTGAGCGGCTTGGGCACCGACGTCATGGAGCTGGTGGACGTCCGGATGAGCGTGCGCAGTGACTCGAGCGCGGCGGGGTGCAGCGACGCGTCCGCATCCTTGAGTGTCTCCACCAGCTGCTCCAGCTGGCTCTTGAGCAGCTGGTCCTCCTCCGACTGCAGTTAAGCGTGGGATAACGGCCAAGGGCCCGGAGGGGGGTGCGCGTGTTAGGGCAAGCACGCTAGCGAGCTCCGCACGGGCGTCGCCGGCCGACGTACGAGCTCCTCCGCCTTCTTCTCGTCCTTCTTGCCGCCCTTGGCGTCCTTCTTGCCCGGCGCGGCGCCCGCCTTGCCGCCGTCGGCGGCGGCGCCCGCCTTGTCGGTGCCGGTGAGCTTGTCCCGGTCGCCCGCGCTGGGCGCCGCCGGCGGCGCCATGGTTGCGATGCGCGCCGTGCCACGGGCGGAGCTGGAGTGCGAGCGGGGCTGTGGCGCCGGTGCCGGCGTGCGTGTCCTGTCCAGGCGGCTTCTTCGCGGTGACGACACCCTCGCTGGCTTACGCTTGCTGGCGGATGAAACGCGGTCGGGTCGCTTGTCGAGCCGTGTTCGCGCGCCCACTGCGACCGAAGGGGTGCAGAACCGCTATCGCCGTGTCGTGCCCGGTCAGACGCGCGGCGCTAGGGCGGGCGTGGGGTGCGGGGAACGGGGCGCGGACGGGCGGCGGAGGGGGCCGCGACGCGCGGCGGCCCCATCGCGCACCGCGACCAGCGACGAACGTACCGCTCGTGTTAATGACGTCATCGGCCTGTTTTCCAGCGGGCGCGGTCCTAGCCGCCCTCAGCCACCGCGCTCAGTGCCGCCCCTGGAAAAGGGCCGTAGGAGCTCCTACGCTGACGTCATGAGCCGATGATGTCATGGCGACTTTCTTCTGTCGCGCGTGGCCACAGAGAACGCACTACAGCGCCCTAGGACAATCATAGTGGAAAAGGGCGCTCATGCAGCATGATGTCACAGGACCCTTTCTATTCAGGAGCAAGCAGCGCTTCGTAGAGGCCACGGCAAGCTGGGCGCTCCACGGAGCGGCAGAATCGGGGCGGATGGGTGGCCGAGCAGCGGCAGAATGTAGGCAGAAAAGCGGCAGAACAGGGAGAGAACAATGGCAGAACAAGGGTAGAGTGAGTGGCAGAAACGAGAAGACTTGTGGCAGAATGGTGGCAGAATGGCGGCAGAAGGGCGGCGTGAAAGAATCAGGTTGCGCACATGACCGGCAGGTGACCGCCACCGCACCAGACACTCCGACGACGCGCGCGCGCCGTCGCCCGCTGCTGCTGCTGCCGCAGCTGCTGCCGCCGCCGCTGCCGATCGACCGTCCGCCGGTGTCTCCTTCAGCCGACGCTGCCGCCGCTGCCTGGCGTCGCCCGGCCCCAACCGAACGGCATCACAGCGTCCCTTGGACGGCAGCAGCCACGATGGCGGCCCGGCGCGCCCTCGTCGCCACCGGTGCGCGGCCCGAGCCAAGTCGCGCCGGCCGCCGTCGCTCTCCCGTCCGCATGACTAACCATCCGGCTGACGCCGGGGGTATGGACGGGCCCCGGGCGCAGTGGCGGTCGTCGCGGCCCTCGTGGGCGCCGTGACCGCGCAGATCGTGCTCGACCCCGAGTCGGTGGTCGAGACCACCTCCGGCAAGTACGAGCCACGGGACGGCCCGTTGCCAGGCGCTCCGGCGTGTCTTGCTCACCGTCTTGCCGCATCGTTTCCGATCCCGGGCCATCGCACAGGGTTCTGGGTGAGCTGAACAACTACGCGCGCGCCTTCCGCGGGGTGTGTTGACGCCGGCTGTCCAGGGCGGCCAGGTCCGGTGTCACAGGCCCACTAACCCAGTGCTGTACCGTCGTTTGCCTGGGCTGTGCGGTCCCCAGATCCCCTATGCCGCGCCGGTGCGGCCCGCCGCCGCGCGTCTGGTCTGTTGGCGTGCTCCGCGGTGACTGACGCGTGCCCATGGTTTAATGGCCCCCGCGTCTACGTCGGAACCACCCAGCCGGTCGGCCGCGAGGGCCGCTTCAAGCCGCCGCGCGCAGCGCCGTCGTGGGGGTGCGCCGCGCCTACCGGTGGCGTGGTGTGGACACAATCAGTGGCCTAACTTTGTACTGGCCCGTCAACCGCGCGCCGCGTCTCTGCACTCCAGTCCGGACCCGCTGATGACCCGCGACTTCCAGCCGGGCTGCCCGCAGACGTGCGAGGATGGCGTCCAGATGCCGCCGCACACCTGCCCGCAAAAGATCTCGGAGGACTGCCTCTACCTGAGTATGGGGCATAGATGGCCGGCAGCCGCAGTGGCGTGCACGCTAATCAGCATGCCGCCCGCTGGCCACCTGCGCTTGGGCCGCCAGACGTGTACACCCCGCGCTTCGTGGACGAGACGGCCAACCTGCCGGTCATGGCCTTCTTCCATGGCGGCAACTTTGACAAGGTGCGGCGCTATCGCCCTCTCCTGGTAGTAAGCGTCTTCTACGCCTTACACCAACGTTCAACGTTGGGCTCCCGTCGACGCCCGCGGACATGCAGGGCGCTGCAAACCTGCTGTACGAGGGCATCTTCCAGGCCAACAAGACGAACGTCGTCGTGGTGACCATCAATTACCGCCTGGGCGCGTTTGGCTTCCTGGTCACCTCGGGCCTCAAGTATGTTGCGGAAACAGCCGTGGGCGCCCAACCAGAACCAGAAAATGCTCACGGTGGCTGGGCGCCGCCGCCGGACATCTTGCCGCTGCCCACAGCGATGGCAAGGTCACCAACCTCGGCATCCAGGACCAGCGCTTTGCGCTCCAGTGGATCCAGGACAACATTCGCAACTTTGGCGGCAACCCTGACCTGGTTCGCATGCTTGCCTCGGGGCGGCGGTGGCGAGGCCGTCGGACAGCCATCGCTGACGTAGGCCCGGTGCGCCCGAGCTGCGACCTCAACCATTTCTAGGTCACCATCTACGGCCAGAGCGCCGGCGGCCGGTCCGTCTCGGTCCACCTGACGTCGAAGGGCTCGCGCGGCCTCTTCCACCGCGCCATCATCCAGTCCGACCCGATGACCATCATCTGCTCGACCCACGCCGACGCCCTCGCCTTTGGTGACCGGTGCGGCGACTGCGCTAGCTGGTGCGTACCTGGTCGTAGTAGCATGGGCGCTGATGGGCATTCCTGGAGGATGCGTGCTGCATTCCCCGGCCGGTGCAGCTTCCTGGAGGCGATTGGCTGCGCCGCGGACGACTTGGACTGCCTGTACCTGAAGGACGTCGACGAGATCATTGCGGCCCAGGAAGCCGCCAGGCAGCACATTCCTATCGAAACGCCGATTTCCGCCTTCATGCAGCTGCTGCCGTCGGGTATGCATTCTTTCTTTGCGGCTGCAGGGCGTCGTGAAGCGCGTGTGGGTCTGACCACGGGAGTCCATTGCTTCCCGTCGAGGGGTGGACGGCGAGTTTCCAGTGGATGGCGAGGACCTGACGGATCAGCCCTTGAACCTGATGCTGCGCGGTGACCTGGCTGACGTGCCGATGATCGTACGTGCCATGCGCGTTCGTGCCTCGTCAGCCAACGCCACGCTGACGCATCCTTTGGTGATGAGACCCGCACCTACTTGTTGCGGGTGACAGATGGGTACCGTGCTGGAGGAGACCGTCCTGTACATCTGGATGGGCTGGCCGAACCCCGTGTCCGAGGCGGAGTACCGCGCCATCATGTGAGCCCACGTGCTTCCCAGGCCGACATAAGGTGAACGCCAGTACTGACGGCGTGCATTGCGACCGTTGCGTTTATCGCATCCAGGCGCCTGGTGTTCAAGGAGAACACGACGGCCGTCCTTGAGCGCTACCCGCCCATTGAGGGCGACCAGCGCCCGCAGATGTGGAACCTCGGCACCGACTACGTCTTTACCTGCCCGGATCGCTACGCCGCCAAGACCCTGGCGAACGTGGTGCGTGGCCGTTCGTACGCACACAGTCCTCCCATTGTTGGTAGCGTGCTCACCTCCAGTTCGCGCGCCATCCAGTACAAGTTTTTGGTTCTGTCGTAACAGCGCACCAACCCGATCTACATGTACGTCTTCGACCAGCCGTGGTCGTTTGATGGCTGGGGCCCCAACTTTGCGTACTGCAACGGCTACAGCTGCCACGGCGTCGAGCTCCCGCTCACGTTCGGCACCGGTGCGTCCCTGGCGCATAGTAGCACCGTCGCAGCGAGGCGGGCACGGGGCTCACGGGGCGTCTGTGCTGCCCCGCCCCGCCGCCGGTTTTGTAGCCCCGATCGTGTTCAACTGGACCGCCGAGGAGGCCGCGCTCTCCGACACGATCCTCGAGTACTACGGCAACTTTGCCTGGACGGGCAACCCCAACACGCCGGGCCCGCTGCACCGCAACGCCAAGCAGCTGGTGAACTGGCCCGCGTTCACCGCCGAGTCGCTCTCGTACCTGCAGTGGGTCACCCCGGAAGTGGTCCCGTCGACCGGCTACCAGAAGGAGGCCTGCGACTTCTTTGACCAGTTCTCGTACGACCCGATCCGCAAGGGCCCCGAGTACCTGCGCTTCAACCCGCAGCCCCTGTTCGGCCGCGCGCATGTTCTGTAAGCGAGCGCGCGCAGCGCGCCCGATTCAGGTCAGTGCATCTGTACCTTCTACGTGTTCCCGTGTCATCTGTTAGTCCCTTGTGCGTGTCCCGCTGCACATGTACCATCTGCAGTTTTTTGCACACTCTCATGCACACACTTGGACCTTGACCTGTGCGGCACGGGTGGACATGCGCGGTCTGGCCGGCCGACCAGACGGCGAAGGGCCCGATGACGTCACCAGTGGGCGCGAACGGGGGGCGGCCGTTGGCGAGTGCCGCCTGCCGCCTCGGTCGGTCGCGGCCGGCCTCCCGGAGCACCCTCGCCGGCCCTTTGGAGGCGACGTCACTTCAGGGGTGCATGGACGTGCAAGATCTAAGCTAATTCGCTCCGATTCAGCGACCACCATGGCGACCCGGGCGGCGCGGGCGCTGCTCCGGCCGCGCTGGGCGGCGGACGTGCCGGCGGCGCCAGCGTGGCCTCTGCGGCGTTTCGCCCGCGCCGCCAAGACCAGCGACCCCGCCGTGGCCGTGGCTGCCGGCGCACCGCCCACGGAGGCGTCCAAGGCGCCGCGCTCCAAGAAGGCGCCCAGCACCCTGCTGACCCTGCCCAAACTGGACGACGTACGGCGCAGGCCGACCCGGCGGGCTGAGCGGCGGTGTCGCGGTGCTAACGGCGCCGCAGGACATGGCATGTGGGGGCCGACGACCGGGCAGGCCTACAAGGCGGGCGGGCCGGAGGCGTCCAAGTGCACGTTGATCCTGACGGAGGGCGACTCGGCCAAGGTCCGCGCGGAAAGCGCCGGGCGCGCCCTGCGGATCGACTCATCCAGACCTGGCCTGTGACGCATGTCCCATGACAATGCTGTGCAGGCACTGGCCGTGGCCGGCCTTGCGGTCGTGGGCCGCGACTACTATGGCGTGTTCCCGCTGCGGGGCAAGCTGCTCAACGTCCGCGACGCCTCGCCGAACCAGGTCCGGCCAGGCGAAGCGTTCGCTGCCGTTTTTTTTAGCCGGGGCGTCGTATGCCTACCCCCTCCGCGCCGGTTGCTGATCCCCTGCGCGCTCAGGTCGCCCAAAACGCCGAGATCCAAGCGCTGCTGCAAATTCTGAACTTGGACCCCGCCACGCCGCAGGCGGACCGCTCCAAGATGCGCTACGGCCATGTTATGCTCATGACCGACCAGGTACAGGGAGAGCGGTTTCGCACGGCAGGAGCGTGCGCGTGTGGAGGCCCACCTGACGCTGCTGCAATGGCCAGCCTGTTGAAGCGGGGGGCCTCGGCAGGACGCCGACGGCGCCCACATCAAGGGCCTGGTGATGAACCTGTTCCACCGGTTCTGGCCCAACTTGCTCCAGGAGCCGGACTTTGTGCGCAACTTTGCGACGCCGCTCATAAAGGTGCGGCGCCGCAACGACGAGCTGGCCTTCTTCTCCATGGATGGTGCAGGGGGCTTCATGGCACTGCACGGCCGCGGTGGCCGGCGGGCCCTAACCAAAGCGGGCGACACAAGATGCATGTTAGGCATGCCTCCCAGAGTACCATCGCTGGCGCGCGAGCGCGACCAACGCATCATCCTGGACGGTCAAGTACGGCCGGCACACCGTGGTGCAAAAGTCGCGATGGCTGCGCTGCCTCCGCTCATGCCCCCAGTTCGTCGTTCACGTTTGCCCTCTACAACCAGGTACTACAAGGGCTTGGGCACCTCGACCGCGGCCGAAGCGCGGAGCTACTTTTCGCAGCTCGACCGGCACATGTCGGCGTTTCGCTACGAAGGGCCGCAGGACGACGTCGCCTTCCAGCTGGCCTTTGAAAAGGACCGCGCGGACGAGCGTAAGCTGTGGCTGCTGCGGTTCCGGTACGTCGCCGCGGCAAGCAGAGCGGTCTCGATCGCCCTGGCTGAAAAAGGGTTTCTTGTCGTCCCAACAAGCGGGCACGCCGATTTTGGCAGCGGGCACGCCGAGGGCGCCGAAGTCCCGCCTCCGGCGGCGGCAACGACCGTGGCGGCGCCACAGGCCGAGCCAGCGCGGGCCGCGGCGCCTGCGGACACAAAGGACCTGGGCTACGCCCGCTTCTTCGACACCGACTTTATCCAGTTCTCCGTGGCCGACACCATTCGGTCTATCCCCTCGGTGGTCGACGGCCTCAAGCCGTCGCAGCGCAAGGTGCTCTTCGCCTGCCTGAAGCGCAACCTGCGCAGCGAAATGAAAGTCGCGCAGCTGTCGGGTCCGGCCCGCTAGCGAGGCCGTGCTTAGCGCACTGCAGGAGGGCAGCGGCGCTGATTGCGGTCCGGCCTGCGATCCATAGCGCACGCACGCACTACGCAGGCTACGTCGCGCAGGTCAGCGCGTACCACCACGGCGAAATGAGCCTGAACGCCACCATCGTCAACATGGCCCAAGACTTTGTCGGGTCCAACAACGTGCCGTTGCTCGAGCCCTGCGGCCAATTCGGCACCCGGCTCCAAAACGGTACGTGCGGCTAACGAAGGTGGTGTAAGCAGCAAGCACGGCTGACCCAAACGTCAGACGAGGCTCGCCATGAATGAGGGCGCAACCAGGCAAGGACGCGGCCTCGGCGCGGTACATTTTCACCAAGCTGTCGCCGATGGCGCAGACGCTCTTTCCCAAGGCCGACGAACCCCTGCTGAGCTACACCGAGGAAGACGGCCAGGTACGCCGCCGTTGAACGAGGGGTGAACCCCGCCCCCCCGCCCCAACGCTGACGGGCCGCGGTCTTGCAGCGCGCGGATGGCGTACCGCATCAGCCGGTCGAGCCGGTGCACTACGTGCCGATCGTGCCGTTTGTGCTGCTCAACGGCACGGAAGGCATCGGCACGGGCTGGTCGACCTTTGTGCCGCCGTTCCACCCGGCGGACGTGGTCGCCAACGTCCGCCGCTGCCTCGCCGGCGAGCCGCTGGCGCCGATGCAGCCGTGGTTCCGCGGCTTCAAGGTTTGGCCTAGCCCGACCGCACTCACCGATCACGCCATGTACCAACCGCATTGCTCTACCGGTTTGGCGTTGAGCGCACGGCACAGGGGACGGTGCGCCCCATGCCGGGCGGCACGTCGGTGATGACCGAGGGCTGCGTGGACCAGGTGGACGCGACGACGTTCCGCGTGACCGAGCTGCCGCCGCGTCGCTCCATCGAGTCCTTCAAGGCCGCGCTGCTGGACATGCAGGCCGCCGGGCAGATCAAGTCCTTCCGGGAGCAGCACAGCGAGCGCGACATGGAGTTCATCATCAAGCTGACCCCGGAGCAGATGGAGGCCGTGCGGGCGCAGGGCGGGCCCGTGGGCTTCTTCAAGCTCAGCTCGCCCATGTCGCTCAGCAACATGCACCTCTTTGACGCCGATGGCCGCATCCAGCGGTACGAGACGCCCGAGGACATTGTCCGCGCCCACGTGCCCATCCGCCTACGCCTCTACGAGGCGCGCCACCGCCACATGCTGCAGCAGCTGGACCGCGACCTGGCGCGCGTCACCAAACGGCAGGCGTTCGTGGCCGCGCTGGTGTCGGGCGAGCTGACCTTGATGGGCCGACCGCGCGCCGACGTGGTGGCGGACATGCTGCGCCTGGGCCTCGCCGACGCAGCGGTCCGTGACCGCGCTGGTGGAGTGGGGGGGGGGGGGGGGGGGGCGCGGTGCTCGCCGCCGGGGCTAACG
>Ga0180216_1003068_pt1 | contig 13452 bp, 14 predicted proteins | sample eDN3rd37CBELigMG_FD_128879 | JGI IMG/M metagenome (GOLD analysis project Ga0180216, IMG submission 128879) | Enriched Miracle-Growth compost microbial communities from Emeryville, California, USA - eDNA 3rd pass 37_C BE-Lig MG (version 2)... ... | reverse complement strand
GTTTGGCGGCCGCGTCGTCGTCTTTGGCGACTCGGGCTTTGCCGATAGCAGTCTCACCAAGGGCAAGGTGCGGCCCTCTGCCTAGTGTAGGAGAGTGCCAGCGCTGGTGCTAACGGCTGCCGTCGAGTGCTTGCGCAGCTCCTCCAGCCCAACGTGGCGTTCATGGAGATTCTTTTGGACTACACCGCCAAGAACGAGATCGACGCGCTCTTTGTGACCCGCGGCCAGCCGTTCGCGAGCGTACCGCTGCAGGATCACGCGGGCACGCCCCTGTCGCCCGCGAGCCCGCTGTTCCAGGCCCGCCCGACCAGCGTGGCGACCGGCAGCGCCAGCGCCACGCCCACCGCGACGCCGGCCCCGTCGGGGACATTTGCGCGCATCGGCGACGCGGGCAATCACCACGCCACGGATCGCTTCCAGCTCTACTCCAAGGTGCGGCCCAAGCACACGGACCTGTCGCGTTGCGGTCTTCGCCAGAGCTGACGAAGCGCCTGCCCGTCGCGGGCGGCCCGCCGTTCGTCAGGTCCGCGGCCGGGCGCCGCCCGAGTGCATCGACGTCTTTGCGCCCAGCGGCCACGGCGCCCCCGTGTCAACCGGCGCCGACGAGGACCCGTTCCCCCCCGCCAGCGGTACGGCGTCGCCCCGCCACTACCTCAGCACGTTTTTTGGCGTGCCAACCTTGGGCTCACCCGGCAGGAACGCCTGCGTCGCTCCCCGCCGGTGGTGGTAGCGGACGACTTGTTTGCCGGCCGCCGTTCCGGACCGCACATCTCGCTGGCGGGGCCGCGGGAGGACGACCTGGCGCGCGCGCACCTTGCGGACGGCGGGAACAGCGGGTCGTGGACGTCGTGGAGCCGCCCGGACGCAGCCTGGAACCGCGCGCCGATGCGCGCCATAGGGTGCCTTGCCGTGCTGGCCGCCGTGGCCTACGGCGTCAGCGTGTGGGTGCGCCGCCGCAAGCGGCCGGCGGCGCGCCGCAGCATGCCCATCGTGTAAAGAGGAACGCGCTGTAATGAAACTGGTACGGTGCTATTGTACAGGGAATGTACAGTTATGGAGGAGAACTTTGGGAGGCATGGTCATGCTTTGGGCGACAGGAGCTGCGCGAGCCGGCGGCGCAGCTCGGCCGCCTGTTGCGCGTCGCCCGTGGCTTCGACGGCGGCGATGAGCGACTCGCACTCGCTGCGTACGCAAGAAATGAAAACGGCAGTGCACCCAAGTCGCCGGTGAGGCAACCGCAGCAGCGCATCAACCACGGCCGGGCGGACAGGACGGCCGTACGCCTTGGCCTTGCGCAGCTCCTCGCGAGCGGCCTGGAGGGCACGGCGCGCCTCGGTCTCGGCCGTCTGCATCTCGGTGATCTGGTCCGCAGCTGGACCCAAGCGCGGCACCCAAACGCAGGCAGCGCGAGCGGAGCGGGTTAGCGATCGCGCCCGCGGCTCGGTCGCCGGCCGCCGGAAACGGTCGCGGTACCGCGGTGGAGCAGCTGCGCCTTGGTGAGGCGCTCGCGGCGCGTCGTCTGCACGACCTCTTCCAGGTCGGCGTAGGTGAACTTGACCGTGCCGCGCTTGCGTTGGGCCCGCCTGCGCCCGCACCCCCCAACCCCGCGAACCCACGGACGAGCCAAAAATCAGTTGGGCCCGGCGAGGTCACGCGGCGCACCGCCTTTTTCAACGCCAGACGCACATGTGCCCGTCTGCAATGTAGACGTTCACCGTCGCGATCGGGTCCTCCAGCATGCTGATGGACCGGTGCGCCCGTGCCCGCGGTGGAATCGGCAGGTCGTCCTCGTCCTCCTCCTCGTCGCTCGCGACCGAGTCCGGGCTGAATATGGGCGGCCGGCCGGCGGCGGGCCGCCGCGCGCCTGACGACGGCGACGGGCCGCGCGACCCGTTGCTCGGCGACCGCGCGGCGGCGCGCAGCGGCCGGCCTGACGCCGTCAGCGCCTGGCCGGGCGAGCCGCCAAAGCTCGCCGGCTCCGGCATGCTGTACCGTGGCGAGAGCGCGGCGTGGCGCGCGGACGACAGCGACGGCGAGCCGCGCAAGCTGCGCGGCGCCGAGTGGCGGCCGCCGTCCGCGGCGGACAGCCCCTCGCCGCCGTCGACGCCCAGCGACGCCGCCAGCTCGGAGCGCGTGCGCGAGTCGACCATGACCGATGCGTGACGTGTGTGCCGGCTGCCGCTGGCGGTGGCGCTGGCAGCTGCGGCCGCGGCTGGTCCGAGCGGCGGCGCCTCGTCAAAGATGCGCTGCGCGTCCGCTTGGCTGGCCGACACGGCGCGCGGCCGCGAGAACAGCAGCTCGGGCGGCACGGAGGGCACCGCCTGAGTGATGACAGGGCTCACTTGCGCCGCCTTGAGGGCCGGCGTCCCCGCGTTGCTGCCGTCGCCCGTCAAGTCCGGCACGCTCAGGCTGTTGTTGGACTCTTGCCCGAGCATGGCGCCCACGTGCGCGAGCGACGACGTCGACGAGTTGGCCGTCGAGGCCGACGCCAGCGGCACGGCCGACAGCGACGACGACGTCGCGGCGGCGAGGCCGCCGACCACCGACGTGCCCAGGATGGGGTCGCCGGGCGGCGCGATCGGCGCGAGCAGGTCCATGGAGCGCGACGTTGTCGGGCTCGCGAGCATGTTGGACGACGAGCCGCCCATCAGCTCGCGGCTCAGCTTCTCGCGCGCCACCGCCGACGCCCAGATCTGCTCCGTGCTCACGGCTGACGTTGGGGTGATCAGCATCGCCGCGCTCGGCAGCGACGCGGCCGAGAAGCCGGCCGCGATGCCGGCCACGTCGCCCGTGTGCATCGCGTCGATGACCCGCTGGATCTTGAGCATGTCCGCGGTGTCCAGCGACGGGTCGCTAAGCCCGAGCGACGCGTTGATCAGCGCCGGGATGGGCGGCGGCCGCGGCGCCGCCGCGCCGCTGCCACCGCTGCTGCCGTCTTTCAGGCCCACCGTCTCGACGGTGGGGCTCGGCGTCGCGCTCGCGCCGTCCGAGGGGCCGCGGCGCGGCGTCGGCGGGTCCTTTAGGCGGATCGTGTCCGCGGACGACGCTGGCGCCGCGCCGGGCGCGCTGCCGCTGCTGCCGCCGCCGTCGCCCACGCGAATCTCGGGCCCGTCGGCCGCCTTGCCCTCCGGCGGCGGCAGCGCCTCGCCGGGCTCCAGCACCATGGACCCTGAGCTGTTGCCGGCGCCAATGAGCTGCAGCACCGATTTGGTGTCGTCCCGGAACACAGCGGCCACGATGCGGTTCTCGACGCGCGTGGGTGTGTCGATGGAGCCGCGCTGCGAGTCCACCGAGGGCCGGCCAAAGAGCCGCATCGACGAGCTCGTGCCGCTGCCAAAGTCCACCTCGCTGTACGAGACGCGGGGCGCCGTCTCGGACGAATTGGGCGCCGTCATCCTCGCGCGCTGCCGTCGCCGCCGCCCCTGCGCGGGCGCGGGCAGAGGGGCGGGCAGCGCTTCGGTGCAGCGCTAGGCGGTACTTTTGCGCCCGCTGCGCGCGCGCCGTCCGCGACCGGTGGCCGACCGCGCGCGTGTAGGGCCGACGTGGCACGCGCGGCGGAGCTGACGATGTGGCGCGAGCGTAAGCCACGTCGAAGCGCTTGCGCAGCCAACGCGCACGCGCGCGGACGGCGTCCAGCAGCCCCTGAGGCTAACCGCGGTCCCTGCGGCGCGGTGCTCCCCTGGCGGTGCTCCCTTAGCGGCGCTTCCTGGCGTTGGCGTCCTGCGGGGAACCGTTGCGCGGCAGTGCTGCGCCGCGGATGCCTCCGAATGCAGCCGCCGCTGATGCAAGCCGCTGATGCAGCAGACGGCGACGAAGGACACGCTGGCGTAGACGAAGACGCAGCCGACGGCAGTGGTGCGGTCCGCTGCGTCGGCGTCCGCGTCCGCTGCGGCGTCGTCGTCCGCTGCGCGGCGTCCGCCCACTTTTTCCTTTCGCGCCAAGAAACGCTTGTCGTTCGAGATGCGATCGTACCCCAAACCCTAGCGGGCTCCTTAGCCATTCCTACCCCAAACCCTAGAGGGCGCCTTAGCCATTCCTACCCCAAACCCTAGCGGGCGCCTTAGCCATTCCTACCCCAAACCCTAGAGCACTCCTAGCCATTCCTACCCCAGACCCTAGCGGGCGCCTTAGCCATTCCTACCCCAAACCCTAGAGGACTCCTTAGCCTTTCCTACCCCAAACCCTAGTGGGCGCGTTAGCAGTTCCTACCCCAAACCCTAGAGGCCTCCCTGAAGATTCCTATCCAGAGCCCTACCAGCGTACGCCAGAACCCTAGCGGCGTTGAATCGCTACCCTAAACCCAAGCGGCCTCACTGTTCCCACCCCCGACCCTAGAGACGCCTCAGTCGACTCGTACCCCAAACCCTGCCGTGCCACTAGGCCACAGTCGTGATTCCTACCCTAGACCCTACCGCGCCCATGGCTCTTCTCCAAACCCTAGCTTGGATGCCTACCCCAAGCCCTAAAGGACCACGTGGCCATTTGGAAGGTTCTGGAACGTTCTGGAAAGAGCAGACGGCGCATGCGCTTTTTGGCGGGACGAGGACGAGGACGAGGACGAGGACGAGGACGACGCAGCGGAGAGCGACCAAAGACGCCGTGTCGGCCGGCGGCCGTGTCGGGCGGACGGCGACGCAGCGGACGACGACGGCGACGACGCGGGAACCCCCTGCTCGCACGAAGCATCGCGCCAACGGCGTGGCCGCGGTAACGGACTGCGGACGCCGCGCCCGACCGCAACGTCCGCCGGCTGGCGAGCCACCAGGCACAAGCCGGCGGCTGAGGGGCCTGGCGCTGCGTGCCGCCCGCGGGCCGCCCGGGACCTCGCGACCATGGCCGCCCACGCGGGGACGGCCACGCCGGCCACGGTCGGCCGGCCGGGCGCCATGGTCGCCATGTACGGCGTCCTGTCCGACGCGTTCGCCGGCGGCGGCACCACGCCGGTACGCGCCTTGCAACAGGAGCGAAACGAGCCCGCCCGCGGCGCCCTAACGCGGCCGCGGCTTTCAACGTGCGCTGTGGACGGCGCGCAGGCGGCTCGCTCGCTGGAGGTGCACCTCCTGCGGCTCAAGCCCGTGTTTCTGCGGCTGCTGGACAAGCCGCCACGGGACGCGGCCGTCCGTGCCCAGCTGGCGCCCAACCGGCCGGTCACCATCGAAGGCCAGCCGCTGACCCTGTCCCAGGGTTTCCTGGAGCATGCCCTCAAGCTGAGCGACCAGGTGCGCCGAGTCGGAGGCGGCGCTGGGCTAGGGATACCGGATGGCGCTGACCGGGCCATGCTGCTCCCAGGGCCTTGTCGCTCCCGGACGGCTAGCTGGGTATCCACGAGCACCTGGCGATCGAGCTGCTGCGGGCGGGCGAGCTGCAGCAGGCCACGTAAGCACGCTGGCGCCGTAGCCATGGCGGCGGCGGCGGCCATGGAGCTGCGGCACTGACACCGCGGGCTGCCCTCGTTCGGGCGCGCTGGACCCCGGCAGGTACGGCCGCCCGGCGTACGAGACGGCGTACCATCTGTTCTTCGCAGAGCGCCGGTACTTGCTCGTGGCACTGCGCGACCTCCTGCTGGCCGCGCTCGACGGCGCGCTGGCGGAGGACTTTCGCGCTTGGCTGCTGCAGTACGTGCCTTCGGTGTGGAGGGAGCGCCGAAACGCGCACGGGCGGTGGGTGACCCCCCCCCCTCCCCGGGGCCGTCTGCCATTGCTCTGCTTGCTCAGGTTTGTCCGCGGGCTGGCCGAGGACACCAAGGTGAACGGCAAGCCGTTGCTGGTCAAGCTGCTGGACACGATCGCCACCCTGCGCGCCGAGCAGGTCGCGCTGTCGAACGAGTAGGGGCGGCCACCCTGGTTAGTTTAGCTGCGTAGCGCTGCTTACCAACGCGGTCGTCGCGGTTTTGCCGCACCCGTTCTGCTGCGCAGCTGCAAACCGGCCACGTTGGAAGCCGGCATTGTCAAGGCGGCCTACGCGTCGGAGCGGCAGCTGCTGGCGCAGGTGCGGCACCGTTGCGGTGCGCTGAGCATGCTGAGGGCTACGATCCCTAAGGCTCTGTCACACGGCATCGTTCGTCGCTGGCTGCATCGCCCGGCAGTGCGTCTTCTATGTGGTCTACCAGTGCGCGGTGGATGCGCCGCAGATCCTGCGCCTCGTGCAGGACTTGGCCAAGCTGGACGCGACCGAGGACCGCGCGGTGACGGTCGCCCTCACGGGCGCCCTGCTGGTACGACCATACCACAGCACCCGCATCCGCGCTTCGCTCCCAACGCGCGGCTAACCAGAGCGCCGCCTGCGCGGTGGGACGGCGCTCCACCTTGCCCAGCTGACCATCCAGCCGGCGGACGCCGCCACGGCCGACGACGACACGCTGCTGGGCGACGCGGACTTTGTGAAGCAGTTCAGCGACCGCATCCACGCCGAGTGGGTGGACCCGAACCTGCGCGCCCTGGCGTCGCTCGCCTGGGCCGTCTACCTGTCGGCGTACGCGCGCGAGCCGGCGCCGGTGCCATCAAAAGGTGAGGGGAGCTCACGCGCGAAAGCATTGCACGGTCATATGCCCGCCTCGTCTCGCCTGGCAGGCCGCGCCACACGACCTTTGGCGTGCAGGCCCGCCAGCTCGCCCTGACCGCCATCGACCGCAATGCCTTCGTCGCCATCGTACGTGCCCGCGGAGATACTTCTCCCGCCAGGCGGCCACTGTTGGCTCACCAAGCCCAGTTACCGCGATCACTTGCGTGAACCATTTCCAGATGGATCTGCTGCTGCCGGCGGCGCGGCCGAGCGCACCCACGGCGGCGCAGGTGGAAGTGGATCTGGCCGACTCGCTGGTACCGCTCTGCGAAAGCCTGGTGCTGGCGTTCATCGACCGCATGCACGACCTGTGGCGGCAGGTGCGGCCCGAGGCCGCTGATGCTTTGCTCACGACCGACCGCGTGCTCACCACTCTCTCTCTCTTGCCGTACCGGGGGCCCCTTTTCGCCATGTACGTGCCGCCAGCTCAAGGCCGAGGACGACGACGTGTCGCGACAGCGCACCACCGTCCACGCCGTGGTGTCGCAGCGTCTCGCCGAGCAGGCGATGATGGCCGTGCCCGAGTTCACGCCGCGCCGGTTCGAGCGGCTGGTCGCGCTGGTCGCGCGGCTCTACCGCGGCCGCCCGGCGCTGGCCGCGCGCTTCTGGCAGGCGCACGCGCGGCGGGTGCGTGCTGCTCGAGGCCGTTGGTGACGGTGCTTCAGCGACGGTGGCTGACATTGTGCGCCGCGCACGGCCTTTTCCGCGGCGTTGGCCAATGCAGGAGTTCCGGCTGCAGTCGTTCCTGGCCGCGGCGGCCGACGCCACGACGCACTCGGCAATCGTGGCGGTCGTGGACCTGCTGTCAGCGCTCGCGGCCGGCCCGGCCAACGCGCTCTGCGTGTACGAGTACCTCAGCGGCAAGCGCGCCGGCGTCCACCGGTACGGTCAGCGCCGTCGAGCGGTCGGACCGCAGTGGCGCGAGCCGTGCTGACGCCGCCCGCTGCTTCGCTTCCCGTGGGGCGGGACCGGCAGGGTGCTGCACTGGGACCAGATGTTTGGCGACATGGCCCGCTACGGCGAGCAGCTGCGCGGCGGCAGCGGCTCTCTCGCGTACCCGGGCGTGGACCCCGCCGTGGCCGCCGCGGGCATGGCCATGGGCTCCATGCCCGAGGAGATTATGCCCGAGGAGGCCGCCGTGCTGGAGGCCCTGCTGGGCCTGATCCGGCGGCTGGCCGTGGAGTCGGAGGTTGTGCGCGCGGCCTTTGTGGGCAAATGGCCCGTGGTCTACGTGCTCTTCTGCCTGCTCTCCGGCCGTGTCACCGTGGCCCTCAAGGCCGCGCTGCTCGAGACGCTGGCCGCGTTTGCGGTGGTGCCAGCGATCGCGGCCGAGATCTGGCGCGCGCTCGAGACGTCGCAGCTCCTGCAGACCGTGCCCCGCGCCCAGCAGGCCGGCCTCGCCGCGTCGGTGACGACGTACGCGGCGGCGGCGCCGACGACCCCGCTGCCTGGCATGGCGACGGGTGACATCCGGGACGACCTCGAGCAGATCGAGTCGACGAACGAGACCTACCCGGAGACGGCGGCGTTTGTGCGCCTGCTCACGACGCTCATCACCACGCTGGACGTGCCCACCACCCTTGGCGAGGGCTACCGGGAGCCGGGCATTGCCGCCTACGTGGCGTTCGTGGTCGACCACGTGTTCCTGCGGCTGCGCGAGCGCAAGTACCGCGACGAAGGCGAGATGTGGGCGCTCGCGGCGCAGACACTCGCGTTTTTCCACCATCTGGCCAGCGCCGTCCCCGTGGAGCCGCCCGCGCCGGCCGCGGCCGCCGGGTGGGCCACGCACCCTGGCCTCCGGTTCCTGCAAACGCTGCTCACGAGCGCGCGTGACGAGGCCGGCACGCGCCTCCAGCGCCAGGTGCGCCTCCTCCGTGTGTGGCAAGGGAGCACGTACGGCGGCAGTGCTGACGACGGAAGCCGGTAGCTGGCGTTGGCGGGCGCGCGCCGTGCAGCTCTTCTGGATCCTGGAGCGCGGCGTGGCCGAGGTGGACCGCGGGACGCCCGTCGCCGAGCGCCTGGGCGAGGCCGTCCTCCAGGCGGTGCGCCTGCTGGATCTAACCCTCAAGCGGCAAGAAACCGTCGCCGCCGTCGTCGCGGCCATCGCTCTGCAGCGTACGCAGCCCGCACCTTGGCGGGGACGGCAGGTCACAGGAGCGTCTCACGCGACGGGGCGGTGTCGCTGGATGGCTGGGCGCGTCTAGATCCGGCCACGGCGATCACACCGTCCGCCGTGGAGCAGCAGCTCCTGCGCCAGCCGTCGACGCTAGTTGCGCTCGTGCAGTACATCAACTGCCGCTCGCTGCCCAGCCTGGCGCTGGCGGCGATGCGCCTCTTTGCCGAGCTCGCGGTGTCGCCGCGCTTCGAGGCGCCCACCATGTCGCGCGGGTCCACCCTTGTCGGTAGGTAGCGGCGCGGGGTTCCCGACGCCGGTGGGACTGAGATGGCTAACACCTAGATGCCGCCTTTTCCGGATGGCCCTTTTGGAAGCCGTCCTGGCGTCGGCGCCCGAGTGGCCTGCCATCATGCAGGCCTTCAAGGACCGGCTGGAAGACAACAGCATCGTGACCGAGGACGAGATCCGGTGCGCCCATCGCGACAGCGCCCTTGTAAGGGCCACGCTGCCCGGGGCTAACGCTGCGGTGGCACCGTCCGAGCCAGTGTACGAGCGCATGCAGGACATCGCCGAGCCCCCTGGCCGACCTGTACGACGTGCGAGTGGCCATCGTCGATCTGCTAATCCACAGCTTGGCGATGCCTGCGCCCAACATGGCCCACCTGCTTCTGGGCTTTGACGTGACGCGGCCGATCCGCTCGACCGTCCTGCAAGGTCAGCGCTCGTTGCTGGCCCCGCTGAGACGCACTAGGTAACACCTTGCTGATTGCTTGCGTTGGCCGGGGGCGGGCGCTGGCGGCGGCCGCGGCAGATCCGCGACAGCGCGGCGTGATGCACACCTGCCTGCATGTTATTCTCGACTTGCTGGCCCGCGAAGCCGCGCCCGACTCGGCCCGCCGGCTCTGCCGTCAGGTACGTGTTTGAGCCCGGGTGGTGGCAGCGGCCTGGCAAGTCGCCTGCTCACCCTACCGGCACCGTGTGCCGCCCTCGCTCCGTATCCGCGTCCAGTTCCCCACCTTTGCGGAGCGCTGCTACCGGCTGGTGTACCTGCTGAGCGCTGACTCGCGCACGGGCGAGCCGTTCCTCAAGTTTTTGCGCGTGCCCAACGACTTTGCGGCGCAGCAGTTCAACGCCCTGCCACCGCTTCGTAAGCGGCGGGGGATGCAAGCGTACCCCCCAAAAGCACCGCCGCGCTCACCACGGATCGACGGCCGCGGGACGCGGGCTGGGACGGCACAGGCGCGCTGCAGGCAGACGGCGCGACCGACCAGCTGTGGCCGGCCAAGCAGATCGCCCTCCTGCACGCGCTCGCGTCGCTGCTGCAGACCGTGGCGCTGGAGATGCACGTGGACGCCCTGGCGGGTCAGCGGCTGCCGCTGGTCCGCCTGCTCAACATGGCGTTCCTGCGCCCGGCCGTGGACGAGAGCGCCGACGGCGAAGCGATGGCGACGGGGCCCGACCAGCCAGAACAGCCGCAGGCCAAGATGCTGGGCCTGCTGTCGCTGATCCAGTTTGACGTCATGCTGGAGGACCCCCTCGGCACCACCGAGGTGCGCCGAGGGCCGCCCGTGGCGTCTATTGCAAAGCGCACAGCGTGCTAACGACTGTGCGCCAATGGCTTGGGGCGACGCCGACGCGCCGCAGATCCGTCAGGCGCTCGGCATCGAAAAGTCGGACCAGTTCACCATCCGCGATGCGCGCCAATGCATTGTATACGACCTGCATCGCGTGCACGACCACCTCACGAACTTGCTCGCCCAGACGGCCGCACGGGTGCGCCACTGCCCGCTGCCGCGACCGAGGCCTTCCGCCTGTTGCTCACCCCGGCCCCGTCAGTCCCGCGTGTGTGCGACGCCCGCGCCGCCAGCTGGGCCAGGACAGCGAGCTGGCCGCGCGGGAAAAGTCGGCCGCCCTCCTGGAGCAGCTGCGCCAGTACAACGTCGACGTGCAGCGGCTGCACGCCCACCACGCCCTCCTGCAGGCGTGGCGCCAGATGGTCGCCGTGGCCCTGGTAGAAGGCTTTGCCGTGCTCTCGTGCGTCGTCGCCCCCCTGGCAAACTGTTGTGTGCACGCGCGGCGTGCGCTAACGTGGGGTGGCGCTTGTATGATAGCGCGGCCCGGACTACAGGCCGGAGCTGCAAGAGGCCGTCCCGGTCGAGCTCGTCCAAGTGCTCCTGCCGCGCATTGCGGCGGCGCGCACCACCGTTCGCGCGATGTCGGACACGCTCACCGAGGTCCTCCTGCTCATCATGACGCGCCTGCGGCAGCGGCGCCTGCAGCAGGTGCGCTGCGCCGGCAGAATGCACTGCCAGCTCGACTGCGGCCGCCGCTGACCCTGTGTGGGTTGTTCGGCGTCGCCGCCGCGGTAATCTCGCAGGACATCCTCCTGTCTACCGGTGCGGGGGCGCCCGAGGCGCTGGCCAGCTACGAGAGCAGCGCCGTGTCGACGCTCGGCGTGGACCAGCTGCTGGAGATCCTCCGCGTCGCGACGACGTGCATCGTCCAGCCCACGACCTCCATCGTACGAGGCGCCTGCGCGACTCGTGCGGGGTGGCTGTCCAAGTGGCACTGTCCATGTGGCAGCTGACAGAGCTCACCCTTTCGTAGTACGCGGGACGTTGCCGGCGGCAGCGCGCCCGCGGGGCCTGGTACGCCATCGTGTACAACTACCTCCAACTGCTCACGCCGTCGGCGGCCGCCGGCCAGACGGGCACCGGGAACGTGCTCGGCCTCAGCACCGCCGGCGCGTCGGCGCTGGGCAGCAGCCGCGCCGCTGTGACGGAGCTCGTGGCGCAAGAGCTGTACCAGCTGGACCGGCGCACACTCGCCCTGCTGCACCGCGACGGCACCAAGGTGCGTGAGACGGGCACGAGCAGGAGCGTCGATCGGGGGACGAACGGCCCACGTGGACGCCGTGAACGTGGTCTCGCGTGGCCGTCGCGGGCGCATAGCTTGCCGAGACGGTGTGCCGCGATGCGCTGGACTCGCCGGCGATCGCGTCGGTCGCGTACGCGCTGCTCGACGCGCTGGTGGTGCAATCCAGCCGCGCGCAGTCGCCTGCCATGCTCGACCTGCTGCTGCAGCCGGCGCGGCTGTCCGCCATTGTGGCGACGCTGAACGACGCCGACCTGGCCGCGACGCTCCGCCCTGATGCGCGTACGTTGCTTGTTTGGCAGGCCTGTGGAAAAAAAAAAAAAGTCGATTCGCGGTGGGGACCGCTCACGCTCGCTGGTGCGAATGCCCGTGGGCCTGCGCTGCGTCGGGGGGCCGCAGCGTCGCTCGACCGCCTGACGGTGCACGAGGCGCGCCTGTCGCTGCTGCTGCGCCTGGCGCAGACGCCTGCGGGCGCGCGGGCGCTGGTGGCCGCTGGCCTCTTTGGCATGCTGAGCAAGTGCCACTACATCGATCTGCGGCCCGACGACTACGCCGCGGCCGCCGCCGTCGTCAACGACGCCATTCCTTCCGCCTCGACGCGCTACCACCACATGATCATGCCGGTGCTGCGCCTCATCGACGCTGTCGTCGCCGAGCTGCACACGAGCGACCGCCAGGTGCTGGTCCAGGCCGCCGAATTTTTCGCGGCGCGGCGCGACTGGGCGCTGGCCATGCTGCGCGACCGCCTGCCCACCGTCACCGTGCCGACGCTCGAGCAGCTCAAGGTGCTCACGGGCATCCTGGCGCAGGTGGCCGCCGCCGACCGCGGCAGCGGCCCCGCGACCGCCGCGACCGTCCAGTGGCGCCCGGCGCTGCTAGGCCTGCTGGGCAAGTACGGCGCCCCGCGGCAGTGGCTGCCGCGCCTGCGGCCCACCACGCCGGCCGAGGAGGCGCGGCAGCAGGTTGCTGCGAATGTCGCCGCTGGCGGTAAGCTCGACGCGCGCGCGCGGGTGGCCGAACCGACCTGAGACTGGTGCTCACGTCGCTGCGGCCACGCGCCCCGGCTGGTCTGCATCGCTTCGGCAGTAGTGCCGCTGGACGTGGAAGCGCAGGAGCTGGCGTTGGGCATTTGCCGCCACGTGCTGACCTACGCCCGCAAGATCATGCAGAGCGGTACGCAAAGAACGCCTTGTTGCGGGGCGCCGCCGCGTGCCTCAGGGCTAACGCGTGTGCTTCCACCATGTGGGCATGCTGCCGCGGGCCGTAGCCGACGGCCTCTTCACGCCCGTGTTTGCGCCGTCGCTGGCCGAGAGCGACGGCACCGCCGACGCGCCGGGGCTGGCGGGGGCGGCCGGCCCGCTCCCGCCGCTGCAGCCCCTCGTGGCCCACCTCTCGGTGCTGACGGAGACGCTCCGCCGGTCCCTGCAGCTGATCAACACGACCCTGCGGTCCAAGCTCACCAACCTGCACGAGCTCTCGGTTGACGAGGCCGAGGAGGTGCGACGGCGCTGGGCCTGGTGGCCTGGCAAAGCAGCGGCGGCGGCTGTCGCTCACCCCAGTGCTACTTCACCGCATGCGCCGGAAGGCGGGATCAATGCAGTGGGCACGGTACGAGGGCCGCGTGCTGTTTGGCGAGCCGTCGCCGGCGCAGCGCCGCGCGTTGGCAGCGCAGGGCCTGAGCGCGGCGCTGGCCAAGGAAGCACACCGTGTCCGCCAGCACTGCCGTACGGCCAGCGTCCCATGTCCGCTCTGGCGGTAATCTGGCGCTTGCTAACTGCCCAAAGGACACACGTGCCGCTCTGATTGCTGCTCGCAGATGCGCTGGAGACGGCGCTGTACGTCCTCTGGTCCCACGTCGACTTTTACCTTAACCGGAGCGGGACGGGTGCGGGTACGCGCAT
>Ga0180216_1003067_pt1 | contig 13452 bp, 13 predicted proteins | sample eDN3rd37CBELigMG_FD_128879 | JGI IMG/M metagenome (GOLD analysis project Ga0180216, IMG submission 128879) | Enriched Miracle-Growth compost microbial communities from Emeryville, California, USA - eDNA 3rd pass 37_C BE-Lig MG (version 2)... ... | reverse complement strand
TGGCTTCACACAGGACGATGCGCACATCTTCTGCACGGAGGATCAGATCGCGGACGAGTGCCTGAAGATCAACGATCTCATCATGGCCATCTACCGCGATTTCGGCTTCGAGCAGGTGATTGTGAAGCTGTCGACCCGGCCCGAAAAGCGCGTCGGCACCGACGAACAGTGGGATCAGGCCGAGAAGGCCATGACGGCGGTGCTGGAGCGGATCGCGGCCGACTCCGGTGGCAAGGTGAAGACCGGCATCAACCCGGGCGAGGGCGCGTTCTACGGCCCCAAGTTCGAGTATGTGCTGCGGGATGCCATCGGCCGTGACTGGCAGTGCGGAACGACGCAGGTGGATTTCAACCTGCCGGGGCGGTTCGGCGCGTTCTATATCGACGCCGATGGCCAGCGCCGCACGCCGGTGATGATCCACCGTGCCATCTTCGGCTCGCTGGAGCGGTTCGTCGGCATAATTCTGGAGAACTACGCGGGCCATCTGCCGCTGTGGCTGGCACCCGTCCAGGCCACTGTCTGCACCATCGTGTCCGATGCGGACGGCTACGCCGAGGAGGTGCAGCGTGAGCTGCAGGAGGCCGGGCTGCGCGCCGAGGTCGACCTGCGCAACGAGAAGATCACCTACAAGGTGCGCGAGCACTCGCTGGCCAAGGTGCCGGTGCTCTTGGTGGTCGGCAAGCGCGAGGCCGAGGAGCGGACGGTTTCGATCCGTCGTCTGGGAAGCCAGCAAAGCAGCGTGATGCGGCTCAGCGAGGCGATCCGCATGTTGGTTGACGAGGCGACGCCGCCCGACCTCGTCAAGCCGAACGCGCGCAAGACGGAAGCCGCATGAACCCGCCGGTCCTGCTTCTGATTGATTACCAGAAGGGCTTCGACGTCATCGCAGCCCGCGCCCGCCGCAACAATATCGAGGCGGAGGCGCGGGCGATGGCGCTGCTCACCTTCTGGCGTGAGAAGGGCTGGCCCGTGATCCACGTGCGCCACGACTCGCAGGAGCCTCAAAGTCCCTTCCGGCCGGGACTGATCGGCAATCAGCCAATGAGCTTCGCCATGGATCAGGAGGGCGAACCTGTGGTGCGGAAGTCGGTGAACAGCGCCTTTATTGGGACGGATTTGGCCGAGCGCCTAGATGCGCTCGGTCGCCCCACTGTCGTCGTAGCCGGCGCGACGACCGACCACTGCGTGTCGACCACGGTGCGCATGGGCGCGAACCTCGGCTACGCGATGACGCTCGTGGAGGATGCCTGCTTCACCTTCGATCGCGAGGCGCCCAACGGAACGGTGGTGCCGGCCGACATGGTGCACGCTGCCCAAGTCGCCAGCCTCAACGGCGAGTTCGCCCGCGTGACAACGGCGGCGGGGCTGATGCGGGAGCTTGAGCCTCGGGCCGAGTCGTAGTTGGGCAGCGGCTCAGTGCGGCGGCATTGTCCGCGAAAAGAGGTTTATGACCGCCACGCCCGCGATGATGAGTGCCATGCCGACGATTGCGGGCAGGTCGAGCGTTTGCCGGAACAGCGCGTAGCCGAGAAGCGAAATGAGCACGATGCCGACGCCGCTCCAAATGGCGTAGGCAATGCCGACCGGAATTGTCTTCAACGTCAGTGACAGGAAGTAGAACGCGGCTGCGTAACCAAGAATGGTTATGAGGCTGGGGCCGAGCCGTGTGAAACCTTCGGAGGCTTTGAGCGCGGACGTGCCGATCACCTCCGCAACGATCGCGATACTCAAGTAAAGGTAGCTCACGGCCCTACCTCTGAGCCTTCCTCAACCTCTCCCGCGATACGGGGCGACACCCTGATCGGGCAGCCAGACGCCATTCGGCAACTCACCCGTCTGCCAGAAAACGTCGATGGGGATCCCGCCGCGCGGATACCAGTAGCCACCGATGCGCAGGAACTGAGGCTCGAGCAGCTCGACGAGCCGCTTGCCGATGGCGACGGTGCAGTCTTCATGGAAGGCGCCGTGGTTGCGGAAGGACGTCAAGAACAGCTTCAGCGACTTCGACTCCACCAGCCAATCGCGCGGCACGTAGTCGATGACGAGGTGGGCGAAATCGGGTTGCCCGGTGACGGGGCAGAGCGATGTGAACTCCGGTGCCGTGAAGCGGACGACGTAGGCCGTATCTGGGTGCGGGTTCGGTATCCGTTCGAGCTTCGCCTCCTCCGGGCTGGCAGGAATCGCGGCGGGTTGGCCGAGCTGTGTGAGTTTCGAGGTGTCGGTGCTCATGTCGAAGCCTTTATCGTTTAGGCAGGCTGCAGGCCCAGTTTGGCATCGCGGTGCCGAAGCCAGACGATGAACGGGATGGCGGCCAATACCATCCAGGCTTTGCCGACGACTTGTCCCGCCAGAAACTCGAGGCTGCCAAAGGCGAGATATAGGAAGACAGCGCTGTCGACGATAAGGCCAACCAGGCTGCTCGCCACCACGGCGAGGATTAGACGGCGGCGCTGCAGGGGGGTGTAGACGGCGAGATCGGCGAATTCCGAAAGCAGGAACGCGGCCGCTGAGGCTACGACCCATGCCGGTGGAGCGAGCAAACCCGAGAGCGCCGCGCCCGCCAGAATGGCAGCCACCGCCCACTTCACGCCCAACCGCCGCTGAACGAGGTCGCGCAGAACCAGCGCGAGCCCCACCATCAGCACGCCACTCGGCGCCATGAGCCCGGGGGCGACGGGAATGAGACAGGGTCCTTCCCGCGTACAGACCGTCCCCGCGTTGCCGATCAGCCAGTTGGCTGCCGGAATGCAAAGGGCGAAACCGCCAAGGAACACATAGCCTTCGAGCCGCTGCCGGGCCGCCAGCGCCTCGCGCATCGCAACATCTCCAGTTCGCAGCAGGAACGACCCCGCCGCTTTTACCCACCCCTCTATCCCTTGCAACCCCCAGTCGGGCAAGAGGGTGCGGCATGGAGCGCTGGTCGGGCTATGTGAGGGGTACCAACGCCCGCTTGTAACTGCGCTAATACATGCTGGGGGCAAACCTACTACTCCCGACCAGGGCCGTCATCAACCATCCCTGGATCCCGGGAACATACGATGGGCAGATTGTCTCGCTGACCACCTCCGCTGCTTTTTCGCTATGCCTAACCGTCACCGACCCTCGGGCAAATAATCCATAGTTAAGCTTATCGAAATACCTCGGCTACGGACCATGATGCGAATCGGGCGGAGGAGATGTCGTCCTCGGCGCGCCCGCAAGTGGCACCGGTGGTGGGGTGAGAGTTTGTGCCGATCGGGGCCGGCTCGGATCTGTGGGAGGGGAAAATGAACCGTGTAGAGTTCGACAGCACAAAGAAACCGTTGGATGAGCTTCTGAAACGAGCCCGCGATGGCGTGATTCAGCTTCCAGATTTTCAGCGAGGCTGGGTTTGGGATGATGAAGGTCTGAGGAGTCTGCTCGCTTCCGTGTCGCGATCATTCCCGGTGGGCGCGATCATGACCTTGCAAACGGGCGGCGAGGTGCGGTTCAAGCCTCGCACAATCGAGGGTGCTCCTCAGTCCAGCCGATCTGTTGTGCCCGAATCTCTGCTTCTAGATGGTCAGCAACGCATCACATCTCTTTATCAGACAACAATGCGGAAGGAAGTTGTCGAAACCATCAATTCCAAAAAGCAGAAGATCAAGCGATTCTACTATATCGATATGATCAAGGCGTTGGATGACGGTGCAGATAGATTCGAGGCTATAATTGGAGTTCCCGAAAGCAAGATTGAGACGCGGAACTTCGGCAAGGAAATCGTTCGCGACTTGACAACCCAGGAGGCGGAATTTGCACAATGCATGTTTCCGACCAATCGGATTTTCGACTGGAATGACTGGCAAACTGGGTTCGTCGCCTACTGGGGATATTCAGCAGAGAAGACTCAGTTTTGGTTCAGGTTTCTGAACGAGGTATTGGCGGCTTTCCACCAGTACCAGGTTCCTGTCATCGAGCTTGGCCGCAGAACGAGCCGAGAAGCTGTATGTCTCGTCTTCGAGAAGGTGAATACGGGCGGCAAGAAGCTTGATGCGTTTGAATTGCTGACGGCCATATACGCAGGTGAAGAGGAAGGATTCCATCTAAGGGAAGAATGGGCCGCCATATCGAGACGCCTCAAGGAATCGATCTCTCTGAAGGATCATCCATTGACGCGTATTGAGCCGACCGAGTTCTTCCAGGCACTTGCATTGCTCTACACGCGCGATCGACGGATATCACATATCAATGAGGGGAGATCCGGTGAGCCGCCAGCCATAAGTTGCACGCGGGACACCGTCCTAGGTGTACCCTTGAGCGCGTACAAAAAATACGCAGCACGACTCGAAGAAGGCTTCCGAAAAGCGGGGCGGTTCCTTTTTAGCCAGAACATCTATTGGTTCAAGGACGTACCCTACCAATCACAGTTGGTTCCGCTGGCCGCAATCCTCGCGGAGCTTGAAGATCGTTGGGAGCACGATGCCGTCCGTCGTAAACTGGCGCAATGGTATTGGTGCGGCGTTTTCGGAGAGCTCTACGGGGGTGCGATCGAAACGCGCTTTGCCAAGGACGTTCCAGATGTCCTTGCCTGGATCGATGGTGGGGGAGAGCCGACAACGGTCAAGGATGCGGCATTCCACGCGGATCGGCTGAGCACCATGACTTCCCGGCTGTCTGCGGCCTACAAAGGGGTCCATGCGCTTCTCATGAACGAGGGAGCCCGCGATTTCCGTTCGGGGCAGCCGTTTAATCATACAACGTACTTCGATGAAGCAGTCGATATTCACCACATCTTCCCAAGAAAGTGGTGCCAGAAAAACAGCATCCAGCGCGAACAATACGATACCATCATCAACAAAACGCCGCTCAGCTACAGGACGAATCGGATCATTGGTGGAGATGCGCCGTCAAGTTATCTCGCTAGACTTCCTAAGCAAGGCGGCGGCTCCGCGGATGAGATTGATCAGCATTTGCGGAGTCATTTGATCGATCCAAAACTTCTTCGTGCAGACGATTTCAAAGCCTTCATCGAGCACCGCCGCGAGGCCTTGCTTGCTCTCATCGAGAAGGCAATGGGGAAAAGCATTTATAGGGGCAGCCAAAAAGATGAGCCCGTTGAAGATTTGATAGATGAAGATGAAGACGTCTTGGACGCGGCTGAGTAGACCTGCCGCGGCAGGCGCTGGCCGGCGGAAGTGTTTATTTGCCGGCCAGCGTTGATCAGAATCGGTCAACCGGCAGCTTCAAGTAATGGCGGCCATCGCTTTCGGCTGGCGGAAGCCGGCCGCCGCGCAGGTTCACCTGCAGGGCAGCAAGCATGCGGTCCGGAAGGGCCAGCGTGGCATCGCGTTTGTTGCGCCGGTCGACCCAATCCTCGCGTCGGGTGCCGTCCTTGACGTGGATATTCGTTGCCTTCTGCTCTGCGACGGTGCTCTCCCACAGCGGCTCCTTGCGCTCAGCGGTGCCGTAGTCATGGCCGACGAAGAGGCGGGTCTCCGGCGGCAGGGAGAGGATCTTCTGGATCGAGTCCCACAGGACTTCGGCGCTGCCACCTGGGAAGTCGGCCCGCGATGTGCCCGCGTCGGGATGCATCAGCGTGTCGTGCACGAAGGCGGCATCGCCGACCACGAAGGTGATCGAGCCTAGTGTGTGTCCCGGCGAATGCATGACGCGGGCCTCAAGGCTCCCGATTGGGAAAATGTCGCCATCCTTGAACAAGCGGTCGAAGTCGCGTCCCGGGTTGAAGGCGTCTGGCAGATTGTAGATCTCGCGCCAGAGCTCGGCGATCTCCTTCACCTTCTCGCCGATGGCGTTGGGGGCGCCGGTCCGCTCCTTGAGTTGCGCGGAGGCCATCCAGTGATCGGCATGGGGATGGGTGTCGAGAACCCACTCGACTGTCAAGCCTTCCTTCGCCACGAGATCGAGGACCTGCTCCAAGGAGCCCGTATGGGTTCTGTAGGCTTTCGGATCGAAGTTCCACACCACATCGATCAAAGCCGCTTTCTTGGTCGCCGGATCGGCGCAAACGTACTGAATGGAGCCGGTATCGGGTTCATACACGCCCCACACGTCCGGACTGCCAGGACCTCGCGATGGCGAATGGCGAACGACGCGGTCCTTGAGAGTTGTGCTCATATCAAGCTCCCTTTTGCAGGCGTGAGAGGGGGGCAGCAAGTTTCCTGGCGCGCACGCCGACCCAAAGGCCGACGAGCATCGCCGGCACGAAGGCGAGCGTGCCAGGGGCGAGAAGAGGCAGGGCAGTTAGTGCCGGTCCAGGGCAAAAGCCGCCGATGCCCCAGCCGATGCCGAAGATTGCCGCTCCGCCGACGAGGGTGAGGTCGATGCCCTTCACGCTCGGCACATCGAAGCTCTCCATCAACAAGGGCGCTTTCCGCGCAAGGACCAGCCGATAGCCGATAAAGGTGATGATGACGGCGCCTGCCATCACGAAAGCGAGGCTGGGGTCCCAACTGCCGGCAAGGTCGAGAAAGTTGAGGATCTTGGCCGGGTCGGCCATGCCGGACACGACCAGCCCGAGGCCGAAGACAAGGCCACTGGCAAATCCGAATAGGATGCGCATCACGCACTCCCGCCGATCAGGTGCCGCAACACGAACACGGTCGCAAAGCCGGACGCCATGAACGTGAGGACCGCAACGAGAGAGCGCGGCGAGAGGCGTGCGAGCCCGCAGACGCCGTGGCCGGAGGTGCAGCCCGCGCCAATCGCCGAGCCGAAGCCGACCAGCAGACCGGCTACAGCCATCAGGGGTAGGTTGTCGGATACGGTCTGCTCGACCGGACTGCCGGTTACCAGCAATGCCGCGCACGGAGCGGCTAGCAGTCCAGCGATAAAGGCGATGCGCCAGGACCAATCCTGCACTGGCACGGCGACCATCTGCAGTGCTCTTGCCGCCATGCCGCTGATCCCGGCGATGCGACCGAAGAACAACATCACCATGACGGACGAGAGTCCGATCAACCCGCCGCCGAGGAGCGACGCCCAGGGCGTGAAAGTCGTTTCCGCAAGAGGCACGGAAATCTCCCCTACTGAGTGGCTCAAGGCTGGACCGGGAGGCCGCCGGACCGCAATGAGCAATCGATACCATGCTTAGTTCTTTGTTTAGTGAAGTTTTCTCCCATCCGCAGCAGGAGTGGCAAGCCCATGCCAAGCGTTCGGGGGCGGCCGCAAGATCTAGTGTGGCGCACGTAAGCGGATTATCAGATTCACGCTCGTGGGCTAGATGGAGTTGAATCGGCTGCTGTCGTCAGCCGATTCATTCTCTGGGCGTGCAAGCGGGAAGCACCAAAACTCCTGACGGAGTGGGCTAATCCCGGATCACTTCAGCGGCACGTTGAGCTGGAAGCGGCCGCTCCAGTTGTCCGCGTTGCCGGCGCTGCCTTCCTCGATTACCCCCGTGGCACGGAGCGTTGTTCCCGACGGCGTGCCGACGGTCACGCCAGCTTCGGCTTTGATGCGCGCGCCGTCTTCAGTGCCGCCGGGTGTAAGCTTCGAGAGGCTGTCGATGTCCCAGAAGCTTCCAATAGCTGCCCTCGGCTCGATGAACGCCGCACCATCGAGATCGAAGCGGTAGCTGAGTTCGGGTCGGATATCGACCCGGCCGGACCCAGCCGTGTGGGAACCGAACTCTCCATCCGCTGGTGAATACGCGAACGATTGCCTTTCCTCCTGATAATTGACAGCAATGCTCGGCGAGAACCGCCAGTGGCCGAAGGTTCGCGTCGCCGAAAGGCGCGCATTGACGAGGCGCCGCTCCTCACTTGCAGATGCTTCGGGCTCGCGTTCGCCCCAGGCCGCGCGCGCTTCCAGCGAAATGCCCGGTGGAAGGCTAACCTTGGCGACGGGGCCCGCCATCCAGCCCAGATCGGTCAGACTGCTGGGTCCGTAAAGCGACGGTCCGGCCCGTTCATCGAGCTGAACGAGCGCGCCGACCATGATCTGCGGCATGAGCGAGAGATCGAGGCCGCCTGCGCGGAGCTTGGCCGCATTGCTGCTTGGCGGAGCCTTTCCTGGCGCGAGCAGCGAGTAACGCTGGCCGTCAGCTCCCAACCAGACATCCAGGCTGCCGGGTGGCTGGACTTGGCCGTGGCGGCTGGCGAACAAGCTGGCTTGCTGCAGCGTGAGTGCAGGTGAACCGTCCGGGAGCAGGGGCGATACGTTCAGATCGATGCTGTCGGCTGTGAGATCGGGATCGGGGAGAGTGCTCAGTGTCGGATTTTCGGCCAACAGCTTGGCCGCCCGCCGGGATGCCGCGGGGGCAGTCCGCCGATCAGCTTGTACACTTCGCGCCGGTCGGCAGGAGACGGCGAATGAGGCGTCTGCCTCACCCTCTTTGACAAATTGGAATACGTACGTGCCTGTCATTGGGGCAGCGAACTGCACAGTCGTGCCCGTCGGCCCGGTCAGCAGTTGACGGGGCGCTCCTGCTCCGTCCACAAGGGTCAGCAATCCAAACGGTCCATCCACCGTCGCGAAGGCGAAGTGGAGCGTATCGCCGGCTTTGAGTCTAACGATGCGTGAGGTATGGGCGGAATCGGCGAGTTCAATGTCGACGGATTCTTTGCTGAGCGCCGTGCAATCGAGCTCCTGAGCCCCGGCTAGTGGACTACAGACCGCTGTAGCAGCCGTCAGCGACAAAGCCAGCAACCCGATACCCGAGGCACGGAGCAGCTCACGAAACCGCTGATTCTGATGAGCGGATCGGCGACCGCCAGGATCTTCTCCCCACATCGTCGGCTCCCCGCAGAATCGCTAACCTCAGGGCTCGTGTTGCGGTGCAATGTGGTGATATTGTGAGCTTGCCTCAAAGAGCCTGGTCCCGGGCCTTCGATCTGCTTGGGCCCGTCGAATTGCATGTTCTCGGCATGAAAAAGCCGCGCCGCCGGCGAGGCGACGCGGCTGAAAGGTGTTCGGGAGGATTACATCTTCTCCCACTTGCCGCCTTTCGCCTCGTACATGACGATCTCGATGTCCATGGCGATCTGGCCGTTCTGGTCGAAGGACACCTTGCCGAGGATCCCGTCATGCTGGATGTCGCGGATGGCCTTGCTCAGGGCCTGCTTGTCCGCGGTGCCCTTCTCCTTGATGACCTGAAGCAGGATCTGGGCGGCTTCATAGGCATACTTTGCATAGGAGCCGGCCGGCTCGGCATAGCCCTTGGCCTCGTAGGCCTTGTTGAACTCGTCGAGCTTCGGATTGTTCTGGACGGCCGGGATGCCGACGATCGTCCCATCCGCCGCGGGTCCCGCGATCTCGAGGAACTTCGGATCATAGATGCCCGAAATTCCGTACATCGGCAATGAGCCCATGCCCAGATCGGCCATCTGACGACGCACCAGGCCGGCTTCGGTCACCACGCCACCGAAATAAACCGCATCGGGGTTGGCGGCTTTCGCCTTGGTCAGCATGACCCGGAAGTCCGTCGTGCCCACGGCGGCCGCGTCGGAGAAGACGATTTCGCCGCCGGCGGCCTTGAAGAAGTCACCAAACCACTTGGTGTTTGCTACGCCATAATCCGTCGTGTCGGAGATGATGGCGATCTTCTTCACCTTGCCGCCTTTGATGATGGCCTCGGCCAGGGGCTTGTTCTCGTTGACGAGGGTCGGCGTGACGCGGGTCACATTCGGGAGGTTCTGCTCCGTGATCTTGGGGCTGATCGCACCCCAAATGATGAACGGCATTTGTGCCCGGTTGAAAACGGGCATGGTCGCCAGCGCGACCGGGCTGTTCCAGTGGCCGGTCGCTGCGATCACCTCCGGATCGTTGATCAGCTTCTGGGCCGCTGCGACGCCGGTGGCCGGGTCGGAGGCGTCGTCGAGCGCCACGGCTTCCACCTGATGCGGGTAGCCGGACGCATTCGCCTGGTCGATGGCGAGCAGAAAGCCGTTGCGGGCGCCGAGGCCCTGCTGGGCATTCCCGCCCGAGAGCGGCCCGATGAAGCCGAGCTTGATCTTGTCGGCCTGGGCCTCGGCCGTGGTCAGGCCCAGCGCGAGCAGGGAGCTGGCAACGACGGAGGATACGATCTTGAACGCATTTCGCCTGGTTTGCATGGATCCACCTCAAAGGACTATCTGCCGCGCTGGCGTGCGGCCGCCGGTTCATTCTATCCGGTCGGAGTATAGCTTTATGTCCCCTGGACTGCCCGTGAAATTCGGAAATTGCTATTCGCCAATTCGGATCTTCATTATGTGCGCTCGTGGACGTCGCTGATAATCGTCCCCTGCCTCCACCTCAGAGATGGACCTGATGACGGAATTGCTTGTTCAGCAATCGGTGAACTGGATCACCCTCGGCTCTATTTATGCCTTGCTCGCCATAGGCTTCAGCCTGATTTTCGGCGTTCTCAACGTCATCCATTTCTCTCACGGCGACGTGGCGATGACGGCGCCGTTCATCGCACTGGCGGCGGCGCAGGCGCTTGCCACCGTTTTCGGCGCAGCGGCGCCGATCTGGCTGGTGCTGGCGGTGCTGGGGGCAGTGTTATGTGTCGGCTTGATCGGTGTGGCCCTCGACAAAGCCATCATCCGCCGCTTCCGCGATGCTCCGGCGATGATGGCGCTGGTGGCGACGGTTGCCCTCGGCATCGTCATTCGTGAGCTCATCCGCCACCTCTATCCGCAAGGCTCCAACCCGCATGCCTTTCCCCGGCTGGTTTCGGGTGTGGCATTCGAGATTACCGGCGTTCCGGTGAGCTGGTTCGCGCTGACGGTCGTTGGGCTGACGGTGCTGCTCGTGGCGCTGTTGTTCGTCTTTCTGCACAAGACTCCGCTCGGCCTGCGCATCCGCGCCGCGTCCGAAGATCGCATCGTGGCGCGGATGATGGGAATCAGCGACGGCCGCGTTTTCCGAGCGACCTTCCTCGTAGCTTCAGCTATTGGCGCTATCGCGGGTCTGCTCTTTGCGAGCTATGCGGGCGTCACACGTTTTGATTTCGGCGTAATGGCCGGGCTGCTCGGCTTTTCGGCTGCGGTCATCGGCGGGCTCGGCTCGATGCCGGGCGCCATCGTCGGCGGACTGATTATTGCAGGCATCGAGGTACTGGCCCAGACCTTCGTGCCGGAAGGCGCCTCCTACCGCCTGGTGTTTGTCTTCATGCTCGTCATCGTCGTGCTCATTTTCCGCCCGGCGGGTTTGCTTGGGCGCACCATCATGGAGAAGGTCTAGCCAATGGGAGGTTCAGCTTCGCCGGCCGCGCCTGGAGCCACCTCAGCGGTCGCGACCTCAATTCTATTGCAGCTCGGCGGCGCCGCCTTGCTCTACGCGATTCTGAAAGCCGAACAGGGCTGGCAAGTGCTTACGCTCCTCGGGCTGCTCGGCTTCGGCTTCTACCTGCTCGAACGGTTTCCTTGGTTGAGCGACTTCGCCACCGAGAGCCTGGCGCGCGTTCCGGTCGTGACCGCGGCGACGGCAGCCGTGATCGTGCTGGGCTTTCCGTTCGTAGTTGGCTCCAACACTTACATATTGCACCTGCTGATTGTGGCGCAGCTCTATGCGGTGCTCGCGCTCGCTCTCAACTTCCAGCTCGGCAGTGCCAATATCCCGAACTTCGCCACCGGTGCGTCCTACGGCATCGGCGCCTATGTCTCGGCGCTCTTGGCGCTCAATTTCGGCGTGAGCTTCTGGCTGACGCTGCCCATCGCTGCGCTTGCAGCGACGCTGTTCGGCTTCATCATCGGCATACCTTCGATGCGCACGCGCGACACCTACTTGGCGCTGGTCACCATCGCCTTCGGGGTGGTCGTGCACCAGTTGCTCAACAATTTCGACTGGACAGGCGGACCCAACGGGCTGGTCGGGATTCCGGCGCCTAGCTTATTTGGCCATTCCTTCGCTGATCCTCTGAATGTGTTCGGCTGGAAACTGCCGAGCCAGGCGAACTTCTACTATCTGGCAGCGGCTCTGGTGGTCTTGGCCATTGTCACGGCGAACCGGCTCCACAATTCACGCATCGGGCTCGCGTGGAATGCTCTGCGCGCCGATGAAATTGCCGCCAAGGCGCAGGGCATAAACGTCGCCTGGTACAAGGTGCTGGCGTTTGCCGTCGATGCTTTTCTGGCGGCTTTCGCGGGCACGATCTACGCCTTCTATGTCTCTTACATTTCGCCCGACAACTTCACGTTCCTCGTCTCGGTCACCATCATGACCATGGTGATCGTGGGCGGCATGGACAACATCTTCGGGGTGATCGTGGGCGCCTTCCTGCTCACTATTTTGCCCGAAAAGCTGCGTGCCTTTTCAGACTACCGGCTTTTGTTCTTCGGAATCGTTATCATCCTCTTCCTCATGATCCGACCGCAGGGCCTGTTCCCGCAGCGCTTGCGTCAGTACGGAGGCCGGAAATGAGCGCGCTCCTGGAAGTCGAAAACGTGACCATGCGCTTCGGGGGGCTGGTCGCGGTCGACGACATCAGCTTTTCCCTGGACAGGGGCACTGTGCTGGCGGTGATCGGGCCGAACGGCGCCGGCAAGTCGACGCTGTTCAATGTCATCACCGGGGTCTACACGCCGACCGCGGGCCGCGTGAAATTCGATGGCGCCGATATCACCGGGACGCCGTCCTACGAGGTGGTGCAGCGGGGCATTGCCCGTACGTTCCAATCGTCGCGGCTGTTCTCGGATCTCAGCGTGCTCGACAACGTCATCATCGGCATGCACACCCGCACGAAGGCCGGTGTCCTCGACGTGCTTTTCCGCCCCGGTATCGCGCGCCGCGAAATGGCGGCTTGCGTGGAGAAGGCGGAGGCGCTTCTGCGCGCCAGTTCCGGCGATCTCTACGAACAGCGATATCGCCCGGCCGGCACGCTGGCGCAGGCCGACCGCCGCCGACTGGAAATTGCCCGCGCACTGGCTTCCCAGCCCAAGCTGATCCTGCTCGACGAGCCATCGGCTGGAATGGACGATGCCGAAACCGACGCGCTGGTGGCGGACATCATGCGCCTGCGCACTGAGCATCCGGAGTTGTCCGTGATCCTTATTGAGCACGACATGCGCGTTGTGCAGGCGTTCCCCGAGCGTGTCATGTGCATCGACTATGGCCGGCGGATCGCGGAGGGCAGTTTCGAGGCTGTGCGCAGCAATCCGCGCGTTCAGGAGGCCTATCTTGGAGCGGCGGCCGCCCATGCTTGAGTTGAAGAACGTGGATACCGCCTATGGCGCGGCGCCGATGCTGCGCAACGTCGTGATGAGCGTGCGTGAAGGCGAACTTGTCTGTCTGCTCGGGCCCAACGGCGCGGGCAAGACGACCACCTTCATGACCATCTGCGGCGTGGTTCGCCCGCAGCGCGGCAAGGTCGAGGTCATGGGCAAGGACGTTGCCGCGCTCGGCACGGAGAATCTAGCGGCGCTTGGAGTTGGCCTAGTCCCGGAGGGTCGCCGGTTGTTTCCGAGCCTCACCGTCCTCGACAATCTGCGCCTCGGCTACGATGCCGTTTCGCGCGGCGGGTCGGATTTTGAGAGCCAGCTCGACAAAATGTCGAAT